>Ga0181520_10000104_pt1 | contig 163230 bp, 149 predicted proteins | sample PEATcosm2014_Bin_29_FD_132451 | JGI IMG/M metagenome (GOLD analysis project Ga0181520, IMG submission 132451) | Peatland microbial communities from MTU Mesocosm Facility, Houghton, MI, USA - PEATcosm2014_Bin02_30_metaG | ecosystem: Environmental > Terrestrial > Soil > Wetlands > Peat | place... | reverse complement strand
GTGGCAGCTACAACGCCTACGTGCTGGTGGAGCAGTTGTAAGGCAAAAGAAGGCGCGCCGCAAAGACTGCAAGCTTTTCTGCTCCCGATGTTGCAACACAGGCCGCGCCTAAGGGCGCGGCCTGCATATCCAAACGAATTCGACCTAAAGCAGAGAACACTTCCCACTTGTTCCGCATCCCCGATTGCGGCGGATCCAACCATTTCATCTTGCCACTGGGCCTTGCTCATGATTCCACTGGTAGAAGCGATCGGGCAGGCCAATCGTGGTTCCGCCTCCCACCTTCCGGGCTTTCCATTTCTGTAATAGTTCCGTACTGTCACATCTTCTGCGTGGCGCCCCTCTTACATTGAATGTCAGGAGATTCTCATGGTGCAGTTACAGGCTGACGTTCACCCCAAGGGAACCCATGCCCGTGTGCTCTTGACCAGTGTTTTCGGCCCTTTTGCGCAGGACGATGAGTTCGGCTCCCGCGCTATCAATCCCATGGAGCTCTACCACAACCAGGTCACACGTGCACAAGGTTCCTATTCTTTGCGCATGTTCCATCGCTCCTGGGGCATCCTGATGATTCAGCACAACATTTCTGCGCCCTGTGCGGTGCTTGATTTTCCCACGCTTCCGCGCTTCGAGCAGGAGTTGCGCGACAATGCGTACGATATCGTCGGCATTTCCGCCATCATTGCCAACGTCGGCAAGGTCCGTGAGATGTGCAAGCGCGTTCGCCAAATCTTACCGAAGGCCACCATCATCATCGGAGGCCACGTCGCATCCATTCCCGGCCTCCAGCACCTTGTGGATGCTGACTTCGTCGCAAAGGGCGAAGGCATCCGCTGGATGCGCGAATACCTTGGCGAAGACCCTGAGCGTCCCATCGAACACCCTGCCATGCTCTCTGCCTTTGACATGCGTGTCATGGGCATGAAGATGGGAGACAAGGGCGATGACACCGCCGCCACCATCATTCCTTCCGTAGGCTGCCCGATCGGTTGTAACTTCTGCTCGACATCCGCTTTTTTCGGAGGCAAGGGCAAGTGGACCGAGTTCCTCCACACTGGAGATGAAATCTTCCACCAAATGCTCAGTGCCGAACGAGAGCTCGGGGTTCATTCATTTTTCATCATGGACGAGAACTTCCTGCTCAACCGCCCCCGCGCCTTGCAACTCCTCGCCCGCATGAAGGAAAACAACAAGGCCTGGGCGCTTTACGTCTTCTCCTCCATGAACGCCATCCGAAAGTACTCCATCGAGGAACTGGTACAACTCGGTATCTCATGGATCTGGATGGGACTGGAATCACCGAAGTCCAACTATGAAAAACTCAAAGGCGCCGACACCCTTCGCATCACCCAGGAACTGCGCCGGAACGGCATAAAGCTTCTGGGTTCCACCATTGTTGGTCTGGAGCACCACACCCCGGAAAACATTCTCGGCGAAATCGACTATGCGGTCTCGCACCGCACCGACTTCCATCAGTTCATGCTCTACACGCCCATACCTGGCACTCCGCTGCATGCGCAGATGACCGCAGAAGGCCGCATGCTTGAAGGAATCGACCCGGCCGACATTCATGGGCAGTTCAAGTTCAACTTCAGCCACGGTGCGATATCTCGGGATCAGTCCAAAAGCTTCCTTGATTGGGCTTTCCAGCACGACTTTGAAGAAAATGGCCCCAGCATCTTCCGCATATGCGAAACCATGTTCAGTGGATGGATTCGCCACAAGAACCATCCCGATCCGCGCGTTCGCGCCCGTTTTGCCTGGGAGGCGAAGTCCCTGAAGAGTACCTACTCCGCTACGCTTTGGGCCATGGAAAAGCGCCTTGCCCACGTAAACGCCGCGGTGGCCGGAAAAATCCGGCGGCTCCGGTTCCAGGTTGAAGATGAGTTCGGCTTAGGTTCCCGCCTCTGGTCACACCTTGTCGGTCCCGTGCTTTTCTGGAGTTCCAAGCGCGAGGACAGGCGCCTTGCCCGCGGCATTACTTACGAACCGCCTGTCTGCTTTACCCGTCGGAACTGGGCAGACTAACGAGTTGGAGGAAATCAACTGGGCGGCGGATGAGTAAAATGGATTCTTTCGGAGAATCCGCACGCGCGAATAAACTCGGCAATCCAAGCGTACGGGCCGGGCCCCACGCCGGGCAAAAAAGGAGCCCACTTCATCCCAGTCTCGTTGAATTGCCCCATGTCGAAAATCAAGGACTTGGCCGCCTTTTCCCGGATGCGTTTCATGAACTCCCGCGCAGAGTCGACGCCATGCTCATACATGATTTGGTACAAAACCGAAAGAACGATTACGGTGTCGAAGGCCGGCGATTTGCTCAGAAGCTCCGGGGCCATTTGCGCATAGATAAAGCCGGCCCGTTCGTTTTTGTTGAGAAGGTTGACCTCCTGGGCGATGGTTAGCCTGCGGACACCAGAGGTAACTCGGAGCAGGGATGCAATCAGCGCAGCAGTAAGGGTGCGATTTTGCGGCAGTAGTCATCAAAACCCTGGGCGAGAGTGCTGACGGTTCTGGATATTTCTTCACGCCGCTCATTGCCGTGCAATTCCACGCATTCGACCTGATGCAGGAGAAACTCTGCGCTGTCTTTGCCGGGGAGAATGCAGAAGCGCTCCCACCCGGCGCTGGCCATGAAGTCGCGGCACTTTGGCTGATACTCAAACAGGACAAAGGGCACGTTGTGGACGGCAGCCAGAATTCCCGCGTGCAGTTTAAAGGCAACCAGAAAATCAGTATCCTGCACTTCCTGGCGGAATTGCCCGGGGGTAACGCAAGGAGGCGTGACCGTGGATTCGGAAAGACCGGCCCGAAGCGCGAGACGCGTGCAGGCGGCAACATCCTGCGGCCAGACGGGAATGAACTTGACACGGTGTTGACGCGCAACCTTGCGCGCAACCGTGGCCAGTTGCCCGGCAACACAATCTTCAGATCCGATCATTCCTCCGGCGGGGTTGCCGAAGTTGAATGCGATGGTAAGACGATCTCCGGAAGTTTTCCGGGCCTTGAGCGGTTCATGCAGGAGCAGTGCGGGATCGCCGGAGACGATTACATTGCGTAGCCCGTAGTCTTCGAGCTCAGCCTTGGAGCGCGGACCGCGCACGCCGACCACCGGCAATTCGCCGAGTAACTCAACCCACTGCTTGCGAAGGTCGCTCCACCCGGTTGTGCCGCGCCAGTAGGCAGAACTGGCCACCCCGGTCCCGAACACCGGGACGGGACGCTTCAGCTTTCTGCGCAACTGGGTATAGGCGTCGAGAATATCCTGATTGCGGTTGATGAATGTGCCGCCGCCAAGCATGCCAGCCTCGCCGGCAAAAAGTGCGGAGGCCCGGTGTTGGTATTGGCGGAGTAAAAGGCGCAGCCGGGTACCGTCGTGCAGTTCTTCCCGCGCAATGCGAGCCAGCCAGGCAGGATCGGTGTATGCGCGGCTGACCGAGCGCGGTGCAATGGGTGCGGTGAGGTCAGCCATGGTGGACCAGCGAATCCGCGGAAAGCGCTGCTGGCAAACCTGCCACATCGCCTCATCCCCGAGATTTCCGAAACCGACCCAACCCAGGTAAATGCCTGATCGCCGCCACATTCGATGTCCCCTCCTCATGCTTCCACCGCTTGCACATCCTGGCTTGCCCGGGGATGGCCGAGAAAAGCGCTGAGTGCATTGCGCAAGGATTCCCGCTCTGGCGCGGTGAACAGGAGAGCGAAAGCTACCGGGACAAACAGGAGCATGGAAGCCGCGACTAATGCCAGCATGATCTTGTAGTCAGCGGCCGCAAAGCGAACGATGAGAACGGCTGGCAACAACAGCGCTACCAAGGTTGCGAATAGCGATCGCGCCAGCAGGGCGTAGTATTTCCCGAGGTCAAAGTGCATGATCCGGCAGAGATACCAGGGCTGCACAAAGACCTTGGTGAGTGCCATGGGAATCATGGTGCCCAGAGCCACTCCCAACATTCCCAAGTGACGCACGAGCACGATGCTGAGCACAAGATTGGCCACTCCCTCCACGGAATTGAAGACGGCAAACAGGCCATGCCGGGAGATTCCGTACAACAACTGCAAGGAGGGGGTTTGGCCGAGCGCGACCGTTGCGCCCAGGATGAGTACTACCATCGCGGGATAGGCGTCGAGATAGGATGGGCCCATCCAGCGCGCAATGAAGGGCCTGCCGAGAGCCAGGATTCCGAATCCGACGGCGGTGGAGATGGCAACTGCGATCTTGGTGCTGAATTGAAATACCTGGGCGGTGCGAACGCGATCGCCAGTTCCGTCGAGGCGGCTGAAAAGTGGGCCGAGGGTGCCGGTAACGGCAATCATCAAGCTAATGAAGTACTGGGCGATGCTGCCCGCGATGTTGTAGTGAGTGACGGCGGCTACGCCGAGGAACGCCGCGACCACGAGAGCATCGACCTGGAAGCGGAGCAGGTCGGCCAGTTGCGCGACCAGACTGATGGAGCCGTGGGAAAAGAGCTTGCGGGCAGCCGCGCGGGTGAGAAAGTGCGGAGAGAGCCGCAGCCCAGGCGAAATTCGCAGGCCCCAGTAAGCACTGAGCAGGAAGCTGAAGGCAGCGCCGCCAACATTGATCCACGCCAGCGCAGTGATTCCGGCGCCGGAATGGAGAGAGAGCCAAGTGAAAATGGCGCGGAGCAGAACCGAGGAGATTTCCAGGCCAGCAGAGATATCAAAGCGCAGATGGGCGTTGATAAGGCCGAAGAAAACACGCATTGGAATCGAGATTCCGGTGCCGGCTCCGACAATGAGGATGACCTTGCGGAACAACGCCAGTTCGGCGGGATTGGCGAGGAAGAATCCGCCGCCCACGGCAATGGCGCCACTGAGCGCAATGACCAGCGCGCCGAGGCCGAGATAGATTGCCAGCGAGGTGCTGACGATGCGATTGCACTCCCCGGCATTGCCGCCGCCGAGTGCGCCCGCCAGATGGCGCGAGACCGCGCCCGATAGCCCGAGATCGAGGAGTGCGTAGTAACTGCCCAGGGTCGTAACCAGCGCCCACAATCCGTAGCTCCGGTCACCCAGGGTATGCACCACGAAGGGCGTGAGCATGAGAGCGATGCTGGTGCTGGAGATGAAACCAAGGACGCGCATGCCGGAGCCAAGCCAGACCTTGCGCGCACTGACCGCGGCTGGATTCGTGGCGCTCATGCGCGCTTCTCCGACGCCGGTAACTCATCGCGAAGAATCCGGTCGAGCAGCGCGGATTGTTCATCCCATGAGTACTGGGTGGTCACCCATTGTTGGGCGGCGCAACCAATTCGGCGGGCCTGTTCGGGATGAGTGAGCAGGTATACGGTTTTGGCCGCAAATTCACTGGCACCGCGGGCGATGAGGAGGTTGACGCCATCCTGGGTATCGATGCCAGCACAGCCCAGGGGGGTTGCGACCACAGCCTTCCCCATTGCCCAGGCCTCAAGGATCTTGTTCTTTATGCCACCACCGGAGAGCAGCGGAGAGACAATGACGGCAGCCTGTTCGAGGTGGGAGCGGAGATCGGGCACGAACCCGGTGACGCGAATGTTGGAGTTGGCAAGAGCCTGAACCTCGGGAGCTGGATTGCCACCCACGATGCTCCACTGGCACCCGGGAAGCGAGGCGCGAATCCTGGGAAAGACCTGGCGCGCGAAATACAGCGCGGCGGCGATGTTGGGGGGAAATCCCATGATGCCCGAGAAGACGATCTCGCGTGGGTTGACCGGGAGGCCGGCCGGACGGAAGTATGCAGCATCGACTCCGTTGGGCACGACCGAGACCGGAACGCCGGGAACGATCCGGCGAAGCCAGCGCGCATCCTGCTGCGAAACGAGAATGCAATGGCGCGCCCGGCGGCAGGTGCGGCGCAGATATGGAAGCAATTCAAAGAGGTGCTTCGTAAGGCGGAGACCGTCCGGCGACATGCCTTGCAGGCGAATCTCCCGCAATGCCGCAAGCACCGGTTCATCCACCAGGTCGGCAATGATCGGCACATTGCAGTGTCCGGTGTATTGCAGCAAGTCGGCGCCCATGACAAGGACGGCGTCGAAGGATTGATCGCGCAGCATCCGGTTGAACGCCTGCTGCAACTCCGGCTCAAAGTGATAGGGGCGCTGCCACTGGAAGAATGAATGCAGGCGGCGCAGGCTCGATGACCGCGAAGGCCTGGCGCTTTTGTACCGCTCCGCACTGAGAAAGGCGATGTCATAGAAGCCCGGCAGACGGCCGAGGAGATGATAGGCGCGAAGGCCGATGCCGTGACAGATCGCTTCCGGAGAAGTCTCGGACAAAACGAGAAGGCGAAACCGGGTTGGACAGTTGGAATCGTTCATCATGGTTTCGCCAAGGCTCCGGAAGACACCGGGCGGTGTGAATCCGGTGCGCTGGGGTTGGAAAGTTCAGCGGGAGGCTTCAGAAAAAATTCATCGACAGGATTCGTTGCTTCGAACTGGGCGGCGGTGCAAGATACAATTCCTGGGACCATGAGTGCACGAGGTATGCCTTGCCGGTAGACTTCAAATCGACGATCCGGGCGGATCTTTGGCGCTACTATGGGCGCGAGGATCGAGCCGCGTTCTGGAAGGCTTTCCTTGAAATTCCGGGATTCCGGTTCAGCTACTTTCTGCGCAAATGCCAGGCGGGACGGCACCGGCCACGCTGGCTGCGCATCGCCAGCACACTGCTTTATAGTCTCCTTCTCAGTCACTACCGTTACCGGTACGGGTTCGAGATCGCGATCGAGTGCGAGATTGGACCGGGACTCTATATCGGCCACTTTGGACACCTGACGGTTCATCCCGAATGCCGACTGGGCAGCAACGTCAACCTTTCGCCGGGAGTCGTGATTGGGCAGAGCAATCGCGGACGCAGACAGGGCGTGCCGGAAATTGGCAACTGCGTGTGGATCGGTACGAACGCGATCGTGATAGGTGGAATCAAGGTTGGCGACAACGTAATGATCGCACCGGGTGCGTACGTCAACTTCGACGTCCCGGACAATTCGGTTGTGATGGGCAATCCCGGGCAGATTGTCTCGCATCGCGGTACGGAACACTACGTGGAAAACAAGGTTGATCATGTTTAGTCCGGGAGAATCCTGGTGATCTCGGGGCTTGCCGAGTGAATGAACTGCAAAAGCGTCATGGTGGCCTCGTTTTCATCCATGCCGGGAGGTAGTGGCACGCTCACCCGCACCAGCGCACCATCACGGGTTCCCCTGCGAATCGAATCCCACATAAGGTAGAGCTTGCTGTGATATTCATCGGCAATCAGACGATTGTGTTCCTGGTACCAATACACGATGAGCATGCGCTTGTCCTCTCTGTCAACGAGGTAGCGGTTCAACTGCTCAATTCTTCCTCCTCCTACATCCGCGTTGATGACGGAAACCGAAATCGGCTCCCAACCCGAACCTGGGAGGCAGTTACGCGGTGAATGCATGCGCTCGCCCGCCCTTTGGGTCTTGTAATAGGCGACAAACAACTGGACCTTGGTTCCGGGAATGACCTCATAGGTCCGCGAAAGCAGATCGTCGGCATGCAGCACCCGGCGAACGGGCAAAGAGAAAGCTTCCTCGGAAACCTCGCGCCATGCACCGATGTGGATAGGCAAAGTGCACAACGGCCGAGACAGCCCGGAAGCCTTGTCGCGGTCCAGCCAGAGACGAAAGCCGCAGACGCAGGCGAGAATGAGGGAAACAACCAGAAGGCGGCGGTTCATGACGCTCGGAGCTTCCAGCGCGGGAGGCGTTCGATCAGCTTCAACTCCAGGGACAGCAACAGGAACGCCACGACAAAGACGCTCCAGCCTTCCAGCAGGTGCCAGAATCCAAAGGTAAAACGCAACCCGAAGTGGTACCCCAGCAGACCCGCGCCAGTGATGCGCAAGCCATTGGCGAGAATGGCAACGCCCGCAGCGGAGGCAACAAAGACAAGACGCGCGGTCCAATGGATGCGGGAGAAGCTCGCCATGATTACGGCGAGAGTAAACAGGCTGACCAGGGAGCGGATTCCACTGCAGGCTTCCCCAACATCCAGGGTCTGCCGCGCCAGTTGCAGGATATTGCCGGTGCGGTAAACGGGAATTCCGCAGATGCGAAGAAAAACCTCCGAGCCGCTGGACGCAATCAACTGTAATGGCAGCGTGATCTGATTCATGAGGACAGCCGGCAGCGGGATGCAGAGTTCGAGCAGCAAGAGGGGAAGAACCAGCGCGCGCAGGTAACGACTGCCCAGAAGCAGGAGAATCATTCCGGCAAGGAAGAGCACGATGGAGCTGCGCTGGAGAAAGAACTCGGCGCCGAAGTATCCGGCGAGAAAGACGAGTTGCGACATGGCAATCAGCGCCAGTGCCGGCATCGTCCTGGGCTCGAGTGGAAGTTGCCTGAGCTGCTGGCGGCGGCGGAAGACGATGTAGGCTACAACCAACGGAACGATCATTCCGTGCGAATAATCGGGATCGGTCCACCAGTCTTCTACCAGGCCGCGCAGGGTGAAAGCGTAGAGCAGCAGGAACAGGGCGGCCAGCAAACTCCAACAGGCAATGCTTCGCCAATCGACCGATGTTGCGAATTGCGATTTGTGGAGTTCTGGCATCGCCATAGTCACTGCCGTTTCATTTCCGGTTCTGAATTCGATGGAGAATTACTGCAGGATTTCTCTGGCCTCGTCGCGGGTTCGCATGCTGGTATCCAACTTTGCCGCCGCGGTCATTTCCTCGCGAGCCGCCGCCTTCCTTCCGGAATGCATGAGGGCCACGGCCAGATGGTAGTGATAGTCGGCGTGTTTGGGTTCAGACCTCACAGCCTCGGACAGAAGCGGAATCGCCATTTCATTGAGCCGCCGCTTTGTATAGATCCATCCCAGGGTGTCTGACACATTGGGCGTATTGGGCAGGGCGACCTTGGCACGGCGAGCAAGTTCCAGAGCCTTGTCCATGTCATTCAGGTGATCGGCGTAAAGCCAGGCAAGATTGTTTGCGGCAACACCCGCATTGGGTTCAATATCCAACACCTTGAGGTAGGACTCCTCGGACTTGCGAAGATTGCCCTGCTGCTGGTTGAGCATTCCGAGCATTGTCCACGAGCCGATATCGCCGGGACGGAGCTTGACCGCGGACTCGAAGTAAGCGATTGCCTCCGGCACCCTTTGCTGGCGGGCGTACAGGCTTCCGAGCTGAACGTAGTTGGAATAGCTTTGCGGCGATTGCTGCAACGACTTCTTGAGTACCCCTTCTGCCGCCTGCAGGTCCCCGGAATCGACATAGACTTTTCCGGCGAGGCTGAGCAACTCGGGGGTTTCGCCGTGGTTGAGCGCATCCCTGACGCGCTGCATGGCTCCCGCCTTATCACCCTCGAGGATCATGGTGCTAGCGATGCCGTCGAGCGCACCGTAGTTGCGGGGATCGAGCTGGGACGCCTTTTCGAAGTAGACGATGGCCTCGGGATAGCGTTTCTGCATGATGCGCAGCGCGCCGAGGCGGTTGAAGGCGTCGGCGGAGCCTGGCTGGGCGGCGGCAAAAGCCTGAAGATAGCGTTCCGCCGAAACCAGATCGTGCATGTTGGCGAAAGCGCTGCCGATGAGTACGAGACAATCCGCGCGGTTGGGGGCCTGCTGCAACGCCATGCGCGCATACTGCAGCGCCACCTTGGATTGGTTGCGATTCAACATCATCTGGCCGAGACCGACGTAGGCATCGGTCAGGCGGGAGTCGCTGGCGATGGCCGACTCCATCTCATTCTGCGCCCGCTGCAGATTGCCAACCTGAGTGTAGGCGACGCCGAGCAGGTAATGCGCCACCGCGAGGTTCCCCTGCTTGATGACGCCTTCCAACACTTCAATTGCCTGTTGCGGCTTGCGCTCGTGGATGAATATCCGCGCTTGAATGACTTGAACATCCGGGTTGCGTTTCCCCTCCTGGAGCAGCGGCGCCAGGACGCTCTCGGCCTTCCTCGTGTCATTGACATTGAGGGCGAGTTCAGCCAACTGCAGGCGCGCCGGCAGGAAATCAGAGCTTTCCGAAAGGATCCCTTCATCGAGCTGGCGGGCTTCGTCGTAACGGCTCCGCAACACATAGAACCTTGCCAGCGCGAAGCGGGATTGCACCGAATTCTTCTGGATCACGATCAGCCGCCTGTAGATCTGCTCGGACTCGGGCTGGCGATTCTCCAAGGAGTAAAACTCCGCCAGCGTCATCAGCACTTCAGGTGAGTCCGGATTGGATTGCACCGCGGCGCGATAGAGCGCTTCTGCATCAGCGATCTTGCCCCGGGAAAGATAGAGAGCGGCCAATGCTTTGCGGGCATTGAAAGACTCCGGCTCAAGGTCAAGGGCCTTGTGCAGCTCGGCCTCGGCTGGTTCTGTCTTTCCCTGGGAAGCATAGAACATGGCGAGATTGATGTGAGCGGCAGGCAACGCCGGTTCGTCTTTTACGAGGGACAAGAGTTCGGAGACCGCCAGCGAGATGATTCCCTTCGCCGCATAAGCATTGGCCAGCAGCAGACGGGCCTCGACGGTCCTGGAGTTTTGATTCTGCATGTCCCTGGCCATCTGGAGCGCATCATCATTCATGCCGGCTTTGAGGTAGATCTGGCCGATCGCGATCTCAGCGTCGGGATTACCTGGGGAGATTTGAAGCACGCGCTCGAATTCCTGATACGCCTCTTTATATTGCGTGTTTTTCAGGTAGACCTGTCCCAGGCTGTAATGAACCTCCGCGGAACCCGGGTCCGCCTTGATCGCATTCTTGTATTCAATGATGGCGTTCGGGTACTGCTCCTGTTTCTCATACTGTGTAGCCTTGGCGAGCGATTCCGCCTTCACCTTGGCGGGAGACCTGGCGCAACCTGAAAGACAGACAGAGGCCAGCAGGATGGCCAGGTACACGGGAAGAGAAGCACGTCTAGGCGAAGCATCAGGCATGAGCACCGGCAGACCCTCTCAATACAAATTCAGATTTACCTTTGGAATGCTTGCACGTCCGAGGCCACTGCGCGCCTGCGTAGTCGAGACGCGCGCTGCGAGCGAATCCTCTTTATTGCGCCTGGTGCAGGCGTTGCACTGGCAACAAAGCGAATAAGTACAAACGCCCTTGCTTTTTCCGAGAATTACCGCGCTGCAGACAAGTTGCTGTATCGGGAGCAGGTTGTGAGAGAACTATGCGCGCAATGAGTGGCGATGCACAGCTCTTCCGCCGGCGGCGAAGTGGATTGACAATTTCTGTCTGAGGCGTCCAAGAATTGAAAAACCAGGCAGCGGAGGGCGGCGGCGGTAGCTGCGGCCACTGCACTCGGGCTCTGCTGACGGCCGCTCCAGCAACAGAATCCAGAAACTGGACGGCAGAATCGATAGGGAGTTCTGGCCGCATTGCCCCCTGGATCGTGGGAGAGTGAGTGTCCAGGTTTAGCTGAATGCTTTCGCCCGTATCCTGTATCTTCATTCCTTACCGCTCCCCGCCATGGAGACGGCTGAGACTATTCATCCCACCTCATAGGGATAAGTCCTTTCTTTGTCAGTACCTCTCCATCTACCAGCCGTCTTCCCCGATGCTCGAATCGTCCGTGTCTATTTTCGGGAGAAAAGTCCTTGGACCTTATTGGGACGGCACTTTGAGAATTCTAGACGACCGAAGTTGAACGGTGACAACTTTCATCGTATGGTGACCAAAGGTTGTGCACCATGGTAATCTGCGAGAGGGAAGAGGCGAGCCGGTTTGACTGAGGGGGCTTTGGAATGGCTTTGAGTCATTTAAAGGCGCGGACGAGGTTATTTCGGTTTCTGCTGAGCGGCCTCCTGCTATGCCAAATGCTGGGCTGGCCAATTTCCGCTTTCGGCGGGGAGAACAGGGCGCCCACCGACGCGGCGGTTGACGTTGAGAGAAGCCGGAAGGGACATACGGACAGCGTAGCTCCTGGCGGCGAAGAGAAGTCCGCAGAGAATCCGGCGTTGCTGGCGCTTTCAGATTTCAGTGGTTGTGACCCCAATTTTGGCTCCTTCGAAGACTCCGCCAGGAACTACCTGCAACGTGATCCCGTCGACGGCCGGCGATGCGTGGCGGGCATCGGCACAAACCACGTCACATTTGGAAAATTGATCACCCACCAATTCCCGGTTTCGCGGGATGTATGGATGAGCGGGTATGTTTACTTTGACGCCGGCTTCAAATTGCCTGCGGTTGCAACCGGTCCCAATGGCGTCTGCAATGGCGGATTGCATCTGTGGCGCCTGCACGAAAGCATGACGAGCAGCAGGAATCGCATCAGTATGGACTTCAATGTGCCCGCCGGGTTGGACGCGATCCAGTTCTACGTGTTCAGGGACAATGGCAGCACGAGCTTTTCGAAATACACGAAATACAAGCCAGCCAAGCATAGTGGCCGGTGGCAATACTGGCAGTTGCACGTGGATCTCGGCACCCCTGGAAAAAGTGATGGGTTTCTGCGTTTCTATGCCGACGGCAGGTTTGTCGATAGCATGGAACATCAAGCGTTCCTACCAGCCGGCGCGGATGCGAGCTGGGGGTTTTCCTACGCGGACATGCAGAGCAATGTCGGCGGCTGCTCCGCTCAGTGGCCTGTCGAGAATGGCTGGCTCGTCAGCGGCGTGCGCGTCTGTAAGAACAATCTCTGCTAAGCAGTCTGGGGTGCTTGGAGTGAGGCATAACCCAGTTACCGATACCGCAGACCCTCGCAATATCTTCTTAGGATCGACATTCTCTACGCCTGGTGCAGCCGTTGCTCGAAGCTAAAGTGCGGCGGGTGGGCTGGCAACTTGCAATCAAGAGCAGGCTTGGGCGTTGCGGTCGCCGTGTTTAATCCCATGGCGAGGCCGCAGAGTACCCATATATGTGGGTACCAAAAAACGGATACGAATGCGCCGCTGGCCAGATAGCCGATCATCGCCAATTCCAGTCCCGAGCACAGACAGAACTCCCAGCCCTGGCGACCGGCGCCACTGGTAATCAGCCGTTTGCGCACCCTTCGGGTGAGAAGGAAGAAAAACACAAGAATGGCGGCCGCCACCAGCGCACCCAGTGTTCCCAGTTCAGAGAGAACCTCGATATAGAGGCTGTGGCAGACGAAGGCACTGCGGTCATTGGAAACACTGATCCGGTAGGAAGCCTGACGAACATACTTGTAATTCGCCGGTCCCACGCCGAAAACCGGATTATCGGCCCACATACGAAGTCCCGCCTGCCAGAGCAGGACGCGGTGATTGGCGGTCTTGTCGCCCTCCCAGTGCTTGGCGGACTGAAAGCGGTCGCGGCTGGCATGCGGCATGAGGAATACAAGACCGGCAACAAACAGCAAAAGGAAAACCGGCGCCCAGGATTTGCTGGGGCTCTTGAGCCCGGTTGCCAGGACAATGACGGCTGCCCCGACTACCGCGCCACGCGATCCGCAGACCAAAATCAGGGCGCCGAAGGCTAGGGCGCAGACGAGGAAAAAGATTCTGCTCTTGCGACCGCTCTTAGCCTGGAACAGAGCTACCGCCAGTCCGAAGACCACACACATGGCAACTCCGAGATCGGCGGAGTTGTCATAGAATCCACCTCCCCCGCCGATAATACCGAACCTCACGAATGCCATCTCATCCGTGGCCCTGCCGTGCTGTACAAAATAGGTACGAAGACCATGCTGTGCCACTTTTAGGTTCAAAACCAGGAGCAAAAAGATAAAGACCTGGGCGCGCCAGCGATTGGCGATGGCGCGTGCGATGAGGAATGCGGCTATCAACTGCTCGGGAATGTTCCACAAGGCGGTCCCGGGAAGAACCGTGTAGTGGGCCAGCAGGCTGGAGATACAGACAACAACGCCCAGCATGACAATGGCTGATTGCAGCCGTCCATTGCCATCCGCGGAGGGAGTGGAGCGGCAGGCGAGCACTCCGAGCAAGGACATAAGGAGGGAGACCTTGCCCAATTGAAGCGGTGCTAGAACCGGGTACATCACAGGCAGGCGGGTGTACTCAATGAAAATGTAAAAAAGCAACCCGATAAAGTCCATCCCCCAGCGCTGCCCTTCCGGGGCCGTTGCGATTACGGGCACCGCGACCGGCATCGTCACTCGTGGATTGTAGCTACCCTGACTCATCCCTGCACCCTGTGACTCGACACCAAACTCCTCATTTCAGCGATCGGTGATTCATTAGTTTCTTTATGCTGTTTGCCAACTGCCGCGGCAAACCAGGTATCCATCCTTGTGCACTAGGATCGACCGGACATTTAATGAGCCATCGTTCTGGCCAGACTATGTTGCAGAGCGGAAAAAAAGTTTAGTTTGTCGTGAACAATGGAGCTGGTAGCTTGATCCGCAGTCAGTAGCGCATGGGATAAAAATTGCAAACTACCTTCCCATTTCTCCGACGCGGCGCGCTTCAGGAAGTATTGATACAGGAATACGTTTCCACGTTCCTGATATGCGTCTACCCCGAGATACCATTTGCCGAGGAAAAATGTAGTACGGTTCTGTATCCGCGTGTCCCACATAGGACTGCCCTCTTCTAGTCCTCGTAGTGTGTTCACACCTAATAGATCAAGCAGCGTCGGCGCAATATCTATGTGCGAGGTGATCTGTTCCATATAAATCGTATGCTTAAGTACTCCCGGGGCGTACAGGAGGAATGGCACATGATAGGACAAATCTTGCATCGTTGTGCCGCGAAAACTCGGATGCTCGGTCCGCGTCCGTATGCCATGGTCACCGGTAATCAGAATCAGTGTGTGGTCCAGGGTTTTTGATAGCTTCAACTGACTGACGATTTCCCCTATCCAACCGTCAACCTCGTGAAATAACGGGAGTCCTTGTGCGCATGTAGCCGCGATATCAGACTGGGTGAAAACATTTGGCCATGGACCGTGGGTAAGCTGCGGGTGAAACGCAAACATGTATCGTGAGTGTTGTGCGGTACTGGCGCGGATCTGTTGCTTCAGCATATCTTTTAGCAAAAGATCTTTTTGACGTCTCCAGTCCAGCAATTTCACGCCGTTTGGGGCGGCGTCACTAACCGGCAAGTATATTTGTTCCTTGAATCCGAGCGCCGCGAAGCGAGATTGGTCATGTTCCCAGTTCAGTCCGCTGTGTTGTGGCAAAAAGATTGCAGTCCGGTAACCTACCGCGTCGAGAGATCTGGCAAGCCCAGGAGCTGTCAGTTTGGACGTGACTCCCTCGAACTCCTGGATAAAGTCTTTTAAGTCGTTTGCTGGATACCATGAGCTATAGATTGAGAATACTGCCCTGGATGTATAAGGGGCGGTTGAGTAGTGCTGGCGCCCAACGAGCGCAAGCGGTTGCAGAGCCGCTATGTTCGGGAAAGTTCGAGCGTCGGAAAAGTCTACGCAAGCCGAAGGCATTGTCTCTACCACAACTATGATTACGTCATAGTTGCCAGCCTTGGACCAGTATTGGCTATGGCGGTTCGGCACCGGAGCATTTGTCAGCTTACTGTATTCCGATATAAGATCGTCCGGCGTGTCTCCGACAAACCTATTCTCCTCGAGCGTGTCTGTTTGCCGTTGAAATAGTGCGTGCAATGCGCTTTGAAATGAGCTTTCTAAATAGGGGTTTTGCGGCAATCTTACGGCGTATAACGAGCCCGAGAATATCCCAAAAACCATGGCAAGTATCGAAACGACCATGGAGGTTTTTCGTGCCCGATTCCGTCCCGCAAAAGCGATGGTCTCCAGGGTGTGCGCCAGTACACCTAAACCGATGCTGAAGCTGAGCAGCAGGATCAGTTTCAAAAAAGATGATGAGTATACGTAGTCAACAAAATACTCCCGTCCTGCGCCCCGAACGCCTCCAAGAAGTGAAGAGAACGACTGAAAATTCCGCACCTCCCAGAAGCACTTGACTTGCACAAACAATGCAATCGCGGCCAGGGCGCTGACAGCGACGACAACGATCCCGCCAACGAAGCGCCCTAACAGGCGCACGACTAAAATGAGAATTGCCGGCACAATCATCCCAGCCAGCAGGAAATCCTGACGATATAGGGCCAGTGATTGGAGGGCAGACAGACCTGTGTTCGATGCCGGCGCGATAAGATGCGTTACAAATTCGTACCCTCCCGATTCTGCGGTGAGCAGCGTTCGCTTCAGGTGAAGCGCCATCATAAAGGCGCAAAGCCACGGAAGCAGGAGAATAGCCGCCCGGCACCAAGGTTGAACCAAGCTCTCCCAGCCTTTTGAAACCTCTCGTGGTAAGGAAGAGTTATCGATGCGGGGCGAATGGGCCATGAACACACACTCCAATGATCGGCAGGAAATTCTGAGAGCCACACACAGGGCGCAAAGACATTAACTCTGTTGCACATTCAGGGCCACGTCGCGTTGACCTGGAACCCAAGACAGGAATATAGAATGCGGTCGTCCTCCACAACCCCGGTGCGGTCGCCGCTACGGTTTGCGTACAATTACTTCAACGGCGTAAGTGGTTTCACTTCGCCATGGGTCGGCGAGTGCAAGAACCCGGCAGGCAGGTGCCAGTGCTGCGGCGGTTACTCGGTTGACGAAAGTGTCGCGATACGGCAGAGCAAATAAACTGACTGCCAGTTCCCCTGTGTAATAGCCGAACGTTGGACGGAATGACAAAACCTCCAGGCCACAGGCTTTCACTGCACGAATGAATTCAGAGGCAGATTTCTCATCCGCAAGATGGGCATGCTCTGCCCAGTCGTGAAACTCATGTAGATATCCGGAAAGCGGTACGGGTTTGGGACGAACGGTCGGAATGTGGAAGTATCCGACACCCTTCGATACCAACGCTTCCGCGAGATGCGTAATCGCCAGTTGTTGTTCAGCCACGTGCTCCAGCACATCGATGGATAAAACCAGATCGTAGCCGGTTCCCAGCATATCGCGCGTCAGGTCAGCGACACGAAATTCGATGTTTGCCAATCCCATCGCATGCGCAGCATCGCGGCTTCTGGCAATCCGGCTACCATCCGCGTCGACACCGACGACCTGGGCCGACGGGAACCTCTGCGCAAGATAGATGGAGAAGTCACCACGTCCAGAACCCGCGTCAAGAATTCGATGCGGGCGCAGATCGAGTTTGTCCAGAGCCATCACAAAATTTCTTGCATGCAGATAGTGGGCAGGATCGAGCAACCCGAAAAATTGAAATGCCAATCGCTCTGCAGTCGTCTTGGTGCACAGTCGTTGATCGCCAAACCGTATAGACATCTCAGTTGACCTTCTTTAATCCAGTGTCACCAGCCAAAAGTACGGATAACAAGCGTCGTGTTCGTTGTTCTGACTTCCTGGGTGCTAGCTTATCCAGAACTGCAAATTGCCTGTTGTTCCCCAAAAAGCCTTGCGCTGAAGAATTCGAAGTAGAGCAACGATTCGCGCTGTGAAATAAAGGTAGTAAAGCCATAGCGATCCCAGTGGCCGATAAATATGGCCGACGGTTACGTAACGATATGCCACTGTCAACGTGGGGGCCAGAATACCTAAGAGTAATGAAAACGAAATGCGCCAAACTAACGCTGAGTGGGCAAACAGCAAATTGAAAACTGCGAGAAAAGTCAACAACAGGTGCGCGAACGTCATCAAAACAGGTTTGTCGAGCCACGAACCACGAAAGGTACCGAACATCCCCAGTCCATGCCAAATCTGCTTCCGGAAAAACTGCATTACAGTCTTAGGATTACCGAGATGGACGGCGGCGATCGCCAATGAACTATGAATGGAAAAGCTGGCCATCCGCAGGCGCTGGCAAATCTCCGTGTCTTCCCCGGTAACAAGAGCTTCATCAAAACCACCCACGGCGTTGAACGCCTTCCTGCTGACGATGAAATTGCCCGACGGAAGGTAATTAACGGCTCCGTCCCCACCGCGAGCATGCGACTTCTCCCATGTTTCTTCGACCCACTGGGGACAGTCCGGCAGCGAGTACCTGCAGCCCACCGCATCCGCTTGAGTCTCGGCAAGAACTTGGATTGCCTGGTCAAAGTAATCGCGGGCAACAAGACAATCTGCATCAATGAAGCTAAGGTTTTCGCCTGCCGATAGTGAGGCGCCCCTGTTTCGCAGAGTCGAAATGGTTACACTTTTCATTCGCAAAACGGTTGCCCGGCTAGAGTAACTCGTGGATAGCAACTCCCAGGAACCGTCAGAGGAACCATTGTCAATAATTGTAAGATCGGCGTTGCCGTAGTGCTCCATCGCAGCAAGTATGGAATTTATTGTTGTTCGTAAGTATTTATATGAATTCAGGGTTGGCACGATGATCGAAATTCTCGGTTTTTCCATAACCAACCATGATCTTTCTGCTGTGCTGAGTTCTGGTAAAGTACATGCCACAAGGCCAGCGGTATGGAAATCAATTCGCGATGGTACTGGCCGGACTAGATCCGAAGTGCTTGCGTTTTCGCAGTATCTGGCCGGAAATACCGGTTATGCTACGCAGCGAACCTTTCTGCATACTTATACTTCTTTTGCCGGCCGGGAGTCTGACCCCGGCCATAAGGAGAGGTTTACCACTGGCTGGAGCCGTCAAACTGGCCCGAGCTTTTAGGTTCTCCGTGCCCAAGGCAAATCGAATAACGGATGCAGATATACTTATGCACGTGCAGGGCCATGCTGATAGACGGGGAGCTTAAGCCAAAATGCGACTTATTCGATCGAGTGGGCAACCAATAATGTCCAGTAGCTGGAAATTCGAACTGCCTGGGTGCCAAATTGAGGTCCAACTGTTTGGCATTGCTGCACACGGAGGCTACGATCACTCCAGAAATGATGCCCGAGCCCGCGGCCACGTCTGATATCTAGAAATAGGACAAAAGCTAGCACAAACTGGTTCGGCTACCAGGGCGGCGTTAGGGCCGCGATCCTGTATAGAGTTTACGGTAGAGGCCCAGAATCGACTCGGCGTTGCGTTCCATCGAAAACTCCCGGCGGATATCTTCGGCTGCACAGCGGCACAGAGCCTCACCCAGACGGCGGTCCCCAAGCAACCGGAGGCAGGCAACGGCGAGATCCTCGGGATGGGACGAGGAAACCGTGAATCCGGTGCGGCCGTTCTTCACAACCTCCCGGATACCGCCTACCGCCCGTGCGACCACTGGAACTCCCAGCCACAGTGCTTCCAGGAGAACCATGGGCATACCCTCATGGTCGGAGCACATTACGAGGATATCGAGCGCGCGAAGCACGTCATGGATATCCTCGCGATGTCCAAGGAAGCGCACATTGTCCTGTAATCCGGCTTGCCGCGCACAGGAGAGCAGCGACTGTCGCAGAGCGCCGTCTCCGGCGACCACAAACTGCACATCCGGAATCTGGTCGGCAACGATTCCGGCCATCGCCAGAAAGAGATCCACACGCTTGACCGGCTCCAACCGGCCGACAATGCCAATTAGCGGCGCCAAAGTGCAACCGAGGTGAGCTTTCGCCTGCTCGCGGCTGAAGCGGCTGACGACATTGGCCGTATCAATTCCATTCCGGATGGTAACGACTTTGCGGGAGCCGTAGTCTAGGCAGAGTTGCGACTCCATCTCGGCGCTGACGCCGACGATTGCGTCCGCGGCTAATCTCCCGGTCCAGCGGTTTAGTTGCTGGTTGAAGAATTGGCGCAGAGAACTCCATCCCTTAAACGGCTCGGGCATTCCGTGCTGTGTCCGGACGATGACTGGCACGCGGCAGCGAAGCGCGAGGAAATGCGAGAGCAGATTCTCCTTGTAGCGATGAGAATGCAAGACTTGAACCTGCTGCTGGCGGACAAAGGGCACAGCCTCGCGAAGAATCTGCGGAAAACTGTTCTGTGACTCCGGGATGACCTTGACAATGGCGCCCGCCTGCCGGAGTTCGCTGGCTAGCCGGCCCTGGTTCAACACGATGGCCGACAACTGAAGATTTCCATTGCGGCAGAGGGCGCGGACGAGAGTCGCGGCCTGAACCTCTGCCCCGGCCCAGCAATCTCCTGAAAGAACGTGACAGATGGAGCGAGGCTGCGCGGCGAACGGAGGAACCTGTTCGGGCAGGCTGGGGTCTCCACTGGATACATCGGGTTTCGATTCGCGCTTCATGTCAGCATCGCTCGTCAGACTGCGACAGGGCAATCACGGACGGAGTGGGCACGCTGTGGTACCATCGCAGTGCTGTTATCAAGTCTGCGTTATGAATATCCAGCCACAAGTGGACATTTCGGTTGCCGGCCCCGAGATGGAAACGCTCTGGGACGGCTATGTGCTTCAACATGAATCCGCCACCCATTGTCATCGCTGGGCGTGGAAGACGGTCATCGAGAAGGCGTTCAGGATCCCAACCTATTACCTGATTGCAATCGAGTGCGGCAGGGTGTGCGGCGTTCTGCCGCTGGTTTGGCAGAAAAGTTTGCTGTTCGGAAGCTTCATCACGGCATTGCCATTTCTGAATGCGGGAGGCCCGCTGGCCGATTCCGTGGAGATTGAGCAGGCCCTGGTGCAGCACGCCATTGCGATTGCGCAGGAAACCGGAGCGGCACGGATTCAATTGCGCTACCGCGGCCAGTACCGGCTGGATTTGCCGGCTTCTTCGCACAAGGTGGCCGCCGTGCGCGAGGTCAGCCGCGACACGGAGGCGATGTGGAAAGCGCTGAACTCCAACAACCGCCGGAAGGTGAACAAGGCCACCAAGACGGGCATGACGGCGGCAGCCGAGGGTGGCGCGGCGCTGGATATCTTCTACGAGATATTTGCCGAGAATATGCGCAACCTCGGTACCCCAGTGTATGCGAAGATTTTTTTTTGCGAAGTGCTGCGGGCTTTTCCGCAACATACCGAAATCATTGTAGTGCGCCTGGATGGCAAGCCGATCGCAGCAGCCTTTGTGATTTCCTTTCGCGACGGAATGGAAGCAACCTGGATGTGTTCGCACTGGCGTTACCTTTCACTACAACCAAATATGCTGCTCTATTGGACGATCCTGCGCATCGCCGGTGAACGCGGCCTCCATTGGCTCGACTTTGGCCGCTCTACGCGGGACTCCGGCACCCATAAGTTCAAGCAACTCTGGGGCACAAGCGACGTACCGCTGCCCTGGGCCAGTTGGACGAAAAACGGCCAAGCACCAACCGAGTTGAGCCCGGCCAATCCAAAGTTTCAACTCGCCACCAAGCTCTGGATGAAACTTCCTCTCCCAATTGCAAACCGCATTGGGCCTCTTATCGTTCGCAACCTTCCCTAGGTTGGCGCTGGAACAAAATAACTCCTTCCCGCACATTACAAGCGTTCGCAGTTATCGCTTGCTTGGTTCCCAGACTACGAAGCGTTCCCCGCTGCAGTATAGAAACCATGATTTCAAGGTTGACAGATTTCCGATCATGAAAAAGCTGGCAACCTTGAAAGGTAACAGCCGTAGCAGCGGCCGATAGCCGCGGGGAAGTATTCCTGAGAGATGGAAGAGTACCTGCGCGAACAGCGCGACACGGTAGAAAACGCCAGCGTTCCAGAGAAAACAGTTTGCCACAAGGGCAGCGATGAAGCCGAAGGGAAGCAGCCAACGGAAAAGCTTGTGACTGACCAATTCCCACGATACCAGCCCGTATACGAATGGATTGAGAAGCCGGAGGTGGGAGAAAAATACGTCGAGTCCGTGAACGATGGTGCGAACCTTGCGCGGAAACTCGTCTTCAAAATTGACCGCGCCGAGGTATCCGACTACACGCGTATCTACCACGACCTCATAGCCGGCTTCAATGCTATTCAAGGGAACGAAGAAATCGCTACTCCTGCCCGGCGACCAGTCGTGGCACACCTCGCGCCGCGCGGCGAACAACGATCCGCTGACATTGATCAGCGAACGCACATCTCCCTCCAGGCGTCGCAAAATTGTTTCAAAGGAAATGTAGATTGGCTCCGCATTGCCCAGGACTGGGTGCGTGGCATCCTCACTGCTAACGCATCCCACCCGGAAATCGGCAAAATTGGTGACAATGGTTCGGACCGCGTCGGGATTCATTCGCACGCCTACGTCCGTGAAGAGAACGATCTCTCCGGAAGTGGCCAGCAATGCCAACTTCAGGCAGTTTGCTTTGCCCTGCCGCTCGGAACGCAGAAGACGGACGCCACGGTCCTGGTAGCGCAACAAAATTTCTTCCGTGGCCGGGGAAGGCCCATCGCACACCACGGCAATTTCAATTTTTCCCTTTGGATAATCCTGCTCTAAACAGTTGAGAATCTTGCCTTCAATGAGATTTTCGGCACCTCGAACTACCATCAGCACGGAGACCGACGGCAGAATCTCCGCGCGTTCGCGCTGCCGGGAGCGCACCCATGAGAACAGCCAAAGACAAGCTGCGTATCCGGCCAGTGTATACACGATGAAAACGATCGAAACCCAGAAGACCCACAGCATGATATTTTCTCCGAATTGCGCCACCGCTGATTTGCCTTTACGCGTTCAGTTTGTCGCGCAGAGACTTTGCGCACTCCAGCGGGATGTGCAAGGCCCGGAAATATGCGAGAGCCCCGGATGAAAAACTGGAGCGGGCGGGCGCCCGAAAGGAAAGGCTGCCAATGTGATAACGGCCTCCAATCAACTCCCTGAGTATGGACTCGCGATCAAGTGAGGCAACCGACATGTGAATGCTCAGCGGATGGAAACCTCCGAGACCGTGGAGGTCATCCCCAACTGCCGCAAGCAGCTTCGGGTTGAGAACCTTCATCCGGTTGAAGAAATCCAGCGCCTGCGGGCAAGGCAGGTATTTGCCGTCGTAACGGACGTTCCAGACTTCCACCGCGTTGAGAACGGCCGCTAGACCGGGGGGACAATTCCAGGCAAGCCGGCGCGGATGAGCGAGAACCGCAAAACCTCCGGCGGCACGGATGTCGCGCACCAGGCGCACTGGATTCGATGTATCCAGCAACCGCTCACATCCCACGCCTACGATGTGCAACTTATCCCTGCAGGAGTACTCGATGCCACCAATAACAGAGAAGTCCGCACCGGAAAGATACTCGGCTTTCTGGCGGGACATCGCGATCTTGTGTTCAGTCATATCCTCGGAGTGCTCGGCCAAACAGATGAACTGAAAGCCGCGGCTACGGTAGAGGCTCGCAAGCCCGGGCAGTGAAAGTTCCCCGTCGTTGGAAGCGAGAGAGTGAATGTGCAACGCACCCTTTACTAACATTGGTATGTCCCTTCGGCAGGAACAGGGCTGTCCGCCTGGATATGCACGTCGCATCCAGGAATGCAGCTCTGATAAAGCCGCTCGTAGTTTGCCACCATGGCCTGCACGGAAAACTCGCTTTCAATGCGAAGCTTTGCGGTCTGGCCCATGCTTGCGCTTTTTTCTTTCTGATCCAGCAATTCCATGACGCGCCGGGCAATCGCAGGCGCATCCGCGACCGGTACCATGAATCCAGTGCGCCCCTCATCCACCACTTCCCCGGCGCCCCCACAGCAGGTGGCAACCACCGGCTTGGCGCATGCCATTGCCTCCAGCACTACCAACGGAAAGCCCTCGCTGGTGGAAGGCAGAACAAAAACGTCGAGGTCGGCGAGAATGCGCGGTACGTCCTGGCGGTAGCCCAAAAACTTGAGACGATGTTCCATGCCCAAGTCGGTAATCAGCTTGAATAGCGGAGGCGCAAGCGTTTTGTGCAGATCTCCGCTAATGACGAAAAAGGTGTTGGGATGCTGGTCGGCGATCAGGCGCGCAGCGCGGATGAAGTACTCATGACCCTTGGGGGCACGCACATTTGCCACCATGCCGATGAGCGCCGTCTGAGGCGCGCAATTCATCTCCCGCCGCAGTCCGCCATCGGTTACGGAAGCGAACCGTGCGAGTTCGATGCCATTGTAGATTCGAGTGAGTATTTCCTCGGGAAACCCAATTTTCTTGAGCATCTCGCGGACAAAGTCGCAGACCACGACCACTTTGCACGCGGTGCGCTTCACAATCTGCAGCTTCATCCATCCGGAGAACGACCCCGCATCGCTCAGTTCCACCGGGCCGTGATAGGTCACAATTGCAGGACACCGGGAAAGCCTGCTGGCAAGACAGGCGTAGAAGTTCTGGTCGGGAAGGTGGGAGTGAATCAGGTCGATTTGCTCATCACGAACCAAACGTGACAGAGCGCGGGGCAGACGAAAGTCCCACCATTTGTCCCACTCCACGCGAACCACCGGCAAACCGAGTTCGCCTAACCGGTCCTCCAGCCAACCAGGTTGGTTGATCACAACGATGGAGCGGAAACGCTCGGGGTTGAGCCGTCCTGCCAGCATGAGCAGCACGTTTTCCGCGCCGCCCGGACCGCTGGTTTCGATGGTGTGCAAGATGTTCAACCGTTTCATGAAAGCTTCCTTTCCGCATTGCCGCTGCTTCCTGGGGAGAGTGCTAAACGAAGGTTGACGGAGATGTACTGCTGCATCTCCTGCCATCCGGGGCCGGGGTCGCTCATGGAGCAGACGTCGTAGTGCAGATCCCTGCCGAAGAAACGGCAGAAGTCGGTGCAAGCACGCCAGCGCGAAACGGGAAATGGATACAAGCGCTGTTGCTGCTTGGAGGATCGCAGGCGCGTGATCAGCGAATCGAAGTCGCCTAGCAGCCAACGGGACTTCACTCCTGCGCGGTATTCAAGTTGAGGTGGCACGTTTTCTCCACAGATGAGCCTGTAGTAGATCGCCGGGAAGTCGATTCCGGCGTCGATGGCCAGTTGCAGCGAACCCCAGAAGCGTCCGTTGACTTCCATGAGCTTGATTTCGCCATCGCGTACGTCGGTTTTGTATTCGACCATGGCGGGGCCATTCCATGACACCTTGCGAAGTAATGCCGCGGAGCGCTCCACCAGCCTGCGATCCAGCGGAAGACTTTCACTGAACACGCTGAGACCTCCCCATGGGGGTTTTTCGCGCAGCCTTTTATGACAGAATGCTGCTTTCACTTCGCCGTTCCACAGCAGTAGAAATACTCCACGGCCTTCGCCAACGATTCTCTCCTGGACCAGTGGACCAGGAATCAAGCGGCAAGCTGTCTGGTACTTCGTGATCAGTTCCTCGGGAGTGTGGGCGTACGTCACGCTTCCCTCGCGCCAGGCACCCTGGAGATATTGCCGGGAGCGGCGGGGCTTGATCACCACGGGATAGCCAACCTGCGCGGCAAAGCGCAGCAGCGACTCGTGGTCACCGGAGCCGGCGCAGCGAGGCGCAGCGATGTTGAGTTCGCACGCGAGTGTGAGCATGGCGGCTTTGTCCTGCACCAGCGACAGTGTTTCCGCATCCTGCACCATCGCTGTAATTGCCGGAGCAAGCCGGAGCTTGAGAGGGGCAACGAGTTGTACCGTGACATCGGAGGTCGCCAGCAGATGTGTGTACCCAAGAGGCGCCAGCCGCTCACACAAAAAGTTTTGAAATTGTTCGGGTTGCAGAGCCGGGGACGGATAGATTATTTTTTCCCGGCAATACCTTGAAGATCCAGCAATCATTTGGGGAGTATCATTGCCGATCCCGACAAAGACACCAGAGTGTCCAAGCGAGCGCACGGCCGCGAGAGTGGAGCGCTGGTTGCCGTCCGTAATGAATAGTTTCATTGTTTCCTCAACGCCAGCCGGTCAGCCGGAGATGAAACATTGCAGGCGAAAAACTTCCCCATGGGTTAGTGATATTGCCCTCCTGCAACAAAGATCGTGGTACGGTCAGCGGATCATCTCCCGCGCAATAGCCACCGGAACGCGTTGTGAATGCCCAGTCATACCCGGCATCCGCGGCCCATCCGCGAACGCGCTGGTCGAAACTCCCGCTGGGATAGGCAAGCGATCTTACTTCCCTGCCGATCCTTTTGCCGAGGGCTTCCCGGCTTTCCAGTAATTCACTCTTCGCAATTGTTTCTTCTTCGCAGGCGAGCAAGACGTGGGTAACACTATGGCTGGCGGCTTCAAAGACCGGTGAAATTGCCAGCAGTTGCTCCCAGCTCATGAGACGGTCGAGGTCAGCCAGTTGGTCTCCATCCCAGAAGCGCATGGCAAGAACCTGCACCACCGACTCGCGCCGAGCGGCGGGGATAAGCTTCAAAGCGGCAATCGACTCTGCCAAGCCAGCCATGGGAGCTTGCCCAAGCGCATCGCCAATCGCACGGCAAACTGTTTCATGTTTTTCTCCGCAGTTTCTCCAGAGCAGACTGAGCCGCTCCACCCAGCAGAAGGTGTTGCCGCCGAGCAACCCAGTGGGGACGAAAACAGCTGCATGCATTCCAGCTTCCCGCAGGGCGGGATAGGCATTCTCAAAGGTGTCCAGCCATGCGTCATCGAAGGTTAGCAGGCAGCTCGGCTTGGAGCCTTGTGGAATATTTCCGAAGAGAAGGTCGGAGAGACTGACGACGTGAAATTGTCGGTTCAGCATTTGCAGAAGCTTCCTGAAAGTCGGCAGCAGAATAACCATGGCCGGTTCCGAACCGGTGCGTGCAGCCTGTTGTGCGGACAGAATGCGATGCAGGCCAAGGACGGCGACCTCGGAGCGATGCTGCACGACGCGGCGTAACCAGCAACGAAGTGCCAGTACGCCGGAGTAGTAAAGCACTGCTGCCAGCAGAAAGTGCGCCGTGTGTCTGAATCGTGACATCATGTCTGCGTCCTGGACCTACTGTCCCTTCCCCAGCACAACTGTTTTCACCGTCTCAAAAAGGACTGCAAGATCAAAGGCGACGGAGCCGTTCTTTACGTAGAAAAGGTCGTACTCGAGTTTGTTCTTCGCGTCCTCGATTGTTGCCCCGTAGGGATAGGAAACCTGCGCCCATCCGGTGACGCCGGGACGAACGGAATGGCGCAGGTCGTAGTAGGGAATTTTTCCTTCCAGGAGTTGCACAAAGTACGGCCTCTCCGGACGAGGGCCCACGAAACTCATCTCTCCCTTCAGAATATTTACGAACTGCGGCAATTCGTCGATGCGGAGTTTGCGGATGATGGAGCCGACGCGGGTCACGCGAGGATCGTTTCGACTGGCCCACCGGGGAGTGAGATTGTGTTCTGCATCGGTTCGCATGGAGCGGAACTTTAGTATGTCGAAAGGCTTTCCATCTTTTCCAACGCGTTCCTGCCTGTAAAACACCGGTCCTGGAGACTCCATCCGGATCAGCAGCGCGGTAACCATCATTAGCGGCGCACACAACACGAGACCGCAGAGGGCAACGATCGCACTAGCAACACGGGTGATGATCAACCGCATCACGGATTGTTTGACAAAACCGTCCGCGTAAATCAGGGTACTTGGATAAATACTTTCCACCGGGATTCTGCCAGTCAGCTTTTCGTAAAAAGTCGCGGCCTCATCGATGCGAATGCCTGCGGAACGGGCGCGCAGCAGCATCTCGACGGGGAGACGCTTTCGTCTTTCGCGCAGCGCAATCACAATGCGCTGCGGGTGCTGCTGCTTAATGATGTTTTCCAGATCTTCCAGCGGCCCCAGTTGGGCAATATTCGGAATCGAATCCTGGAACTCCGGCTCGGTTACCACCCCAAGAAGGCGGATGGGAAGATCGGAGCGGACGCAAATTTCTTTCACCAGGGAGATCGACATGCTTCCGTTACCCACCACCAGGATCCGCTCACCCGCCGTGGTCCAGCGATTGACCCACTCCATCGAGAGACGGCCCAGAAGAATAATTAGAACCATGCCTAAAAAAGTCAGCTCAATCACACCGATTCCGAGCCGGATGGATGGAAAAATTGCGCCGAGAATCGCCAGGACCAAACAGGAAACACCAATCGCACTCAACAGTCTTCCCAGCAAAACTTGCTTGGACTCGATTGCCCGTAGATCGTAGAGGCTGAAGTAGTAGAAGGTGAGCTGGCAGACTCCCGCGATGAGCCAGCCCTTGAGAAAAAATTCGTTGCTCTCCGCGGATACACTGGTGGAATGGTGCATGACAAGCGAGGCGACGACGAAGATTCCTGTCGCGATCAAGGTATTTTCAGCGGCCACAAGCACAAACACACGGCCTGGGACATACCGATTCAGGACGCTGAACATGCAGCTACTCCTTTAGGGAAGATCCGGAATAGTAATAACAGCCACCAGGACGGACCTCCGCACCAACCAGCACGGTTCCGATCAACTTTGGACGAATCAAAGCAATCGCTTCCGAGACGATGGTTTCCGACGTTTTTCCAGCGCGGACGCAAAACAGTACTGCGTCCACCAGATTGGCGGTCACACGTGCATCTGCCACGGGAAACATGGGCGGGGTGTCAAAGACGATAAGGTCAAAATTACTTTGCACTTCGTTCACAAAAGCTACCATGGCGGCCGAATGAAGTAACTCAACCGAGTTCTGATCGACACCTCCGGAGGGAACCAGAAACAGGCTGTCCGTGAGTTGCAGAAGCAGGTCAGAAAGCGGCACGGAAGAGCGCAGGTAATCGTCCAGACCTAGTTCATAGGGAATGCCGAGAACCTCGGCAATCCCTGGCTTGCGCAAATCTGTGTCCACCAGCAAAACCTTGATTCCCTGCACTTGGCTAAGAGCGAAAGCAAGATTGATGGAGGTTGTGGTCTTGCACTCTCCGCTCAACGCGCTGGAAATCATAAGGGTACGCATTCTCTGCGCGCGCATCGTCTCCAGAATGCGGGAGCGCAGAACGCGGTACTGCTCCCATACATGAAGATGCTCTTTGGCGGTTGCCTCGTTTTGCAGTACATAGAGCCGCTCCAGATTTACCGGGAAAGGAACCACCTTGCCGAGCCGGGCCCGGGCGGGAGTCGTCGATTCATGCTTGCGGCCACGAGCCACTAGTTCGGCGCGTTGCGCCTTCGACGGAGAGAAGGACACCAAGTCAGACTTAGCGACTCCGATTTCCCTGCCGAGCGCCTTGTATAGATAATCCACGTGAATTCACCTCCGGGACCGTGAGCGTTTCCACCCGCATTAGTCCGCCTGCTGACTAAAGTTAAGAGAGTTGGCAAAGTTCCTTAAAGTTTCCGGTAATTCGTAATCGGCATATTCCGCGACCAGATTCTTCCAGGACTCCGGGGTGTGCTCCGCCTCCGCACGAGCCTGAGCAGGTTTGATTTCCAGCGCAGCCTCGACGGCCAGTTCGAAATGGCAGGCCACATCACTGACCAACGCAGCATCAACGGCCGCCAGCCCCTTTGCATAAGCTGCGATCAGGCAGTTGTCCGCCAGCACATTGATGAGCCGCGGAGTGCACGACGACGCGGAAGCCAGGCTGTCGACCGCTTCCGGAAAAAACATCATGCGTCCATCGCCTCCGGCACGCGCCACGCGGAGCGCAAGATAGTTCCATACCTCGGCAGGTTGCAGGGTGTTCAGGTTGCAGCGCGTGACGATGCGCTGCCGCAGGGCGGCATGATGATCGCTGGAAAGCGTTTGGCGGAAGTTGGGCTGAGCCGACAGAACCAGCTGAATCATGCGCCGTCCATTTTTCTCAAGGTCGGAGATCAGTCTAAGATCTTCCAATATCCGGCTGTTGAGTTGTTGAGCCTCATCAACCACCAGGATTGCGCGGCGTCCTTGCCGGGCCTGTTCTTCAAGAAATTCGCAAAGCGCGTCCAGCAGGTCCGTCGCTGGTAGGCGCCCGACGTTGACGTTGAAACCAGCGAGGACTCTGTAAAGTAATTCCTGAGTTGTCTCCAACATCGGATTCAGGAGGATGCTGGGTACAATGCCAGCTGGACGCAGGAGGTTAAGAACTGCAAGCAGGAGGGTGGTCTTGCCAGTTCCCGCGGCGCCCATCAGGAGCACGATTCCCTTGCACTCGCGTACCGCATAGAGCAGGTGCGCAATGGCCTCGCAATGGGGAGCGCTGTAATAAATACAGTCCGGCGAAGTGTTCAACAGAAACGGATTTTTCTCCAACCCAAAATGTTTGAGATACATTAGATCCGCCAGCCAAATCCTGTAGCAATCGCCGAGCGTTGCAAGTACGCCATCAGCACCACGGTAAGAAATGAAACGCAGGTGGCGGCTGCAATCATCCATCGTCTCTTTGTTACCTGGTGTTTTTCCCTGGTATCCAATACCCACGGCAGGCTGGCCAGGACCATTGCAGAAGTCGAGAGCGAAAGATCGCGCTCGCTGTGCAGAGTGTTGTCGCTCATCTCCGCCAGCAACGCCATCCCGCAGCCTGCAAAAATTCCGACGAGCAGACCCACTACATTGATCTGGAACAGGTTGGGTTTGCTCGGTTTTTCCGGATAACTGGCCGGGTCAAGAATGCGGAACTGCTCACCTTGCGCGCGACGCTCCATCTCGGCCGCAACCGAGGAGTTATTGCGTTTTGCCAGCAGCGCTTCGTAACTGGTGCGTGAGGTATCGTAGTCGCGGGAGAGTTCCGCGAGTTCCTGCTCGACGCGCGGTAACGCGCTCATGCGCACCTGCAACTGCTGGATTGCAGCCTCCAATTGAGACTGGCGCGCCGTGCGCTTACGAACTTCCTTGTCGAGTCCATCGATTTCCACCTGGATCTGATCGGAACTGCCCTGCGCATTGCCGTTCTTACCTGCGTTTTTGGATTTTTCCGACTCGATCTTTTCTTTGAGCGCTGCCAGTTCCGCTTCGAGACGCAAGATATCGGGATGCCTGGGTTTGTATTTCTGTTCGGCTGCTAGCAGCTCTGCAGTCTCACTGTCGAATTGAAGTTGCAGCGCTGACTTCATGTTCTGCGGCGTGGAGATCATCTTCATGCTCTCGAGCAGCGAAGCCATGTAGTTTTTTTGCTGCTGCGCGCGGGTAATCGCATCCGAGTTTGATTGCAGGACGCCCTGCAACTGGCCGAGCATCTGCAGGCTGGGAACCTGCTGCTCCGGCAACTCTCCCGCATGTTGCGACTTGAAGGTCTGGATACGCTTTTCTTGCTCCTGCAGAGACTGCTTCAGCCTTTCCATTTGGTCGTCGAGAAAGTCGGTAGTACCCTCGGATTCCTGTTCGCGATCCTTCAGGTTCTCCTCGATAAACAGCGAGGCAAGATCACGCGTAACCTTCTGCACCAGCACTGGATTTGGGCCAGAGTAGGCGATCTTGAAGGCACTCACGGATTTTGTACGGTCCGTGGTGAGTTGGTTGGTCACGACCTCGACCGAGATATCACGACGCATTAACTCAACAACTTCGTCTCCTGGCATCTTGCCGTTGACGGAGCCGTAAAGATTGAAATCGACAATGATTTTACGCAGCCGGGACCTGCTCAATATCTCCTGACGGATGGCCTGCAGCCGGTCGCTCACATCCTCTGAAATTGTTGACTGCACATAGTTCGCAGGCACCTTCTGGGGCTCGATCATGATCGTTGCTTCCGAGAGGTAGGAACGGGGAAGCCACAAACTGCCAAAGAAGACAGCGAGCGAGACGAGCACGATCGGCAACACCAGCCACCATATCCGCCGGCCTGCAATCTCTGCGTAATCCTGGACGCTCGAAGCTGTTTTTTTCATCGCTCTCCCTCTTTAACGCGGAAACAGCCTGTCGACATTGAACGAAAGTCCGCTCAAGAACTGCTGCCGGTAGATTTTGTTCTGCTGGGTTAGCACACCCTCTTGCAGGCCGACTCCATAGTTGGCGAACAAGACGATGTGGCGTGACAGGCGAAGTCCGCCGTCGACCGCCGGTGCCACGCTCTGGGTGACTCCCGTGCCCAAGGGGCCGACGGAAACTGCAGAATCCGAGCGCTGATAGGTAGCGAAAACGCCGGCGAAACCTCGTTTTCCAACGGAGTGCTCGAATGAAAGTAAAGCAACCCAGCCGGTAAGGTTGCCCTGAGCCAGCCCCATCTGATAGGAATTTACGACACTGGCGCGAAAAGCGGTTTTCCGCGTCTTATGTTCCAGATCAAAGTTGAGACTCAGCACCGGTTGGATTTTTCCCGACGAATTTTGTTGCTCGCGAAAACCAGGACCCACGGAAACCGAGTAGGACCAGTTCTTACTGAATATTTCCGAGTAGCGAAACACAGCCGCTTGCTCCATCTGGTGATAATTCTGCAGGGTGAACAAGAAGTAAGAAGTGGAGATTCCGGCACCCAGCGTGCGGTGGGCATTCAACTGGTAGTTGTAGGAGATGCCCATCTGTCCGGACCAGGTACTTGAGTCCGGCGCCGTCAGCAAACTCACAAACTGGTTTGAGCTGCTGTGAGCGTACTTGGTAACTCCTCCCGACACGTCAACTTGAAGATGAGAGCGGTGGCTCAACCTGTGTTCCAGCGTGAAGTCCGTGTTGGCGTTCTTTACCTTTGATTCCAGGTTCAACGCGGTCAGGCCCGAGAGTTCCATCAGCAGAGAGCCAAAGCTGCTGTTGGCGAAGGCGGAGCCGCCCCACGATGGATATTCGCGGGCATCGAGGCGCCAGCTGAAATCAGTTCGCGGAGAAAACTCGTGCCATAAGGTCTGACTGATGCCCTGGTCGGCGCTGTTCAGGGTGGTGAAATTCCGGTAATAGGTTAACGAAGGAAAGTAAGCAGCCTGGTAGACAGTGTGCCTGGCAAGATAGCTGAGAGAAACACTGCCACTGTAACGCTGTGCCACATCGCCGGCGGGTTCGACCAGAAAAGCCGGGTTGGTATCATATACCCCAAGCGCGTCGACCGTCATGCCCAGGTTCCAACCTGGGATAATCATGAACCCATAGTTGTTCAAATGCGGCTCCGAGGGAGGTATTTCCATCACCTGTACATCCTGGAGCGGAGCCGGAGGAATTAAGTCCGTGTCCTGCGCCAGCGCCAGCGCCTTTGACATCGCTAGCAGAATTGTGATCATTAGTAGTTCCCTCCATCGCGTCATGTCAGTTCCACCTACGGAATTACAAGTGTGTCGTGCACTTGGAGTTCCACGTTTTGATTTGTTCCCTTGACGCTGAGAATTTTCTTGTAGCTGACCGGGATCCTGCAGCGAGTCCCATCTGCGTTTATCCGCAGAATGAACATCTTCTCGCTCTTGGCAAAATCCCGGAATCCCCCGGCGAGAGACAACGCGTCCAGCACCGTCATCGGTTTGCTCAGCGGATAGCTGCCCGGACGCATCACTTCACCGAGAACGCTGAAGCGCTGGCTGCGCGTGTCCTGCACGATCACGGAAACCTCCGGCGATTTCATGTAGGTGCCCAACAGGTCTGTCAATTTCTTCTGCAACTCCAGCGGAGTTTTTCCGGCGGCGGCCACCTCGCCCACGAGCGGAAGCGAGATGTTTCCATCGGGCCGCACCGCAACCAGCCGGGAGAGCTCGGGTTCGCGCCACACCTGCACCGCCAAGATGTCTTCCTTGCCGATTAAATACTGTGCATCGGCCGGAGCCGGCGGCGGCAGGGTGCTTGTCTCACCGGTTTTTTCCTGGTGTGCCGCAGTACTTCCGTCCTGGGCGATGACACCTGCCGCAATCGATAGGGTCAAGATCAGGAGAACGATTCTTACCGTGCGTGCCATTGCGTGTCCTTCCGGGTATTCTTCAAAGTTCATCGCCTAATTCGTTTTTTCTTGCAACATTCATAGTGCGTGTGCTGGATCATCCCTTGAGACATGCCAGCAGCAATAGGCACAGGGCACCGCTGCTAAAGAGGATCAGAGTTCCAGGTTCGGGTGTCACAGCCACCTGATTTTCAGGATCCTTCCAAAGATCTCCCACCAGAACGCCCGGCGATAACACGGGCTGGAGGGAGGCAGGCAGATTGGCGATGGAGGGCAGCGGCGCATCCATGATGAGAGCCTGCATTTGTTCGGTCATTGCCGAAGAACGAACGGCATTTTCGGGCCTCTTCTGCTGGATGCGGTTGCCACACCGGCTGCGAACCATGTGTTGTCCATCGGTCAATACGAGTTCGCCGCGAGGAATCGTTAATGCGTTGCTGGTCCAGCAGATTTGTTTGCCTTGACGAAATGAGACGAACGCCCGCATGGGCGCCTGGGTGCGGACGGCAATCAGGTTTTCAATCCGGATATCGCGGTAGTGCTCCCCCAGCGATGGATCGAGCTGAATATTTTGTGCCAGTTCTGTGGCGTCGTACACACCGCCGGGAATTATGGAGAAAGGATAGATTTTGCGCGCCGCGCGAAATGTCGGCATGGGTGGGGGCGCGTAGGCCCTGGGCTGAATGTATACCGAATGATAGCCACTCCAGGCCAGCAGCACCACGCCCGCACCGACGCACAGGATAGGAATAACCACCATGGCGGATAGCATCAGCCGAATTTTTTTGCGGCTCACGAATCGGGATCGCCTGACGGGACTCATACGAATGTGCCAGCCGGAACCGGCTCGTATCCGGCACTGGATTCGGTACTACCAATAGGAGTTCCATAAGCCTTGCTGATTGTGCCGAATGGAAATCCTTCCACCAGGCACTCCAATCGGCGTTCCATGCCTGCGAGGCCAATGTACTGTCTTAGCTGCGACTTCAAGCCAACCGCCATTCTTGGCTGTTCGGGATCGATCTCCCAGGGATGGAGATAGATCATGAGGGTTTCGCCAGAGGCTGCAACCTGGTGCAATCCACCCAGCACATATGAAAACGGCAAGATGCGAAGATAGGCTCCGCCGCCGACAGGTAGATTCCTGCCAAGCAGCCGCCAAGTCGTGATCGGGAGCTCCCAGATGCCAGCTCGGCTCCGGTACGGAAGCCGGGAGGCATCCGGGTCGCTATAGAGGTCATGCCTTATGGGATGGCTGCTTGAACTGTACATGAAACCTTCCTCCGCCAATATCTCCCTGGCCCAGTCCATCGCGCCGAGAATGGAAAAACTCGGGGCGCGGTATCCCATAACGCACTGCCCACTGCAGCTTTCGATGACATCCTTCGCCCGCCGCGTGTCTTCGCGGAACTGGTCCCGGGTCAGGCGATAGACGGGACGATGCCAATAACTGTGACAAGCCACCTCATGGCCGTTCGCCGCCGCTGCGGCGACCAGCTGGGGACAACGCTCGGCCACCCAGCCGAGAAAGAACATGGTGGCCCGGACCCGGTGACGATCCAGCAGCTCCATCAATCGCCAGGTGTTCCGTTCCACCCGTAGGCTGATAGCCGCCCAGGCCGCGCAAGGAGCCGCGCTCGTCATCGCTTCCGTTTGGAAGTAGTCTTCGACGTCGATGGTGAGCGCATTCAGCACGAGACTTCCCCCTGTGGCGCAGCAGCGCCCGATCAGATCCGTATGGCTTTCGACTGCGGGAAAATTCCCTCAGGCTTTGACGGCACGGCGGTAAATTTTCGTGCCCGCCATCAAGAGACACGAACCGAACAAGGCCAGCGAGGCAGGCTCCGGCGCGACCGAATCCAAGGATGAGTCCAATGTCCCCTCGACCGTGGTTCCGTGCGATCCCGTGAGACCCAGAAGCGAAGCGGCATTCGATGCGGTTGAAGAAGAGAATGAGAAAGTAAGGGTGTTGCTCGCATTGGTTCCGTTGCCGAGCTGGGCAAAGTTCTGCAGTAGCGTGCTGTTGGTGCAGCCAGTTGTGGAACAAGAACTGAATGACAAATTACTGAGCACCAGGGTGAGCGCAAAGCTTCCATGACCCTTGGGATGGCTGGGGCTTGTATTTGTGTCGATCTCAATCATCTGTAGCGAGCCTTTCATAATGCCGGAACTCGCGTTGCCGATGGTCAGGGTTGCCGCCGCGTTGGAGGCAAAGTAGCCGGTCAGCCCGTCAGAACTGGCGCTGTTCAGGAAAAAGTGCCCACCAGCGCCGGGAGAAATCACCACCGGGGCATTCATCGCCGAATCTCCGGTCAATGGACTAGAACCGTCCCCGATGTAGCCGCTACCAACGTATAGATTGGAGAAGGTGATGTATTCTCCCCCAGCAGTCTGGGTGAAAGTGATCCCATTTCCACCGGAACTTGCAAAATTAATGACGGTGTCTGCGCGTGCCGGAATCCGGACAACGATCAGAATCATGAGCAATGTTGCGAAAACCAGGAATCGTTTCATCAGAGGCTCCTGTGCTGTTCTGGAGCTGGCGGTAGCCGACAAGCAGGTGTCGTTCCGCAAGCTGCGCTACCTCTAATTGCACGGGGGCGTCCAAAGTGGAAACAGCGTCGGCAGATCAGTGCAACTATTTTTATTTCAATGGTTTACAGGAGGTTAGATCAAGATGGATATTGATGTATGAATTCCGAACTAACCCGGGTGTCTGGATTACAGACGAACATATCCAGAATTCGAACGCGGCATCCAGATTTCATTTAGAGAAAATACGTTTCTTAAAAATCATCTATCATTGAATGAATGTACAATAATTGTTGACTTTGATTTCGAATTCGAGCATGTTCCAGAATCTGCAACGCTAACTACATTAGTCTGCTGGACGATGATATCCGAAAGCACCTGAGGCACTGACCTACTCTCGATGGAGTAGCCAGCGGCTGAAATGCCGAACTATAAGGTATTGGTAGTAGACGACGATGAGGCATCGCGCGGCACCATACGCTCTTATCTTGAGTTGAAAGACTTTGTCGTCTCTGAAGCCGGAACCGGCAAGCGATGCCGCGAGGTTCTGCAGAAGAGCCAACCCGATGCCATCGTGATGGACTATTGTCTTCCTGATACAGACGGACTGCAGCTTCTTCGCGAAATTCACGCCGTTGACCCCTCAATCCCCGTGCTGGTCATGACCGGCTATGCGACCATTGATCTGGCCGTGCGGGCAATGAAAGAAGGCGCCGAGCAGTTCGTAGCCAAGCCATTCGAGTTATCCGTACTCCTGAAACTTCTGGAAAAGATCTTCGAAAACAGCCGCTTTCTTCGTCGTGAACTCGCCGTAAGAAACCGGGTGATTCGGTACAAGCGCGATCCATTCCTGGGATCATCGCAAAGCATCCGCCGCCTGGAGTCGGCTGCACAAAGCGTTCTCGGAACCTCGCTTCCAATTCTGATCCAAGGCGAAACCGGGACGGGAAAAGGTGTACTTGCGGAATGGCTGACCAAGCAGGGACCACGGTCCAACGAGGCATTTGTCGATCTGAACTGTGCCGGCTTGAACCGGGAGTTGCTGGAGAGCGACCTGTTTGGTCATGAGAAGGGAGCATTCACCGGGGCGATTACCCAGAAAACGGGACTGCTGGAGGTTGCTCACCAGGGAACCTTGTTTCTCGATGAAGTTGGAGACATGGACATGTCGATCCAACCGAAACTATTGAAGGTTCTCGATGAGAATCACTTCCGGAGAGTCGGTGGGGTGCGCGACCGTTCGGTGGATGTGCACCTGATTGCAGCTACGCATCAGGACATGGAAGTGCTGGTGGCGGATAAGAGATTTCGCAGCGACCTCTACTTCCGGATCAGCACCATTCCGCTTTCGATTCCCCCGCTTCGCGAAAGAATCAGCGATATTCCCGTGCTCGCCGAGTGGTTTCTGCAGCGGCTGCGGGAAGACCTGAATCGCGGACAACTTGAGTTTGACAAGCGCGCCATGACGGCCCTGGAGAGTTATAGCTGGCCTGGTAATATCCGCGAGTTGCGCAATGTACTCGAACGCGCGGCCCTGCTTTGCAAGGACGGAGTGATCCATACGGAAGATCTGTACTTTCAAATTTCCAGGATCTCCCCGAAGACGTCTCAAATTGCCCCGGGCACCGACGCGGACATGACCTTGGAAGAAGTCGAACGCCAACACATCAGTCTTGTATTCCATAGGGAGAACGGCAAGGTGGACCGGGCTGCCGCAAAGCTGGGAATCCCTCGCAGTTCACTCTACGTGAAACTCAAACACTACGGCATTACCGCATAAGCGTTCACCGCAGTACCGGGCGTCCGGCTTTCCGCCGCAATCTTCCCCACCTCTCGCGCCACGATTCCGCGGCCGCCAATCTCGAATTTAAATTATCAATTCCAGAGACTGGACAGGATCCGGCACCGGCACGTCCGCGTGATCAAATAGCATGCCCCGGTTCTTTCACTTAGCGCCCCCCTTACTTGGCAGAAAACGTGCAACTCAACCGGCATGGCCCAGAAACTACTTCTAATCGATGAGAACATTCAGTTGCTGACTCTGGTTGGCGACTATTTATCCAACCTTGGCTACGAGGTGCATCGGGCACGAGAATCGGACGAAGCCGAGGCGCTTCTCAAGAACTACGTATACGCAATCGTCATTACCGGGACCGATTGGGAAAACTTTGGAGATTCTGGGCACAATCTGACGCAATACATCAAAGACCTTGTGAATCGGCCCAGGATGATTTTCCTGGAGGAAACGGTCGCGAGATCTCGTGCCATTCCTTTGCCGGGCGATGGGGCAACCCTGGTCGTTGAGAAGCCAGTCGCGCTGCTGCGTCTCGGCGATCTTATGCGGGAGCTCACGAACAGTTGAATGAGAGCGACCGGTGGTGAGCATTAGCAACGGCGTTCCCTGAGTCGGATTGCACAACCCAAACAGATCGGAGAAATGTCTTGAGAACAGATTTTAATAACGGAGCCATGGAAATCGTTGCCTGTGCGCAAACCCAGCTGGCACTGGCACTCCTTCGTCCGGAAGGTGTCAGAATAATGGGTTTGCAGCACTCCCTGGCTGATATTGTTGACAGCTCCCCGCATGCCATGGCACTGCTCGATGGCGGCTTTCGCCACCTCGGCGCAAGCGACGCCTATTGCGCAAAGCTGCATGCAGACAGAACTGCCATTCTGGGAAAAACCCATCAGGAATTGTCGCTGGAACTCCCCGAGGGTTGGGAACTGGCGAAGCGGCAATGTCTGGCTGGAAAATCGGCCACGCTTGAAGAGGATTGGGTCCCTGGTAATGGCGACAATCGGCTCCGCCTAAGCTGGCAGCTCCATCCATGGAGCAAGTCGCGCTCGAAAATCGGCGGGACCATTCTTTTCTTGAAGGAAATCGCTGCCACTGGGGGCGAAGAGCAAGAATCTGCGGACCTACTGCCAATCCTGGACACCGCCCCCGGCCTGATTGCTCTCGCGAGGCCGAGTGGCGCCCTCACATTCATGAACAGGGCGGGGCGGGAACTGATCGGATTAGACCGAATTGACGAATCCACAAAATTCACATTTGCTGACCTTCCGCGTACCTTGAACGACTCGGACTTTGTCGGCATGCCCACGGATCATAACTGGAGGAACGAGATAGTCATCCAAAATTTGAAAACCGGCGAAATGGTTCCGTTGCTGCTGGAGTTGCGGAGAATCAATGATGACGTCGGCTCGCCTTGCGGATTCGCGTGGATCGGAACGGATCTGAGAAATCAGAATCCAAGTTCGCAAAAGCCCGAGGATTCTGACCTGCAATCTCAACAAGCCCAGAAGCTGGAAACCGTCTGCCGCACCGCCGGGCGAGTTGCCCACGACCTCAATAACATGCTTCTAGTAATCGACGCGTATGCCGCAATGCTCACGGGAGAGCTGGCAACCGATAGCCACCTTGCAGCAGAAGCCAGGTCGATCCACCGCGCGGGTGAGCGCGCCACCAGGCTCGTCCACGAGTTGTTGCTTCTCAGCCAGTGCTAAATGGAAAATTGGCACCGTTGTTAGGGCGGTCCGATGGATGGGAGTGCGGAGTGGCTCTACATCCAGGCACCGCTATTTGCGCAAAATGCTTTCGTGTTTGCTCATGGTTGCCAGCTCCACTGGTCTCGACAGGGCGGCAGCTTTGAAAAGCACTTGGAGGAGTTGCAATGCACCCAGTGGCTCGGTGCGGCCGGGCTTCAAGCCTATCAAGACAAACAGACACAACGTCTGATGCATCATTGCTAGACCAATGTCGCTACCGGAAAAATTGAGGCGCGAGCCGCAACAGACTCCCGCGGATTTCCGCTGTGCCGGAGACCTGGAAAAACTGCCGGTACTGGATAAGACAACGCGTTCGCGTCTCGGGCGCCGCCGTCCGCGTCCGACCAAACTGTTGCCTTCGCATGCATGCTTGGCCGTCCAGAATCTGGACTCAAACCGGGACTTGCCATGCAGACAGCCACAAATCGCAAGCGGTGAAGAGGACATGCTCTTGCAAGTGGCTTGAATCAAGACACTTGAATTTTCTTCTGGTTGGTGCTGATTTGGCAGCCGTATTGCAATCTCTCGCAGAGAAACGTTGAAATTCGAGCACTGGGTTGCAGTTCCTCATGCTCGGTCTAGACTGGCGGAATCTGCGCCGGCCTTATATAGCCGGGGCAATTCCTGCCCAGAGTCAGAACGGAGAGTTCAGTTATGCAGCGCCGATCGCGGGAAACAGCAGTGGCAGGCAAGGCAACTGGTTTGGTGAGAAGCTCCCAAAAAACACAGAAAAATGAGCATCCCGTGGAGCCCGAATTGTTCGTGGTGTGCCAAAATCACCAGGAGATCTGGGGAGTACGCATCCTGCTTCTGCTTGTTGTATTGGAGACAGTGATCTCGGTTCTGATGCCGCGTCTTTCCGGCCAGGTGCGACTGGAGATCAGCTTCCTGCCCCAACTTCTGATTGCATTCGTGGCTCTGATTTTGATCCTCAACCTACGCGTGTCGTCGCAGCGAAAATCGCTGCGCAGTATCTCCAAGGCGCTGCTTGATTCCATGTCTTATATTGATAGACTGGAGAATTTTTCGCTCCTTGATCCACAAACTCAGACCTTCAGCCGAAGTTATCTCTATCAACTGTTCAGTCAGCAGTCCAGGTCCTCAAACCGCGCTGGCACCACCATCACATTGTGTTTGATTGCGGTGCGCCCAGACGGCCAGAACCCGGCTTCATCGGCCACGGAAGAGATTGTCGATGATGCGGCACTGGTTCTGCGTGCCAATTTTCGCGGTTCCGACTATATCGTGCGCTACGCCGGGGATCAGTTTCTAGTCCTGCTGCCAGATACCAACGAGCAGCAGGCGCAAATCGCACTCAGTCGCCTGACTGACAAAGTAGAGTACTGGAACCTAGAAAACGAGAGTGCTTCAATTTCACTGCGGCAGGCGATGATCAGTTGTCCTCCAGGAGGAGATCTCTGGGGAAGGCTCAGCGAGATGGAGAGTACGCTGCAAGATGAGGCAGTTTGTGCATGATCGGTTGTTCCGTTCCATGCGGCGACGATGCAGCCACATCGACAGCGCCATGCTCGACACGTTGAAACTGTGGAAGCAGGCAGCACAGTTCCCCAGACCGGATGATTGGATGTTTGCTTCCCCGGTCCAGATCGGCAGGCTGCCTTGGTCATACGAACAGGTTTGGCGCATGTACCAGAAGGCGTGGGTTAAGGCCGGAATCGGTGGACTCGGCACGCATTCGCTGCGTCACACGTGTCGATCCTGGCTTGATGCCGTGGGAACTCCGATAGCGGTGCAGCAAAAGCTGATGCGGCACGCGGACATCCGCACAACGATGAACACTTATGGCGACGTTGTGCCAGATGAGATGACAGTGGCAAGCGGGAAAGTCACCCGATTAGCGCTAAACGGCAGGTGTGACAGCAGGTGAAATCTGTAACTTATTGAAAAGATGGTGAGCGCGGTAGGAATCGAACCTACAACCTACCTATTCAGAGTTTCCTCAGGTAATAATTTTATACATTCGTTCGCCAAGCCAAGGGATTGGCGTGTTGCTTGCCAAAGTCAGACGGAAAGTGTTCGAATGTATCATTGAAACAGGGGTGCTCCACGGTGTGGGGCTGAGAAATACCCTCGAACCCGATCCGGATAATACCGGCGTGGGAAGTTTTCGAAAGAAGCGACGATTCGTGGCGTGCTCTCTCTCTTGTTTCAATTGAAACCAAAGGGGGCAGTCCATGCAATTGTCGGCAGCTTTCAATCTGATTCCGGAGCGGTTCCGCCCTACCGATCCCGAAAAGCGATCGCAAGCGCCCAGTCGCGCAGGTATGTCGTCAGCGCCTGCTTCAAGGGCTGGTCGTCTGTCGGCGGGCATGATCTTGCTTGCCTGCCTGGCCGTGCCCCTCGGCGCACCTGCCCAGGAGCCGGCGACGCCATCTGATCAATCCAAGCCCGCCGCAGTTCCAGGTCGATTGCCTCCAGTGATCACCACGGTTGTGGTGAAAGGCCAGATGGAGGATGTTTACCAGCCAGGCAACGTAACTCTGGGTGGATTTGTGGAGCTGCCGCTGGCTGAGAGTCCACAATCGGCCCTGGTAGTGACGCGCAGCGTGCTGGATGATCAGCAGGCCCGGATCCTTTCCGACGTGACCAAAAACGATGCATCGATCGGCGACGATTATGCGCCGGTTGGCTACTACCAGGATTTCCAGATTCGCGGCTTTCCTATCGATTTGGCTACGGGAGTTAAGATCAACGGGTTGACGGTAGCCGGGGAACAACTGGTTTCGCTGGAAAATAAAGAAAGCGTCGAGTTCCTGAACGGGCTGGCAGGATCGGAGGCTGGCGTTGCCTCTCCCGGGGGACTGATCAATTACGTCACCAAGAGACCTGCCATCGTGCGCTCGCTTAATCTCGCCACGGATCAGAGGGGAACGATCTTCGGCCATGTGGACCTGGGCGGATTTCTGGGTTCGCACAAGCAACTCGGTCTGCGCACGAATGTGGGCGCGGAGAGCATGCGCTCGTATGTGAATGACGCGGATGGAACGCGCGAGTTTGCAGCGCTAGCAGGCGATTGGAAGATCGGTCCGAAGACCTTCTTTCAGGGTGATTTTGAATATCAGCACCTGGTGCAGCGTTCGGTGGCGGGGTACCAGTTGCTGAGCGGTACAACGGTGCCATCGGACGTTTATCCCTCGACCATGCTTGGTGAGCAATGGTGGGCGAAACCAAACACGTTCGATGTTTTCAATACGAGTATTCGCCTCGACCGGACATTCACGCAGAACTGGCGAGCCTATGTGTCCGCTGGCATGAGCCGGTCGCTGATTGATGACAACATCGCGTGGCCATACGGCTGCTACTACGAAGCCGCGTGCAACACAGGAAAATCGCCCGAGCCCTGGTTTTTCAGTCCGACGGGAGACTACGACGTATATGACTATCGCAGCCCGGGAGAACTGCGCATTGACGATCAGTTTGAAGCGATCGTGTTGGGCAATCTAAAGACCGGACCCATCAAGCACAATGTACTGGCGGGAACCAGTCTGCTGCGGCGTAGCGTTTCCCTGCCGGCAGCGGTTGACGACTACGTCGGCACCGATAATGTGTATCAGCCGCTGAAACCATTCCAACCTTCGCCGAACTCGCCCGGGCCGGTAACGTTGCAGGAGGACAGCCACCAGTACGGCGTGGTGATTCAGGACCGGATCGAGATGCCGGGACGAATCACGATATCAGCGGGCGGGCAAATCGATACGCTGCACGACCACAACTACTCCCAAACCGACCCGGTGACACTTGCCGTGTACCTGGATAAGACGAACAAGACATTGTGGTTGCCTCAGTACTCGGTTGCGTACAGACCCCTGGGGAGCCTGACTCTTTATGCGAACTACAGTGTGGCTTTGTCGCTCGGGTTGCAGGCGCCTTTCTGGGCTATCAACAGCAGCGAATTTTTGAGCCCATTCTTTACGCGCCAGGTGGAGATTGGCGCAAAGTATGAGGCCAACAAGCGGTTGCTCGTGACTACGTCCGTGTATCGGATGCGTGCGCCATTCTTCTATCCGAAGCCCGTGGATGGCGGACTGGAGTTCGTGAGCGAGGGGCACGAAACGCATCGTGGCATCGAGTTCAGTGCGCAAGGTGCGGTGTCCAGCTGGCTGCACCTGACCGCGAGTACGGCGGCGATTATGGCCATTTCAGATGAAACAGGAACACCGGTCTTTGACAACAAACAGGTGCTCAACCAACCGCATTTTCGTGCAACGCTCTCAGCGGATGTAGTCGTGCCATACGTACCGGGGCTGGGGATTATGCCCGGCTGGGGCTATACGGGCCGGAAAGCGGCAACGCGCGATGACCTGGTGAGTGTGGGTGGCTACAATGTGTTCAACCTGGGTTTGCGTTATACGCCGCGGGGGGAGATGAGCCGCGTCACCTTCCGGCTCTACGCGGACAACATCACGAACAAACGCTATTGGAAAGATACAGGCGCAAATTACGGTGATACATTCCTGTATCTCGGCGCTCCTGCCACGGTGCGGTTGTCCACGCAGTTCACGTTTTGAGGATTGGAAGGAGAGATTGATCATGGCGCCGGATGCGTTCATCTGGTCGGAACGGATGATGAGATGACGAACGAAATTAAGGTACACGGGCTGAGCGGGGATTGGGTGGAACCGGACTGGCCATTCCTGACGCTCATCGAAGCCGACCGGCTATTGCGGCGTTTTCCTGACGCGGGCGGTGCCGAGCAGGTGCTCACCCACAGTCCGCGTCCATTCTCGGCGGCCAGCGTTGTTGCGACCCCGCTAGGCAGGGTGTTCATAAAGCGGCACCATGAATCGGTTCGCGACCGCGAAGGGCTGCTGGAGGAACATCGGCTGATCGGCTATCTGCGAAGCCATGGGGGACACGTCCCAGCGGTACTGGCAGACGAGGATGGCGAGACGGCAATTCACGATGGTGGGTGGACCTATGAAGTCCACGCCCGGGCTGAAGGACTCGATCTGTATGAACTGGCGCTGTCCTGGACGCCGTTTCACAGCGTGCCCCAGGCGCGGGCGGCGGGACGTGCTTTGGCGGAACTGCATCTCGCGGCGCAGGGTTACGATGCGCCTCCGCGCAAGGAACGGATGCTGGTGACGAGCTTTTCAATCTTTGCCGCGAAGGAGCCGCGGCCGGCTCTGGAGAAATACGTGGCGGCGCGCCCGGCATTGGCAGAGTATCTGGCAAAACGTGACTGGCGGGTACAGACAGAGGCGAACCTGCTGCCTTACCACGCAGGGCTACGGCCCTGGTTGGGGTCGTTGCGGCCGCTGTGGACGCACAATGATCTGCATGCTTCCAATCTATTCTGGTCGAGCGATGCGGAGGGCGCAGCAGCTGTATCGGTCATAGACTTTGGATTGTCGGATCGCACCAATGCCGTGCATGACATAGCGACAGCAATTGAGCGCAACGGTGTGAGGTGGCTGGCGCTGGGGGGCGATTTCGACAGCATCGTGCACCGCGAGCAGATCGACGCATTGCTGGAAGGATACGAAGAGGTGCGGCCCCTGACGGAGGCCGAGGCGCGTGCGGTCCCTGCCATCCTGCCGCTCGTGCACGCGGAGTTTGCGCTATCGGAGGCCGATTATTTTCTGTGTGTACTGAAATCGGAGGAGAGAGCGTCGCTGGCTTGGGACGGTTACTTTCTTGGCCATGCAGCCTGGTTCCGGAGCGATTCCGGCAGACGGTTGCTGGATCACCTGGAGGCCTGGGCGAGACGCAGGCGGTGCATCGCCATGAGCAATGCGACGGAGCAAGAGGGCCATGTCACCGCTTGAGATTGCTGCGGTTGGAAGCGCAGGTCTCGGCGTGTGGCTGATGACGCGGAGGAGCATGACCTCGTGGCCGGTGAACCTTTTGGCGTGCGCTTTGTACGCCGCGGTATTTCGCGGGACGAAGCTTTACTCTGACATGCTTCTGCAGGGCGTGTATGCGGCGTTTTGCATATATGGATGGTGTCACTGGCATCGCGGAGTGCGCGCGGAGGGAACCGTGCGGGTGGAACCGCTCGCGTGGCAAGGCTGGCTATGGGGCGGGGTGGCCGGCACCGCCGGCAGTGTGCTGCTGGGATACCTGATGGCGCATCACACCGACGCCGCACTGCCGCACATAGATTCGGCGCTGACCGCATTCAGCCTGGTCGCTCAGTGGTGGTCGACGCGCAAGTATCTGGCGAACTGGATGTTGTGGATTGTCGTGGACACGGTGTACTCGGGAGTATTCGTCTACAAGCACTTGTTTTTGACCGCGGGCTTGTATGCCTTCTTCGTGTTCCTCGCGGCGCTCGGGTTAAAGGCGTGGCGCCAGGCGATGGCTGAACAGCAAGGGGCGGAAGCCGTGACGCCCGGAGCAGATGCGAGCGTGGAACCGAACCTGCCATGATCGCGTGAAACCGTTGCGACGTGGTTACGCGATCATCCTGGGATTGAGGTGATCAGCTGTGATCGCGCCGGTGCATAACCGCTTTTCAATCACTCGGCTAAAAGAAACGTTTTTCGCGGGCAAGGTCAGACTTGTTCAGACCTTGCCTAGGTGCAGCTAGACGCCGTCCAGCGGGGTGCTTCTCCAAATCGAAAGTGGATGCCAGCGACTGCTGTTACATAGCCTCAAGCCGTCCCACGGGCTCTTGATCTGGAAAGTCCGTCATCTCGAAGAACCTCTTGTGAGGACCACACCTGTCATGGACAAACGCAGAAAAGCATCTGCGAATGCCGATCTCCATCCCCTCAACCTGTGCCGAGAGTTTTCTAAAGAATGAGACGCGACAACTCTTCCGCCCGATCGATCACGAAATCCGGATATGCTTCTAAGATTTCCTGACGACTTCCATAGCCGTAGGTCACTCCGCAAGAAATGGTTTTAGCGGCCTTCGCGGCCTGAATGTCGGTGTTCGCATCACCCACTACAAGAGTCGTTTCCGGAGATGCTCCCAGTTTGGCAAGAATCAACTGAATGGCCTCTGGGTCAGGCTTCTTGCGTTGTACTGACTCGGCGCCGACCACCACATCGAAATAGCTGGCTAGGTTCAGTCCCTCCAGAATGCGCCGGGTAAAGACCTCCGGCTTGTTCGTGGCTACTGCCATGATTTTTCCGCGGGACTTTAGTTGGGAGAGAGTTTCGGGAATTCCCGGATAGAAGGTAGTCTCGACCACACAATATTCACGATAACGCGCCTTGTAGATGGGCAGCGCGACATTAAGAAGCTGCTCGGCGTCTACCCCGAGACATTGGTGCCAAATACCCTCAATGCCGGGGCCGATGTATCCGATGATTTGCTCGGAAGGCAACGTCGGACGTCCGAGAGTTTGCAGCGTGAAATTGACAGCGTTGGCAATGTCCTTTCCACTGTCGATCAGAACGCCATCCAAGTCGAAGATAACAGTTTGCACCCTCCATTGCATGATTGCATTCTCCTAAAGTGGCCGATCAAGCCGTCTTTGCCTCATAGTTATTGCCGGTACCAAATCGGCGACAATTGGACTCGGGAACAATGTTCTCCCAGTTCCTGGACGCCGGCGATTCAATTCCCTTTCGCGAGTGAACACGCCTCTTGAACTCAGGAGAGTTGGTCGGTTAATCAACTCCCCTGAATCCATTCCCCGTTTGCCAGACTGATGCGAGACAGGAGAACTACTCGAACCGGGCAACGATGTTTTCCCCTTAGGTTCTCTATCAAGCCGACGAGTAATGGTGCAACAAAAGCAGCAGACAGCCTACTCCCTAATCAAGGGTACACGGGCTTCGACGCATGTTTCAAGCGCCGCGCTCTGTAAAGTGCATTGCCCCGATCCCGTTGAAGCTTTGGCCGGCAGCCCTCTTCCTCAGACCGCTGAGACCTTCTCGAGAACCTATGGCAACCGCTCTCTTTTCTTTCCCGGCAACTCTTTTAGACTACTCCCTGGAACTTCGAAATGGCCGGGAATACCTTCTCCTTTAGTGCCTGGTAGGTATCTCGGAAGATACTGAACAGCTCGTCGTACACAGGTACGTTTGCGGCGATGGGCTCCCAGCGGTTATCCACGTGGACCATGTTCTCAATGGTTTCATGGATATCCTTATAGATTCCCACGCCCATGGCGCCCAGCATTGCGGCACCCAGCGCGGTGGCTTCGTTGCACTTCACGGTCTCCACGGGTTTGCCGTAGATGTCCGCCTGGATCTGGTTCCACAGCGATGAGCGGGCCGCACCTCCGGTGACCCGGAAGTACTCGAACGGCTTGAAGGGAGCCTCCTCCAGAGATTCGATCATGTCCCTCATCTCATAGCAGATTCCTTCCATCGCGCCCCTGACCAGATCGCTCTTCTTGTGATTGAATGTCATGCCGGCGATGACAGCCCGGGCGTACGAATCGTAATAGGGACATGCCGCTCCGGCTAGCCAGGGAATGTAGATCGTTCCCTTCGCTCCCGGAGGCGACTGAGCGGCTTCGCGGGTTAACAGGTCATAAACGTCCGTTCCGGTGAGATCCGCCGTCGCCATCTCCATCTGGCACAGAGTATTGCGGAGCCAGCGGAAGCTGCTCGCCGAGGCACTGGCATGCCCTTCCATTTCCCAGTGATCCGTGCCGGCATGACCTAGCACATGATTCTTCCCCTGCGGATGGCGAATCGGTTTGGAAGAGTAACCGATACACAGACCGGCGGTACCCAGACAGACCGACGCCATTCCTTCCTTGGCGTTCCCCAGGCCGATAGCACCGCATTGCTGGTCACCGCTTCCCACAATAATCGGTGTACCTACTGGCAGACTCGTTTTCGCGGAGACCTCTGCAGGTACTTCTCCAATTCGCGTTCCCGGACGGTAGTTCTTCGGATACTTCTCAATGTCAACTTCGAACATCTTCGCCAGTTTGGGATCGTATTGGAAAGTGTCGGCGTTGAGAATCTGCCACCAACCGGCGTCGTCGTCATCATCGTAGTAATCGTCCGCACCATAAGCTTTGCTCAGCATGGCTTGGGGCGTGATGAATTTGTAGGTCTTCTCATAGAGTTCGGGAAAGTGCTTCTTGAACCAAAACACCTTGCTCGACGGCCACACTGCCCCGATCGGAAAACCAGTAAGGTTATACAGGTCCATCTCGGTCATGTTATTGGCGGCTAGTTTCTCGCGCATCCAGGGAAACATTTCTGTCCCCCGGAGATCTTGCCAGATGAAGATGTGCGAAAGAAATTTTCCGTTCTTATCAACGGGCACAAACGTGGAGCGCATGTTGGTAAAGCTCACCGCGGTAATGTTTTTGGGATCGATCCCACTTTTCTTGATCGCTTCCCGGGTTGATTGGTACGCCAGGTTGATTACATCCTCAGCATTCTGCTCGACCCAGCCCGGTCTTGGATAATTCGTTGGTGTTTCATGGTAGGCGCTGCCCATCTCTTTGCCTTGAATATCGAAAACTATAGTACGAGCGCCCATGGTGCCAGCATCGATACCGACAATATACTTGCCCGTCATATGTGTTCCTTCCTCAAAGGCTCGCGTTACCCGTGATCAGCAACCTCTCTCTCGATGTAGTCCAGATTCACTCCCGTTATGAGAATCGAGGGCAATCCCGAGATTGCGCGGCATGTTCCCAAGCCCCACGACTGAACTCCCATAAGTAATTGTTCAACAAGTTCCCCGGTTGATTCCGAAACTACTGGGCAGTTGCCACCCGCTTCGCAACTGCCCATCTTCAGCCAGCGTTAAATGGGACCGACAAGTCAGCTGCAGTATTCCGCTTCGGAACCAATCCATTGATTGTGGATGGTCTGTGTCGAATTCCTACAAAATTAGGCCGACAATATTGTTTTTGTTGTTCCTACTTCCCGACACCGACAGCAGCTGCAACCGATACGTTCTTGCCATAGAAGATCTCTTCGATCAGCGGGATCTCGTCGATGATCTGTGGCCCAGAACGCGTGCCAATTATGTCTGCGCCTGCCAGAATGCAACCGAACGCAATCTCCGGCGTCCAGAACGAACCGGTGCCGGCAACTTTCACGCCAACATTTTTCGACACGCTGTCACGCATCAGCTTCACTTCGCTCATGGAGGGTCCGTGAGGGGCACGCCCAGTCGAACTCTTCACGTAACTACCGCCACCGTCTTCCACGCACTTGCAAGCAGCCACGATCTCATCGCGGGTCAAATAGGCAACCTCAATGATGATCTTGGTCTTGATTCCCCCACCGGCCTTCACCAGGTTCTTTATTTCCTGGGTGACCAGCTTGTAGTTCTTGTCCTTCAAAGCGCCCACGTCTATTACCATGTCCAGAGCTTGCGCTCCAGCCTTGGTCATCTCCTCTGCGGCTGCCAGCTTGATTGCCTCGGAACCGGAACCAAATGGAAAATCCAGCACCACGCTCGGGACGCACGGCTCCCCTTTAAGACCTTCCACAACCATCGGCAGGAAGTTTGGGTTCACGCAAAATGAATTGAAACGGTACTTCTTGCAGAGTTCGATTCCCTCGAAAATGTGTGCCTTTACCGTGTCTGGATGAAGGATCGAAAAATCGATCATCTTAGCCACGTTCGCCTTTGTAAGCTCAATTCCCCTTACTGTAATCATTGACGATCTCCTTATGATTTGGTGTAACCTGTCTTTTGCAACTGATTAAAACTGCTGCTCGTTACCTCGCAGCACTCCCAACCGCGCTTGTGCGCAATTTGTTAAAGAGCGCTCCCCATTCTTTTGCTTCAAGTTGAACAGGGTTGCCGCTCATGCTAGTCCCAAAACACTCCGCGCCCATTTTGAGCGCCATTTCTTCCGTAACATTCAAGCTCGCCAAATCGGCCGCAATACCAATGCTGGCGTTAAGTTGATTGATAAAGTCAATCGCGAATTTGGTGCCGTCACCCTTTTTGCTGTATCGTCTTCCGCTGAACGCTTCTCCAACCTCGTCATAGAGTCCGGGAGCATTGTCGGCATTTAGTTGCATTACATGAGGCAAAGTAATACCGACGGCTTCGCCATGTGGTATCGGATAGTAGATGTTAAGTGCCATACCCATTCCATGCGCCGCACCCAGGCCACTATTGGAAAAGGACAGTCCGCCACACAAAGCCGCCACGGCCATGCCTTCGCGCGCCTCAAGATCGTCCGGCTTTTGGTAAGCACGTTGTAGATATTTTCCTGCCAGCGTAAGTCCCTGGAATGCAATCGCCTTGGTGATGGGGGTTGGGTTCCTGATGGTTACATAGGCTTCGAGGTTGTGTGTCATCGCATCGATGCCAGAGGTCGCCGTAACTTTCTTGGGCAAACCAATTGTGAGAGCCGGATCCATGATGACGATGTTTGCCATCATTTTGTCATCGCGCATGCTGCGCTTAAATTTTTCTTTCTTCGAACCAATCACCGCATTCTTTGTGACCTCACTGCCGGTGCCCGCTGTTGTAGGCATGGCAATAAACGGAACCGGTTCGTTGACTACTTTGGCTCCCGTCCCTACAAATTCAAGGTAGTCTTTTACCTTGCCTCCATTTGTAATGAGTGCTGCAACTGACTTGCCCACATCGATTAGGCTGCCGCCACCCATGGAGAGCACTGTATCGCACTTCTCGGCGATGGCTACTTTATATGCCTTATCGACATCCTCCACATCCGGCTCACCAGGCACATCTAAGAAGTATGCGTACTTGATGCCCTGTTGATCCAGTTGTTTTTCCAGTCTGTCGAGCACACCGATCGTACGAAAAACTCTATCCGTAACAATCAGAAACTTCTTTCCGAAGTGGTTTACGTAGGGGCCAATTTCGTCGACAACGCCGCTTTTACACACGATTCTGGATGCTGTTAAGAATGAAAAATTCATTGCACTTTCTCCTTAGCTAAATGAGGTCCCAAGTAGGCCTGAGAATTAACAGATTGCCGAAAAACTCTCTTGTGGCCTCGGGATGGCGCCTCCTAACACTCTCAATTCGTTGATGCTTTGTTAAGCCGCGAGCCTATTCTGGTAACTTTTGGTGCCTCGGAACTTTTCTCAGCAACCTGAGATGATGCGAAGATTCTGCGTATGTCGTAAACAGCCCTGTCAGTTTCACCGGCTACGGCTGCACAGCAACAGCAGCGCCGCAGGAGTGCTCCTGGAGGATCGGCCTCCCGGCCTTCACGAGCTTCCCCATCGAGTCAGCAGCGGACATTGCGTCGTAGATTATGAGAATTTTAAAGCATAGGCTCGCACGTGCGAGCGCCGTGGAAGGTGTTTCCCCGCCAGTAAAACTTACAGCGCAGGTCCGTACACCTGCGTCCGCTTCAAACCAAGTCGCCAACCCATCGTCCATGCCCGGTGCCAAAAAGCGCGCTGGGCCATTGGCAATGATTGAACTATCGATTAGAGCCACATCAGGACTTTTTTTCGGATAGTAGAAATCGACGCAATCGCCGTGCTCGTCGTATACAACCGACAGGCAACTACAGGAAGCGTTGGAGGAAGCGATGGTGGGGTAAACAACTGTGGCGGCACAAATTTTGTCGGCCACACTTTTTACCGCATCAATGGTCTTGCCGCCGCTGGCTAAGATCACGGCATACCTGTGGCGTCTAGCAACTGCAATAACCCGCTCAACTTCCGCAAAGGTACATTCCCTGTTGAATACCTCTGCATACCGGGTTATGTTTTTGGCAGCGAAGCTTTTGGTTTTACCCATTCCCGTTGCTTCAAAGCCGGTCTTTCCGCCTATACCAAGGACAGTTTTTTCTAGGAACTCGATGTGATCGACAATTTCGTGGGTCGCCCCCCTGCGCTGAACGTACCGGCTAGGGGCTATCATGATTCGGGCATGCTTACTCATGTTTTTCCCTATTATCGAGATCTGTCCCTAATGCATCGTTCAGCAGACTTGGGCTTTGATTATCGACAGGGAATCCCTTGTCGATCCCCGGCCATCTTAAATAGAGGACCCATACTGCGGTTAGCATGGCACTCTACCGAGTTGAATTATTGAACTAACAATTACCATTGAACGCCGTTTAATGTCGCAAACACAAAACCGCCTCCTCAAAGACTGGCGGACTGCGCTAGTCTTTGAGAAGGCGGTTTTTGATTTGTCCTCTACCGCTCGTCCCCTTCTACTACGAGACATTACAACTGTCAAGATAGATTTTTGTCATTTGTTCGAAATTTCGTTGATCTCAAAGACTGCATCACGGTATAAATTTCGCCTGTTCGCGAGCGGGGTGCACATTGGCCTTGCAGGAAAAAGTCGAACCCCCGTCCGCTGGCTGGTATAAGCGGAGCCGAGACCTTGCTGACATCCGGTGTAAGCCAAGCCTATCCCGAACCGGGGATAAGAAGCCGAAAGACAATCCGCGCTTTGTCATCGCCAACATGAAGCAGAGTCCGCAATGGCGGTATGAACAGGTGTACTGTCGGCGTGGCGAAGTAGAGAACAAAATAAAAGAACGGCACGATCTTCACATCGACCGCACCAGTTGCAACAACTTCTGAACCAACCAGCTCCGCGTGCTGCTGACGGCTGCCGCCTACGTACTACTGATGCAGGAGTTGCTGCTGAAAACCGCGCACACCAGCTGTACCCGAGCTCAGGTCTGGACCCTTCGTGAAAGGCTGCTGAAGCTCGGCGCCCGGGTGATGGGTTCGGTTCGCCGCGTGTTTATGCATCTGCCCGCGTCGTTCCCGTTTCTATCCACCTTCCAGCAAGTGGCACTGGCACTGGGAGGCTCGCCGGGATAGAACGGCTTCGGTTGCCCAAAACATAATTTTCGGAATTATGCAGACGGCGGTTCGGGAAATCTCTACGCCCGATAACCTCCACGCTGGCCAGTTCCGACAAACCCGTGGTCCACGTACTCACAGCACTCGACGTTTCACGCCGCCATCAATACCATCGCCGCAATTGCGCCCCTCCGAACTCCATCTCGGCAGCCTTCCTGCATAAAGCAGGCTAGCTATAGACGTTGTGATCACACGATAGCGTTCAGTCAGTTTTCTCATCAACGCGGAATACGGAAGCATGCTGCGGCGTATCCAAGTCGAGCCCAATGATGTCGGCCGCCTTGTGTTCGAACTCGGGATTATCGCTGACCATGTAGCGATTCAACCGGTGAGGCTTGGGTCACGCCTGTGTCCAGACCCGCTGCACCGTTGACTCGCTGACGCCAAACGCCTGCGTCAACTTGCGGCTCCAATGAGCACTCCCGTTGGGCGGTGGCAGAAGCGTGCCGGACGCGAAGTACGTCGTCCGCAGGCGCGGTGCGCCACTGCGCCCAGCCCATCAGTTCCTCGCGTCCGTCGTTGGGCAGGAGAAGCAATCTGTCAATCTGTGCCCGCTCGTTCGATACAATGCACGCCTACTTACATTTAGACCTCGAAATGTTTCCGGCGGCGCTTCTGACCGGTGTTAATTTCTTCCCTACCGCTGCGCACTGCAACTCTGGAACCGTATATACTGCATGCGTCCTATACTGTACGTAGTTTACTGTTGGTTTTGGGATACGGCGAATTCAGCAGTTGTGAAGGTTCTTCATCATGATCGTGTAGCCGTTGCGCTTCCGGAGTTCTCGAATGCCTGCGCCTAGTCAGTTTGATCCCGACCGCACTCTGGGCCCGAAGCAGGGAGGGGCTGGATTTGCGAGCAGTAGCGCTCCAGGGAATGCCGGTAAAGGAATGGCGCATACGCGCTTATCGCCGGGCACCGTGCTGAACGAGCGCTACGAGGTGATCGAACTGCTCGGTGAGGGCGGAATGGGCGCCGTTTATAAGGCCAACGACCTTCACTTGGATCGGATCATAGCACTGAAGACGATTCGCCCGGAGCTGGCCAGCAGCACCGACATGCTGGCGCGCTTCAAGCAGGAGTTGATCCTTGCCCGGCAGGTTACGCACCGCAATGTGATTCGCATCTTTGATCTCGGCGAGGACGCTGGCACAAAGTTCATTACGATGGAGTTCGCCGACGGAGCAACCTTGCGCTCGCTGTTGAACCAGAAGGGCAAGTTCGAGCCCGCTGAGGCGGTTGAAATCACCCGGCAGATTTGCCTTGGGATCGAAGCTGCGCATGCCGAGGGGGTGATTCATCGCGACCTCAAACCGCAGAACATTCTGCGGAGCGAGCAGGGGCGGGTCGTGGTAATGGATTTTGGCCTCGCACGTGCCTTCACTTCCTCCATGACCCAGACTGGCGCACTGGTGGGCACGATGGAATACATGTCGCCCGAGCAGGCAATGGGAAAAGAAGTCGATGCCCGCTCAGATATTTTTGCCATTGGTCTCATTTTCCACGAATTGTTGACTGGCAAAACCCCGTATCAGGCCGACACCGCCATTGCCAGTCTGCTCAAGCGCGCGCAGGAAGCCGCGATTCCGGCCAGCGAGGTGGATGCCAGCGTCCCGCGCGACCTTAGCCGGATCGTTTCCAAGTGCCTGGAGCGTGACTGCGCAAACCGCTACCAGAACGCAAGTGAACTTCTCAAAGACCTCGATGCATGGGCTGGAGGACTATCCATTGGAGCGAGGCCTTCCCACTCCGTCACCAGCCGCCAGCAAGCCTTCGCCATGGGTACCGGCCTGTTGCTGCTCGTACTTATTGTTGGCATCGGATTGCGTCATCGCTTCCCGGCATTATCTTCGCAACCTTCCCAGTCCCAAGCGCCTTTAACCCGGGCAATCTCCCTCGCCATTCTCCCCCTGCGCAACGCCACGGGAGAGTCTGACTTGGACTGGATTGGCAGCAGCGTGGCCGAGATGTTGACCACTGAGATGGGTGAATCGCAGCACCTGCGTACGATCGCTCCTTACCGGATGCACCAGGTGCTCTCCGACCTGCGGATCGCACCCGATAACCTGCTTGACCCGGCAATGCTTCAGCGAATCTCGGAATTCAGCGACGCTGATACTGTGATCTGGGGCCAGTATGTGAGGCTTGGCGAACGAGTGCATTTTGACTTAACGCTGCAAAACGCAAAAGCAGACCGCCAGGTTTCGCTCAAGGTGGAGGCGGCCAACCAGAACGATATTCCCGCCGCGGTTCGCCGCATCGCCGATGCTGTGCGAAGCAACCTTTCCATTTCCGGCGATGTGATCAAGGAGCTGCAGGCCAGTTCCTTTTCGCCCCGTTCGAACTCTTCTTCTGCCCTTCGCGCCTATAACCAGGGGGAGGAGTTCCTCCATGGTGGAAAAAACCTGGAGGCATTGAAGAGTTTTCAGGAAGCAACAAAAGAGGACGAATCGTTTGCGCTGGCTTTTTCTGGCCTGGCGCAATCCTGCTCTCAGTTGGGATTCGATCATGAGGCGGAGCAGGCATCGCGCAAGGCGGTCGAACTCAGCCGCCAATCTCCAATGGCGGAAAAGTATTTCATCAACGCGCAACACGCGTTGATTTTGAAGGACACCACGAAGGCAATCTCGGCCTATGAAAATCTAGCCGCAACCCGCCCGAACAACAATGACATTGCGTACGCGCTTGGAGGTCTTTACCTGGACGAGGGCGAGATTGATAAGGCTCGCGTGCAGCTTGCAAAGATACTCCACAACGACCCCAAGGATCTGCGCGCAATCTGGCGCATGGGCGTGACTGAGATCATGGCCAACAATCCCCAGGCGGCGCTCGATCCATTGACCCGCGGTCTTGCGCTCGCCGTGCAGATCGATAATCAGGAGCAGAAGTCGCTGATGCTGCAGGCCATCGGCATTTCCTATCGAATGCTCAACAAGCCGGATGCAGCATTGCGCAACTATCAGGACGCGATGGAGATCAATCGCCGGCTTGGACTGAAGCGCAACCTTGCTGGAAACCTGATTGAAATCGCTCAGGTGGATAACATGTTTGGCAAACCGGATGACGCCATGCGGAACTATTCCGAAGCACTGAAGCTGCAACGCGAGATCGGAATTGGAAAGGAGAGCGGCGATACCCTGATCGACATGGGTGTTCTGCTGGCCGACCGCGGACAGTTTGATAAGGCGCTACAGGCTTACAAGGAAGCGCTACAAATCCAGCGCGATGCGGGAGACATTAAGTATGAGGCTCTATGCCTGAATAACATTGGCTTGGTGTACCTCGCCCGCGGCGACAACGATGACGCTCTCACTCACTTGCGACAGGCGCTTGAGTTGCGCCGCAAGTTGAATCTACCTGCCGACATTGCGGAAACCATGGGTAGCCTGGGTGAGGTGTACACCGCCGAGGGACAGTACGACCAGGCACTCTCTTCCTTTATGGACGCGCTTGCTTTGTGGCGCAAAGCAGGCGATGTACAAAATGCCGCCGCCGACCATCACGAGATGGGACTTGTCTTCCTCTATCAGGCCCGAATGGACGCGGCGATCCATGCAATACAGGATGCAGTGAAGGGCCTTCGCGATGCCGGACAGCACAACCGGGACTTTGCCGAATTCATGGCCGATTTGGCCGATGCGCTCGCCCAGGCCGGAAGAGGCAACGAGTCGGAAAGTCTGCTGGATGAGGCAATCGGACTTGCTCGAGAACTAAAAAACTCCGCTTTGGAGGCAACGGTGCTCAATGCCCAGGGCAATGTCCATCTGTATGCCGGCGACCTGAAAGGCGCGAAGACGTCCTTCGCGCAAGCACTGCTGGCGGCATCGCATGGCACGGAGAAAGAAAGGGTTCTGACCGCACAATTAAACCTCGCCAGGGTCGCAATCGCCGAAGGTCAACCCCAGGTCGCGCTTCGTGATCTGCGCCCGGTTTCGGAGCGGGCAGCCTCGATGGGGCTGCAGTATCTTTCACTGCAAAGCTCCATGTACACGGCAGAAGCACTATTGAATAGCAAGAACAACGCCGCAGCCAGGGAACAACTGGAAAGAATTTTGGGAACAAGTGAGCGGCTCGGCACTCGCCTGCTCACCGCAAGAATCAACTACCTGATCGCGAACTCGATGCGCGCCGCCGGCAACCCCGAAGCGGGAGCTCGATACAGCCAGGTGCTCTCCCTTCTGGATGAAATTAAGAAAGAGGCCGGCTCCGAACATTTGCTGGACCGGGCCGACCTCCATAGCATCTATGACGACGCTACTCGCTGGAGCCATGCCAAAGCGCCAGCGCAGAGCGCCAGCCGGAGCTGAGCGAGCGCGCGGCCATCATCATCCACGCGCTCCCCATCGCCATCGTCCACTGCAGGTAAAGCTACCAGTCACTAAACTTGAAGTTTGCCACGTGCGTCGTGCCGTCAGTCAGCTGCAAAATGAACTGCCTACACGTGTCCCTCCAGTCCCTCCTGGTCTTCCACGGGTAGGTGTACACGCCCGTAGACGGATTGTAAGTGAGTCCCTTGCAAGATTCCGCAGTCGGAGTTCCCCCACTGAGTTCGTCCCCGCTATGGCAGGCAATCGGTACAGAGATTGGATACCCTGCTGCCAGTATCGCAAGCCCCGCGTTTCCACCCAGGCTGAATTTGATCGGAACGACGTCTCCGGCCTCGTCTTTATTGACGGCGGGCGGATTCTTCACAGGCGCGAGGAACCCAGTGAAGCTGTAATCAACATTGTAGGTAACTGACTCAGGGGTGCCGATGTTTCCAGCCAGATCCTGCACGTTCACGGTAAAAATTTGTGGCCCTACCGCGGAAGTGTTGACCGGAGAGTTCAGCAGGCCAGTATTAGGCGTGGGAGGAACAGTCGAAGCCGAGGTTGGCCCGCACACCACGACACCGGACGGGGTTGCACCAGAGTTGCCCGGTGGATCGCTGCAGATGTAACTCGCGCTCACTCCAGCCTGGTTCCACACGTACGGGCCCGGCGGGCTGAGCGTTGGGCCCGTGGCAACAATTGGTTGGGTTGTATCCACGTTGATAGCCAGCGTCTTGAAGGAGGCCCAATTCCCCAGGTTGCTGACGTTGGGCGTAAACACAAGCTCTTCGGTTCCCGCGCAGTCGGTCGCAAAGTAGTGAAGCTGATGCGCTCCCTCCGCCAGGGTCACGATGTCACTTTCTGCCAGCGGCAACGCTCCCGCAGTCGGCACACTGGGACATGTAACAGGATTTGTTTTCGGCAGCGTAACGTCGCCCGGAATCGGCAACGAGGTGTCAGGATAGGGCGGCGGACTATCGATGCCATAGGTCAGGGTACGGACGGGCGCCGCGATGAAGCCATTGTTCGGCGCCGCTACGCTGGGCGGAGTGGTGAGGAAGTTCAAGTTTACCGTACTACTGTTACTCCAGCCTGAGTTATCCGGCGAAAAACTTGCCAGAGTGGATGGCAGGGGAACGCCGGAGACTACGATAAACGTAGAATTGGTTGTGCTTCCGCCGCTGCCGCTGCGGAAGTCGCCCAAGAACGACGTCAAAGGATTCTGCGGGCACAGGACGCCCGTCTCAGGACCGACGAAGGTGCAACTCGACGAAGGCCAATTGTCGCTTCCCATGAGAAAGCCGAGTCCAGTACCGGAGGGAAAACTGGTGACCGCAGATGTTTGGGCATCAAACGTGTGATACATCTCGACGTTCTTGGCGTTCGATTGTGGACAGTTATCTCCCGCCGGTGTGGAGTTCAAGCTGTTCGTACACAGAATTGTCGATAGCTTGCAAAGCGGGTTACCCGAAGCGTCCAACTCGCCGCTATCCGGTACGCAGGCAGTCGTCGCGAATGAAGTCCCTGCCACGACGGCTGGCCAAGCAGACGGCTCCAGTGCTTGGTTGTTGACCGTGGGAATGGTATTGCCGACGATCGTCAACCCTCCTGCCGCCTCGGCCGCAGAATAGTCGGCAATAAACTCAACGCGCTGGCCGTTTGTACTGTCGAAGAAGAAGTTCTGCGTCAATTGGCTCGGTGTCGGGGACGTGGGGGAGATCGGATTCCCGGTGATGCTGCCGCCCGGTGCGATGCTCGTCTGCGTGCAATTCGTGATCAGCCACACGGAAGAGCTGCCGAGCGAAACACCAAAGTCAAGAAGCTCAAACTTCGCCTGTACCCCTCCCGGCACCAGATACGGACTGATGTCCAGGGCGGGCACTCCGTAGGTAGCAACAAAGGTGTCGGGATCCTGACCCGTCAGTCCCAAGTACGCACTTGTGTATGCAGTATTGAAACAATCGGTCCCGCCTTCGGGTGCGTCGGCGTATCCATTCCGGCAGATGTTGACTCTTGCATTGCTGTTCACCGTAAGCCCGATGTAATTATCGGTGAACACATTTGCGTACACGTTATTGCTCGCCGTGGGAGAGTAGGAGATGGTGGCCGTGATCGGCGTCACGGAACAATTCAACTGAACCGTTGAGGTGCCGAATGCCGTCGGTACGGTGTTCGTCGAGGTCCTGGTGTCAACGGGACCAAACAATTGGTAAGTGTTTTGCGCAATGGCTACCGTGCCGGTCAGCATTGCCGCGAGGAAAAGCGTCGCAGTACTAAGTCGTTTCATGGAGACTCCTCATACCAAAACCAAGCGGCGGTCGAACTTCATTGGTGTGCACGATTGAGATGCCTGGGTTGTCGAGCGCCGCTCGGGAGGAGCGCGCCATCCGGCGCTCTGCACCTCATTCGGCGGAGTGAGAGGCCCGGCTATATTGGCGAGTTGTGCAATCCGGGAGATTGTTTCCTTCATGGCGTGCCAGCCTTGGCCGGACGCAGCGGCATGCATCTTCGCTGTGACCGGCCGATCCGATACGCGATCTCGGTTTAGAAAGCAGAAATAAAACGGTTGCGGATCTGCTTCCAGACGAAACTCTTGGCTGCAATTGCCTCACATAGCATCGAGAAGCACCTCTAGCCGCCGATCCCGTTATTCCATTTCCACCGTTAACGCTAGAGAATCTAAATGCCGCCGCGAAATTCTGCGCGAGATCCAAGATGGGCATCGCGAGTGCGCAAAAACTTGCGCAAAGCTGCTAGAGTTTTCTCTTTTTCCTTCGTAATCCAGCCTGTATCCCTTTACTTCCCAGAATGAATTTCAAGTCGTTGCGCACGATTATCTCTGGAACAGTTTCGGGGCCAAACAGGACGGACAACTAGTCGGTCGAATGTATCACACAGATGTGTTCTGTGCATCAAGCGTCAAGAAAATCTTCCGGCAGCTTGATTGCACCAGAATGACGGACTGCGGTGAAGCTGACACTCGCCCGGATCGTTGGCGCCAAAAGGCCTCTCGCTTACCACACTGATGCGGAACGTACCATAACCCCGGTCCCGCCGAAGCAGCGCTAGTGAGGTCAGCAATCACTGTTCCAATTGGCGGCAAAAACCTTCGGAACCTCAGGCTGCCCCAAATGAATCATCGGTCCCATGTCACCGGTACAATGGGTGTTGATTAGTACCAATCTGGCGGAAGAACGGATGATTGCGGATTGCCCGCGCCTTTCCTGTGAAGATAGATGACCGAGCTCTATATTTCCCGATTGCCCCGGAATCACAAGCCAGCCAGAAGGTGATGCTCCACACGCTCACGCTCAAGCAGAACGAGATCGGCGAACTCGGCTCCAACCTGCATTTCGAACCTGCTCGCTCTAATTGCGTATGTCACAAGAGGGTCAAAGCGCCGCCACTCGCCGTTGCACCAGCAGAAAGTACAGAGCTACCAGAACCAGTAACAGTCCGTTCACTCCCAGCAATACTGGTGCCGTGAACACGGGAACAAGCCATCCCGACAGCAGGTTTCCCATGGGCATGCCTCCGCGAAAAGCACAGTTGTATACACTCATCACACGTCCGCGCATTTCGTTGGTAGTAATCAACTGCACCAGCGAATTCACCGTGGCAAACACAGCCATCATGGAGGCTCCCACAATCGCCAGCATGGCATAGCTCAACACCAATAATCTTGAAAAAGAGAACCCTGCGATCCCGGCGCCCAGGCAAATTAACATGCATAGTGCAAACCGTCCCTTGCTGCGTATGTTGCCCTTGCCGGCCACAAGCAGGGAGCCGCAGATCGAACCCATTCCCATCAGTGACAGCATGCTGCCGTAGACTTCCGGGCCGCGGTGAAAGATGTCTCTTACAAATACTGGGAGATAGGTTCGCATCGGCATACTCAGAGCGGTCATGCAGAACGCCAACACGATGAGCGCGGTCAAGCAGTCCTGCTTGCGAACGAACTGGATGCCCTGCTTCAGACTGCTAAGAATCGAATCAGTGGTAGTCACCGGCACAAATCGGGCCGAGATGATCGAGAGCGAAATCACCGGCGCAAGGAAGGAAAGCGCATTCAGCCCGAAGCACCACTTTTCGCCAAAATCTGCCAGCACCAGACCTGCCAACGCGGGTCCAATGGTTACCGCCAAATTGAACTGGATCGAATTCAGCGCAATGGCGTTCGGCATGTCCCCCCTCTTGACCAGGGTAGGGATCAGCGCCTGATAGGCCGGCCCGCCAAAAGCCTGTGCCAAGCCGGAAATGAACGAGAGACAGAGGATCGGCCACACGTGGACAAGTCCGGTCGCGACCAGCACTGTGAGCACCGCTGCGCTCGCCATCTGTATATACTGGGAGACGAGGAGAATTTTCCGCCGCTCAATTCTGTCAGCCACCACTCCGCCAATCAGGGAAAACAGGAAGATGGGAATGCCGCCTAGAAATTGGTCCAACGCGAGCAAGAATGGCGAATGGCTGAGTCGATAGATCAACCAGCCCTGCGCCACGATCTGCATCCAGGTGCCAATGCTGGACATGCAGGCACCGAACCACATCAGCCTGAAATCTCGATATTGAAATGCTTTGAATACCCTGCGAAACGTTGATGTCTCCATGTGCTCCGCGTGCCAATTGCGTCCTAACTTTATCACTACAGTATTAGATGTGCGGCCGAGGGAACTGGCTCAAAGCGGCGTCCCGTGCAGGACTCTCCACGTCCCGCTCTATGCAAACCGTTCTTGTGGGTCGATATCGCCTCGGTGCGGAGAAAAACCGGCCGTTCCGGAACGCGCATGCTTTTGTGGCTCTGCGCAAGAATCTGGGAAAGTTGGAATTTTATGGGGTTACTGACTAATATGAGAACCTTCGGGTTCTTTCTTAGATGTATCCGGTCATCGCCGATCTAAGGCACGTGCCTGCTTCAATTCCTTGTCCAGACCTTGGCGCCAGCCAAGCGCTTCTGTGAAGGCGTATGACGTTGATCCCGCCATTGTTATTTCTTCACTTGAGCAATAGTGAACAGCTTTTGTCTTTCCAGCTCTGCCAGACTCTCCAAGTGTCAAGTACCTGGCGAGAAGGTGTGGGCAGCATCCACCATTGTGGGCGGTTGAATGCGCGGACTAGAACCTTTTTCTTAGGGAAAGCGCGGGCCGTACAGCGTGTTTTTTACCAGAGGAGAATGTCGGATGAAGATGCGCCGAACCATGCTCTTACTATTTGCGACCGCGAATCTCGCAGCACTTCCAATGGTGGCAAGAGCGCAATCACTGGCAGATGCGGTTGACCCTTCAGGCTTTATTACAAATACCGGACCGCAAACGAACCTCGTGTATACGCGTCCCACACAGGAGACAAAACTCCGCACTTACGTATTTGACGCGTTTGGCCCGTATCCCCTCGCTGGTGCCGCAGTCGTGGCTGGCATGGGCCAAATTGACAATACTCCGGCGGCGTGGCAGCAAGGAGCGGCCGGCTACGGCAGGCGATTTGGTTCCGACTTCGGCATCGTTGCGATCAGTACCACGACACGTTATGCGCTAGCCGAAGCACTTAAGGAAGACACCGTGTACTACCGTTGTGAGTGCAATGGCATATTCCCGCGTCTCAGGCATGCCGTGGTGTCAACTTTGACAGCGCGGCACGGCGAAGACGGCCACCGCGCCTTCTCGTTCTCCGCGTTTATAGCGCCCTATGCGGGTACGGTGACGGCGGTTTACGCCTGGTACCCCGACAACTATGGTGCCAAGTCCGCGCTGCGAATGGGAAATTACAACCTGCTGGGAAATCTTGGCGAAAACGTCCTGCTGGAATTTCTCTACGGTGGCCCGCATTCTCTTCTTTCACGTATGCACCTCAATAGCCCGCATGCAGCGCCGGTTGCGGAGCCAAGCCGATGAGTGACCGCAAACTACTCGCGGTCGGGGGTCTGTCTCCTTTATTCTCTGGGCAGCCGCTTTCACTCTCGTCGCCAGAGCGGACCGCCTCCAAGTGGGTGAGCACCGAATTTCTTGAATGGTTCGGAGAACTGGGCTTTTTCTTCTGGCGCGTCGTCCGGGCCGGCGTGACGCCGCCATTTGAGTTCCGCGAGTTATTCCGGCAACTTGACGAGATTGGATCCAAGTCCCTGCCGCTGGTCGCATTGGCGGGTGCTGCCATCGGGGTAGTGCTTTCGTTGGAGTCCGTGCAGAGCATGACTCGATTTGGCGCCAAATCGCTGCTCCCGGCGGCGCTCGTATACTCCGTCGTCCATGAAATAGGTCCGATCACCACCGCCCTGGTTGTAAGTGGCCGCGTCGGCGCCGGAATTGGCGCTGAGTTAGCGTCGATGAAGGTGACCGAGCAGATCGATGCAATCGAAGCGTCTGCGGTGAACCCTTACCGGTTGCTGGCTGCAACTCGCATCCTGGCTTGCACCCTGATGCTTCCGTTACTGACGCTTGCCGCCGATGCTTGCGGCTTAGTGATGGGCTGGGTCGCGCTGGCGTCAACCGAGCCGCTCTCGTTTCATCAGTTCATTACCAGCGGCTTTAAAGGAGCAGATTTTAATGATTTCCTGCCCCCCACATTCAAGACTGCTGTCTTTGGACTGATCATCGGGTTAGTCGCTTGCTTTCAGGGGATGCGCACCCGGGGAGGCGCTGAAGGTGTGGGCCGCGCAGCTACCAGTTCGGTGGTCTTGTCTTCCCTGTTCGTGATTCTGGCTGATGTGGTGCTCGTAAAGTTCATCATCATTTTTTTCCCGTAAACAACAACTTAAACATGTGTAGACAAACTATGGCCACGACCGAACAATTTCCGACGGAACTGCAAGCACACGAAACCAAAGACACGCCGGCTGTCGCCATCGAAGACGTTTGCAAATCGTTCGGAACTCAAGCAGTTTTGAGCGGAATCAGTTTCGCCGTGAGCCGCGGCGAAACCCTGGCGGTACTGGGGCGCAGCGGTAGTGGCAAGAGCGTCCTGCTAAGGCTCATCATTGGCCTGCAGACGTCTGACTCTGGGGCAGTGCGCATTCACGGAGAAGACATCGCCGGCCTCTCTCTCGACCAACTCAATGTTATACGGAAAAAAATGGGCTTTCTGTTTCAGCATGCTGCACTCTATGATTCGCTGACTGTTGAGCAGAACGTGGCTTTTCCTCTCCTGCACCATCGGAAGGAGATGTCGGATTCAGAGCAGGGCGAGCGCGTCAAGCAATTATTGGCGGAAGTTGGAATGGAAGGTCATCTCGATAAAATGCCTTCGGAGCTCTCCGGCGGCATGCAAAAACGGGTTGGGCTGGCGCGGGCATTGGCCTTGGAGCCGGGAATTCTGCTGCTCGACGAACCCACCGCTGGCCTGGATCCAATCAGCTCCGCCGAGATTGATGACTTGGTTCTTAAACTCCAGGCTGAACATCAGATGGCGTCCATCGTGGTAACTCACGACCTGCACAGTGCAAAGACAATTGCGGACCGCCTGATCCTGCTTAATCAAGGCAATGTTACTGCCGAAGGCACCTTTCAAGAACTTCAGAGTAGCAACGACGAATTTGTTCGTGAGTTTCTGAAGCATTCGTAGGAGAACCTATGTCAAGAGCAGCGCGATTGGGAGCTTTCATCGTCCTGACCTTAGCCATTCTGGTGGCTGGCGTTTTCATCATTGGAAACAAGCAGTACCTGTTCAGCTCGACGTACCAGGTGAAGGCGCAGTTCGGCAACGTAGCTGGATTGGATGCAGGTGGCGATGTTCGGGTAGGTGGAGTCCACAGCGGAACAGTGCACAGCATTGAATTGCCGAACAAGCCTGGTGACAAAGTTACTGTATTCATCAATCTCAGCAAATCGACGCACGCGATTATCAAGCAAGACTCCGTAGCCACGATTGAGACCGAAGGAATGTTGGGCAACCAGTATCTCGCAATCTCGTTTGGCTCTGCCGGTTCTCCCGACGTCCGGAATGGCGATATGCTCGCCAGTCAACAGCCACTCGAAATGGCAGACCTGCTCAAGAAAGTAGATGGCGTTCTCGATAGCAGCCAGCAGGCTATCCAGAACACCACTCAAGCGACGTCAAGCCTGAGGTCGATATCCGCCAAGATCGACCAGGGTGAAGGAACTGTAGGCGCGCTGGTAAACGACAGGGAACTCTACAGCGACCTCCAACAGACGGCAGGCGCCATACATGACACGATGGTTCAGGCGCGGGCAGGAGTCACCGACTTCCAGGAAAATATGGAAGCATTGAAACACAACTTCCTATTGCGCGGTTACTTCAAGAGCCGGGGATACGAAGATTCGGCCGATTTGGCTAAGAATGAACTTGAAGCGATGCCGCAAGCCACACCCATCAAGCAGTTTACGTACTCATCCAAGCAACTTTTCGATAAGCAGGATTCTGCCAAGCTGAAGAATCAGAAATCCCTGCAAGCTAGCGGCGAGTTTTTGGCCAATAACCAGTTCGGGTTCGCGGTGATCGTAGTCTCCGCTGGCAAAGAAGGCGATTCCCAGAAGGAAATGGTGCTCACCGAAGCGCGGGCTATGGTCGTGCGCGAGTATTTGGTCGGGAACTTCGGCTTCGAGGACAGCCAGCTCAAAACTTTGGGAATGGGCAAACAGGCGGATACGAATTCAGATGGCGACTGGGGGACGGTGCAGATCCTCATCTATCCGGCCGGGGCTGTGATCCCTCGCGAAAAGCAACCGCAAACGGTGATTTCGTCGACACAAAGCCCAGGCGGATCTGTTCCCATCCCAAGCGCTGTTGTACCGGTTCGATAGCCGCAAGGAGCCGCGACCTTCTAGCTTTTGCGAGCCTGCACCACAAACCGCTTCGGCGCGGAGCCAACTAGATAGAACGGAGCAGGTCACGAGCGTGAGCGTGGATATGTCTCCCGAATATTGTAGTACTGCGGTGTCATTGGGACCGACAATCTTTATCCAGTTCATCTCGTAGTCAACTAACTTGGTTGCTGTCTGAAGCTGAATTTTGTCTTCCTTGCGGATGTCCTTTAAGCCGCGGAAAAACGTATCACGATGCCCTGCAACTCCGCTGTTGCCTGGTTCTCCGGGTGAAGGCGTACCATCGATGTGGCCCGCCCCCAGTCGCAGGATTCGCGAGCTTGTCCCTTGCAGGACGGCCACCGACAGCCCCAATTTTGGAATATTGATGCGGCCAACGACGTCGCCTTTGCGTATAGTCGGCCCGGATTGAGTGACGTTGGCGTGCTCGGTCCGGACTTGAGATCTCAAGGATTCGCCTGCAGATGCCCGGTAGAGCCTTGCTTCAAGCAGCGTGAATGGAAAATAATTTACGTCAGACTGGGACCGCACGATCCATAGGTTGCAGCAAAGTGATTCATCGAGCAGAGTAAAGATGGACGGCGGATTCGCCCGTCAAGTGATTGAGTCCTGCACGCGACTTCTGCTTTCCCGCAAGGCAAGACGATTTGCAGCAGGGCGCGGCTCCAGAGAACGCATCAGTTCCCACGAGTAGTCAATCTTGCGTCCGCAATCGAGGCAGACCTGGTAGGTCCGGCTCTGTATGGTAAAGACGCGGCTCAGTTCGCGGTGATGGCATCCAGAAAACAACTGAATCATCCAGCTCAAGACTTTCATAGATCCTACGCCCGATGCCGGCGATCGCGATCTCCGTTGGCATCGAGCCACTCCAAGAGAGCTTTAACACTTGTGCGAGCCAAGGCGATTGAGCAATCCGCTGCTCCGTAATAAACATTGATTGTGTCGCCGTCGGCGTTCATCGTGTTCCCGCAAGGGAACACGACATCATCGACATCGCCGTGACATTCGTAGTCAGTCTCCGGTCCAAAGATCCATTGGTTTCCGCGCAGTAAACAATTTTCCGGCTTGTTGATGTCGAAGAGAGCAACACCTAGGCGATAGAGGCAGCCTGATGGAGTGTCCCGGACTCCGTGGTAGAGCATCAACCAGCCTCTGGCGGTCTCGATTGGCGGGGACGACAGGCCGATCTTATTTGCGTCCCACCAAGCGCCGCGGCGCGCTTCCAGCATCACCTTGTGAGAGCCCCAATGCCGGAGGTCCGGCGAGTAGGATATCCAAATATGAGCGCCGAGGTTCGTCATCGGCCGATGGATGAGTGCCCAACGTCCGTCAATTTTGTACGGTAAAAGCGCCGCGTCCTTGTCGTCGGGCATCATGACCACACCAAGTCTTTCGAAGGCATGGAAATCCTTGGTAAGGGCAAGCGAGACGCCAGGACCGCCGCGTGAATATGAGGTGTAAGCCACGACATACTGTTTCAGTTCCTGCACATAGGTAATTCGCGCGTCTTCGATGCCCCATAGCTCTTCCGGGTATTCCTCCGGATTCGCCATTAGGGTTGGCGTCGCGTCGATCTGCCATCCGTCCACGCCATTTGCGGAGCGCGCGGCACAAAGATGGGAAAGTCCCCTGCGGTCCTCTACACGGCAGAGCAGAAGGGTTGAACCATCTTCAAGCAGAGTTGCCCCTGCATTGAACACACTGTTGATCGCGTACGGCCAGTCTTTGCTCGTCAAGATCGGATTTGCCGGATGCCGGTGCAGCAGCGGTTCGTCGTGAATCACTACGCTCATGAAGTCCCCAGTGAAATACCGGTACGTTGTAAAATGGTTGAACTCGAAATTGCTTCGCGCTTGGTAAACGGCAGGTCAGCGGCTTCAAGCAGACGCATCTCCAACAGCGCCATCAAAAAGGATAGCGTGGACTCGGCACCCTGATTATTGTTGACACGATCGGGATGCAAACCATCGCGGCAACCGCCGGTGCTGGAGTCGTACAGGACGATCTGGAGATCATTGTCGCCAAGAAACCAGTTGAAGGTTGACCAAGCCTCTTTCAGCCAGCGGTCATCGGCGGTTGCGCGGAATGCCTGCAGGCATGCGGACACGGTAGCACTTGCCTCGACGGGTTGTTGATCGAAGCGCGCTCTCTCGCCGTCCTTGCGGTAAAAGCCTCCTGATCCGATGGGCACAAAGTGTCCTTTGGTTTCGCAACGCTGCATGGTGAGGATCCAGTCCAGTGATTCCAGGCCCGCCGCAAGCATCGCTTCGTCTGCGGAGCGCACAGCACACGCAATGAGAGCTTGTGGCAGCCGGGCGTTGGAATATGCTAGAACGTCTTCAAACCAGCGCCATTCTGTGGAGTGATTGGATGCATAGGTATCCAGCAACCGGTGCGACAATTCGTCCATCATCTGCAGAGCCGCACGGTCTCCTGGACAGCCCTCGAGAGATTCCTGCAGCCCCAGGGCCGCGAAGGCCCATGCACGGGGACTGGTGAAGGCGAGACTGGCAGTGACCGCAGCTTCAAACAAGCGTCCTGCCGTACCCCTCAAATCCGGTGACTTGGAGCGCCCTAGCACCGTTCCCAAGCCCCACAGTGCGCGGCCATGACTATCTTCCGATCCCTGGGGCTCGAGCCACTGGTGCTCGTAGCTGAAAAAGTTTCTAAACCGGCCGGTTACGGGATTGAATGCGTGCCAAAGGAAGGCCAGATAGCGAGACGTAAGGTTGGCCGACTCGGAAAGCGCGGTCACGCCGAGTTGCTCGAGCATCACTGACACGATCAAGGCACGCGCATTGTCGTCGGTCGCGTAACCTTCTCCATAGTTTGGAACGGAAAACACGGCATGCTGCAAGAGCCCGGTGTTGTCCGTCATCCGATACAGGTGATCCAGCTTAATGGATGGCAGCCTGTCCAGCGTTCGCTCGGCATTCAAGTCGGAGAACGCAATACGTGGAGTGCGCATTCGGTCAGAACGGGCGTGCACGAACGCGCTCATGTAAGATTCGGCGGCCTTGTTCCAAACAGTATTGCGCCCATACAAATATGCGCGCTTGCGCATGGCATGACGCGCCGCCTCGTTTTCGAGGAGTTCAAGCGCAGTACTCGCAATTGCTTGGGAGTCTTCAAACGGAATCAACATTCCGCGTCCGTCGGCAAGAAGTTCGGCGGCGTGCCAGTATGGAGTCGAAATGATCGCCTTGCCCGCGCCTAGCGCATACGCCAAGGTGCCTGATACAGCCTGCGCCTCGTAGCGATAGGGTGTGATGTAGATGTCTGCTGAACCAACAAATTGCGCCATCTCTTCCGGCGTAACAAACCGGTTGTGGAATATCACATTGCGCTCGACCCCGAGCTTTCTTGCCAGAGCCTGCAATTGCAGCCGGTATTGGTCGCCTTCGCGGCGCCTAATGTGGGGATGAGTCGCTCCTACGATCACATAGACTGCTTCCGGGTGCTGGGCGACGATGCGCGGCATTGCTTCGATTACGCGTTCGATTCCTTTGTTCGGCGACAGCAGTCCAAACGTGAGCAGTACAGACTTGCCTTCTGTTCCTGAAGCGTCCTTGTAGTAGTTGGGGTCTCCAAAGGGCAGGTCGGGAACGCCATGAGGAATGATGTCGATCTTCTCTTCTGGAACGCCGAACACTTCCTGCAAAAGCCGCGACGAATGTTCGCTCATGACGATCAACCGGTCCGAAAGCGCGGTGATCTCGTCCATGACATTCCGCTGACTGGCGTCCGGCTCGCGAAGAACCGTATGCAGCGTCGTTACAACGGGCATCTTCAGGCGGCGGAGCAAGCGCAGGATGTGGCTCCCGGACGGCCCTCCAAAAATGCCGTACTCATGTTGCAAACAGACCAGGTCGACGTTGCTGAAATTGAGAAAGTCGGCAGCATCTTCATACGAGGCAGGATCACTTTCCATCAGTTCGAATCGAACTCGCGGCGGATAGGTATACTGCGATCCTGGATCGTTGACCGGAACAGCCAAGAGTTGGACTGAACCATACTCAGCGAAGATCGCGTCGCATAAATCCGTTGTGAAAGTCGCGATGCCACACTGCCGCGGAAGGTAGTTTCCAATTACCGCGATCCGGCTTGGAAGAGAAGCACTGGACTTCATACGCAACGACGCTGCAAGCTTTTCTTCGAGCTTTAGCGTACGTACTTTGAGCCGGGCCAACGGGCCGCGCAGTAATGCATTCTCTTGTGATGTCATCGCACTCTTTTCACATATGGTAATGCGTTACTCAACGGCGTCCGGACACCAGATTGAAGATCAGGATGACCAGCGCCACAACCAGCAGGATATGGATCATCCCTCCGGCAATGTGAAGGCTGAAACCGAGAAGCCACAGGATCAGAAAGATTACGAAAATTGTCCAAAGCATTTCGAGTCCTCCTTAACTGGCGGTGGGCCCGGGATCTGATTCCTTCCCGGGCACACGCCTCAAATTTGTAGCTGGCTATTTTGCAGCAACGGCCTGCGCCTTTGCATTTCTCACTGCATTCAGGAAGCGCTCGGACGATTCTGTCGCTTTCACCCTGCCGGTTAACACAGCCCGGGTTGAAACATTACGGCCATAAATCGCCTCCATCGAATCGTCGTCGCGGCGAATCGAGGCTCCGTCCAGGGTGAGTCCGGCAAATGCGCCCTTGGCGCGGGAGTAGGTCAGGATTTCCGTGTTCAGTTTCCAATCGGTGTCGGCTGACGCATGACGGCCCACCGGTCCCGCAGCTGCGGAGGCATCGGCTCCGAGTTCGAACTTGCTCTGTAGCAAACGCCTCATGCCCTTGTCATTCTGGATGATCATGACTAGGTCGATGCCTTCAATTCCGATCTGTAATCCCCAGCTGCCGCCCGTGATCGCAAAGAACGCAGGTGCGCTCCAACCCTCAGCCGTGCGGCACGTTGCCACGCCTCGGCCGTTCTCTGCGCCAAACACAAAGCCGCCCTTGAGCAAGTGCGGAACAACTGCTATGCATTTCGCATGGTCCAGTACTTCTTCTGGAATGCCTTTATCCGGCGCACCCATGATTTCGTGCAGCACCTTGGCTGCATTGTCAAGGCGGTCGGTGGATTTTTCGAGGTGCGACTGTGCCCAGCCGAGGCTGGTTAGACTGACTAACGCAACGAACAACATGATTTTCTTCAAGGTGAAGCCTCTGTTTTTCTACCCCTGCACGGCATCTCTGCGTCCATCGCATTGGCAGCGTGGTGAGGTACCTCCAACGCTAGTCTTTCGCGATTGGGCTGTCTGAGCTATAGTGCTCACGTGAAGAACGGAAATTTCAGCCTGCGGTGGAGTGCTGGAAAAAGTGCAATGGTTCCTGCCGACGAAGTTCTGCCAAGTAAACTTGAAAAGGATGGCGGTGTTTACTTGCACTCTCGGTACCGCAATGCATTTTGCATCGCGTCCGGTGCCACCGCTCCCGTTTCCTTGCTTCGCTCGATTCCTCTAGTTCACTTGAGCCGTCTCACGCGTGCTTTTTCCCGGACTTTTCTGCCTCTGTGGCGAGTTTCTCGGCGAGGCCAAAGGCATTCATGGAATGTTCCAGCGCTTGTTTGCTGAGTTCGTGTGCCGTGAGGTGGTCGCCGTGATCGTGCGCAACGACGGCGGCTTGATGAGCGTGAATGGCAAGGTTGTGCAACTCTGATGCTTGTGCGTGTGTGCTCTGTGGCATGGTGTTCTCCTCCACTGCGACCGCGGGAAATCAGCTAACCAGGGCGGTCTCGCCGTGCACATCATAGGAACTATGCTTTGCTCCCTTGATAATGTCTTTCGCTTTGGCCACGACGTCTGGCGAGCCGTGAACGATCAGCAGAAACTTGTCAGTTTTCAACGCGAGTTCGTATTTGAGGATGCTGTCCTTCGGTATCCCGATACTTGCCAACCCTCCCCCGATCGCGCCGACACCGCCTACTACCACTGCACCTTCCAAACCTGCCACGATCCACGCTACCAGGGGACCAGCAATCAGAACGGGGCCGAGACCTGGTATGACAAAAAGCGCAGATCCAAAAAGCAGTCCCCAGAAACCGCCCCAGAAGGCGCCCATTTCCCCCCAATACTTCATGCGGTCACCAGTATTGTAATAACCGACGACGTGTTCATCTGTGTGTTGGTCCTTCGCCGCGATCGACAACGTTTTCATGTCAACGCCAGCCTCTTGAAGGCTTTTTACCGCCTGCTCAGCCTGCTCGTGCGTATCGTAAATGGCCACAACGGAATTACGATCGTTCATTGCTATCTCCGGTTTCTTTTGGTAGGCAAAAATAGAGTCGATCGACTGCTGCGCGAAAAGCGAGTGCAGTCGCGTAGTTATCTCAACAAGAAACTATCGGCGCTTGCAGTATGAGTGTCGCATTGCTCAATTTGCTGCGCTGAGCAATCCGATACGTTCATCGGAATACTGGACGGGGGACAAGATTGCCTCGGAGCTGCCGCTGTTCGCCCTGCCTTGAGAATTGCGCAGGCCACGTCGGTGAGCTGAACCGGGCCTCTCCTACCACGCCTCTGCGCGATCTGAGATTGCCTTTCTATCGGAAATTTCACTAAAAACACCTGCTGCGAAGTTGGCCTCATTGCTTTTCTGCCTCGCGTTCGCTGGCGTCGATCGGATTGCCATTCCGGCCACTCCCCGTCGAACAGCGTGCGGATGTCAGCGTCCTCTGGGGCTATAGTCCTTTCATGACAGACCTGGAGACTTCGTAAAGTGCCGAGGTCGGCTCGCAGCGGTTGCGAGACTATAACCGAGGTCATAAAACACTTAAGACTTGAAGTGCGTTCGGCCCAAAACACTTGACACTTGGCTTTTCATTTCATGCGTGATAGCGTCAATCACCAGGCAGTTCTTGTGACGCACCAGCGGCGACCACCCAAAATCAGTCTGGAATGTCCCAAAGGAGTGGGCGCTTTGCACACAATTCTGCGAAGTTCCGAACACGCTGTGTTCAAGGGGGAGTATTTCATACCGCCCGGCACAAACAGCAATTTATCCACGGCTTTAACTGAGTCGGACACCGCTAGGTTTTTGCAACGTAAACCACGACTCACGCGTCCAGCTAAAGGCTTGCTGGGTGTTGCACGGGCCCAGAATTTGGAAAATTTTCTTACTTGTGAGCGCAATTGACCAGCCAACGGCGAGACGCACAGGTAATCTCGCTTGCAGAAACGTCTCGCTTAAGGAGTCTGCAATGGCCGACGAAGGTTCTCTTGCCTTTAATTACTTGGGCTTGTCCAAAAGCGTCGGGACTCATTCGACCACCCAGGAATACCGGAGCGGACAAACAATCTTCGGCCAGGGCGATAAAGCCGATGCCATTTTTTACATCCAGAATGGCAATGCGAAGTTGTCCGTGACATCCAAGAGTGGAAAGAAAGCCGTGATCGCAATTCTGCGATGCGGCGATTTCTTCGGCGAGAGTTGCCTGACCAGACGTTCGTTGCGAACGTCCAGCGCAACAGCGATTCGAGACTCCACCATTATCCGGGTAAAAAGGTCGGATATCGTCCGCATCCTTCAGCGAGAACCAGTTTTTGCGAAGCTCTTCACCTCACACCTTCTGTTTCGCATCGGAAGAATCGAAGAGGATCTGGTGGATCAAGTCTGCAACTCCAGCGAGAAGCGATTGGCACGCCTGCTATTAATACTGGCGGATTTCGGACAGCAGACGAAGGGGGAGTTAGGCGTTCCAAAGATAGACCAGGAGACGCTCGCAGAGATGGTTGGAACTACCCGTTCCAGGGTGAGTTTTTTCATGAACCGGTTTCGCACAAAGGGATATATCGACTACAACGGGAGCCTGAACGTGCATGAAGCCCTGCAAACGTTTCTTTTTGATGGCTAGACGGCGGCAGAACTGTTCTCGCCGTTCTGAGGCGGGTTGTATTGCTCAAAAGCCCATTCACGCGTAGGGCTCGGTTTTTTATGTGAAAGCCTACGCAAACTCGACGTTGGATGAACTGAAGTTGAGCAATAGAACGCAGTGTTCGGAGCAATCGCCACAGAGTTCGCGATTATTGCGCTGAAAGGCCCGCGACACTCGGCATTGACTCGACTAACTTCAACTTACCAAGAGCGCCCTGTACCTCCTCCCACCGGTGTTGGTTTTTCTTTGTTTCAATCGGTATCGAGAGGTCGGAATAGAACTGCAGGATGTTCTCGCGAAGTTCGGGTGATGTGCCTTTAAAATCCTGCTTTTCCAGCTGAATCAGCAACTGTGCATATGTATCGTCAGCCAGTGAATATTCCGCTGCTGTGGTCGTGCCTCCGCTGTCAAGGTCGCGATTGGAGATCGCGAGTGAACCGGTTTTCACTTCCTCCAAGAAAGCTCGATACTGGTCGACCGCGGTATTGACGCTCTTAATGTACAGATCCTCCGTTTGTGGAGTTGGGCTTTTGAATGCCAGTCCTTTGAACGGGCCAATTTTCGGCGTGAATCGCAAAAGTGTTGACAGGACGCGCGTGCCGAAACCTGGCTTCACGTAATCCTTTCCCCATTCCTTTTCATAACCTGAGCGCGAAAGACGATACAGAAACTTTTGTTTTGCAAAATCCGGCTTCTCGCGCATCATATCTTTTTTGTGGGTCTGCAGTGCGACTCGGGTCATTTCTGGAATAAGCCGACTTACCGCGAAACGGAACGAACCAACCGCTAGGTCCTCGTGGACGAGCACGTCTTTTAACTCCATTCCGTATACGACCGGAAACACCCTTTCCAGTAGAGGCTTGGATACCTGGAATCCGATGAAATCGTGATACTGCTGCGAGGCGTAACGGTTCTTCGCAACCTGCAGGGTATCAAAGCCGAACTCTGTCTTCAGGTGCGCCGTCTTGTTCTGGGCATATCGGACTGACATTCCATACTCCGCCCGTAGCTTCGGATACTCAATCGCTACGGCGGGGTTCACTGCCTCCTGATGACCGGCGATATCGGCAGCATAATGGGACAGTGCGCCCAGGGCGAAAGCGTATTCATCTGCGTTCCGGCTTTCAAGCAGCAACTCACGGACGAAGTCTCCGCTGCGGACGTAATGCACCAGGTTGCTGAACTCTCTGTTACCAAAAGGATAGTAGCCGAGGTCCTGAATAACGGCGCCGCCGTACGCATAAGCATGGGCCTCCCGGATCTGTTCCTCGGATAATCCTGGATAGCTTATGAGCAAGAGGGTGCGAATTTCGCTCGTCCAGAGCAGGTCCACTATCTCCTCGTGGGTCAAAACCGAGTATGCTGGTGCCCCAAAACTGCACATCAATACGATGACAAGAAGAGTTGATGCGCGACGAGAAAGCAGGCGCCAACGCTCATTGATGGCACCTAAAGATGCTAATGAGGCGCGCATGGTTCAGATCCGGCCGAGCACGAGGAGAACCAGAACGATCAGAAGAACCAGTCCTATGCCTCCGGTCGGATAATATCCCCAGTCCCTGCTGTGTGACCATCTTGGAAGTGCACCGACGAGCGCCAATACCAGAATCACGATCAATATAGTTCCAAGCATATCTCACTCCTTTTTCGCGTTGAGGGTACATCTAACTATGGTTATAAAGGCTGTTCTGGTTTGGCGATGGTCAATTCTGCTCAAAATGAGAAATATCGATAGAAACGTGAGCAACGTTTTTGGGTGTCCCAGCGAGTCTTTTCGACGAATGCCAGAAGGCACGCAGCCGGCGCCAATAAAAGCGTGAGTCCACAGAGTGGACTCACGCCGGAAAACGCTTACCTTGTTCCAATCATTTCGAGTTAACTGCTAGAGTGCGATGCTGAGCGCAATGTTGACGCCGGGATACATCGCGTTGCATAGGTAGTACACTCCGTTAATTTCGATAACATAGACGTTCTGCGTGTAGAGCCAGTTGCTTGGCCAAGGGTCAACGAATCCAAACGAATAACCACCGTATTGGAAGCGACGGTCCCTGCCATAATCGGCTTGGCTTACATGAAACGTGTGTTGCTGCCCGAAGTTGGCCTTGTAGCGGTCGGCGGGAATGCGTCCGCCGTGAGCTTGCTGCGCCTGCTTGCCAGGCTGAGCCTGCACCGCGGGTTGCGCCGCGCTTTTTCCTTCGGGTTTAGCGCTTTTCCCCTGCTGCTGTGATTTTTGCTCTTCCGGCTTGGCGGTCTTTTCTTTCTGCGCTGCGGGCTTTTGCTCTTGTGATGCGGACTTTTGCGGTTGCGCTTTTTTTTCTTCCTGCTGCGCAGGTTTTTTTTCTTGCTCCTGCTCGTGCTGTTCCTGCGCCCAGGCAGGAGCAGCCATTGCGAGAAGCAGGGCTAGTATAGTTGTGCTGGTGATTCCGATCGCTTTCATTTGAGTATTACCTCGTTGCTGCCGCCTGCCTTAGCGCAGGCTTCCTGTTGTTACATTGCCTGGGTTACCGATAGCTTCGCCGGATACGACAAGTTCCACTCTCCGGTTCTGCTGCCGGCCTGCAGAGTTGTCGTTGGAAGCTACCGGCAAAGTGTTGCCGAACCCTTCCGCGCTGACCGAGCCGGACGCCACACCTTGCTGTACAAGGTAATCACGCACGGATCCGGCGCGATGGTCTGACAGTTTCTGGTTCATCTCGTCGCCGCCCACATTATCCGTGTATCCGCCGACTGCAATATTGAGTCCAGGGTAGGCAAGCAGAATCCCTGCCACCTTGGCGAGTTTTTCCCTCGCGCCTGGTTTCAATGAGTACATCCCGGTGTCGAACAAGACGTCTGACATGCTCACGATGAGCCCGCGAGCGCTGTCGCGTGTCTGAAGGATGGAGTTTAACTGCTCGGAGAGTTTCGTGCGCAAAGTGGCCTTATCTGTATCCGCCTGCTGCACATTCTGCTGTGCCTGCTGTGTGGCTAAGCGGGACGTCTCTGCGTCCGCCTGTGCATCCGCGGCTTCTTTCCGTGCCAGTGCGGTGTCGGATTGTGCTTGAGTCGTGGCGGCCTGTGCATTCATCGCATCGGCTTCAGCTTGAACCTTCGCCGCCTGCGCTGTTGCAGTATCAGACTGGGCCTGATTTCTCTGCCGAATCGCGTCATCAGCCTGTTCGCGCGATTCCGCCTGGGCGTCGGTTGAAGCCTGCAACTTGTCCGCCAAGCGTTGTTTTTCCATTTTCTTGACTGCGATCTCTCGTGCGTCTTCGGCGGTTTGTACTGTTTCGCGGGCAACTGCGATCAATTGCTTTCGCTCAATGTGCTTCCAGGTTGCATACTCATCCACGGTTTGCATCAACTGGACGGCGTGCTGATAACTGTCGCTGGCGTAGGTCTCGGCTCCCTCGGATTGCGCAATGCGCAAAGCGTTGCGCGCTTCGAAGAATTCCAATGGCAGCGCCGTATTCAGAACCACGGGATCGAATTTGTAGCCGGTGGGAATGTATCCTCCGCGCTCCATCAATTCGTATTGCGAATTGACTGATTCAGCAGTTCCCTTGGTGTCCTCACGGACAACGTTTTCGAGCACGACTACATTGCTGGGCTGCCGCACCGCGTAGTATGGCTCCGCGGTAACGATCAGAGCGAACGCCTGCAGGTCCGTAGTGACTTCCAACTTACTTCTGTTATTGTCACCTACTAGCATTTCACCCAGATTCACAGCTCGTCCCTCGGGGGAAATCGCCCAAAGAATGTAAGTCAGGTACTCATTGCCGTACGAAGCCGGATTCTGCAGGTCGCCAAACTCAGCCCGAATTTTAATCGACCCACGCTCGCTTTCAATTTTGGCTTCGCCGTTCGCTAAAGGCATCAGGCTCGTACCCGCAAAGTCTACCTTTGTGGATCCGCCGCGGTGCTCATAGTTGACAGCCTGTACGCTGCGGTTGACTACATTGACCCGGAATGTGGTTGTGTGAGTCGTGCGCTCTACGATCGTGGTGTGGGAAGTAGTTTGAGCAAACGCGCTCAAACTGAGGAGAACTCCGGCTGCTAATAGGCACTTGGTATTCACTGTAACTCCCAGTGGCAGATTCCTGCCGTGTTGCGCTGCACCGATGTTGATTTGTGTGGTTGGCTTATTGGACTGCGTCCCTTTACGTCGTCCTTCACTTTCCAATGCGGATATTTGAGAAGGAATGCAAGAATCCAGTGGCATTCAAAAGCCACAGGACAACAGCAATGACTACCACTGCATTCAGGATTGACTTGATGGTCCGCTGCATTGGGATGAAGCGATTGATCAGCCAGAGGACAACACCTACAACGACCAGGATTTCCACAAGTTGGATCAGCGGCATAACTTCAACCTTTCGGGCTTTTCGGGCTAACGCCCCTCATCCGCCGAGAGGTGTTGCCCTCAACTGTTAGCTCGAATCGTGTTCGCCGGATGCTCCTGCGACACACACGGATGAAGGATGCCAATGTGACTGGATGTGTACGCTTTGATTTGAAAATTTGATATTTCACCCAGCGGGGCAAAAGTAAAAGCCTTCGACTATCTGCGCTCACACCCTCGACACACTCAGGAGGCTAAAGAATGACAGGGATGAACATTTATGCCTGAGCTAGATAGCTCATTTGTGAAGAATGTGTGTTGTTGCGCTTGGCAGTCCATTGTCGATTGTGGCTAAATCGACTTGCCGGCGTGCCGGGACGCTGTTCACATTTCTGTATCGTTCGGAAATGTCTGTGCAATATAGCTCGGTCAAGCGCCTATCTTTGCAATTGTGCGATTGGTGCTTCGGTTGGCGTATACTTCGGTTGCTCGGCGAAAATTTTCTGCAGCAAATCTCCGAGTTGGAGAATTATGGCCGTCGAACACCTCGTCATTTTCCCGAAACAAAAGCGGAAACCTTCTGCGGCCAAGAATCCGTCCCTGCGCCCGGCGGTATTTCTTCCAGAGAAGCTAACCTTCGTAAAGATCGGCTCACAGGCAGAATCGGGCGCAACGTTCGATCCCCGCATCCTACTGACAAAGCTTTCGGTTGGAAAGACGAGCCAGGAATACCAGATTGACGAATCCGTCTTTTCCCAAGGCGATCCGGCGGATGCTGTGTTTTACGTTCAGAGCGGCAAGGTAAAGCTGACTGTGGTATCCAAACGTGGCAAAGAAGCAGTCGTTGCCATTCTGCTGCAAGATAGCTTTTTCGGGGAGGGTTGTCTGGCGGGGCAACCACTCCGCATGGCCACGGCAAGCGCGGACCAGCGCAGCACGATTATCCGGGTGGATAAGCGGAGAATGTTGGAGTTGCTGCATCGGGATCCGGAGTTTGCGGAACGATTTCTCACCTATCTACTGGTCCGAAACGTTCGCATGGAAGCGGACTTGGTGGATCACCTTTTCAACTCCAGCGAGAAACGCCTTGCGCGTCTACTCCTGCTGATGGCCAATTTTGGCCAGGAGTCGAAACCAATACCACTCATTGCGAAGATGAGCCAGGAAACTCTCGCTGAGATGATCGGCACAACTCGATCGCGAGTCAGCTTTTTTCTTAATCGTTTTCGTGACCTCGGGTTCATTGACTACAACGACGGCGGCATGCACGTTCACAGTTCGCTCGTCAGCGTCGTGCTCCACGACTAGCCCCCGGGATCGCCGTTCACGATTCCTGGTTTGAGCGCGCTGCCGAAGCGCGCAGGGTGAACGCCTTGGGGCACGTTCACACCCAAAATGCCTTTTTGGGCGGGGTTGTGCCAACAGCCGTCTGCAACGATGATCGCAACGGTCTCTTTCGGTTCCCAACTGCAGCGCTCATAGGCCGAACCCGGTGGTGCCTCTTTATAACTGAATCAGCTACCGTCCAGGCTGATCAGGACTGGCTCAAGGCAGAGCGAGAGACTCGGGAACATCAGACGCGACCTGCAACCACCTCTCGAATCCGTGCGCGGGCTCATGAGCGCGAATTACAGCCCAGGCAGTTCGCCACACCGAAGGGGCAACGATGAAATCAATTCCAGGGGTCTTCATTTGCTGTTGTTATGAGACTTTGATCTTACGCGGTGGCCGACGATTCTGAAGCGCTTTTGCAAATCGAGGGGCCAGTATGAAAAACTCTTGGCAAAGTACGTTGGGTATTTGAGTTTGCTGTGACTTGACGTACGCTGTGCCGCCTTCCTGCACGCGGCTAGATCGGGATATTCAATCGTTTCTATCACGCATTTGCGAGCGCATTTATGAGCCGGAGAAAAACTGGAATCTCAGCCTTTCGAACATTCTTCACGAGCAGAACGATTGGAAGCATTCCATGGCATTTTATGAGGCTAGCTTGAGCGCGACAAGCACCCATAACGCGCCTTAATTTGTCATTCGCGCCAATGATGATGATAAGGAGGATGCCCGCTTGATCGTTTGCCAAATCGTCCCCGATGTGCTCAATGAACTCAAGATCGCAGCTTTAAAAAACTACCGCGAAGGGCCGGCGGGAATTGCAATCGAGTCGCAAACTCCTCGCGAAGTGACGCCGGAATTTTGGCATCGTAGGCGGGTGCGAACAAATCAAAGTTTAAAGGCCGCTACCGGTCTCGTCAGTACCGGCAAGAAATGAGAGGATTAATCAATATGTCTACCAGAGAGGTAGCAGGTAGTGGCGATCAGGATGGCGGCCGGAACCTGGATCAAGCCGGAAAGCCGGCTAGTTTTGTCTTCGATGCAGCCTTGTCTACCGCAATTGCCGCAAATGGCGAACGGCAGGCAAAAGTCCCAACCCCAGGTGGGCCGCTCACACCGGAGATGCTCGACAAGATGAACCGGTACTGGCGTGCTGCAAACTATCTATGCATTGGCCAGATTTATTTGTTTGAAAACCCACTTCTCAGAGAACCGCTTAAGGCGGAACAGATCAAGCCGCGGCTGCTTGGGCACTGGGGAACTTCGCCGGGACAAAACCTGATCTACATTCATCTGAACCGCATCATCAAAGAACAAGATGCGAACATCATTTACATTGCCGGTCCAGGGCATGGCGGTCCGTCGCTGAATGCAAACTCCTATCTGGAAGGCAGCTATACCGAAGTCCATCCGGAGATCACGCCGGATGAGAACGGCTTGCGCCTTTTTTTCAGGAAGTTCTCGACGCCGGGAGGAGTTCCCAGCCACTGCGGGCCGCACGTCCCAAATTCGATGCACGAGGGCGGTGAGCTGGGTTACTCGCTGATTCATGCTTTCGGCGCGGCTTTCGACAATCCGGACCTCGTCGTTGCCTGCGTGATCGGTGATGGAGAATCCGAGACTTGCCCGCTGGAGGGAAGCTGGAAATCTGTCAACTTTCTCAACCCAGTGAGAGATGGCGCAGTCCTCCCAATTTTGCACCTGAATGGCTACAAGATTTCCGGACCGACGGTTCAGGCCAGAACGAGCGACGAAGACTTGAAGGCTCTGTATATCGGACGCGGTTACCGTCCCTATTTTGTCGAGGGAGACGATCCAGAAGTTGTGCATCAACTTTTGGCGGGAACCCTGGACGCCTGCTACGCTGAGATTCGATCCATTCAGCAGGAGGCGCGGCAGAATGGCTTCAAGAAACAGCCAATCTGGCCCATGATCGTGCTGCGGACACCCAAGGGATGGACCTGCCCGAAGCAAGTGGATGGCAGCCCGATCGAGGGCACCTTCCGGGCTCACCAAGTGCCTCTGGCAGAGGTCCGCGAGAATCCCGGACATCTCAAGATTCTTGAAGCCTGGATGAGAGGCTACAAGCCACAGGAACTCTTCGACAAGACGGGCAAATTTATTGACGAATTGGCAGAACTCGCGCCAACTGGCAATCGCCGCATGGGAGGAAATCCTCACGTGAACGGCGGACGTCTGCTAACCGCGCTCGATCTGCCGGATTTCACGGACTACGCCCTGGAGATTCCGGGACCGGGGCAAGTGGTCGCTGAAGCTCCGCGAAAGCTTGGAGATTTTTTCAGAGATATCTTCCGCCTGAATCCAAAAAACTTTCGCATGTTCTGTCCTGATGAAACGAATTCCAATCGCTTGAACTCCGTGCTGGAGGCTACGAAACGTTGTTTCATGGCGGAAACTGTTTCGATCGATGACGAACTCAGTCCCGATGGCCGCGTGCTGGAAGTATTGAGCGAGCATTGTTGCGAAGGATGGCTTGAAGGATACCTGCTGACCGGCCGGCATGGCATGTGGTCTTCCTACGAAGCCTTCGCCCAAGTCGTGGATTCGATGCTGACACAGCACGCCAAATGGCTGGAGCAATGCCGGGATTTTCCGTGGCGCAAGCCCCTCGCATCCTTGAACGTTCTGCTGACAAGTCACGCATGGCGAAACGATCACAACGGTTTCAGCCATCAGGCAACCGGATTCGTCGACAATGCACTGGCGCGCAGAAAAGAAGTGATCCGGGTATATTATCCGCCCGACAGCAATTGTTTGCTCAGCGTCTTCGACCACTGCCTGCGGAGCCGTAACTACGTCAACATTGTGACCTGCGGCAAACAGCCGCAACTTCAGTGGTTGAATATGGACGAGGCTCTCGAACATTGTTCGCAAGGCGCATCGACCTGGAAGTTTGCGACCAACGACAAGGGCGAAGAGCCGGACATCGTACTGGCCTGCGCTGGCGACGTGCCGACCATTGAAACCTGCGCGGCTTCATGGCTGCTACAAAAGTATGTTCCCGGCATCAAGGTGCGGGTTGTCAATGTGGTGGATCTGAACATCCTGATGATGCCGGATGAACATCCCCACGGGATGGACAATATGTCCTTTGACAACCTCTTCACCAAAGACGTACATGTAATTTTCGCCTTCCATAACAATCGCTGGCTCATCCACTCGATGGTGCATGGACGCTCCAATGAAAGCCGCTTTCATGTGCGGGGCTTCATGGATCGCGGCACAACCACCACACCCTTTGACATGGTTGTGATGAATGAGATGAGCCGCTATCACCTTGCTATGGACGCACTGACGCATATCCCCCGTCTACGTTCGGAGGCTTCCGATCTTATCGACATGTTCAACCGCAAACTGTATGAACACCACGACTATATCCGGCAACACCTGGAAGACATGCCGGAGATCAGAAACTGGCGATGGACCGCTGATTTCAGCGTGCCCAGCATTCCGCCGCCGCTGGCCAAGGGGCATCCCCGCGGAAGCGTGTTCAGCGACAGCTAGTTGAAAGAGAGCGGATGAGCGGAGAATGGTTATGAAGATAAATTCCAGAGCTGGGCAACCGGCTGTTAGTTCTGACCTCGTTGATGTACCGAAGTTGCTCGCCGCCTACTATGAAGATCGGCCGGACCCTCATGTTCCAGGGCAACGCGTTGTATTCGGCACGTCGGGACACAGGGGATCATCCTTCGAAAGATCGTTTAACGAATGGCATATCCTGGCCATCACGCAGGCGATTTGCTTGTACCGGCAGCAGCACCAAATCGATGGACCACTTTTTCTGGGAATCGATACCCACGCGCTCTCAGGGCCTGCCTTGGAAAGCGCGCTTGAAATCCTGGCAGCCAATGGTGTCGATGTCATGTTGGCGGAGAAGGGTGACTACACACCCACACCTGTGATTTCTCACGCAATCCTCACCTACAACCATGGCCGCAAGACCGGATTGTGCGACGGCATCGTGGTTACGCCTTCGCACAATCCTCCTGATTCGGGCGGCTTCAAGTACAACCCTCCTCACGGCGGACCGGCGGAAGCGGAAGTGACTGGCTGGATCGAAGCGAAGGCCAATGAGTTCCTCATGGAAAAACTCAGCGGCATCAAGCGTATATCGTTCGAGAAAGCTCTGTCCTCTTCCACCACCCACAGGCACGACTACCTATCTTTGTATGTTCAAGACCTCGGCGCCATCCTTGACATGGAGGCTGTCCGCGATTCGGGAATCACACTGGGAGTCGATCCGCTGGGTGGGGCGGGCGTTCACTACTGGGAGCCGATCGCTGCGCGCTATGGCCTGAACCTCAAGGTTGTGAATGACGTTGTCGATCCAACTTTTCCTTTCATGACGCTCGACTGGGATGGCAAGATCCGCATGGATCCATCGTCTCCCTATGCGATGCAGTCCCTCATAGGATTGAAGGACAGCTTCGATGTCGCTTTTGGCTGTGATACCGACCATGATCGGCATGGAATTGTGACAAAAAGCGGCGGGTTGTTGCCGCCCAATCACTACCTGGCAGTTTGCATCCATTACTTGTTTACCCATCGTCCGCTGTGGGGCAAAGACGCAGCGGTTGGAAAGACAGTGGTTAGCAGCAGCATGATCGACCGTGTCGCTGCCAAGCTCGGCAGAAATCTTTACGAGGTTCCGGTCGGTTTCAAATATTTTGTCGATGGTCTGTTGCATGGACGTCTCGGCTTTACGGGCGAGGAGAGCGCCGGCGCCTCGTTCCTGCGTCGTGACGGTACGGTATGGACCACGGACAAGGACGGCATCATCGCTGCACTGTTGGCGGCGGAGATTACGGCGCGGATCGGGCGCGACCCAGGCGAACTCTACCTCGACCTCACTCGCGAATTCGGTGAACCGGTTTACGACCGCGTGGACGCTCTCGCCACACCTGGAGAAAAACAGATTCTCGCGCGACTCTCGCCGCAGCAGGTCCAGTCCCGGGATCTGGCCGGGGACAAAATTAAAATGATCTTCACCCACGCTCCAGGAGATGGCAACCCCATCGGCGGCGTCAAGGTCGTTACGGAAAGCGGTTGGTTCGCGGCGCGCCCCTCTGGCACGGAGGATATCTACAAGATTTATGCGGAAAGCTTCCAGGGAGCGGATCATCTGCGCCAGATCCTGACGGAAGCCCAGACGATCGTCGGCAAAGCCCTGGCGACCTCGGACCCGGTGGAGACATCATGAGCGACCAATCGCGCGTCAGTCACCCGATTTACAACCTTCTGCCGACGGAGATCGAGGGGTTCGACTCCCTGGCAGAACTTGCCTTGGATATGCGCTGGTCCTGGAATCATGCCACCGACGAAGTATGGCAGAAACTTGATCCCACGCTTTGGAAGATCACGCACAACCCCTGGGTTGTCCTGCAGACGGTCTCGCGTGACCGGATCGAACGCGCGTTGGCAGATCCCGTTTTCCGGAAAGAAGTAGATGATCTGCTCGAAGCCAGCCGCCGGGAGGCGGAAGCGCCGGCTTGGTTTCAACAGACTCACAGCGCGTCTCCACTGACTTGTGTCGCATATTTCAGCATGGAATTCATGTTGAGCGAAGCTCTTCCCATCTACTCGGGCGGGCTTGGGAATGTGGCCGGTGATCAACTCAAAGCCGCCAGTAATCTGGGCGTCCCGGTCGTCGGTGTGGGACTGCTCTATCAGCAGGGCTATTTTCGCCAGGTGATCGACGGCAATGGTGAGCAACAGGCCCTCTACCCTTTCAACGATCCCGGACAGTTGCCGGTCACGCCACTGCGCCAACCCAACGGGGAGTGGCTACGGCTCGAAATCCCATTGCCTGCGTACTCAGTCTGGTTGCGTGCCTGGCAAGTCCAGGTGGGCAGGGTAAAGCTTTACCTGTTGGACAGCAATGACGCGGCCAACTTCCCCGTCCATCGTGGGATTACCAGCGAACTATACGGCGGCGGGCAGGAGGTTCGGCTCCAGCAGGAATTGCTCCTCGGAATAGGCGGATGGCGGCTGCTGCGCGCCCTCGGACTCCAACCGGAAGTCTGTCACCTCAATGAAGGTCACGCGGCGTTTGCGGTCCTGGAAAGGGCCCGCGATTTCATGGAGGAAACCGGGCAGAGCTTCGAAGTCGCACTGGCGGCGACACGGGTGGGTAATCTCTTTACCACTCACACTGCGGTGGCTGCTGGCTTTGACCGTTTTGCTCCCGCGCTGATCGAACAATACCTCGGTCATTTCGCCGAAACAAAGCTTGGCATCGCACTTCATGATCTGCTGGCTTTAGGACGCCAGAATCCAGGCGACTCGTCGGAAAGCTTTAACATGGCGTATCTGGCAATCCGGGGCAGCGGTGCGGTGAATGGCGTGAGCCGATTGCATGGCAAGGTCAGCCGGCGCCTCTTTCTACCCCTGTTTCCGCGCTGGCCGGAGGACGATGTCCCGGTCGGACACGTCACCAACGGAGTCCACATGCCAACCTGGGACTCGGCGCCGGCTGACGATATTTGGACGGAAAGCTGTGGGAAGCAGCGCTGGCTGGGAACCACAGAAACCCTGGGGCCGGATATTCGCAGTGTATCTGACGCCAAGCTCTGGCAATTTCGCACCGCCGCCAGCAAGTCTCTCGTGGAGTATGCTCGCGAACGATTGTCCGGACAACTGGCCGCCTCGGGCGCCTCGGACAAAGCGGTGGAAGCCGCCAGCCGTCTCTTCGATCCCAACGCATTAACGCTCGGTTTTGCGCGACGCTTCGCAACTTACAAAAGACCGAATCTGCTGTTACACGACCCTCAGCGTCTGCTTCATCTGCTGACCAATTCCCAGCGTCCCGTGCAGCTCATCATCGCCGGCAAAGCTCATCCGGAAGACCGCGCGGGCCAGGCATTGATTCATGACTGGATCCATTTCATCCGCCAGCCGGACGCCCGCTCCCACATCGTCTTTCTCAGCGACTATGACATGCTGTTGACCGAACACCTGGTACAGGGTGTCGATGTCTGGATCAACACGCCACGGCGGCCCTGGGAAGCTTGCGGAACAAGCGGCATGAAGGTGCTCGTCAATGGTGGCATCAATCTATCCGAGCTGGATGGCTGGTGGGCGGAAGCATACACGCCCGAGGTCGGGTGGGCGCTGGGAGATGGCCAGGAACATGGCGCTGACCCCGCCTGGGACGCCGCCGAAGCCGAAACCATGTACCGGCTTCTGGAACAGGAGATCATCCCGGAGTTCTATGCTCGCGATAAGAACGGCATTCCCACTGCATGGGTCAAGCGGATGCGGGAAAGCATGGCGCAGCTAACGCCGCGTTTCTCCGCCGATCGCGCCGTGCGCGAATATACCGAGCAACACTATCTCCCGGACGCAGCCGCCTATCGTGAACGCGCCGCGAACAAGGGCGCCGTGGGGAGACAGGTGGTCGACTGGCGGCATGCTTTGGAACGGAACTGGGGGCGGCTGCGTTTCGGCGCGGTGAACATAGAAACCAAAGGCGGCCAGCACTTCTTTGAGGTTCCGTTATTTCTCGGTGATCTTGATCCGGACGCGGTCCGCGTCGAACTGTTTGCCAACGGTGCCGGCGGTGAGGGTGCGTTCTGCCAGGAGATGGAACTCACCGGCCGGCAGTCCGGCGCTGACACCGTTCACGTCTATGGCGCGCATGTTCCAGCTACCCGCCCAGCCGCTGATTTCACCCCTCGGCTGATTCCGCACCGCGAGGGCGTGCCCGTCCCGCTGGAAATTGCCAACATCCTCTGGCACCGGTGACACTCTATTTTGGATGAAGGGAGAAGAATATGATTTCAGTCGTCTCGCCGCTCATGGATCGAGCGGGGTGGAAAACCCTCCAAGCCCACTACACGAAGGTGCGGGATCTGTCTCTCCGCAAGCTCTTTTCCGATGATCCCGGGCGCGGCCAGCGAATGACAGCCGAGGCCGTCGGGATCTATTTCGACTATTCGAAGAACCTCATCACGGATGAAACGCTCTCACTCCTGCTGCAACTAGCGGAGGAATCCGGTTTGAGGGCTCACATTGATGCCATGTTCCGGGGAGAGAAGATCAACGTCACGGAGAAGCGGGCGGTCCTGCATGTGGCCCTGCGCGCTCCCAAGGGCGAATCCATTATCGCTGAGGGCGGAGACGTAGTGCCGCAGGTTCACGCCGTGCTGGATAAGATGGCCGGTTTCGCCAATCGCGTGCGCAGCGGCGAGTGGAAGGGCCACACCGGTAAATCGATCCGCAACGTCGTCAATATAGGGATCGGCGGGTCCGATCTGGGCCCGGTCATGGCCTACGAGGCGCTTCGCCATTACAGCCAACGCAACCTCACCTTCCGCTTTGTCTCGAACATCGACGGCACCGATTTTTTCGAGGCCACCCGCGATCTCGATCCCGAGGAAACGTTATTCATCATCTCGTCAAAGACCTTTACAACCCTGGAGACAATGACCAACGCGCACACGGCCCGCGAGTGGGCCCTCGCGAGTTTGAAAAATCCGGCTGCTGTTGCCAGGCATTTTGTCGCCGTATCGACCAATGCTACGGAAGTGGCGAAGTTCGGCATCGATACCGCGAATATGTTCGAGTTCTGGGATTGGGTCGGCGGGCGCTATTCGATGGACTCCGCGATTGGCCTCTCGACTCTGATCGCCATCGGACCTGAGCATTTCCGCGCCATGCTCGACGGTTTTCACCAGATGGACGAACATTTTCGAACCGCTCCGTTCCCGTCCAACTTGCCCGTGCTCATGGCGCTTTTGGGTCTCTGGTACAACAATTTTTTCGGTGCATCAACCGTGGCTGTTTTGCCTTACGAGCAGTATTTGAAACGTTTTCCCGCCTATCTCCAGCAGTTGACCATGGAAAGCAATGGCAAGCATGTCACGCTCGAAGGCAAACAGGTGTCCTATCAAACCGGGCCGATCTACTGGGGGGAGCCGGGAACCAACGGTCAGCACTCCTTTTACCAGCTGATCCACCAGGGTACCAAGCTCGTCCCCTGCGATTTCATCGCGTTTGCACGGCCACTCCATCCCCTCGGGCGTCACCACGATTTGCTGCTGGCGAACGTATGTGCCCAGGCCGAGGCAATGGCCTTTGGCAAGACATCGCAGGAAGTGCAGGCCGAAAATACGCCAGCGTGGCTGGTGCCGCACCGAACCTTCGAGGGCAACCGTCCCTCGAACATGCTCCTATTGGAGCAACTCACCCCGGATGCGCTCGGTAAGCTTGTTGCCCTCTATGAACACTCTGTTTTCACTCAAGGCGCAATCTGGCAGATCGACTCGTTTGACCAGTGGGGAGTTGAGCTCGGCAAAGTGCTTGCGGGACGCATCATCCCTGAACTTGAGGCGAAGTCCGAGCCGCCGCTGGCGCATGATAGCTCAACCAACGCCCTGATTCGGCGCTTCCGGAAATCCAGGAACCCGTCCGATGGCTAAGGCCAGTCACTAGCTACGTCCACGTCCGCGAAGCTGGCTTCGTGCGGATTGCGGAATGACGAAGGACTCATCCATGGAACCGGCAAACCCGCGCATCCTGACCATCAATGGTGGTTCATCGAGCATCAAGTTCGCGCTCTTCGAGGCCTGCGAATCTCCCCGTCGAATCCTGGAAGGCGGGATTGAGCGGATTGGACTGCCGAAGCCCACGTTTCGAGTGCAAGGCGCAGACCAGCAGGACAAGTTTTCGCGGTCGGTGACGGCGCCGGATCACACGGCGGCCGTCGGCATTCTGATGGATTGGATCGAGGAACGCGTAGGGCGGAGTGCATTGACAGCCGTGGGGCATCGCGTGGTGCATGGCGGGCCAAAATATTGCAAGCCGCAGCGAGTCACCACCGAGATGGTCGAGGAACTGCACCAGCTCAGTCCATTCGACCCCGAGCATCTGCCGGAGGAGATTCTATTGACCGGGGCGTTTCATCGCCGTTTTCCTGACCTGCCCCAAGTGGCGTGCTTCGACACGGCTTTTCATCATGACCTGCCCCGGGTTGCCCAGATGTTGCCGATCCCGCGCCGCTATGAAGCACAAGGGGTGCGACGCTACGGGTTCCACGGATTGTCGTACCAGTTTCTGCTGGGAGAGCTGGCCCTCCGGTCTGGCGCGGAAGCGGCTGAAGGCCGTGTCATCCTCGCCCACCTCGGCAACGGCGCCAGCCTGGCTGCGGTGCGTCACGGAAAGTCCGTGGACACGAGCATGAGTTTCACCCCCACCGCCGGAGTGCCCATGAGCACCCGCTCGGGCGATCTCGATCCCGGGCTTGTTTGGTATCTATCGCGCACTGAGAAAATGAGCGCGAAGCAATTCAATGCGATGGCCAACTTCCAGTCGGGACTGCTCGGCATTTCGGAAACCAGCTCTGACATGCGCGATTTGCTGGAGCACGAGGCGCAGGACGTGCGAGCGGCTGAGGCGGTGGCGCTTTTCTGCTACCAGGCAAAAAAGTGGGTCGGCGCATTCGCGGCTGCGTTAGGTGGAGTGGACATCGTGGTTTTCGCAGGCGGTATTGGAGAGAATGCGCCCACGGTCCGCGCCCGGATTTGCGATGGGCTGGGATTTCTTGGAATCGAGCTCGACGATGAGCGTAATGCGGCGAATGAATGCGTGATTTCCACGGCTGCTAGCCGGGTCCAGGTCCATATGATCCGCACCGACGAGGAACTCATGATCGCCAAGACGGTGTGCAAGGTTCTCGGACTTGGCAGGGCGAGCGATGGAACGTAATTGGACACTAATCCAGCCAATGGAATCCATTGGGCGACACGCGATGGTTGGGAACAGAGCTCGCAGCACGCAATGGCAACACTCCGCGAGCCGTTCGCGAACGCAATAATCTGATCCCTCCATTACGCGGAGGCCGCAGAGACGCGGCAGTGGCTGGGCGAGGCTTGGCGGCCCCGGCTGCGGTCGATCACTGCCCCAGCCACCCGCACAGCCTACTTCTTCGGCGGCTTCGGGCCGGCGCAACGCACCTCGTCCGACACATCAAACTTCTGGATGTTCTTCTCGAACAATTGGGTGAGGTTCGCGGCGGTCTTGTCGTAGTCCGCTTTGTCCGCCCAGGAGTCGCGCGGCATAAGCACTTCGTCCGGCACGCCCGGAACATGCTTGGGTATGGCCAGACCGAAGGCGGGATCGAGAACAAATTCGACGTTCTTCAGCTTGCCTTCCACAATCGCCGTCACCATCGCGCGGGTATACGCAATCGCCATGCGTTTGCCCACGCCGTACTTGCCGCCCTGCCACCCGGTGTTCACCAGCCAGAGCTCAGCTCCGTGCTCTCCCAGCCGTTTGTGCAGCAGCTCGGCGTAAACCCGCGGAGCCTCCAGCATAAAAGGCGCCCCGAAGCAGTCGGAAAAAGTTGCCTGCGGTTCCTTGACGCCGACCTCGGTACCCGCAACCTTGGCCGTGTAGCCGCTTATAAAGTGGAACATGGCTTGCACCGGCGTTAGCTTGGAGAGCGGAGGCAGTACGCCGAAGGCGTCTGCAGTGAGAAACACCACAGCCGTCGGATGCCGGCCAACGCCTGGAATCACCGCGCCCTTAATGAACTCAACCGGGTAATTGGCACGGGTGTTTTCCGTGATGCGGTCGTCGTTGTAGTCGGGGTGCCGGTTCTTGTCGAGGACCACGTTTTCCAGTACCGCGCCGAAACGCAGCGCGTTCCAGATCTCTGGCTCATCTCTCTGCGAGAGATTGATGCACTTGGCATAGCAGCCGCCCTCAAAGTTGAAAATGCCGTGATCGCTCCAGCCGTGCTCGTCATCGCCGATGAGGCGGCGGCTCGGGTCCGCCGACAGCGTAGTCTTGCCGGTGCCGGAAAGGCCGAAGAACAACGCGGTGTCGCCATTGGCTCCGACGTTGGCAGAGCAGTGCATGGGGAAGACGTTTTCCTGCGGCAAAATGCAATTGAGATAGGCAAAGACCGACTTTTTCATCTCTCCCGCGTAGCCGGTGCCAACCACCAGCACAATGCGGCGGGTAAAGTTCACTCCGATGAAAACCTCCGAGCGGGTGCCATCCACCTTGGGATCAAGCTTCAAGCCAGGGACGCAGATCTCGGTAAGGTCCGGGACAAAGTTCTCGCGTTCAGCCGCGGTGGGACGCACCAGCTGATTCAACACAAACATGTTATGCCAGGCATTTTCGTTGATAAAGCGAACCTTCAGACGGTATGCCGGATCGGTGCCAGCGAAAAGCTCCTGTACAAAGAGTTCGCGGCCGTGCAAGTAGTTGACTGCCTTGTTATAGATCGCGTCGAACAATTTTTCGCTGCACGGGTGATTGATGTCGTTCCAATCCACGTGGCTGGCGGCGGCGTCGTTCACGATGAAGCGGTCTTCGGGAGAGCGGCCCGTCCGCGAACCGGTCAAGCAATTCAGCCCGCCATTGTCTGCCAGCACGCCTTCTCCGCGCTGGAGCGCGAACTCAACCAGTTTGGCCACTCCGAGGTTCGTGTGAACCTTTTCCCCCCGGATCAGTTCCGCAATGTCAGGTACCTCCGTTACGGTTGTCATTTGAACGGGAATCTCCTTTACTAAGTTTCTCCGAACCTAACAAGCGCAGCGGGGCAAGTCTGTTCAATATTGCTCGGATATCCGCCACTGATTGCGGGTCCGGTGTAAAACCATCGCGCGGGGATCTTCGCGCTGTGCGTGGGAATGTAGGCGGAAAAAACTCTGCTTATAGCGTCAACTCAATCTCCAGGCCCCACTCCCTGAGAAGCGGTTCGGGAATGTATTTTGAGTCCTTGTTGCGAATCGCCCACTCGCGTAGACGAGCGGAGTGGATGTACTCGTCAGGTTGCAGCTTGAATTCACCAGCAACCCGCTCGAATTCACTGATGGTTGCAGGCTCGATCGGGCCAGACTTGCCCCAGTTAGGATTACTGCATCTGTGTGCCATAAGACTCCTTCCAACCCCTGCGCTACTATCGAGCAAAATTGCGGTTCCGGGGATCAATCCATCCGTCTGTAAGCTACTCTTCGCTCCTTGTTCTTGCCGGATTGGAACTTCCCGATTCAGCCACTCCGGCCTGCCGCCCGGCGCAAGGCTCCGCTGGACTCCTTTGGTGCGCCATTGATTCCACTGTGCCGGAACCAGTCCGGATCCAGCGTCAGGCTTAAGACGCCTATTGCAACATCGCGAAACCCATATCATGCTTGGGCGTTCGAGCGGACCGGTAGCGGCGTATACTCCGATAGAACCACTTCTAAACCATGCGTCATGACGAGATTCTCGGCTTGCTGCACTACCTGCTCTCGCCCGGCGAAGAACCAACCATTACCTGGGCCGGACGCTGGGAACTCGCCTTTTGGGCGCTGGCCCTTCTGCTCACGGCGCTCCTGCTGCTGTTTCCTCCGTCGTGGCTCATTCGTGCGGAGGACAGTTTCCGTCGCATCAGCCAGCATCGCACCGCCTGCATCTGGGCCATTGGCGGCGCAGCCATTGCAATCCGCACCATGCTCCTGCCGTTGATTCCCGTTCCAATCGCAGTCGTTCTGGATGAGTTCAGCTACCTGCTCGGAGCCGATACCTTTGCCTCCGGACGTCTCACCAATCCGCCCCATGCAATGTGGATTCATTTTGAAACCTTTAACGTCAACATGCAGCCGACCTATCAATCCATGTATCCGCCGGCGCAGGGTCTAGTGCTTGCCTTGGGCCAGACACTGACGGGAGAGCCCTGGGTCGGCGTGTTGCTGAGCGTCGGGGTCATGTGCGGCGTCTTCTGCTGGATGCTGCAGGGTTGGATGCCGCCGCAGTGGGCGCTGCTCGGAGGGGTCTACGCGATCCTCCGCTACGGCATCTTCTCGTACTGGATCAACTCCTATTGGGGCGGAGCCGTAGCCGCAATTGGCGGCGCACTGTTGCTCGGCTCGCTGCCTCGATTGCGCCGTCAGCTCAGCTGGCAACAGGGCGTCCTCTTCGTCATCGGCCTGGTAATCCTCGCCAACAGCCGGCCCTTCGAGGGATTCTTGTTCGCTTTCCCGCTCAGCCTCGCTTTTCTCTGGCTTGTCCTGCGCTCGCCACTTCCCCGGCGCCAGTTGCTGGCACGAGTTGTGGTGCCGGTCCTGCTGCTACTGGGGGTGGCCGCAGCTTGGATGCTTTATTACAATTGGTGCGGCACCGGCAATCCGCTGCGCATGGCGTACACCATCAACCAGGCAACTTACCACATCAGCAAGCCGTTCCTCTTTCAGAAGCCCTACCCGATTCCCAACTACCACAACCTGCCGATGCGCACCTTTTACATGTTCCATGAATATCCCGATCTTCTTCGTTCCCACTCCGTCTGGGGACTTCAGGTACTCATGGGACGGAAGTTCTTTTGTTATTACGTTTTTTTCGTTTGGCCTCTTCTGCTCCTCTTCGTCCCGGGCTTGATGCTGGCCGCGCGCAGCCCGGAGTTGCGCGTCGTTTTCTTCGCCATCCTTCTCCTCACGCTGGGACTCACCCTGCAACTCTGGCCTGCTCACGGACACTATGCCGCTGCTGCCGCGGGCGCTGTTCTTCTGATTCAATTACATGCTCTGCGCCAGCTTCGCAACTCCCGCAACTCGGCTTCGCTACGCTGCTTCAGCCGGGCCATCGTGCTGGCCTTGTTTCTCTGGATGCTGGTGCCCATCAGCGACCGGCTCTGGAATCCCTATTCCCTGGATGTTTTTCCCAACAGCAACCACGCCTACCTGCCAAGAGAAATCGAGCGCGCACGGTTGCAGGCGCAGGTAAGCCGCTGGCCCGGTCAGCACCTCATCCTCGTCCACTACGGCGCTCACGACGTACCGAGCAAGGAATGGGTATATAACCGGGCCGATATCGACAACGCCAAGATCGTCTGGGCTCGTGACATGGGTCCGGAAGCCAATCAGGAACTCCTGCGCTACTTCGCCAACCGCCACGTCTGGTACGTGGACCATGCTGGCACTGCCATGATCCTGCCCTACTCCACCGCTGGTCAGGCGCAGCATCCAACGAAGTAACTGATCCGCGGTACCAGAAACTTCGTTCCAGATTAGAAGGTCACACCCATCTCCGCTCCGGCCACGAGCGCATTGGGAATTCTCCCTGTGCCTGACGGCCGGTCGATCCACTGCACGTCCGGTTGGAAGAAGACGGACTTGGAGACCTGGAAGCGATGGGCTGCTTCGAGAACAAGCTCAAACTCCGGGTTTCCCTTACCCTCCGCAACAATTGCATGCGCATAGTCCCGGCTGAATTTCCCATAGATGAAGCCGATGATCGTGCGGTCATCGGGACGTTTGTCAAACAGCCCCTGGTCAATGAGACCACCACTCCACTGGAAAGGAACAATCGCAATGTTCTCCTGCGGGTAATAGCCCGACGCGGTCCAGACCGTCAATCCCTGCGCGGTTCCGGGGTGCTTCTGATACACCATCTGATCGGCATGAACCCAAAAGCCATAGGAGTTGGCAACTTTCTCGGGGCTGGTGAACTGGGTAAATCCCTTCCACGGCGAATACGTGGTTCCTACCCAATAGTGGCCAGGCAGTTCCCGTGACGAGGTTCCCGTGCCCGCACTGCTTTCCGATTCAGTTGCAGTGGGCGCGAACTTACTCACAAACGTGGGTGTCCAAGCCGCCTGTCCCATCAAGATCACGCCATCATCGGCATGAATTGTCCAGTCCACGCCGTTCAGGCTCGAATTAAAAATGTTGTCCCAGGTTTGATAAACGGCGGCCTGGACGTTGAACTTCTTGTTGGGATCAAAGCGCACCAGACCGGCCCAGGTGGCAAAGGGATAGGCGGAAAACTCCGTATCGAAAAGCACGTTACGGATGTCGCCGTCGATCCCGTTGTTCACATAGTAGCCGTAGAGCGGCGATGCATTGATATCGTCGGATGCTCCCAAGCGTCCAGCTTTCACCGTGACTTTGCCATCATCCAGCTTTTGCTTGAGAATGAGTTGATAGAAGAAAAGACTCTGCCCGCCGACCGATTGCTGAGAGTTATATTGGCTATGGACATAGGCGTTGGTCAATCCCGTACCGTCACGGTTCACGCCGCTGATCGTAATGCTGGCGCCGCGCCATCCTGCCAGTTTGCTCAAGTCCAGATTCACGCCCATATAGAAGTCATCGACTGCGGTAACATGCCCCTGCTTTGCGCCGCCCATCGGATTGCCCGACCCAATGCCCGTCCAATAGACAAAGGGATCAATGCCCTTGTCAAAAAGCTTTATGCGCAAGCCACCCCAGTCCCCTGTGGCAAACTTATTGTTGATCCAACTGGTGGGTTGTGAAGGCACTGCCAGGTTGGCTTTTTTCAGCGTTGCGGCCTGTTCGTTGGATTGCGCATCTGTGTTTGCCGAGTCCGGCACAGCGGCGGCTCCAGGCGGCAGGGCGGCCGCCATCTGCGTGGTTTCTGCGGTTTGAGCCGGAAGCGTTTGCGACTGCGACGCGACGGCCAAGCCAAGGCTGATTCCGATGATGGGTAACACCGTGTGTTTCCATTCGCTATCGAAGCAGGTTTTTCTCATCTCTCTCACCTATGAATTCGGATCGCAGCTCGCGGGCTGCGAGATCTGGGTGCGCCTTGCGCGTTTGCGGATGAAACTCTCCTATGAACGCTCGAAGCGAACGGGTTATGGCCAAATGAATCGTGATAAGGCTGGGCGAATGCCGCTAAACTTGCACCGCTGGCCGCTTGAACAACCAAAGTGCCGCCGTGGTGACCAGGGTTCCGGCGATTACGGCAATGGCGTAGTTGGCCAGGCCGACAACCGCATGCGGGATAAAGAGTACGAAAATACCTCCGTGCGGCACCATTAACTTAACTCCCATGGACAGCGAGATCGCTCCGGCCACGGCCGATCCCGCCATGAGGCAAGGAATCACCCGGATTGGATCGCTGGCGGCATAAGGGATGGCGCCTTCGGTAATGAACGACAAACCGAGAATCGCAGTTGCCTTGCCCTCGCTGCGCTCCTCCTCGGTGAAGCGGTTCTTGCATAGCACGGTTGCCAGGGAGATTCCGAGCGGAGGAGTCATTCCGGCAGCCATCACTGCGGCGATGGGTCCACAGACGCTGGACGCCAGCAGTCCAACGGAGAATGTGTATGCGGCTTTATTCACTGGACCACCCATATCAAACGCCATCATGGCTCCGAGGAGGAGACCGAGCACCAGGGCGCTGGATTGCTGCATGCCGTTGAGCCACGCGGTCAACCAGCCCAGGGCAATCTTCACCGGCACGCCCACTACGTAGATCATCGTCAGTCCAACCAGTAGCGTCGAAATCAGTGGAAGGACCAGCACTGGCTTGATGCCGGATAACTCCTTGGGTAGCCTGATGTAGTCATTGAGGAACTTGGTAAGATATCCGGCAAGAAAGCCGGCAACGATGCCTCCCAGGAATCCCGCTCCCAGGGTCGTGGATAACATCCCGCCAACCAGTCCCGCGCAAATTCCTGGCCGGTCCGCAATGGAGTAAGCGATGAAGGCCGCCAACACGGGGACATAGAGCTTGAAGGCCGTGGCGCCGCCAATCTGCATGAGTGCCCAACCGAGCGTGCCCTGCTTGTCTCCGGCATGGATGCCACCGACGGCAAAACTAAGCGCGATGAGCAAGCCTCCGGCAACAACCAGCGGCAGCATGTAGGAAACGCCGGTCATCAGGTGTTTGTAGACGCCGGTGCGCTCACGTTTCTCCGGCTTGCGAAGCTCTCCGCCGGCACTCTGCTCTGCCGCTTTTGTGGGTTGCGGCAAGGCCAGAGCATTGGCGATGACCTGCTTGCCTGCATTCATGGCTTCGTTTGTGGAGGTGCTATACAGGCGTACACCTGTGAACCGGCTGGGATCTACATGGGTGTCGGCGGCAATGATGGCGGCGTCGGCAAAACGAATGTCTTCTTCGGTAAGCGTGTTTTTCGCGCCCACCGAGCCCTGGGTTTCCACCTTGATCTCGTACCCCAGGTCGACGGCAGCTTTGCGTAAAGCCGCCGCGGCCATAAACGTATGAGCAATTCCGGTAGGGCAGGAAGTAATCGCAACCAGCTTCGTGGATTTCTTCTCTTCTTCCACGGGCGTCACTGCGGCTACCTCTACCGCCTCCACGATGCCAAGTGCTTGGTTCAGTACTTTTCTCGTGTCCTGGATGATCGAACTGACTGCAACGGAGACTACTTTCTTGTCCTTGAAGCGCTCCGCTGCCTGTGCATAATCTCCGGAAACTATGACGATATCCGCGTTCGCCGCGTCCTGGGCGGATATTTCCGTCTGCAGCAAGGATGGGGAATGAGCTTCCAGCAGGATCTCATGTCCGCTTCGTTGCGCAATCGTCTTAAGCGCTTCGACCGCCAACCTTGTGTGCGCACTGCTAACTCCTGGGCCTATGATTGCGACGATCCTTGCCATGATGACTCCCCCTTCCTCGCGGTTTGGTCTGGTAGTTCGTTTCCGGGCAGGACTTCTACTTGCACCTGCTTTTCGTATTGATGAACCTGCGCCAGGTCCAGTCCGGCTCCAAAACGTGTCACCGCGTAGGCGCCCAGTGCGGTTGCCAGGCGCGCGGTTGCCGGTAACTCAAACTCCTGCACCTGCGCGTAAACAATGCCGCTCACCATCGCGTCCCCGGCGCCGACGCTGCTCTTTACCTGTACCTGGGGTGGCCGCGCCAGCAGTGCCGTTTCCTTGTTTACGAAAACCGCGCCTTGGGCTCCCATGGAAACCACAACCAGTCCTACACCTCTTTCCACCAGGGATCTGGCCGCGTCCCTGACGTCTCGCACTCCGTTCAGCTTGCGCCCCGTAAGCTCTTCAAGTTCCGCAAGGTTCGGTTTTACAACATCGGGAACCAGTGCAATCGCCCTTTGCAGAGGCTCTCCACTCGTATCCAGGGCCACCCGTCCACCTCTGCCGCGAATTTCCTCGATCAATTGCGAATAGATTTCCGGCGAAAGTCCCGACGGAATGCTACCTGCGAGCACAAACCACGATCCTGGTTCCGCCCAACTCTGTACCTGGCTTAGCAGTTGGCGGATCTCGCCGGAGCCGGGCGTCAAGCCCGGAAAGTTGATGTCCGTGGTTTGATGGCTTTCCGAATCGACAATCTTGACGCCTACCCGCGTCGAACCTGGGAGACGAAGAAAGCTGTCTGTAATCGCTTTGCAGCGGAACAGGCGCTCAAAGATCTCGGTGTTCTCGTCGCCCAGGAATCCGGTGGCCAGGACAGGCACCCCAAGATCGGCGAGAAACGACGCCACGTTGATTCCCTTGCCGCCTGCATCCAGCCGGCTGGAGGTCACCCGGTTGACCTCCCCGGCGCGGAAGCCGGGAATATTTACGGTCTGATCGATTGCAGGATTCAGCGTCACGGTGATGATTTTGGCTCGGCCAGTCATTCGGATTTGCTCCCTTCTGAGGTAAGGTAAAGAGCGCGCACGGAGTCCGCGTCCTCACAGGCCAGGGCGCGCTGCGCAAGGTGCTGGGCGTCACTCGCAGAGAGTTCCCGGATGTGCGCTTTTACGACGGGAATGCTGGGAATTGCCATGCTGAGTTCCCTCACTCCCAAGCCGATCAGGATGGATGCACCGATCGGGTCTCCAGCAAGGCCGCCGCAAACTCCAACCCATTTGCCGTGCCTGGCGGCTGCTTTCACCGTCTGGTCAATCATTCGCAGAACGGCAGGATGGGTGTTCTGGGCCTCCCGGGCCAGCAGCGAGTTGCCGCGATCCATGGCAAGCACGTACTGGGTCAGATCATTGGTGCCCACCGAAAAAAAATCGGCTTCGCGTGCTAATTCGTCCGCCATCACCACCGCCGAAGGAACCTCGATCATGGTGCCGATCTCGACCGGCGCCACGCCAAGTTCCTGCCGGATCTCCTCCGCAACTTGCTTTGCCTCGCGCATCTCCAGCGGTGAGGAAATCATGGAGAACATCAGCTTCAGATTGCCATGAACAGAGGCGCGGAATGCGGCTCGCAACTGCGGCCTGAACAATTCGGGATGGCGCAGGCAGAGCCGTATGCCACGCACGCCAAGGAATGGGTTCTCCTCGTGTGGCAGCCTGAGGTAAGGGACGTTCTTATCGCCGCCGATATCGAGAGTTCGCAGAACCAGCGGCAGGCCGTCCAGCTTTTCAATCATCTCCCGGTAGGCTTCATATTGCTCATCTTCCGAAGGCGGCTCGTCGCGCTGGAGAAATAGAAACTCGGTCCGCAACAACCCAACGCCTTCGCCGCCGGCCTCAATCGCCATGGCGGCTTCCTGCGTTTGGCCAATGTTGGCGCAGATTTCGATACGAACGTCATCGCGGGTGACAGCGGGCTGGAAGCGGTACTCGAAGGCAGACGCCAGGTTGCCCGCCAGGCGCTTCTGCACCGCTCGCGCCGATTCCAGATCGGCCTCGGTGGGATCGAGATAAAGCACTCCATGATCCGCGTCGAGAATGGCGAGTTGTCCTTCCTGTTGGCTCATCAACTCCTCGCCCGCACCGGTGACCGCTGGAATATTCAGCGAGCGGGCAAGGATCGCAACATGAGAGGTTGCACTGCCATCCACGGTGCAGAATCCGGCAATGACCGTCGGGTCGAAGGCTGCTGTTTGCGAAGGGGTAAGATCCTTGGCCAGGAGCAGCGCCGGCTCGTCGGGAGCCAGTTCGGCCGCCTGGTTCTTTCCCCCTTGCATGTTTCGCACCACCCGGGCACCCACATCCCGGATATCCATGGCGCGTGCCGCCGTGATTGCATTTCCGGAGACTTCCAGAGACGAAGCCAGCTTCTCAAATTCCGTCTGCACGGCCAGGGTGGCGTTCTGTCCGGCTGCAATCCTTTCCTCAACCTGCGCGTGCAGCGAAGCATCGCTGAGAAACTCGCTCTGTGCCCTGAAGATCTGCGCAGACTCTGCCGAGGTGCGCACTCGAAGCTGCTCGTAGAGGTCGTCCAACTCCTGGCGGGCCGCAGCCACCGCAGCCTGGAAAAGCCGCTTCCCTTCCGCGGGACTCTCCATGTCCGAAGCCAGTACCGCCTCCCTGGGACGGAAGATCCGGATACGGGCAATCGCCAGACCCGGCGAGGCACTCACGCCGGTAATCTTGCGTCCCTCCTGCTCCGGCTTCCAGCTATGGGCGGCCGCTTCTGTTTTCTTCTCTTCGATTTCGGAGGTTTCCATCTGGGCCTTCAGCTCGCCGAGCGCCTGCTTGGCATCCACCCCATCGGCCACAATTCGCACCGTTACACCATGCTCGGCGCCCAGTTGAAGCAGGGCCGCCAGGCTCTTCCCATCCGCGCGCTTTGCGCCGGAACAGACTTGGATCGCCGACTGAAAGCTGCGTGCCCTGGTGACAAACGCCGTCGCCGGACGCGCATGCAGACCGTGGGGCGGGCCAACCACGGCCTTGATGCTGATGGCACTGGCGCCCAGTTCCTGGGTTGGAGCGGCGTCAGCCCCAGCACTGGAGGCCGACTCCACCAGGGCGGCCACGATTTTGCTCGCGTCCGGGGTCTTCGCCAGCAACTCAACCAGTGCATCCTGCGAAAGCAGTTCTGTCAGCTTGGCAAGCACATCGAGGTGCTCGTCGGACTTTGCCGCAATGCCCACCACAATGCGGACCATATTGGAAGGTTGCCACTCCACCCCGTCGGGCAACTGCAATACGGCGATTCCGGTGGCGCGTATCAACTCCCGGTCAGCGGGCAGGCCGTGGGGTATGGCAATGCCCTTGCCGAGATAGGTGTTGGCAAGCTTTTCCCGCTGCAACATGCTTTCCATGTAAGCGGGATCGATATTGCCGTTCTCAACCAGGAGTCGGCTGACCTGGCGAATGGCGTCCTCTTTTGTCTTTGCGTGTGCGCCCGTTTGAACGTTGGCGATGGTGAACTTGAGCATGGTGGCGATCCTCCCAGGTCGGCCAGGAACGAATAAAATGTAATCGATTACAAAATTATTGTCAATAAATATTTCTGATCGGACACAAAAAATTCGATTTCTTGGGAAATATTTTGTAAACTCTACCTTGAACTGTTTGTAATCGATTACTTATTTGCTAATAGTTCTAGCACTATCTTGCGATAATTTATGGTGTTACCGAGGCGTTCTATGGTGAGTATTCGTGATGTCGCTGACCACTGTGGTCTCTCCACCGCAACCGTTTCCCGCGTCCTGGCCGGCAAAGACCACGTCAGGGACGAGGTGCGGCAGCGCGTTCGGGAAGCGGTGGCACTGCTGAACTACCGGCCCAATCGTGTCGCCCGCAGCCTGCGTTCCAATCGCTCCACCACCATCGGTCTGGTTGTGGCCGACGTCCAGAATCCCTACTTCACCCGCATCTGCCGCGCCGTGGAAGATACGGCCCTGCGCTCCGGTTTTGCCGTCTTCCTCTGCAATACCGATGAAGACCCTGAAAAAGAAGAGCTCTATCTCCGTCACCTGGCGGATGAGAACGTCGCCGGCATCATCTTCGCGCCCACGGGCAAAGCGGTCCGCGACATCGGCAAAATGAAGGATCTGGGAATGCCGCTGGTGGTCATTGATCGCCCGATCGACAAGGGATTGGCGGATAGCGTGGTGATCGACAATGTCGGGGCTGCATTCGAGCTCACCGAGCACCTGATCTCTCACCACCGCACCCGGATTGCAGGAATTTTCGGCGCCAGGAGCGCGACCGGAAGGGAACGCTGGAAAGGTTTCACCCTCGCTTTGCAGAAGCATGGTCTCGCGGAAGAGCGGGAACTTGTACTGTCGGTTCCTCCGCATGAAGATGAGGGATACAAAGCAGTTCAGCAGATGCTGGCAATGGCAGCTCCGCCCGATGCCATCCTTTCCAGCAATGAACTGCTGGCGATTGGCGCCTATCGTGCCTTGATGGAAACAGGCGGCAGGTGCCCGGAAAACATTTCCTTCGCCAGTTTTGACAATGCCGCCTGGTCCGCACTGGTCCATCCATCCGTAACCGTCATCGAACAACCGACGTACGAAATCGGATCATCGGCCGCGGAACTGCTCCTTCAGCGCATCGAAGACCCCAACCGCTCCATCCGCCAGGTTGCTCTCAAGCATCGCCTTCTCATCCGCAACTCATGCGGTTGTCTGCCCTGAGAGCCGGACCCATCGCCCCTGGAATTTTGTTCCTCCGCCCACCCTATTTTACGGGTTCGGGCGCAGCAGCGGGTTGTGAAGCCGGTGCCGCGGGATTCGCGAAGTTCACCTTGGGAACCTGGCGTGATGCCTCGGTGGCAGCAAAGTAGGCGCTGTTTGGTTGGAATCCTGCCCAGCCGGCAAAAACATTGTTGGGAAACACCTGCACATACGTGTTGTAGTCCTGCAACGTGTCGTTGTACCGCTTGCGCTCCACGGCAATGCGATTCTCGGTGCCCGCAAGCTCGTCCTGCAGACGCAGAAAGTTCTCATTGGACTTCAGTTGCGGATAGTTCTCGACGATCAGCAACAGGCGTCCAAGCGCGCCGTCGAGTTGCCCGTTGGCGGCAATTTTCTGCTGCGGGGTACCGGCTGAAAGCAATGCGGAGCGGGCCTTGGCAATGTCACCAAACACCGTCTGTTCCTGCTGAGCATAGCCTTTTACGGTCTCCACCAGGTTGGGAATCAGGTCCGCCCGGCGCTGCAGCACAATGTCCACCTGGGACCAGGCGGCCTTGACCGATTCATTCTTGGTCACCAGCGTGTTGCGAACCCCAACATACTGGCCGAATGCGACCAACGCAATCAGAACCACCACCGCAATGACGATCCATGCTTTCTTCATAAGCTCTCCTGGGCAACTGCGTATATTGCGAGTTACGGACGCCCCGGCGCGTCTGCGCCCAGCGCCTCATCCACTGCGGCCGCGACCTGCTCCACCACCGCCATGTAGCGGGCAAACAGATCGTTCACATCCATACTCTTGGGATTTGCCTTGTGCTCGCGTACGTCCAGCACCTGCTGAATCGCTCCCGTGTCGAGTTTCAACTGCGCCGCCAGAGCCTCTACCGTAGCACGCTTTCCCACCGGGGCAGCCTGTCCCAGCACCATCAGGGCATGGCGGAAAAGCGTGACAAAGGAGGACACGGAACGCACCATCAGGTCTCCCAGCCGCCGCCGGTCACCGCCGGCCAGCAGCGCTTGCTGGCGCAGCAGTAGCAGTTTCTCGCGGAGTTCATATTCCACCTGGAGGCCATGGGAATGCACTGCAATCTGTAAGCCCAGCAAGACATCTTCCCCGAGCAGAACCCGATGGTGTTGCTGCATATCCAGCAGTTCGATGGTGAAGATGTCATGCGAACATTCCAGTTCGCGTCGCGTCATCAACAGTGGCGGAGGCTGTTTCTGCTTCTCCCACCACTGTGCAACCGGCGCCAGCGCCTGCAAGGCAGGGAACGAACTGTCGCCGAGCACGCAGAACAGGTTCAGGTTGGAGAATTCCGGATGAAAATCCCCCGCCACGGCCGACCCATATAGAATGACGCTCTCCAGGTTCGCTCCCGCCGCCGCGCTCATGCGTCTCACAAACTCTTCGATCTTGTTCTCAGGAACCATCACGTCCTCGCCAGTTACCAACTGCTGCTTGCCCCGCCGCCACCGGAACTGCCGCCGCCAAAGCCGCCGAACCCGCCTCCACCTCCACCGCCAAAGCCGCCGCCACCCCATCCTCCGCCGCGGCCACCGAAAACCTGCGAAAGCAGCAGCCAGAACAGCACCCCACGCAGAGGAGTACACAGGATGATCAACACGATCACAACAATTACAATGATGCCGCCCAGTGAAATGTGCTGCTCGTCCGGCTCAGCTGGCGCGGGGGCCGCAGCCGGAAGCTGTGCATTGGAAATCTGAATTCCGGCATCCTGTGCAATCACACCCGCCACTCGATCGGTGACCAGCAGCAGGGCCGCACTGGTTTTGCCGCTTTGCATCAGCGGGATCGCTTCCCGCTGAAAGCCTCCCACTTTTCCGTCAGGCAGAATCGGTTCCAAACCATAGCCAACTTCAATGCGGGCCCGGTGATCCTGAATGGCATACAGAATCAAAACACCGCGATTGGTTGATTTTTCTCCGATTCCCCAACTCTTGAAGAGGTCAACCGCGTAACTCTCCACATCCGCGCCGTCCAGGGAATTGACCGTGACCACGGCAATCTGCGCATGGCCCTTTTGATCGATCTGCTGGCAAATGTCTTCGATTTGCGCGACCGTCGTGGGATCGAGAACATGGGCAAAGTCGTCTACGTAACCGCCAGGGTGCAACTGCGAGATCGGTTCGGCATACACAACCATGCTCAGCAACAGGGCTGACAGCGCAACGATGGCTGCTTTCGCCAGGAATCTCATCGTGGCCTGATTGTACAGGACAGGGGCGCCCGGCGGTCACCCGGACTCGCCGTCATCGGCTTTGCGCAGCGTCCAAAGATTGCATTTGAAAATGAATGAACCTGTGACCCCATCGGGCACAATCGAAGCCAGTTCGCTCTCCAGCCAATCAACAATCCCGGACTCGGTTTCTTTTCCTGAAGCAATGGCGGCCAAGGTATTGCTGCGCGTCAGCAGGTAGGCGATCAACTCTTCGCGCAGGAATGGCACAAGGTGGTTGAACGACACGCGTTGTGCAATCTCGAAACCGCATTTTACGGCCTTGGTTTCGTTGAGGTCTCTCATGCCACGCCACGGTTGTGGAAACCGTTTCGCAAACCGGTCGCGCATCCAGTGCTTACAGGCGGACACATCCCGCATATACGCGGTGAAATGATCGTTGTAAACCGCCAGCATGCCGGCGGGAGCCAGCACCTCCCGGCATCGGGTAAAGAAACGATCCTGGTCAAACCAGTGCAGCGCCGACCCGGCTGTCACCAAGTCGAATTCGCCGCCAACGTTGAGTTCTTCGGCAAGCCCCAGCCGGTAGCTGATGTTCGCCCGTCGTGGCGCCTGCTCCAGCATGCTGGGAGAAGCGTCGATGGCAATCACCTGCCCGGCGATGGCGGCCAGGGCCATGGAGGACTGTCCCGATCCGCAGCCCACGTCAAGTACCCGCTGGAAGCGATCGACCCCGGCAAATTCGCGCAGCCGCCGCGCCACCTCGGCGTGGAAGAAAGGACGCACTTTCGCGTAACGCGCCGCAACCTCGGCGTTCGTATAGTAGTTCGGCAGAGTCGCCGGCAGGGAGCGCGTTTTCCCTCCCTGCCGGTCTCGCAGCGGAGTCGGCATCCTTATAGTCTTACCACAGCGTCGTGCGCCCTCAGCCCGATCCCACCTATATCGTCGCCATCGGCCGCGCTATTTCCTTTCCGAATTCGCGGCCCGGTTCTTCCCCCCGCAGCACCCGTAACACTCCCTCGGCCAGCGCTCTCAACTCATCCTCGCCCGGAAATACCTTCACTGGCGCAATCCAGCTCACGGACTCAATGATCGCCTCGGTGAGCCGCTGGCTATGCGACATCCCACCGGTCAGCAGGATCGCGTCCACCCGGCCCCGCAAGGCGCAGGACATCGCACCGATCTCTTTCACAATCTGGTAGACCATGGCGCGGAATACCAACTCCGCATGCGCGTCGCCTTCCTCAATGCGCTGTTCCACCTCGCGCAGGTCGCCCGTGCCCAGGTAGGAGATCAACCCTCCTTCTCTGGTGAGCATCCTTTCAACCTGCTTTTGCGTGTATCGTCCGCTGTAACACAGCCGCACCAGTTCCATCGCCGGAACCGAACCTGATCGCTCGGTGGAAAAAGCTCCCTCTTCCCGCGAGTTCGTCGCATCGATCATCCGCCCCGCCTCGTGGGCGCTGATCGTGTGACCGCTGGCCAGGTGGGCCACCACCAGCCGCAGGGCCTCATACGGCTGCCCCGTCTCTCCGGCATGGCGGCGCGCAATCGCCTTCGAGTTCAACGCGTGCGACAGGCAAGGCCGCTGCAGTTGCGCGCATCCGGAAAGCCGCGCTACTTCGATCCATTCATCCACCGAAACCGGATCCACAATGTAGGCAGGGACTCCGATGCGCTCCGCAATCGCCTGCGACAGGAAGGCGCCCAGATTCGCCGCGTGTTGTCCGCGTTCTCCCCGGCCAAGCTCGTCCAGCATCTCCTGGTTCACCCGGTAGGCGCCACTCGCAAGCGGATGCAGCAAGCCACCTCGTCCCACCACCGCTTCGATGCCATTGAGCCGCATCCCACTGGCTTCCAGCTCGCGCTCGATTCGCTGCAGCCGTCCCGGCAGTTGGCAAAGAACATCCGCACCGCAAGCCGCCAGTTCCGCCTGGCTGTGTTGCAGGTTGCAGACCAGCAATGGCTCCGTGTCGCGGTAGAGCCCGAGTTTGGTCGATGCCGAGCCGGGATTGATTACCAGAAGATTCGGGACCGCGGTCATCCTCGCACCTCGCTCCGGTGCCGGCAACTGTGCGCCCGGAAGACGACTCCCAGGGCCATGGCGTTCACCTTGTCGTCCGAGCTTTCCGCCCGCGACGGGATGAGAACTGGAACCCGTGCCCCAACCACAACATGAGCGCACTGCGAATACCCCAGATACTTCACTGCCTTGCCCAGCAAATTCCCGGCTTCAATGTTTGGAACCACCAGGCAGTCCGCCTTTCCGGCAACCTGGTTGGTGATGCCTTTCGCCCGGGCCGCGCTCGGGACCAGGGCATCGTCGAGCGCCAGCGGCCCATCGAGCATCGCCTCGCCGAATTCTCCGCGTTCTGCCATGCCAATCAGCGCCAGCGCGTCAACCGTGGAGGGAATTCGCTCGCTGACCACTTCGGTGGCGCTCATCAGGGCAATACGGGGCCGCGCGATTCCGATCGAGCGCAGCACGTCGATCGCGTTCAGCACGATCTGCCGCTTCTGGTCCAGGGTCGGCAGAACATTCACTCCGCCATCGGTAATGGCCACCAGGCGCGCCTCGCCCGATAACACGTCCTCATAAAGCAGCACGTCGCTGAGCAGCCTGCCCGTCCGCAAGCCGTTCTCATGGTCCAGGAGCACGCGCAGCAATTCATCGGTGCGCAGGTGCCCCTTCAGCAGAATCTCGGTCTCGCCCGAGGCTGCCATTTTGCAGGCCGCCAGCGCTGCCTGCGCGGAGTTCTCCACGTCGATGATCCGCTCCGCAGCCAGCAGCCGTTCCAACCCCAGCGCCTGGGCTCGAGCCCGGATTCTTTTGCCGTCTCCGATGAGTTGTGGCGTTGCAATGCCGGAGGAAAAAGCGTCCCAGGCCGCCGCCAGCGCCACATCGTTGTCGGCACAGACAATTGCAACCCGCAACGCTCCCAGCGCGCCCGCCGCGCTTCTGAGCTGTTGAAAATTCCGAATTGTGGTGGCCGCTCCAGCCAAACAAGCTCCAGGCATCCGACTTCCCGTTGATCCGCCAGCCAAGAATGACGCGGCCCTTTGCAATTGTCTGTGCGCTGGGTCACCACCGGCATCAGCCTCGATCTTCGCCCGAGGCCTCCGCCAAAGGGGTGGGCCATATTGCTCCCGAGGTGCGGAATTTTCCTGTTTCTCGCCTTTGCGCTCCGGAAATTCACTCCATCGCTCTTTTGGAACTGACTGAGTACAAAATACTTGATACCAGGTTCCCCGCTCCTGTACAAATTGGCCCTCGGCTTGCATTGTTAGTCGTGGGCCAACTGGGCCGCGATTCCAAGGGGAGCTTGCAGTATGAATGAATCAGCCGCACCGGATGGGGTGTCCGCAGTTGCAGAGGTCGCTCGACCAGGTTCCGCCTCTTCCAACAAGATCAAGATCGGTGCCGTTGCGCGGCACTTTCAGGTCTCCGTGGACCTGCTCCGGCTCTACGAGCGTGAGGGTCTTCTGATTCCTTTGAAGTCGCCGAAGGGGACGCGATACTTTACCGAACTCGATTACCCCTGGATTGCTACCGTGCTTCGCCTGGTCCGCGAAGCGCGCCTGAATTTCGCCGGAATCCGCCACCTGCTGGCGCTGCTTCCATACTGGGAGTTGCGGGGACAGGGAGACGGAGCCAAGCGTGATTGCCTGGCCGCCGCCGGCGCCGACGCGCCTTGCTGGAAGGATCAGACCTGTTGCAGCCCTGAGGAATGTTACGCCTGCGAGGTTTACCGCGCGGCATGCAAGTGTGAAAACCTGAAGGCGTTTATCGTAAGCGGCCCGGCAGCCGAGGGCGCGGCTCCGCCCGTATTGTAGGCAATCTCATCCAGCTCCGGCGGAACCGTGGCTTGGATGCCTCCGCGGCCAGTTCGCCTCAATGGCCCCGCGGCGCGTCCGAGTCCGGTTCCTGGCTGAAACGCACATTGTGGCGCACGTCAGCCCCGCTCACCCAGAAGATCACATCCTCGGCGATGTTTGTGGCGTGGTCCGCAATGCGTTCCAGGTTCCGGGTGATGAGCAGAACGTCCAGGTAGGGCCGCACCTTGTCGGGATGGTTCGTCATCTGTGTAACCAGGTTGATGAACGCCTCGTCCTTCATCCGGTCCACGATCGAATCCATTTCCAGCACCGCCTGGGCAACCTCGGCCTTGGCGGAAAGAAACGATTCCAGCGCCCGCCGCACCATGGTCGAAACCGCCGTGGTCATGCGGGCGATATCCACCGGAACCTCGATCTCCGGCTCCTGGCACAGATCCAGCGATCGCTGCGCGATATTGACTGCCAGGTCGCCCACCCGTTCCAGGTCGGAGTTGATTTTCAGCACCGACAGCACGAATCGCAGATCGGTTGCCATGGGCTGCTGCATGGCCAGCAGGTCCACCGCCAGTTCGTCAATGATGCGCTGGCTCTCGTTGATCATCTTTTCGCGCTCAAAGACCTGCCGCGCCAGCCGCCCGTCGCGTTTGCGATAGACGTCCGACGCCAGCTCAATGGCGGATTCGGCCATCCCGCCCATCTCCAGCAATCGTTCTTTCAACTCGTCCAGACCCTGCTGAAACCGGCTTCTCGTCATCCAAACCTGCCCGTAATGTAGTCTTCCGTCCGTTTGTCGGATGGCGTGGTAAATATCTTTTCTGTCTTGTCGTATTCGATCAGTTTGCCCATCAGGAAAAAGCCGGTATGGTCGGCAACCCGCGCCGCCTGCTGCATATTATGGGTCACAATCACCACGGTATACTCGGCCTTCAGCTGGAAAATCAGCTCCTCTATTTTTCCAGTCGAAATCGGATCCAGCGCGCTGCACGGCTCATCCATCAGAAGCAAATCGGGCTGCACCGCCAGCGCCCGCGCAATGCACAGCCTCTGCTGCTGCCCGCCGGAGAGTGAAGCGCCCGATTTCTTCTTCAGCACATCCTTCACTTCGTCCCAAAGCGCGGCCATGCGCAGCGAGTGCTCCACCACCACGTCCAACTCGCGCCGTTTATGGTAGCCATTCAACCTCAATCCGGCGGACACGTTGTCGTAAATCGACATGGTTGGGAACGGGTTCGGCTTCTGAAAAACCATCCCGATCCGCCGCCGCACGTCCACCGCATCCGTGCCCGCCTCGTAAACATTGATGTCGCCCACCTGCACCGTACCAGTCAGGCGGGCCTCGGGATTGGTTTCATGCATCCGGTTCAGACAGCGGATGAAGGTGGACTTGCCGCAACCCGACGGGCCGATCACGGCCGTCACCGCGTTGGCCCCCACCTTGATATTGATTTCCTTCAGAACCTGCGCCTTTCCAAACCAGGCGTTCAGGTCCTTTACCTCGATTCCAACACCCATCCGATGATGGCTCCTTGCAAGCTAGGCGTTGTTCACCATGTTCCCGCGACTGGTCACCACGCGTACCGCGGCAACGGCAACAACGATCAAGACGATCAGTATCAGGGCTCCCGCCCAGGCCTGGCGGTGCCATTCGTCAAAAGGCGAAATGGCGTACGCAAAAATCTGGATTGGCAGCGCCGCGATGGGCTGGTCCGGCTTCAAACTCCAAAATTGATTTCCAAAGGCGGTGAATAGCAGCGGCGCGGTTTCTCCCGCCACTCGCGCAAACGCCAGCATCGCTCCCGTGATCACGCCCTTGGAGGCGGTGCGCAGGGTCACCTGCAAGGTAGCCCGCCATTGCGGAATACCCAGCCCAAGCGCGGCTTCCCGGATCGTGTTCGGAACCATCAGCAGCATCTCCTCGGTAGTGCGCGCAATCGTGGGAATCATCATGATGCCCAGCGCCACCCCTCCCGACAACGCAGAGAAATGTTGTTGTGGCAGCACCACCAGGGCATACACGGCAATGCCCACCACAATCGAGGGAACGCCGTTCAACACATCCGCCGTGAAGCGGACAACGTTTACATAACGGCTCCCGCCAAATTCCGCCATGTAGATGCCGGACCCAATTCCCAGGGGCACCCCGATCATCGAGCCGATGCCCAAAACGATCATCGAGCCGACGATGGCGTTGGCCATCCCACCCCCCGCTTCGCCCACCGGGCGCGGCGTATGGGTCAGAAAGGCCCAGTTGATCGAACCGGTGCCCTTGTAAACCAGGTAGCCGAAAATAGCTCCCAGGGGAGCCAGCACCAGGATCGCGGCCAGCGCGCACAGACCCATGAAACACAGGTTGCGGAGACGCCGCCCCAGGCTGAGCGGACGCGAGAGGCTAGGCATTGTTCCTCGCAGAGTAGCCGTGCGTCACGGACCAGACCAGCAGACGCGCACAGGCATTCACCACCACCGTCACAATCAGCAACACCAGGCCAATTTCCACCAGTGCGCTCAGGTACAGATCGTCGGTGGCCTCGGAAAACTCATTGGCAATCACCGACGCCATCGTGTATCCCGGCGCGAACAACGACTTCGCAATCTCCGGACGATTGCCGATCAGCATCGTCACCGCCATGGTTTCGCCAATGGCGCGGCCCAGTCCCAGGATGATCCCGCCCATGATGCCGGCGCGCGCGTTCCTCAGAACCGCCATCCGCACCATCTCCCAGCGCGTCGCGCCCAGCGCCAACACCGCCTCGCGCTGGCTTTGCGGAACTGCCACCAGTACCTCGCGCGTGATCGATGCAATGATGGGAATGATCATGATCGCCAGGATGATGCCTGCCGCCAGCATGCCAATGCCGTAGGCCGGCCCTGCAAACATCCCCGTCCAGCCCAGACACCTGCTCAGCCAGGGCTGAACCACGTTGTGCAGCAGCGGAACCAGCACAAAGATTCCCCACAGTCCGTAGATCACCGAGGGAATCGCCGCCAGCAGTTCCACCGTAAAGGCAATCACGCCGCGGAATACGCGCGGGCATAACTCGGTCACATAAACCGCAACGCCCACCGCCAGGGGAACCGCCAGCAGCAGCGCCAGCAGCGATGAAACCAGCGTCCCGTAGATGAACGGCAGCGCGCCAAAATCGCCCGCAACCGGATCCCAGGTATCGCCCACAAAAAAACCAAACCCAAAACGCGCGATCGACAGCTTCGAGCGCGAAGTCAGCTCGTAGAAGAACAACCCCATCACCGCAATGACGGAAAGCGAGCAGAGCAGCAGCGAATACCGGAAACCCAGGTCCAGGTACTTGTTGATCTTGCTGCTGCGCAACTCGATCCGCGGTGCCGCCACCGTCGCCGGCGCGGCCGCCTTGTGCTCAGCGGCCGCCGCCGGCAGGTGAAAGCTCAGCAGCGGGCGCAGCTCTGAATCGGGTCCAATGCTCACGTCTTGACGCTACCAGAGTATTGTTAACAGGAGATGAATGAGCGGGCGGGTGGACTTGGACAGCATCGTGTCATTTGACGCAGATGAAACGAACCCATCCTAATGCCTGGACACAGGCGGACACAAGCAAAATCGGATGGACACAGGTGGACACACAGCCATTGTTTACTACTTGGTTAATGTTTTTGCAAGGCAAGTGTTTCGGAATCTGTGACATAGCAAAAAAACGGATGGCGCACCCGAACACGCGGCACGGCCGGGACACAGACCTTTGGACCGCACAGGAAGTATTGCTCGGAGTTATTAGCAAACTAGTAACCAATGATGGCCCGGAGGGAGTCAAGCAAAAACGGTGCTGTCTTTCGTTTTTGCTTGACGCCCGGAGAGCCATGGACAATACAGGCGCGTGGGATTGAGGCACTCTCTCAATCCCACCTACCCAGCAGCGGGGTTGCCTTTGCGGTTGCCTTTGCGCTTGCCTTTGCGGTTGCTTTTGCCCTTGCCTTTGTCTTGCCGTCACCCCCACGGGCGCAGACGGCCACGGCCCGCCAGTTCGCGCGCACCGAGCGACCACCGGCGGGTTTGGTTGCGCGCGCAGCGCGCGCCGGTGCGAGCGAGGGAGCGTGAGGCGGGACGTGGTTGCCTGCGCCCGCCCCGTGATGACGGCATAGGGAGAAACGGGAGCACGCGGGAGCGGAACGAAGTGAAGCGGAGCGTGCGCGCGGGGCGGGGGCCCCGCGCCAGATGGGCGGGCCGCGCAGCGAGCGGGCGGGGAAGCCTTGTGCTGGACGGCCCGCGTGCGCCTTTGCTTTTTGCACGCGGGTTGCCAGCACAACACCACTCTGACGCCAGTTTCCCCCGCCGGAAGCACGGGGACTTGAGTCTTGCGAGCCAGCGCAGCGGCGAGCGCGGCGACGAGACGAACATTGGGCGAAGCGGGATGGCGGCCAGCCGCACGGCGCCGTGTCCAAAATGGCGTCCCCCGGAGAGATGAAAGGAGCGAAATGGGCTTTTGCTCATTCCGCTCCTTTGGCTTACCGGCGGTTTTTGCAGTGCGCCGCTACTTCCGGGACACAGGCGTTTGGCTTTCCGGGATGCGGTCAGCGGCGCGTGGAGGACGCGGCGAACGAAAGACTGGCGAAGACACGGTTGCGGAATAGGTTGCCGGACCCAGACACCGCGCCCTGGCCGGAGCATATTGGATGTGCCTTGTCATCTCCGGCCAACCTTCCAGAACGGCCATGCGGCCACGAGCGATGGCGCTTGCCTCATCGTCGGCAGACACGACGCTCTCTAGGAACCAGTCCGTCTGGTCACCCAGCCAGATTTTTACTTCCCAGTGCATCGTCATGCGGTGACCTCCATGGGCAGGGATGGTTGCGATTCGGCTTCCGCTTTGATCGTCAGGGACGGCCCTGGCGCGTCGGCTGGGGTTTGCCGGGCTTCTGCCTTGTCCATGGCGCTGATTGCCGCGTCAAGCGCTTCCGCAGCACGGCGGTAGGCATTGCGGTGAGTCAGCATTAACAGGATGAGTTCGGCGGTTGGCATGATGGGTGCTCCCTTCGTTTGGCGGGCCGCTTGGCGACCGGATGCAGTTGCGTGAGGATGCGGTGAACCACGATGAGCGCGTCAGCGCGCGCCATGGTAAGCGAACGGTACTCAGTCGGCTGCACTCCCGTCGAAAGCAACGCCCCGTTGATCGCCCGGATGGTTGCCAATTCGTCGCGAAGCGCCTCCCGCAGCGCCGACCGGCGCTGGAGTGGGGTTTGCGATGACACAGTAATTCTCCTGTAACTCGCGCAGCGACGCATAGCAAATCGGCGCGGGTTGATTGAGGTATTGCGTGGTGGAGTCCAGGCGGGTGTGACCTAACAATTGCTGCACTACCCGCAAGTCCGACGTGACCGAGTACGCCTTTTGAGCCATGGTGCGGCGCAGGTCGTGGAGCGTGACCGGAGCCAGTAACCCGATGCGCGCGCAAGCGCGCATGAAGTGACTGCGCGCCGTCTGGTAGCTAACCGGCCCGCCGCGCAAGAGAACAACGAATGGCGCGTCGCCTTGCGGCGCTTCATCGAGCATGGCGCGCAGACGCGGCGAGACCGGGACCGTGGTGACTTTGCCACCCTTGCCCCGTGACCAGATATTGCCGGACTCCTGGTTGTAGTTTTGTCGGCACAGACGGATAGCCGCACCAGCCCGGAGCGCCGCATCGTGGCACAGCAGGATGAGCAACTTGAGCCATGGCGGAGTGGTAACCAGTAAGGCGTCAAGCGCGTCTTGCGGGATGGTTACCATACGCGGCGCTGACGCGCGAGTGTGTGGCACCATTACCGCCAGTGCGGGCGACGCGCCTTGCGTGACCAGAGCCTCTAATTCGTAACGGAGCGCCGCTTCGATGAGGCGACGCGACGCTGCGCTGAGACCCGTGGTGCAGGTTGCGGCGAGGACTTTTTCGACATGAGACGGATTGATTTCTTCGGGGGTTTGTTGGCCACAGACGGCGATGAGATTGCGCGCGACCCACGGACGGTACGTGTTACCTTGGCGCGCGCCTGGTTGTGCGAAGGCGTCAAGGCAGTCGGCAACTGTGACTTGACGCGGGCTTTTTTTGACTCAGTTACCTCATCGATGCGGAGTGAGTTTTCATACTTGAGCGCAGCAGCAGCGGACTTGAAGGACTTGCGAACCCGGTTGCCTTGCGCATCGCGCGCATCGGCATAGTAACTATTGCCCCGAACGTACATGGTTGTGTGTCCTGAGATTGTGACACGATGATGGAATTTGCCCCTGTTTTCCCGCCACCATATTTAAAGAGATGAATGAGCGGCCGGGTAGAACTCCCCCCGCTCTGCTCCGCCCAGCCTTCAACCGCCCTCCAGGTTCCGGCCCCGGCGGCCAGGCTCCATCGCATCCCAGGCAGCAATCCCGGCGCTCCCGGATCTTTGCGCCAACCTGATCTGCGGGTGAAACCAGCGCCTAAATCGAACCGGTTTCAAATCGTATGATCGCCTGTGCAACCAGGTAGTCGTAACGCGCCTTAGCATTGGCAATTTCCGCCCCGGTCTCCTGCAACTGCGCCTGGCTGACCTCCACGATGGAACCCAGTCCCAGTTGGTAGCGCGTTTGCGCCAGGTCGAGCCCCAGCTTCGTCTGCTCCACCAGCCCGGCGGTCACCTTCAAACGGCGGAAGGCCGTGTTCGCCGCCAGCCAGCCCGCGCGCACATCGCGGCTGATCGCATTTCTCAATCCCGTGAGCCGCTCATTCCCGGCTTCCGTCTGCAGTTGTGCTTCATGGGTCTGGGCCGAAATGCGAAATCCGGTGAACAGCGGAATCTCCACATTCACTCCGGCCGCGCCATACCAACTGGAGATGTGGTCGTCTCGGACCGGCGCCTGCCCCACTGCCGCCAGCGCGCGGACGCTCGGCAGCCGCTGCTCCCACGCCGCGGCTTGCAGCTTTCTCGACGCCTCAAATTGCAGCTCCGCGGCCTTGACCTCCGGACGCTGCGCCAGCGCCAGAGAAACCAGTGGTTCAACCTCCGGCGGAGGCGGAGAGATGGCCTGCACGTCGTCGATTAACTCAAAATCCTGCGGCGCCGGATAGCCGAGAATTTCCGCCAGATCCGCCAGCGTCGTGTTGTACTGGTTCTCCGAATCCAGCAGAAGCAATTGTGCCTCGTCGAGATTCGTGCTCGCAAAGGCCACGTCCAGGGAGGATTTGAGTTTGTTCTGCGCCAGCGCGCTCACCTGGTCCGCCAGCAGTTGGCGCGACGCAACCGTCTGCCGTGCCACCGCAAGCACTGCCGCCGCTCCCAGTACACTGTAGAATTCCCTGTCCACCGCAAGCTTGATCTGGTTCGCCGTCGCAATCGAGGTTTGATCCTGCGCCTGCGCCTGGAAGCGCGCTCCCGCAACCGTATTCTTCGTCCGCCCAAAATCGGTGATCAGTTGCGCCGCCATCGCCCCGTAGGCCGCCCGGTCGTAGATCACGGGATTGTTCAGCGCCCCGGCGGAGATCCGGTCCCCGGCATTCGTGTCCACCGCCGTCAGGTTTGAGTATGCCGATGGCAGCAGTGCCGCGCGAGTCTCGCGCCAGACCTCGTGACTGGCCATCGCCGCCAGTTTGGCCACGCTGATGTCGGGATTGTTTCGGATTGCAATCTGCTCCGCCTGGCTCACGGTCATGCGCATCGGCTGGCTTGCGGGTGGCGCCTGGGCAGCCGCCCCATGGGACAGCAGCGCCAATCCCATCCATAAGGCAATCTTCGATCCCTGCATCACGCCTTCCCCTCCTCGTTCTTGTCTTCCCCGCGATGGATCAGCAGGTACGCGGTCGGCACCAAGAAGACAGTGACCAGGCCGGATACCGTCAAGCCCCCGAGAATCGCGCGCGCCAGCGGGGCATATTGCTCACTGCCCGGTTCCAGCGCCAGGGCCAGCGGAATCATCCCCAGGATGGTCGCCAGCGTGGTCATCAGGATGGGGCGAAGTCTTACTTTGCAGGCCTCCGCCAGCGCCTCTTTCAGTGCCATGCCATCTTTCCGCAATGTCCCCACGAACTCGACAATCAGGATGCTGTCCGATACCGCGATGCCGCTCATCATCACCACGCCCATCAGCGACATCACGTTCAACGTGGTGCCGGTGACCAGCAAGAAAATGAGCACGCCCGAAAGTCCCGGCGGAATGGCCAGCAGAATGACGAATGGGTCGGAAAACGAGGCAAACTGCGCCATCAGGATCAGGTAGACCAGAACCACCGCCAGGATCAGTCCGATCGCAAAACTGGAGAAGGATGCATCCATGTCGCGCACCGTGCCACGCACGTTCACCGTGATTCCCTCGGGCTTCTCGGTCCCTCCAATCACCGACGCAACATCGTCATTGGCTCGCCTCAGGTCTTCTTTCTTCGGCATCACGTAGATGTCGAACACGCGCCGGAGTTGATAGTGGTCCACCTCCGTCGGCGTATTGATCTGCTTGATGTCCGCCACGGATTCCAGTGGCGTCGTATTGGCGCCCCCAGGCGCGCGCAGCGGAATCTGTCTGAAGTCGGTCAGTGTTTTGATCTGCGATTCCGGATACTGCACGGTCAACATATAGCTGTTGCCCGTCTTTGGGTCCACCCAGAAACTGGGAGCAATCATGCCGTCGGAGGTGAGCGCCGTAATGACGTTGTCGACCACCGCGTGTGGCGACACTCCCATCAGTCCAGCGCGTTCCCGGTTGATGTCCAGCTCCAGTCCCGGGTAATCCAGATCCTGCGGGATCAGCACATCGCTCACGCTCGGCAGGCCGCGTAGTTTTGCCGCCGTGGACTGCGCCAGGCGGTAGGCTTGCTCCAGATCGTTGCCACCAATCTGAATGTCGATCGGCGCGGGCTTGCCCTGGTTCACCACGGAGTCCACCAAACCTCCTGCCTGGAAGTAGGTGGCGACATCCGGAAAATCCTCCGTCAGCCTGCGCCGTACCCGCTCCATGTAGGCGTAGCTGCCGGTCTTGTGATCTTCCTTGAGGCTCACCTGGATGAAAGCGGTGTGCATGCCGGAGTTCGAGGTATAGATCGCCGATAGATCCGGCGTGATGCCGATGTTGGACACAATCATGTTGAAGTCTTGCGGAGATATGACCGAACGAATGTCATTCTCCATGCGCGCTACATATTGATCCGTAAGCTCGATGCGCGTGCCCGCCGGCACTTTGACGTTGATTACAAACTGCCCTGGATCCGTGCGCGGGAAAAAAGCCTTTCCCAGCAGCGGGTAGAGGAGAAAACTCAGCAGAACAAAACCGCCAAAACACAAGATCACCCGGACCGGATACTCAAGGCATCGGCCGATGGCCGCCTCATACCGCCCCTGGAGCGCTTGGAAGCCATCATTGAATCTGCGGATAACGTTGCGGAAGATGCGGTGCTTCCATGAGGTATCGATCGCCGGCTCCAGGTCTTCCTCAATCTCTCGCGCTGTCTTGTGTATATGTCCCGGCCCCAGGCGAATAAACGTTGCGCAGAATAGCGGCACCACCGTCATGGCTACCAGGTACGAGGCAAACAGGGCCAGCACCACCGCCAACGCCAGTGCGGTGAACAGATACTTGCTGACCCCATAAAGCAGCACGACCGGAAAGAAAACAATGCTGGTGCTCACCGTGGCGGCTAGCACCGCAAGTTGCACCTCCTTGCCTCCACGCTCCGCTGCCACCCTGGGTTCTTCTCCCAGTTCCATGTGCCGGAAGATATTTTCCAGCACCACAACGGAGTTGTCGATCAGCCGGGACAGGGCCAGCGCAAGTCCGCCGAGCACCATCGTGTTAATCGAGCTGCCGCCAAGATTGAGGCCGAGAAATGTCGCCAGGCACGAAATAGGAATGGAGAGAAGAACGGCGACGGTGGCGCGCACATTGCCCAGAAAGAGCAGGATCATCAGCGCTGTCAGACAAAGGCCAATGGTGCCCTCGTTGATTACGTTTTTCACCGCAATCTTGACGAACACCGACTGGTCGAAGACCACATCGGTCCTGAGCACCTTGGGTATGTCCAGCAGATGTTCTACGGTCTTCTTTACGCCATCGACGATCGTGATGGTGTTTGAATTGCCGCCCTGCTTCAGGATCGGTATGTAGACCGAGCGTTGTCCGTCCACCCGCACAATGTTCGTCTGCAGTTGCCCGGCGTCTTTCGCCTCGCCAATATCGCCAACCATCACCGAGGCATGGCCGACGGTCTTCAGCGGCAGGGAGTTGATCTCGTCCACCACGGGCACCTGGCTGTTGGCGTAGATGTTGTAGTCCTTCGTCCCAATGCGAACGTCACCCGCCGGAAGGATCAGGTTGGACTCGTTCAGCGACGTGACCACGTCCATCACGCTCATCTGGTGCGCTTCCAGTTTCACGGGGTCCACGTAGACCATGATCTGGCGGTAGCGCCCGCCGTAGGGCTGGGGAACCGATGCTCCAGGCACATTCGCCACCTGGTTGCGCACGCTGAACTGGGCCAGATCCTTCAACTGGGTTTCGTTCAGTCCCTGGCCTTTCAGCGTGATCAGGCAGACCGGCAGGTTTGACGCATCGAACTTCAGCACCACCGGCGGCAAGGTGCCGGGCGGCAGACGGCGCAGGTTTGCCATCGCCAGGTTCGCAATGTTGCTCACCGCGGCGTTGCCATCCGTCCCCGGCTGAAAGTAAATCTTGATGAGGCTTACCCCGGTCAGCGAACGCGACTCAATGTGCTCGATGCCGCTGCCCAGGGTAAAGAAACGCTCGTAGCTGTTCGTAATGTCGGATTCAATCTGTTCCGGAGGCATGCCTGCGTAGAAGGTCGCAACCACCACCACCGGGATGTTGACTTCCGGAAACAGGTCCACCGGCATGCGTGCCACGGTCGTGACGCCGACCACGATGATGACCAGGCACATCATCAGGATGAAGAACGGATACTTGATCGCAAAGGTGGACATCTATTGCCCGCCTCCTGCTTGCCTGCCCTCGGCGGCCGCCGCTTTGGGCCGGACCGCTTCGCCCGGTTGGTAGTTGGACTGCGCCGTCACAATCACGCGCTCGCCCTCGGCGAGGCCGCTGCTGATTTCCACCCGCTCGGGGCCCTGGATGCCGAGCGTGACCGCGCGTTTTTCCACCTTGTTCTCCCGGTTGACCACCAGCACGTACGGCGCTGCCTCGCTCGTAACGACGGCTTGCGCTGGGATCGCCAGCACATCCGGCCGGTTCTGCAAGGTGATCGAGGTCTCCGCGTACATGCCCGGACTGAGGCTCAGGTCCTCGTTCGGCACATCCACCTCGGCCAGCATGGTGCGCGTCGAAGGGTCCAGCGCGCGCGTAAAGCGGATAATCTTGCCGGTAAAGTGCTTGTTGTTTGCCAGAACCCGCACGTCCACCTCGCCGCCTTCGCGGATATACGGCACGTCGGACTCGGGAACCGGCATGCGCAATCGCAACAGGTCGCTCTCGGCAAGGCGCACGACCGGCATCGCCTGGGTGTTGGATGTCGTGCCTGCCTGGATCAGCGAGCCCGTATCGGCATAGCGCATCGTAACCACTCCGGTAAAAGGCGCCGTCACCACCGAGTAATCCGAAAGTGTCTGCACCCGCTTACCCTCAGCGCGCGACACGCCCAGTTGCTCCTTGCTCGCCTCCACCGCGGCTTTGGTCACACTCACCTGCGCAGCCGCACTCTGATCCTTGCCGCGGGCGTCGTCCAGTTCCTGTTCTGCGATCAATCCCGGACGCTGTTGCGCGGCTTGTTGCAGCCGGGTGTACGCCGCGTGCAGTGCTGCGTAGTCGGCCTCGGCGCGCGCAACCTCGCTCTCGGCGCGGGTAATCTCGGATTGGCTGTGCCGGACCTCGGCCTGGGTGCCGGCCAACTGCGCGTTCAGTTCAGGAACTTCCAGCGTGGCGATAACCTGCCCCGCCTTCACCCTGTCGCCGATGTCCACGTTGATGCGGCGGATGTAGCCGGAGACTTTCGCGTGCAGATCGACTTCCTGAAAGGCCTGGAACTGGCCGGCCACGGTAAGGGTGCTGGAAAGGTTTTCGCGCTGGACGGCCGCCACTTCGGCGCCCGGAGCACTGCCCGCATCGCCAGACTCGGAAGAATGCTTCCGGCTGCAGGAAATTAGAAAACCAGTCGCGATGGAGAACGACAGCAGGGTGAACAAGATCACCCGCTTGCGTTTGCGCACGGATTCACACCTCGATCAATCTAAATTGTTTCGTCAGAGGCACCTCGCAGAAAGACGGATGCCAAATGCATGCAGACAGCAAGGCCGGTCGGTCAAAGGCTGCCATGCCAGCGTTAGAAATTTGCAGGAGGGGGACGAAAACAGAAGAAGGCGGAATGCGATGAAAGGTCCTGCCTTTTCCTGTCGCGATGCCAGTCCGTCGTCCGGTGAAACTCTCGACCGCTCGCCGGGAGCGGGAGAAGGATAAAAGCAAACAACAAGGCAGCCGGCCATGCCAGTTCCGTGGGATGGAGATGTGCAGGCACTCCAGACACCGCGATTTTCGTAACTTCCAGGCCGCGCTCCCCTGTCCACAGCTTGGCCGGAGCCACTTGCTGCAACCCCGATGCCGCGTCATACAAGGACAACTTGTAGTGCAATCCCCAGTAGAAAACGGCCAGCGACAAGAAGACCAGCGCGACCCGCAGGAGCAGGCTTCCTCTGGTTTGGCTCGCCTTCGTCATGGTTCCCTCAACCTCGATGACATCCTCCGTGCAAGGGCAACCACGCTTCCCGGCCTTGCCCTCAGGATTCCGCTTCTCCGCCTCGTTCCACCCACTCGGTTCTTCTCTTCTGCGCTCAAGTCTAGCATAGCCCATAGTGGAGGTTGCGGCCTTACTCCAGCTTCCATCATGCATGCCGCGCGATCGCGCCGGCAGACGTTTCGCTCTCCAGACGGGCGCAACAAAAGGCCCTGACCAGTTTCGGCCAGGGCCCACACCGCCAAATCAGATACCGTTACGGAATGTAGTAACGGAAGGAGGTGAAGAACATGTTGTCGATCGTGTGCGGCGCACCGCCCTTGCCGGCCCAGGTTTCGCGCACCAGGTAGGAGTACTGCGGACCGAACTGGACGCGCCCCTTGCTTCCGTTATAAGGCTTGTACCAGAAGCCGAACGTGCCTTCGATCAGGCTACGCGTGTTAGCCGTGCAGTTAGCCGCCGTGCCGGGAGTTACGCCCGTTGCGTCGCCGGGAACGGTTTCCGTAAAGCAACCGGAGTTGTCCACCGTGGGGACCCCGTATCCAACTCCTTTGCCCGCCGAATTCAGCAACGAGTAGCGCCCTACGTATTCCGCGCCACCGTAGCCGTAAACGTCAAACCTTGCCGAGTGCCACTCGATCGTTCCCAGGCCCTGCCCGCTGCGGAGCGGCGCCAGGGTGCCGTCTGGACGCACGGTTGTATCGGGCAGACCCGAGGTGCCATAGCGGCCAATGCCTTTGCCGTCCAGGAAGTGCAGCCCGATATCGAGGCGCTTGTCGAAGAACCCGGCGCGTGCGTTGACGCCGATGCCGCCGCCGGTACGCGAGTCGTTATAGGCGCCGGCAGCGCTGGGAGTCGCCGCGGTGGCGTTCGGATAAACGCGATCGCGGAACTGGCTCATCAGGCCAAAAACTTCGTAATGTCCAAAGCCTGGCTCAAACGCGGCCTTGACCACAACGTCTGGAGCCTCGTTGAACGCATAGGTGGCATTGAGATTGTAGAGGCCGCCGCCAACGCCCGGCTCGCCAAAGTTGAAATTCGCGGCTGCGTTTTTTGCCGAAAGCGTAGTTTGCGGGTTCTCCACGGAGGCCGCCAGCCACACCTTGTTGTCAAAATTCTTTGAAACCCGGAAACCGTATTGGCGCGCCCAACTAAAGCCAACCGCATACTGCGGGTCGATGACCATCGGAGTCGCTTCGGTGCGGTTGTCCACGCCCTTCTTGGTCTCTGTCACCAAGCTCCACATCTGGCCGCCGGTGAAAGTTACGCCGTTGCTCAGGGCGGCTTGGCCGTAGAGTTGGCGCATGCGGTTCACATAGCTGTTGCTCTGGTTGTTGTTCGAGGTGACGCCGGTGCCCAACCAGTCTGTCTCGTAGTAGCCGTTCAGTTTGGCGGACTTCAGTTTACCCTCAACCAGCACGCTCAGCCGCGACTGCCGACCGGAGCCGAAGAACTCGGATTGGTGATACGCATCCGCTCCCGGAAAATTGATGCTGTTGAACGGCGTGTTGATGTCGGAACCAGTGCCGTGCTGACGCCACACCGATTCAGCCGCCAGGAATCCACCCGGCGTAATGGTCACGTCCTTGTAGTGCAGCGCCAGCGGATGTTCCAGGTCTTCGGCTTTCTTCACCGCTAGCTTGGCGTCCTGGTTGGCGGTCGTCACCTCGATCTTCACGTCGGAAAGATCGGCTTGGACTTTCTGCACTTGCAGGTTGCTGTTGGTCTCTACCGCAATCGCCGTGGCATCGGCATGCTGCGCGGTTTGCTGGGTGCTGCTGAGTTGCTGCTGTGTTTGCTGCAACTGCTGCTGCGTATCGCGCAACTGCTGCTGCACCTGCTGCAACGAGGACTGCTGCCGCTCGATCATCTCCTTCAACTCGCGCAGCTTCTCCGAGGTCTCGTCCCTCTTCGCGGGCTCCACTTTCTTGGTAGCATGCACCGCGTGCTGCTTCGTGCTCTTCTTGGCGGCTGCATCACCATCCGAGGGCGCCTGCGCGCCTAAACACATCCCGGATAGAGCAATCAACGCGACCACTTTGTGAAGGTTCCTCATGTCTAAACGCTCCAAAGTATTTCATGCGCATTTTCCCGGCTGCCAGTGGCATCCGGATGCGGGTTCATGGGTAAGTCACCTGGGTCCGGCGTACCACCCCAGACCAACGCACTCTCCTCGAATCCCGGAGAGTTGGATCATTTCCGGTTACTTCTCGACGGCATTTCCCGGCCGCGTCCACCTGCGCTTCGTTTCTCGTGACCGCTTCCGCAGCGCGCGCCTTAATCCCGTCTCAATGAATCGTGCGAATCGTCGCCTGCAGCTTCTTTACGACTTCCTTCGGCAGCGGAGAATACGTCAGCGCGGCCACCTGGCTCTGGCCGTCTTTCAACATCCATGACAGAAAATCCTGCAGAACCCTGCCCTTGCTCGCGTCCCTGGACTGCTCCGGAATCAGCAACCAGGTGAAACTCGCAATCGGATAGGAGTCTTTCCCGTCCGCGTCGGTGATCGATACCCGGTAGTCGGCCGGCATGCTGGCCGCCGCCGCCGCCGCGGCCGAAGTAGTCGAAGCCAGCGAAGCCTTTACAAAGTTGCCGCGCTTGTTGCGGACTTCGCCGTAGCTGATGTTGTTCTGCACCGCGTAGATCAGTTCCACGTAGCCAATCGAGCCTTCAATCTGGCGGATGGTGCCCGCCACGCCCTCATTGCCCTTGCCGCCCAGTCCAACCGGCCACTTCACGCTGGTGCTTTTGCCAACCGAGGAGTTCCACTGCGCACTTACCTTGGAAAGATAGTCGGTGAATACGTAGGTCGTGCCCGAACCGTCGGAACGATGGACCACAACGATGGCCTCGTTGGGAAACTTCACTCCGGGATTCACCTTGGCAATCGCCGGATCGCTCCAGTTGTTGATCTTTCCCATGAAAATGCCCGCCAGAAGGTCCGGCGTAAACTTCAGTTCCTGCTTCACTCCCGTAATGTTGTAGGCCGGAACCACGGCGCCGAGCACGGTAGGAATGTGCAGGATCTTGCTCTTGCACTGGGATAACTGTTCGTCGGTCATGGGACCGTCGGAGGCGCCAAAATCAACCGTGCCCGCGATCACCTGGCGGATGCCCGCGCCGGAGCCGAGCGACTGGTAGTTGATCTGCACGCCGGCATGAGCCGCGCTGTATTCGGTAAACCACTTCTGGTAAATCGGGTTCGGAAAGGTAGCGCCCGCCCCGTTTAACGATTGCGCCGACGAGGTGACGCACAGTACCAGAGCGCACACCATCAGCTTTATAGTGCGAATCACAGTTTTATTCCTCCCGGAGTCTCACCTATGAGTATCGGTTTCGAACCATTACGGTATGGTTAACCCAGTGTGAATTTCCGGTAACAGAAGCACCGCCGCGCCGCGGAGCCAGCGCCAATTCCGCGCAGGTTCCCGCCTCCCGGCGCAACCATCTCCTGCTTCCGGCGCGCCGCGCCTAGGTTTTGTGCTTCATGTGTTCCAGGAATAACTGCTCGACCGGGAGATCGTAGGCGCGCAGCACATGGCGCATGGTCCGCCCGCTTATCAGGTGGCAAACTTCTTCCGCCATGTTCTTCACATGGTCGCCGGCGCGCTCAATCTCCTGTGCCATGAACAGAACGTGAAAGCTGCCGACTCTCCGCACCCCCTCCGCCGGTTCAAGATGCCGGAAGGTGATCACGTTGCGCAGCCGGTCCAGTTCCGTGTCCGAGCGCAGCACGTTGACGGCTTTGTCCAGTGAACGCGAGCGGAACGCGCTTTCGATCTCGGCCAGCATGCGTTCCAGCCGCGATGTCATCATCAGAAGTTCGCGGATATCGTCGTGCTCCAGTTGCGCGGCAACCGATTCGGCGCGATTGACAAAACTCCGCAGAAGATCGCCAATGCGCTCCAGCGACATGCCAAACTTCATGCAGGCCAACAGCGTCCTGGCTTCCTCGCCGGCAGCTTGGGTGATCGTCATCGTAACCAGGTCGTCAATATCCCGGTCCAGCGAATCCAGTTCGCGCTCCCGCTCCCGGACCTCGCCGAAAAGAGTATCGGATGAGATGGCAAGCCCTTCCGAGGTGGCGGCAGCGGCGCGATGAGCCACGCGAAATGCATCGAATGTAAGTTCAAGAAGGTGTGATCCAGAACTCAGAATCACGTTTGGCTCGCCCATGTCTGAAGCTCCGCCATAGTTGAGAGCCACGGATAAAAATGAGAGGCCAGCCCTGTTGGCCCGGTTTTGAGCAAACATGCGGTTGGTCTCTCAAGGCCCCCAACTACGTTTACTCAAAGCTACTGGCATTTCTTTTCAATCGTATGAGTGCTGTGTGAAAATCTTGTGAACTCCGTCACGAACCCATGGTCTGGTTCCCGCGCGCCTCCGGAATCGAGAAGACAAAAGTGCAGCCGTGATTCAATTCGCTTTCCGCCGTGATCATGCCGCCGTGTGCCAGCATGATGTGCTTGGCAATCGACAGTCCCAGGCCCGTGCCTCCGCTCTCCCGCGACCGTGCCCTGTCCACCCGGTAAAAGCGCTCGAACAACCGGGGCAGATGTTCGCTGGCAATACCCGGACCAAAATCGCGCACGTAGAACTGCACATAGCCTTCCACGTCGTGCGCGCCAATCAGGATGCGGCCGCCCTGCGAGCCATACTTGCAGGCGTTATCGATCAGGTTTGAAAAAACCTGGAACACCGCGTCGCGGTCCGCCGAAACCATTTTCAGCGCCTCGTTCACCACGTCCAGCGTCATCGGAGAATCGGAACGGTAGTCGCGAAAGAAATCCGCGGCGTCCCGCAGCAGTTCCGCCGCCGACATCGGCCGCAACTGCAACTTCTTGTCGCCCGATTCCACCCGCGCCAGGATCAGCAGATCCTCGGTCAACCGGGTCATGCGCGCGGCATTCTTGCGGATGATCTCCAGAAAATCCCGCTGCGTCTCCTCTGCGTGCACCCCGTCCAGCAAGGTCTCGGCATAGCCCTGGATCGAGGTCAGCGGCGTGCGCAGTTCGTGCGAAACGTTGGCGATGAAATCGCGCCGCGTGGTTTCAATGCTTTCCGCATCGGTCCGGTCGTGCAAAACGGCCACCAGGCCTGCGGAAGGCATGGGCGCAACCGTGGCCGAAAATACCCGTCCCGGAACAAAATTGTTGATCCGCGCGATGACCAACTGGTGTTGTTCCGCGGCCTCCTGAATCGCGGCCAGAAAACTCGGATCACGCACCGTCTGCACCACCGGCTGCCCCAGCCGCACCCCGGTCGGCGCCAGCACTTCCATGCGCCGGTTCGCCCACTGCGCCCGCCCGTCGCGTGAGATGGCAATCACCGGCTCCTGCATGCTGTTCAGAACCGCTTCCAGTTCGCTGCGGCTGTCCTCCACCTGTTGGAAGCTGGTTTGCAACTTGCGCGCCGTGGCGTCCAGCGCGCTTGCCACGCGCCCAATCTCGTCCGTCTGATCTTCGTCCAGGCGCGCCGAGAAGTCGCCTTCCGCAATCTTTCCGGCAAAGGTAAGAATTCTCTCCAGCCGCGCGCTCAAGCTTCGCGACGCCAGCGCCGCCAGCAGAATCGCGACGAAGCAGGCCAGCGCCGAGGCAACCATCAGCGAGCGCCATACCTTCTGATTGGCTTCGGCAATCGCGCTCAGCGGAACCGCCAGCCGCACTGCACCGCCAGGAACCGGCTGCGCCACATACAGAAGGTCCACTCCCAGCGTCTGGCTCCGCCGGACGTCGCTGCCCGTCCGCCCCGCCAGCGCCGCCTGGAATTCCGGACGGCGCGCGTGGTTCTCCATGTTTTCCGCAACTGCTTCGCTATCGGCCAGCACTCGCCCCTGGCTGTCAATCACGGTGGCGCGCGCACCCGCCGCGGCGGCCATGCCCTGTACGGCCTGCTTCAGGTCGCCCGCCGAAAGTGGCATGGCGGAAACCCTCAGCCCAAACATCGCAGTCTTCTGCCGCAGGTTGCTTTCAATCTGCTGCCGCAGAGATTTCTCCCAGGTGTTGGTAATCGCAACGTCCAGGGTCAAGGTCGCGGCCGCAATCACCAGGGTAAAAACAAGCACCAGCTTGAAGAAAATCCGGCTCTTCACTTCAGGGCCTCAAACCTGTATCCCGCGCCGCGCACCGTGCGCAGATACAGCGGCTCCTCGGGATCCTTTTCGATCTTTTCCCGGATGCGCCGCACATACACGTCCACCGAGCGCGGGGTCACGTACGCCGTGTCCCGCCAGACGGCGTCGAGCAGTTGATCGCGGGTGAACACCCGTCCGGGATGGCGCGCCATGTACTCCAGCAGCCGGAACTCGGTGGCTGTCGTCGCCACCGTCTTGCCTCGTACCTTCAGGATCATTGCGCCGCTGTCGATCTCGATCTCGCCCGTGGCGATGATCTCCGGCGCCAGTGGCCGCTCAAAGCGGCGCAGCACCGCCTTCACCCTCGCAACCAGTTCCCGCGGGCTGAACGGCTTACCCACGTAGTCGTCGGCGCCAAGTTCCAATCCCAGCACCCGGTCGCTTTCGCTCGTCTTGGCCGTCAGAAAGATCACCGGCGTCATCGCAATCATCTGGTTCTGCCGGATGCTGCGGCAGAGCTCGAATCCATCTCCGCCGGGAATCATGATGTCGAGCAGGAACAGCGAGGGCTTTTCGCGTTCCGCCTCCGCAATCACCGTCGCGGCGGAGGCGAAAATACGTGCACTGAAACCGGCAGCTTCCAGATGATGCTTCACCAGCCGGGCAATGTCAGCTTCATCTTCCACTACAAAAATATGGGGTTTCATCGCCTTCATTCTAGTCAGCCACGGCGCCGTCGGGAACCACCGGAGTGTTGTTTTAACCGGGTTGTAACATTTCAGTCCTTCCGCCGCCAAAATGCAACCCGGCGCAATCCTCACTTTTTCCCCAATACAAACGGGGAGAGCCTGAGCCCTCCCCGTCGCCGTCCACGCCAATCCTCAGCGGAACGGATTGATGTAGGAGCTCCAGCCGCGCGTCATGTAATCGGACAGTGTCAGCCCCAGCAGCAGCATCAGGAAGAAGATGGCCGCCACCACCGCAACCTTGGTCAGCGCCGTCGAGTAACGCAGTTCCATGAAGAACAGCATCACCAGCAAGGCCTTCACGGTGGCAATGCTCAGCGCAACAATCGCGTTGAACGGGCCCAGCTCCAGGGTCGCGGCGAACACGGTCAGCGCGGTCAGCACCAGCAGGGTGGCCCATACGGCAACGAATGTCTTGATCGTGGGGTGTGCGTGTTCACTCATGTTTTCTCTCTCCGGGTGGCCCGCATCCGCCGTCTTTTGGCGAGTGTGGAGCGGTCCAACCTCTTTACCCGTTGTGGTGGTGGCTGATCAAGTACAGCAGCGGAAAAAGATAGATCCATACAAGGTCGACAAAATGCCAGTACAGCCCCACCATCTCCACCGGTGAGTTGTACTCCGTGCTGAACCGTCCCCGCGCATTGGCGATCAGCAGCCAGGTCAGCAGTCCGGCGCCGATAATCATGTGTACCGCGTGCATCCCGGTCATCGCAAAATACAGCGAGAAAAACATCGCCACCTGCCGCGGATCGTAGTTGCCTTCGTGCTCAAAGTGAAAATTCGGTCCCGGAACTTCGTGGTGAACCCAGTGCCCGTGATACTCCACGGCCTTCACGCCCAAAAAGCTGAAGCCCAGCGCCAGCGTCAGAATGAGGCACAGGGCCGTCAATTTGCGATTGCCAAGCTTGGCAAAGTGAACCGCCATCACCATCGTCAGCGATGAGCAGATGAGTACCACCGTGTTGATGGCGCCCAACTTGATCTCCATCGTCTGGCTGCCCGCAACCCAGGCGTTGTAGTACGAGAGCCGGTACACCAGGTACGCGGCAAACATGCCGCCAAAGAACATGATCTCGGTGACCAGGAACAACCACATGCCGAACGTGGAAGTGGCTTTCTGCTGCTCCAGGTCGGCAAAGTGATGCTTCAGGTTGTGTACCGCAATCTCGCTATCCGGCAACTTCAACCCCCTTCTGGGTCCCATGGTCGGGCGCGTCGATCTCGTCGTAGTTATAGGCTTCCCAGGTCACCACCGGCGTCTCGTCAAAGTTGAAGGTCGGTGGCGGCGACGCAGTCATCCACTCCAGTCCCGCCGCGCGGTACGGATTCGGCCCCGCGTCCTTGCCATAGCGCAGGCTCCAGGCAAAGTAGATCATCGGCATCAGGAAGCCCGCCGCCAGAATCGAAGCGCCCGCCGTTGACAGCACGTTCAGTACCTGGAACTCGGGAGGATACGCGTGGTAGCGCCGCGGCATCCCCATGTAGCCAAGCAGAAACTGCGGGAAAAAAGTCAGGTTGAAGCCAATGAACACCAGCACCGCGCTCAGCCTCGCAAACGGTTCCGGATACATCTTCCCGGTCATCTTCGGCCACCAGAAGTGCAGCGCGCACATGAACCCCGTTACTCCGCCGCCCACCATCACGTAGTGGAAGTGCGCCACCACAAAGTAGGTGTCGGTCACGTGCAGGTCGATTCCAACCGCGCCCAGGAACACCCCGGTCAGGCCGCCGATGGTGAACAGCCCGATGAACGCAAACACGTACAGCATCGGCGTTTCAAAGGTGATCGATCCCCTGTACAGCGTCGCCATCCAGTTGAACACCTTCACCGCCGAGGGAATCGCCACAAAAAATGTCAGCATCGAGAAAATCATGGCGGCGTAAACCGAAATCCCCGCCACGTACATGTGATGCGCCCACACCAGGAATCCCAGCACCGCAATTGCAATTGACGACATGGCGATGAAGTCATAGCCAAACACCCGCTTGCGCGAGAAGCAGGCAATCACCTCGCTGACCACCCCCATGCTCGGCAGAATCATGATGTACACGGCAGGGTGCGAATAGAACCAGAACAGGTGCTGGAACAGCAGCGGATCGCCGCCCAGCCGCGCATCGAAAATACCGAAATGGAAGAGCCGCTCCAGCGCCACCAGCACAATCGTGATCGCCAGCACCGGCGTCCCCAGGACCATGATCACCGAGGTCGCATAGTGCGCCCAGATGAACAGTGGTAGCCGCCGCCACGTCAGCCCCGGCGCCCGCATGCGGTGCACCGTCACGATAATGTTCAGTCCCGTAAAGATCGACGAGAACCCGGTGATGAACACGCCCAGCGCTGCTGAAATCACGTTCGTGTTCGAGTACGTGGTCGAGTACGGCGTGTAGAAGGTCCAGCCCGTGTCCAGCCCCCCGGTCACGATTGCGTACAGAATGAAGCCGGCGCCAATCATGTAGATGTACCAGCTCGCCAGGTTCAATTTGGGGAACGCCAGGTCCTTGGCTCCGATCATCATCGGAACCAGGAAGTTGCCAAACACCGCCGGCACCGACGGGATCAGAAACAGAAAAATCATCACCACGCCGTGCATCGTGAACAGCTTGTTATAGGTGTCGGCCAGCACCAGGTCGCCCGCCGGGGTCAGCAATTCCAGCCGGATCAGCATGGCGAAAAATCCGCCCAGGAAGAAGAACGCCGTAATCGATCCCAGGTATAGAATCGCAATCCGCTTGTGGTCCGTGGTCAGCAACCACGACTTGATCCCATAGTCCGCGTTCAAGTAGTTCGTCTTGGCTTCGGAATGGCTGGCTGTTTCCATAATTCATCCCCTACTGCTTCGCCGCTGGCGGCGCCGGCGCTGGCTTCGCTCCCGGAGTTGCCGTCTTGTCGCTCTTGGCAGCCGACGATTCGGCCTTGGGAGCAACTGGATAAGTTCCCGAATTCGGTTCGCTGACCAATGCCGGCAGGCTCGCCGTCCCGTTGCCCAGCGCCTTCACGTAGGCAACCAATCCGATCACTTCCTCCTCGCTCAACTGTCCCTCAAAGGTAGGCATGATGTTCTTGAAGCCGCTCACGATCTTCGCGCCCGGATTCAGAATCGATTCGCGCACATAGCTTTCGTCGGCGGTCACCGTGCGGCCATCGTCCAGCAGCACCGCCCTGCCGAACACCCCGGTCAGGTTCGGTCCGCGTCCCGCGGCGTCCGCGCGGTGGCACATCGAACAGCCGTATTGCTGAAAGCTCTTTTCTCCCGCCGAGGCCAGCGAGCCATCCACCCCGCCCGCCGCCCAGCGTTCGTAGTCCGCCGGTTCCATCACCACCACTTCCCCCACCATCCCCGAGTGCTGCGTCCCGCAATACTCCGCGCAGAACAGGTGATAGCGCCCCGGCACCGTGGCATGGAACCACGTCGATGTATAGCGCCCCGGCAGCACATCCGCCTTGATCCGGAACGCCGGTACGTAGAAGCTGTGAATCACGTCCTGCGACGTCATCACCATGCGCACATCGCGCCCCGCCGGCACGTGCAGTTCGTTGATCTCTCGCTGCCCTTCCGGGTGCTGGAACTTCCACATCCACTGCTTGGCCACGCAGTAAATTTCCATCGCCCCCTTGGGCGGACGCGTCTGCATGAAAAAAATCACCGATGACCACACAAAGATGATCATCACGATTCCCAGCGGGATGCCGGTCCACAACAGCTCCAGCGCCGTCGAGCCGTGAATCTGCGTCGCCTGCGGGCTGCGTGACTTGCGATAGCGCAGCGCAAAAAACAGGATCAGCGACGCAATCAACGTGGTGAAAAAGGCAGCCATCGCCACCAGGAAGAAGTACAGTGCGTCTACGTGTCCGGCCATCGTACTGGCGCGCGCCGGAAAAAGTGGCAGATTGGACCACATATCGATTTATGCCCGTCCTGTTCCGATGCCTGGATCGTGTTTCTCGTGACGAAACAGCAGTAGAAGAGCGCCGCCCAGCACAATCACCGTGGTGAGGCCGGCCAGCCGGATGATGTTGGTGATCGTCGCGCCGTAACGCCCGGTGCGCGGATCGTAGTGATAGCAGTACAGCAGCACCTGGTCGGCCAGCGACCCGATCCTGTTCTGGGAAGCCTCCACAATCCCCAGCCGCATGTCTTTCGCCGAGTACTCCACCCCGTAGTAGTACTGCGCAATCTTGCCCTCCGGCGTGATCAGTATGATTCCCGCCGCATGCGCAAACTGGTCCAGCTTGGGGTCGTACCGGTAGTGCCAGCCCACGGCGTTTGCCAGCGCCGCAATCTGGGTCTGCTCGCCGGTCAAAAAGTGCCAGCCCGCTGCCGCCGCCGGATTGCCCAGCTTCTTCAGGTACATCTCTTTCTTGTTGGCCGCCAGTTGCGGGGTCTCCCGCGGATCGATGCTCAAGGTGACCACTTCGAATTCCTTCCCCGGCACAAACCGGATCACCTTCAGCGCCGAGGTCAGCCCGTTCAAAACTTCCGTGCACAGCATCGGACACTGGTAGTAAACCAGGTTCAGGATCACCGGACGCCCCTGGTGAAAGTAGTCGCCCAGCCGCACCGTCCTGCCCTGCTCATCCTTGAAGGTAAGCTCCAGCGGCACCTGCTCGTTCAGCCGCTGGTCGATGCCCACTCCCTCCAGCCCCGGCGGCGCAACCGTTTTGGTTTCCGGCGGAGTAAAGTACTGCGCCCGGGCCGCTCCGCCCATCGCCACCGCAAGCCCCACCGCCAGTCCCACCATCCCGGTCCATCTTCGGATTGTTCTCCACCCCAACATCGTCTTTTGTCCCCGCGAAGCTGTCGCGGTTGCTTCCCCGCCTACTTGCCCGTGGCAGGAATCCCGGGGGTGCCTTCCACCGGCGCGGCCTCGTCGGCTGCTACCGGTTGATTTCCATATTCCCGTCCCGCGCCAGGATAGTTCTCCAACACCGCGCCGCCCGCGCGCACCGGAAGCCGTGGGACAACTACTTGGATGGCCTGCTCAATCGGCAGATGCACGTTGCCTTGCGCGTCCTGCCATGCGTCCCCCGTCAGGGCTGCTGTCTCCTGGCGGAGCAATTTTGCCACGGCCGCCGTGTCGTCGCTCAGCAGGCGCGGCTCGGGAAATTGCTGGATGTTCACATTCGCCGTGTTGGTCAGGATTCCGGCGCGCGGCGTCACCGTTTTGGGTGCCAGCGGGCTCATCTCCGGATCGTGCTTTTCGCTGATCCTCGTCATCCCCACGTACAAGCCCAGAACGCACAGGTGCACTCCCACGGCAAACACCGCCAGCACTACGAAGAAAATCAGAATCCCGCGCGCACCCAGATCGCTGCGGTCGTACCCTACGCTCGGATTGCGTTCTGGGTCGCGATTCACGTCGCGATTCAAGTCGCGATTCAAGTCGCGCTCGTCCCCGTGATCAGTGGCCATGGCTAGGCTCCCATAAGCGCGGCAGCATCGGCTCGGTCACCACCAGCAGCGGACGCCGGCCAAGTTGCCGGAAGAATGCCCACAGCCAGATACTCACCAGCGCCAGCGGCGCCGCAAAATACGTCCAGTGGTAGACCAGGTGGTGCGCGTCCCCGGCCACGCCCGGAAACGGACTCGGCGCCACGATCCAGTACAGGTCCACATAGCGCATCACCAGCACCAGCAGCGCCACCGGAACCAACTTGCGCGCGTCGCGTTTCAGATCGCGCGACAGCAGAAGAAGAAACGGTAGCGCAAATTGCAGAAACACCAAGGTCAACGCCACCGTCTGCCAGCCGCCGTGGATTCGGTCCAGGTACCAGGTGATCTCTTCCGGAAGGTTGCCCGCCCAGATGATCAGCCACTGCGAGTAGCTGAAGTACGCCCACACCATGGTGAAGGCCAGCATCAGCTTGCCGTAATCGTGCAACTGCTCCGGTCCCAGGATCCGGTCGTACGGCGCAAACTCTCGCAGCGAGCACAGGATCACGATCATCAGCGCCATCACCGAAAGCATTTCGCTGATCATGAAAAACATCCCGAAGATGGTCGAGTACCACGCCGGGTCCAGTGACATCACCCAGTCGGTCGCGGCCAGGGTGATCGTGAGGCCATACACCAGCAGCCCCGGAGCGGCCCAGGCTTTCAGCCGCTGCCAGATCGCCGGCGCGTCATCGCCATCCTGCTTGAGCGAGCCGCTTCGCAGCGCCCGGGCCCACAGATTCCAGATGGCAAAATAAATCACCGCCCGCACCGTCCAGAACCCCTCGTTCAGGTACGCACCCTTGGCAGCCACCGAGGGATGCAACGCCACGTACGCGGGATCCAGCCAGACGTACAAGCTGTGCCGTCCCAGCCACACCGGCAGAAACAGGATCGTCAGCAGCGGAATGTTGCCCACCGCCGCTTCCATCACCCGCCGCCCAATCATCCACCAGTTGCCGCCCGTCAGGTGCCCCAGCATCAGCAGCGCCAGTGAACCCAGCGAAAATCCCAGCACCAGCATGTAGCCGATCAGGTACCCGCGGAAGAACTGCTGCCTCGACACCAGCGCTCCGGCAACGGCCGCAATGCCCGCCACCGCGGCAATCGCCAGCCATCGTGTCCCCAACCGTGCGGTTGCCGCTGGCGCTTCAAAGCGGTAGGAAGCGGGATAACTCGTCGCGCTCATCTATTTCGTCTCCATCGGTTCCGCTGGCTTTACCGCGCCGTTTGCCTGCTCCGCCCCGCCGCCCGGCGCCGCCGCCTGTGGCAGTCCCAGCGAGGCAACGTCGCTTCTCTTGGCTGCCTGCGAAAGTTGCAGCGCCCGGATGTAGGCTGCAATCCGCCAGCGGTCGGCCACCGGAACCTGCGCCGAGTAATCGCCCATCGCGCCCCAGCCATTCGTCATCACGTTGAAGAAATGTCCCACCGGAGCCTTCATCAGCCGCGCGTCGTAATACGATGGCGGCTTCTTGAAGCCGCGCTGCACGATCATGCCGTTGCCGTCTCCCAACTGCGAGTGGCACGGCGAGCAGAAGATGTTGAACCGCTCGCGCCCGCGCTCCAGGTCTTCGACCTTCATCGCAAACGGAAACTGGTCCGCCTCCTGGCCATTCACTTTCCCGGTGTAGAGCAGGGGATCGTCCTCCAGTTGCCCGCGCGCGATCGTTCCCTCCACCGGGGTCCGCGCCGAGCGCCCATCGGCGTAAAACTGGTTTTCGCGCAGCGGGATAAACTTCGGCTGGTTCTGCATGTCTTCCCGGCATGAGGCCAGCAGCAACAGCCCCGCCGCCCCCAGCACGGCCATCCCCGCCCGCCATGCGCGTTTCCCGCCAACCACTGCGCGGTCCATCGCTTCTTCTGTCATGAGTGCCATGGGCTAGTCGGCTACCTCCGCAACGTCGATCGCATCCGTCGCCCGCAGAAAGCGCGTCGTCTCGTCCAGGTCGAATTTCTCGTCGGCGGCCTCGATGCACAGAAAAAAACGGTCGCGGCTGGCGGCGCTGAATCGCGGATGGTTGAAGATCGGGTGATAAGGCTGCGGCAATCCGTTCAACGCCAGCATCCCCACCACCGCCGTGATGCCCGCAAACAGAATGGTCATCTCGAACGTAATGATGATGAACGATGGCCACGAGTGCAGCGGACGCCCGCCAACGTTCAGCGGATACGCCCAAACGTGAACCCAGTATTGCAGCAGGTATCCGCTCAACCCGCCCAGAATGCCGCCCATCAGGGTCAGCAACGGCACCTGCGTTTTCTCAAACCCGATCGCCTCGGCCGCCTCTTCCAGCGGATACGGCGAGTAGGCGTCCATGCGCCGGTAGCCTGCGGCATGAGCCTTCCGGCAGGCCAGCACCAGCCCATCGGGCGTGGTGAATTCAGCCACCACTCCGTGCAGCGGGGTCTCAGTCATCGGCCGCCACCTCCTCGCTCAGCTTCGACTGCGGCAACAGCATGCGCATCTCGAAGATCGTAATCATCGGCATCAGCCGCACAAACAGGAACATCGCCGAGAAGAACAGTCCCAGCGTCCCGGCAAACACCGCGTAATCCCAGCGCGTCGCCACGTACATTCCCCACGACGACGGCAGAAAGTCGCGATGCAGGCTGGTCACCACAATCACGAACCGTTCCAGCCACATGCCAAACAGAATCACCAGCGAGGTGCCGAACAGCAGCCCGGGATTCAGCCGCACCTTGCGCACCCACAGCGCCTGCGGGATCACAATGTTGAACAGGATCAGGCACCAGTACGACCACGCCATTGGCCCCAGCATCCGGTTCCGCATCATGAACTGCTCATACACGTTGCCCGAGTAGTACGCGTAGAACACTTCCATGGCGTAGCCGTAGGCCACAATCAACCCGGTGCCCAGCATGATCTTTGCCGCGTTGTCCAGGTGACGCAGGGTCATCATGTCCTCAACCCCGTAAAATCTCCGGATCGGGATCGCCAGCACCAGCACCATGGCAAAGCCCGAGTAGATCGCCCCGGCAACAAAGTACGGCGGAAACACCGTGGTGTGCCAGCCCGGCAGAATCGAAATTGCAAAGTCGAATGACACCACCGTGTGCACGGACAGCACCAGCGGCGTCGCCAGTCCGGCCAGCAGCAGGTACGCGCTCTCGTACCGCTTCCAGTGCCGCGCCGAGCCGCGCCAGCCCATCGCCAGCAATCCGTAAATCATCTTCGCCACCGGGTTCGCCGCCCGGTCGCGGAACGTCGCCAGGTCCGGAATCAGCCCCACAAACCAGAACAGCGCCGAAATCGTCGCATAGGTCGAAACCGCAAACACGTCCCACAGCAGCGGGCTGCGGAACTGCGGCCAAACCCCCATCGTGTTGGGATACGGAAACAGCCAGTACGCCAGCCACGGACGCCCCGTGTGGAGGAGCGGGAACATGCCCGCGCACGCCACCGCGAACAACGTCATCGCCTCGGCAAAACGATTGATCGAGTTGCGCCATCCCTGCTTCAGCAGCAGCAGAATCGCCGAGATCAGCGTACCCGCGTGGCCAATGCCAACCCACCACACAAAGTTCACAATGGCAAAGCCCCAGCCCACCGGAATGTTGATGCCCCAGATGCCGACGCCGCGGAAAAACAGGTACGCCATGGCAAACAGCATCATGTTCAGCAGGCCGAAGAAGAACGCAAATCCTCCCACCCAGCCCAGCGTCACTGGCCGCCGCAGCACAATCGACACAATCTTGTCGGTGATTGTCTCCAGCGTGTGGCCGGGCAGCAGAACCGGCGCCTGTCCCGGCAGCAGCCGTTCCAGCGTCGCGGTAGATTCAGTATCCGGAACTTGTGCCATCGTTCGTTACCGCTCCAACTCGGGATTCGGGTTTCGCACCGCGGCCAGATATGTCGTTCGCGGACGCGTATTCAGCTCTTCCAGCAATCCGTAATTCCGTTCCGAAGCCTTCAGCTTCGCCACCCGGCTGCCGGCGTCGTTCAGATCGCCAAACAGGATCGCCTCCGCCGGACATGCCTGCTGGCACGCCGTCTGCACCTCGCCGTCCCGTACTTTCCGGTTCTGCTCCTCGGCGTCAATCCGGGCATGGGTGATGCGCTGGATGCAGTACGTACACTTTTCCATCACCCCGCGGCTGCGCACGCTAACCTCGGGATTGCGCTGGAACTTCAACTGCGGCGTGTCGAAATCCGAGTACAGCAGGAAGTTGAACCGCCGCACCTTGTACGGGCAGTTGTTCGAGCAGTACCGGGTCCCCACGCAGCGGTTGTAAACCATGTCGTTCAAGCCTTCGGTCGAGTGCACCGTGGCCGTCACCGGACACACAATTTCGCAAGGCGCGTTTTCGCACTGCATGCACGGCACCGGCTGGAAGTACGTATGCGGATTCTCCGGCGGGCCTTCATGGTAGTTGTCGATGCGCAGCCAGTTCATGTGCCGCCCGCGCTTCACCTGGTCTTTGCCCACCACCGCAATGTTGTTTTCCGCCTGGCAGGCCACCGTGCAGCTCTTGCATCCCACACACGAATTCAAATCGATGGCCATGCCCCACTTGTGTTCCTTGTACTCGTAGGGCGCATACATCGTCAGCCCCACCGGCGGAGCCTCCACCATTTCGTGCGCAAAACCCGGAGTCTTGATGAACTCCTCCAGGGTTGCCGCGCGCACAATCGCCCGGCCCTCCATCGCCTGGTGCCCTTGCGGCGAAGCCAGCCCAAAGTGCGCACCGGTAGCGCGCAACCGCAGTCCGCCCGCGTGCCACGGCGCATTCGACGTGCGCAGCTCGTAGGCGCTGAAGCCGATCCCCGAGCCAACCCTGCCCGCCTTCTGCCGCCCGTAGCCCAGGGTCACCGTCACCGCGTCGTCGGGATGCCCCGGCGTCAGCCAGATCGCGCCCCGCTGCTTGCGCCCGTTCAACTCCAGCTCCACTTCGTCTTCACTTTTCAGTTTCAGCTTTTTCGCCGTGGCCACGCTCATCAGCACCGGATTGTCCCAGCAGACCTGGGTCATCGGCTTCGGAGTCTCCTGCAGCCAGCCGTTGTTGGCAAAGCGCCCATCGTAAATCGTCGCATCGCGCCGGAAGATGATCTCCAGTCCGCCCGACGGAGCCGCGTACCCGGCTGCCAGGCCCGGTGACCCAACTTTGGCGACGACCGTCTTCGCTGCAAACTCCGAACCCGCTACGAATCCATCGTGCAGCGAGCGATCCCACCAGCTCTTGAAATCCCCGCCCGTGTAATTCGTCTGCCAGTAACCCTGCGTCAGCGCGTAGCTCGTCGCCTCATCCTGGTTGGTCAGGAACGCAATCAGCTCGCTCTCGCTATGTCCGCCGTAGAGAGGCGCAATCAGCGGCTGCACAAAGCTCACCGTGCCGTCAAACGTGCGCGTGTCGCCCCACTGCTCCAGGGAGTGCGTTCCATTCAAGTGCCAGTGGCAGTACTTCGCCGTCTCGTCCTGATAGAGTCCCAGGTGCACGCGCAGCGGAACCTTGTTGAATGCATCGTAGAAGCCGAAGTCCCACGGCGCGTCGTACATCGGATTCGTGTTGAGCACCACCAGCATCTCCACCTTGCCGCTCTGCATCTCCGCCGTAAGCTGGCGCAATTGCTCCACCTTCGGGATGGCCGCAAATGGATCGACCGGCTCGGTGTAGCGCACCGTCTTGCCCACCGCTCCCAGCGCCGCGTTCATGGCGTGCGCCAGCGCGTGCGTCGCCGCGGTTTGCGCGTCGCCCACCACAATCAGCACTTCGCCTTTGTGCGCCTGTAGATCTTTCACCAGCGTTTCGGCAAATTTCTTCTCGCCCGATTTGAACTCGCCTCCCGCCGGCGCCGCGCCCTGGGTAACTCTCTGGGCAACTCCTAACGCTCCAGCCAGCGCTCGCGCAAACCGCTCCACCTCGCTTGCCTTCAGGTGCAGGCGGTGATCGGCCTTGGCCGCCGTGTTCGTCGTCGCGCTCTCCACGGCGTAAAAACGCAGCATTTCCTCTTTCAGCTCCGGCCGCCGCCGCCGCGCAAACTCCCGCGTGTACTTGTGGAATCCCGGGCAGCCCGACGACAGAAAATCTCCATCCAGCGAGAGCACAACTTTCGCCTTGGAGAAGTCGTAAACGGTCTCCACCGCCGCGCCAAACGCAAGCTGCGCTCCTGCATACGTCTGGTCGCGGTTCACCGCCTCCCACTGGTACCACTTGGCCTCGGGATACACCTTCAGAAACGCCTGCATCTGCGCCACGAACGAAGGCGACGAGGTCGCCCCGCTCAGCACCCGCAATCCCGCCCCGCCCTTGGCTTTTTGCGCCTGCGCGGCCACCCGCAAGCCGTTCAGAACCTGCCCCCAGCCCCGCATTTCGCCCAGGTACATATTGCTCTGCGAGCGGTCCGGGTCATACATCGTCAGCACGCTCGCCTGGTTGAACACATCGGTTCCGCCCAGCGAAGAAGGATGCTGTGGATTGCCTTCAATCTTTGTCGGACGCCCTTCGTGGCTCTCCACCAGCAATCCCGTGCCGTAGGCGCCCAGCGACATCGCCGTGGCGTAAAACAGGGGCTTGCCCAGCACCATGTTCTTGGGTTGTTTCACGTACGGCACAATCGGTTCCAGCGGCTGCTTGGTGCAGGCGCTCAACCCCGCCAGTGCCAGCGATGCCGCCATGATCTTCATAAAGTCGCGGCGTGAACTTTTATCCGTCCACTCCGAGGCGTGCTTCGGGAATTCGCGATGTAGCATCTCCGCAAATTCGGGAGTCTGCGCCAGCTCGTCCAGGGTGCGCCAGTACTGCGGACCGCGGGCTTCGCTCAGCTTCTCGCGCACCTCCGCCAGCTCCAGCGCCGGCGGCCGGAGGACCGTCGGTTGGCCCGTACCCGTCTCCCCGCGTTCCAGCCTGTCCTTCTTGCTGGGACACACATCCCCAATTCCGCTCTTCCCTGCGTGGTCCATTCGTTCTTGATCCACTCGTTGGTTCTCCGCTCCGGCTTGCTTCCGGCCAATTCCCGGCGCCCCCGCTCAGCGGTGGCAGGTACTGCAACTGGTAATGTCGCGCGGCGAGCGCACCTGGTTCGCTTTCACCAGGTAGGTGCCCAGCCCTTCCGGCCCCGTCTGGCTGGTGAACGTCTTGTAGGTCTCGCCCGCGCGGATCGTCACCGGATGCTCCGGGGAAGGTTCTTCGTACGCCATGTTGTAAATCTGGTCGCCCAGTGTCGCCGGATCTTTCGGATCGGCCTTCACGTAGTGCGGCCGCAGGTTCTTCTCCGGCGCGCGATGGCAGTTCAGACACCACTCCATCTGCAGCGAAGCCTGGTTGTACATCAGCGCCATTTTGTCCACGCGCCCGTGGCAACTGTTGCAGCCAACGCCCTTGTTCACGTGGATGCTGTGGTCAAAGTAGGCAAAGTCCGGCAGATCGTTGGCCCGCGACCAGGCCAGGCTGCGGCCGCTGCGGTAGCTCTCGCGCACCGGCTCCAGCATGGCCGCCGCCGTCCATATCTGTGAGTGGCAGTTCATGCACGTCTTCGTCGGAGGGATTCCGGCAAAACCCGAAACTTCTACCGAGGTATGGCAGTAACGGCAATCAATTCCCAGTCCGGCCACGTGATGTTGATGCGGAAACGGAACCGGCTGCGGACGCGCAACCCCCGCATAGGTGAAATACGGTGAGCGTTGCAACTGCAGCGCCGCCCACAGCAGGCCAACCACCAGGATCAATCCTCCCAGAATGGATGCCTTCGCAATTGAGTTCGCACTGCGGTGAAAGATCTGCGCCATGGTTGGAAACTCGTCCTTTACGTCCCCGCCCGAGCCGCAATGACCCGGCCAATGCAATGAGCCATGAACCGGCTCCCGGCAATGCCACTGCAATCCCCGGAGCCCCGTACGCCCGTCATCGCAAAGTGTGACCCATAATGACTTGAATTGTGATACACGTCACGAGAACCAAGGATTATAGCAGCCATTCGTGGCTCATCTCCCGGTTCCGCGAAAAAACTGTAGCGCAGTTGTCGCGCGCCACTTCTCACTTCTGCAGCAGGTTCGTGATTCCGAATGTTTTACATAGCCCGACAAAGGCGGATAAGAAAGAGATGCGGCAGCCAGGAACTTCAGTGCAGATTTTTGTTTCCCTCGCAGTTGCTTGCCCGGAACTCTTTCCCATTTCGAAACCGATCCCTTGAGCGCCCGCGCTCATCCCAGCGCCGCTCTCTCCGCGCCCAGCGTACACCAAGGGCGCGGCCTGCACCGCGCCCTCGGAATCGCGTCCCATTTCCCCATCAGTCGCGCAGGTAGAAGTCCACCGTGACTTCCATCTTCACCGCAACCGGTTCATCGTCCTTTTGGGCGGGAACATACTTCCACTCCCGCACCGCGATGATGGCATTTTCGTCCAGCCCGTAGCCCAATCCCTTCACCACCTTGGCAGCCACCACGTTGCCCTTCCGGTCGACCACAATTTCCAGGGTCACGCTGCCTTCAATTTTCTTTTTCTTGGCCTCAGCCGTGTACTCCGGGACGGCGACTTCGGTCTGCCGCGGAGGGGTAATGTCATCCGTGATGGCCACGGCCTGCTCTTTGCTCTGGGGTACGTTCTGGGATGCGTTCTGGGTCGCGCTCTGAGTCTTGCTTTGGGCCGCACACCACGGCGCCGCGCTCATAATCAATACCGCCGTCAGGATTGCCAACAGCATGCGTTTCGTGGCACACCTCCATGTCGCGCCGCCAGCGGCGGCTGACAAGTTTTTCATGGCTATTTCAAACCACCCGCTGCCGCGCCGCAGTGACCCAGCGCACAGCGTTCGGCCCGTCGCCGTTGTTTTACAAGTGTGTCATCCAGGGAATTCTTGCCGCTCAAGCCGCCTGCTGCCGCCTCATGACTGGAAGTGTCAACTCAAGGATTCTTGCCGCGCGGTCTCCGAGGCACTTCCGCCACTCCGCCGGCAAGCGCCAGCCGCAATATCGCCGCCAGCCCAAAACGTGTCTGCACTTCCGCGCACCCGCCCTAGGACATCACCAGCAACTTCGGCTCCGTCATCTCCTCAATCGCATAGCGGATGCCTTCGCGTCCGCTTCCTGAATCTTTCACTCCGCCGTAAGGCATGTGATCGATCCGGAACGTCGGCACGTCGCCGGCGATCACCGCTCCCACTTCCAGTTCCTCGTAGGCGCGCATCAGGCGCCCGATGTCGCGCGTAAACACCCCTGCCTGCAATCCGTAGGAAGAGCGATTCACCCGCGCAATCGCATCGCCGAAGTCGTCGTAGGCTTCCACGGTCACTACCGGCGCGAAAATCTCCTGGCAATTCACCCGCTGCGTCTCCGTCGTGCCGGTCAGCACCGTAGGAGACAGCACCGTCCCGCTCCGCTTACCGCCGCAAAGAACCTTTGCGCCCTGGGCCACGGCCTCGGCAATCCAGCGCTCGGCGCGTTCGGCGTCGCTCAGCCGGATCATCGGCCCCACGTCGGTCGACTCATCGCCCGGATCGCCCACCTGCAGCTTCTGCACGGCCGTCGCAAGCTTCCCCAGGAACGCATCGAACACCGTGCGCTCCACCAGAATCCTCTGCACGCTGATGCAGCTCTGTCCGGCAAAAGCAAAGCCGCCCGCCACGCAGCGCGCCACCGCGTTATCCACGTCGGCGTCAAAGTGAATGATGCAGCCGGCGTTGCCTCCCAGTTCCAGCGCAACCCGCTTCTTGCCGGCGCGTGCCTTCAGCGCCCAACCCGCCGCCGCCGACCCGGTAAACGTGAACAGCTTGAAGCGCTCGTCCTCGATCAGTGGCGCCGCCGTCTCCGCCGTCATCGGCAGGATGCTCACCGCTTCTTTCGGATAGCCCGAGCGGCCGATCACATCGCCCACCATCAACGCCACCATTGGCGTCTTGCTCGCCGGCTTCAGCACAATCGAACATCCAGCCGCCAGCGCCGGCGCAATCTTGTGCGCCACCAGGTTCAGCGGAAAATTAAACGGCGTAATCGCCGCCACTGGTCCCAGCGGCACCCGGCGCAGCAGTCCCAGCCGGCCCGCGCCCGCCGCCAGCGCATCCAGCGCCAGCATCTCGCCATTCAGCCGCGTCGTCTCCTCCGCCGCGTATTGGAAGCAGAATGCCGCTCGCTCCACCTCGCCGCGCGCGGTGCGGATCGGCTTGCCCGCCTCCGCCGAGATGCATTGCGCAAACTCTTCCGCCCGGTCCGTCAGCTCGTCGGCGATCTTCCGCAACGCCTTCTGGCGTTCATAGGCCGCCAGTCGCCGGGTCACCCCAAACGCCGTGACGGCGGCTCCAATCGCCTGCTCCACGTGCTCAGGCAAGGCCAGCGAAACCCGTCCAATCACGCGCTGATCGAATGGCGATTTTACCTCCGCAACCTCCGCCGAGGTCAGCCATTGTCCAGCCAGATAGAACGAATACACCCCCGTGGTGGAGGCAGCAATCGGTGCGTCAGTGCTCATGTCGGATTCACTACGGCTCATGCTGATTATGGTACACCCGCTGCTCCGCCTTGGCGCGGCCACAAAAAAATGCGCACCCTGGGGCGCGCATTCGAACCTCGGTTCATTTCTCCAACCCTGCGGCTGGAGAAATGAACCGGAATCGCCAAACTCTAAGACTTCGGCTCCTGGTCGCCCTCGGCCGCCTGGGTCTTCGCTTCCTCCATCGCCTTGCGCGACTCTTCGGCGCGCTTGGCCCGCAGTTCGCTGCGCTTCTCGCGCTTCTCGTCCACCACCTTCTCGCTGCCCAGAATCTCGATGAACGCCTTTTCGCCACCGTCTCCCTTGCGGAAACCGGTAAGAATGATGCGCGTGTATCCGCCCGCACGGTCGCCAAAGCGCGGCCCAATGGTCTTGAACAGCTTATCGACCGCCTCCGGCGTCATCAGAAACGACGCGGCCAGACGGCGGTGGGACACCCCACCTTTCTTGCCGAGCGTAATCATCTTCTCGACGTGGGACTTCATTGCCTTGGCCTTGGTAACCGTGGTCTCGATCCGCTCCTCGATAATCAGAGAGGTGACCAGATTCCGCAACAAAGCGCGACGGTGGGACGTGTTCCGCCCAAGTTTCCAACCTGCTACACGATGACGCATGACTGATTCCTTGATAACGCCGGAGACACTCGCTTTCCGGCTGAACTTAACTTCCCGGCCAGGCCGGGAGATTGCGCGGGACGCCTTCCAGCGGCTCCCGCGGGAAACTTAAAATCCAGTGTTGCCTTCGCCAATGCCGTACGGAGACGCCAATCCGCCACCCATCGTGGACTGGCTGGTCGCAACCGCGTTGCCGTGCTCGTCAATCTTCATTCCCAGCCCCAAACCCATCGAGGCCAGAATCTCCTTGATTTCGTTCAGCGACTTGCGGCCAAAATTCTTCGTCTTCAGCATTTCCGCTTCGGTCTTGCAAACCAGCTCGCCAATCGTCTGGATGTTGGCGTTCTTCAGGCAGTTGTAACTGCGAACGCTCAACTCCAGCTCTTCCACCGAGCGGTTCAGATTTTCGTTGCGAATCTCCGGCTTGTTGTCCGCCAGAATTCCCGCAGCTTCCACTTCTTCCTCAAAGTTGATGAAAATGTTCATGTGGTCTTTCAACAGCTTGGCCGCCAGCCCAACCGCATCCTGAGGCGTCACCGAGCCGTTGGTCCACACTTCCAGAGCCAGCTTGTCGTAGTCGGTAATCTGCCCCAGACGCGCTGCTTCCACCGCATAGTTCACCTTGCGCACCGGCGAGTGTACCGAGTCGATGGGAATGAAGCCCAGTCCCAGGTCCTCGTCAAAATTCTTGTCCGCCGAAACGTAGCCGCGTCCCTTCTTCAGCCGCAGTTCCATCTCGATCTTCCCGCCTTCGCTCACCGTCGCAATGTAAACGTCCTTCTCCAGAACTTCCACGTCGCTGTCGGCTTCAATCATCCCGCTGGTAATCACTCCCGGCTGGTCCGCCCGCAGATAAATCATCTTCGGCGCATCTCCAGCCAGTTTGAACGGAACCTGCTTCAGGTTCAGAATGATGTCGGTCGCATCTTCCACCACGCCGGGGATCGATTGGAACTCGTGCAGCACGCCTTCGATCTTCACCGCCGTGATCGCAGCTCCCTCAATCGAGGAAAGCAGCACCCGCCGCAACGCGTTTCCAATCGTCGTGCCGAATCCGCGCTCGAACGGCTGGGCCCAGAAGTGACCGTACTTGTCAGTCAGCGATTCAGAGTCCATCGCCAGGCGCTTAGGCTTTTGAAATCCCTTCCAGAGCATTCTTTTTCTCCTCTTTCTTCGGCCGTTTGGCACTGCGGCTTGCTTCGCCCGCAGGCGGATCTGGTCCGAGATAGGGTGACGCGGCACGGCTTCCGGGCCGCGCCGCTTTAATTTAGGTCGCTCGACGACGCCCAACTGCTCCCGGCAGCGTCGGCTCTCGTGCGGCTATACGCAAAGTACGCCGGCCGGGGCTCCATCGCCCCGCCCGCTACTTGCTGTACAGTTCCACAATCAGCTGCTCGTTCACCGGCAGGTTGATATCTTCCCTGCGCGGCAGAGACAGCACCCGGCCCTTGTAGTTTTCGCGGTCAATCTCCAGCCACCCCGGCGCCGTCTGGTGCGAAGCAAAATCTTTCGCCGCTTCCAGAATCACCAGCTTCCGGCTGTTCTCGCGAATCGCAATCTCCTCGCCCACATTCACCTGGAACGAAGGAATGTTCACCTTCCGGCCGTTCACCGCAACGTGTCCGTGGCGAACCAGTTGCCGGGCCTGGCGGCGTGCCACCGCAAAGCCAAGCCGGTACACCACCGAGTCGAGGCGGCGCTCCAACTGCTGCAACAGAATTTCGCCCGTCACACCGCGGGCGCGGGCAGCCTTCTCGAAGTAGTTGCGGAATTGGCTTTCCTGCGCAAAGTACATGCGCTTGGCCTTCTGCTTTTCCCTCAGCTGCAAACCGTAACCGACAATCTTCGCCTTGCGATCCTTGCCGTGCTGGCCGGGGGCAAAATTGCGCTTCTCGACCGGACACTTTTCCATGAAGCACTTCGCACCCTTCAGGAACAGCTTCGTTCCCTCCCGGCGGCAAAGGCGGCATACTGCATCTTTATAGCGAGCCAACTTATTCTCCTTCAGTCTGGGAGCGGTTTACAGGAGTTGGAATCCCTTCCTTCCCGCTCGAATCTTTGTCGTCCGGCAATGGACCGCTCTTATCCGCGATGCCATGCCGGGGCGCCGCCACAGGCGGGCGGCCAGAAAACTGCAATCACACCCTGCGCTTTTTCGGCGGGCGGCAGCCGTTGTGAGGAACCGGCGTGACGTCTTTGATGGTGCGCACTTCGATGCCGGCCGCAGCCAGCGCCCGAATCGCCGATTCACGCCCCGAACCGGGGCCCGACACGCGTACATCCACCGAGCGCAACCCGTGGTCGCGCGCCGTCGTCGCCGCATTCATCGCCGCCTGCTGCGCGGCAAATGGCGTCCCCTTGCGCGAGCCGCGGAACCCCAGCGAGCCGGAGCTCTTCCAGGAAATCACGTTGCCCAACGGGTCGCTGATGGTGACAATGGTGTTATTGAAAGACGCCGTAATCATCACAACCCCGTGAGGAATGTGCTTGCGCTCTTTCTTCTTGAACTTCTTGTTCTTGTTCTTCTTATCCGACGCGGATGCGCCGGCGCTCGCTGCTTTTGCCATATTCCGTTCTCAATTCCTGTTCTGGGTTTGCCAGTAAGCGCTTTCCTTGCCTGCCGACGGAGGCGGCTTGCGGAAAGACGCGACCGAGCGGCCCGGCAATCTTACTTGGTCGCCTTCTTCTTACCAGCCACCGTGCCCTTGCGCGGACCCTTACGGGTGCGTGCATTGGTGTGCGTGCGCTGTCCGCGGACAGGCAGGCTGCGGCGGTGACGGTTGCCGCGATAAGAGCCGATTTCAATGAGCCGCTTGATGTGAAGCGAGATTTCCTTGCGCAGGTCGCCTTCCACCTGGCCTTCGTTCTCGATCACCTGACGAATGCGGTTCACTTCTTCTTCGCTCAGGTCCTGGATCTTCTTGAGCGGATCGACCGTCGCCGCGCCCAAAATCTTTACCGCGCGCGGCTGGCCAATTCCGTAAATGTAAGTGAGCGCGATCCGTGCCTGTTTGTTGCGGGGCAAATCGACGCCTGCAATACGTGCCATGTGTGTTGTCCTACTCTGGTTTTCAACTTCCCGCTGAGCAGCCCCGGGTTAGCCCTGGCGCTGCTTATGTTTCGAGTTTTCGCAGATCACCCGCACCACCCCATGGCGGTGGATGACCTTGCACTTGTCACAGATTTTCTTTACTGAAGCCCGTACCTTCATTTGCCACTTCCTCGTGCAGCCAACGCTCAACCTGGCCGGAGCCACGCAAACCGCGCCGGCCGTCTTCACCCCCGCGCCGCAAACCGCGCGCCGCGGATGGTTTTCCTCAAACACGCAAATGCCCGCTAGTCCATCGGACCATGGCGGGTTGCGCAAATTTTTCCGCTACTTGTAGCGGTACACAATGCGCCCGCGATTCAGGTCGTAGGGGGAAAGCTCCACGGCCACGCGGTCACCTGGAAGAATTCGGATGAAGTTCTTGCGCATCTTTCCCGACACATGCGCCAGCACTTCGTGGTCGTTCTCGAGCTTCACCCGGAACATCGCATTGGGCAGTGGCTCGATCACCATTGCCATCACTTCGATCGCGTCTTCCTTACTCATCCAACCTCAATTTCAATCTCCGGCTTCAGGCCACTGCACCCAATGCCCGGAACTATTCGGTCAGGATCACCGGACCGTCTTTTGTAATCGCAACGCAGTGCTCAAAATGCGCGCTCGGCCTGCCGTCCTGGGTCACCGCCGTCCACTTGTCTTCCAGAACCCGCACCGAGGCTGCACCCGCATTCACCATCGGTTCAATCGCAATCACCATGCCTTCGCGCAGTTTCAGTCCCCGCTCACGCACACCATAGTTAGGCACCTGCGGGTCCTCGTGCAATTTGGTCCCAATGCCGTGCCCCACAAACTCGCGCACCACGCTGAATCCGGCAGCCTCCACAAACTCCTGCACCGAGGCCCCAACGTCGCCCAGACGGTTCCCCACCAGGGCTGCTTCAATTCCCTTGTGCAGCGATTCCTCGGTCACCTCGACCAGCTTTTGAATTTCGTCGCTGATCGCGCCTACCGCAACCGTCACCGCCGCATCGCCATAATAGCCGTCCAGCACGACCCCGCAGTCAATGGAAACAATGTCCCCCTCCAGCAACTTGCGCGTATCCGAGGGAATGCCGTGCACCACTTCCTGGTTGATCGAGGTGCAAAGCACGCAAGGGTAATCGTAGTACCCCTTGAATGCGGGCTTTGCCCCCAGATCGCGAATCTTCTTTTCGGCTGCGCGCTCCAGGTCCATCGTGCTCAAACCCGGAGCCACCATCGCCTTCACCACATCCAGCACCTGACGAACGATTCGGCCGCTACGCCGCATCTTTTCAATCTCGCCGGCTGACTTACAAACGATTGCCATCTTCTATTGCCTTAAACGCTCCGGCCGTGATCGCGTCCATATCGGCCGCGCCGTCCAGTTCCCTCAGCCGGTCCCGCTGCTTGTAGTAAGCCACCAGCGGCAATGTCTGAGCTTCGTAGTTCTTCAGGCGCTCGCTGATCACATCTTCGCGATCATCCTTGCGCGTGACTAAGGCCGTGCCGTCTGTGTCGCAGACGCCTTCGGCTAGCGGTCGCTGATTGGTATAAACGTTGTAGATTCGCCCGCAGGTAGGACAAGTCCGCCGCCCGGTAAGCCTTCGCAGTAGTCGATTATACTCTACCGATAATAGGATCACAACCAACTGGTTGCCGCCGTCCGCGGTTTCAAAAATATGATTCCCGGCCAGATGTTTGTCGAGCCACTCCGCCTGGTTCACCGTCCGCGGAAACCCGTCCAGAATAAAGCCGCGGCCACAATCCGGTTGCAACAGGCGGCGGCCAACCATTTCGCACACCAGTTCGTCTGGAGCTAGTTCCCCGCGCTCGATCACCGCCTGCGCCTGCTTGCCCAGCTCGGTCCCACGGCAGATGTTGTCGCGCAGAATGTCTCCGGTTGAAATCTGCGGAATCCCGTACTGTTGCGAAATCCGTTTCGCCTGCGTTCCCTTGCCCGCGCCCGGCGGTCCCAGCAAAATGACTGTGCCTACGAGAAGTCCCTTTTTATTTGCAACCGGTACAGGGATGGTTTGTGCATCCATCGCGTAACCTCCGTCAATTAATTGGCCGGAATCCTATGGCCTCGTACATTACCAAGCCCTGCGCCCCCGGATGCGCCCGCTCTTGGGAGTAAACCCTTCATAGTGGCGCATGATCAGTTGCGACTCAATCTGGTTCACCGTATCCATCGCCACGCCAACCACAATCAGCAGCGAGGTACCGCCAAAGTAGAAGTTCACGTTCAGACCGTGCAAAATCCAGTTGGGCAAATGATCGAAGATCCTGCCGCCCATCCACACGGGCAGATTGTTGAGGTGAATACCCGCAATCATCCACTCTGGAATCAACGAGATCACGATCAGGTACAACGCGCCGACCAGGGTGATCCGGGTCAGTACGTCGTTGATGTAGTTGCTCGTCCGCACCCCCGGCCGGATGCCCGGGATGAATCCGCCGTACTTCTGCATGTTGTCGCTGACGTCCTTGGGATTGAAGACAATCGACACGTAGAAGTAGGCAAAGAACAAGATCCCCACCGCGTACAGGAACGTATGCAGCGGCTCGCCCCAGCCCAACGCCTTGCTCAGTCCCGCAAAAAATGTGCCGAAGTAGCGGTTATTCTGCAGCGCATACCCAACCGTCTGCGGCAGGGTCAGCACCGAACTGGCGAAAATTACCGGCATCACGCCGCCCGAGTTCACCCGCAGCGGAAGATGGGTGGACTGTCCCCCCATCACCTTGCGGCCAACCACCCGCTTGGCGTATTGCACCGGAATCCGCCGCTCGCTGCGTTCCACGAATACGATGAACGCAACCACCAGGACCATCAGCGCCATCAGCACCACGATCCCGATCGGACCCAGCGCGCCGCCGCTCGTCGCCTTCTGGTACAACTCCACCACCGCCCGCGGCAAACCCACCACGATGCCGGTAAAGATGATCAGCGACATGCCATTGCCAATGCCGCGCTCCGTGATCTGTTCGCCCAGCCACATGATGAACGTGGTTCCGGTGGTCAGCGTCAGCATGGTCATCAGCACAAAGCTGATGCCGGGATTGCGCACCAGTTGCTCGCCGCCGATGCCGCGCTCCAGCGTCATGGCGATGCCAAACGACTGCATCGCGCTCAGAATTACGGTCAGGTAGCGAGTCCACTGGGTGATCTTTTTCCGCCCAAGCTCGCCTTCTTTCTGCAGCCGCGCCAGCGGTTCATACACCACCGTCAACAGTTGCAGAATGATCGAGGCCGTAATGTAAGGCATGATGCCCAGGGCGAAAATCGTCAGCCGGCGCAGGTTGCCGCCGCTGAACAGATCGACAAAGCCAAGTAACCCGCCGCCGGCGTTGGCAAACAGCCGCGCCAGGGCCGCCGGGTCGATGCCGGGCGTCGGCAGGTGGCCGCCAATGCGGTAGACCGCCAGCAGCGCCAGGGTGAATAGTACCCGCCTGCGCAGGTCCGGAATTTTAAAAATGTTCGCCAGCTTCTCGAACATGATAAGAGGGCCTCTGTACCTGTGCTGTTCGGGCCGCGGCCGCTCCCAAAGGGAAACCGGCCGGGCCAGTCCGCCTGTTCGCAGCAGGCGGGCCTGGGTGGTTTTACTTCTTGCCGCGCTTCAGGGCAGCAGGCTGCTTCAATTCGATGAGTACGGCCTTGCCGCCGGCGGCAGTGATTTTTTTCTCCGCCGTCTCGCTGAACTTGTGGGCATGCACGGTGATCGGCGAACTCAACTCGCCCACCCCTAGAATCTTGATCAATCCGTCTTTCTTGGCGATCACCCGCAGCTCGTGCAGAACTTCCGCGGTCAGCTCGGCCACGCCCAACTCGGCCAGACGAGACAGGTTCACCACCTGGTATTCCTTCTTGAAAATGTTGACGAAGCCGCGCTTTGGCAGGCGGCGGTGCAGCGGCATCTGGCCGCCTTCAAAGCCGCGCATGTGGCGCGAGCCCGAACGCGAGCGCTGCCCTTTGTGTCCGCGGGTCGAAGTCTTGCCCATACCCGAACCCATGCCGCGCCCTACCCGCTTGCGGTTTTCATTCGCCTTGGCGGGCTTGCGAATCGTTGTCAGATTCATCGTTTCCATCCCTGGCATGGTGCCATGCATGCCTGTGGGCCGTCTGTGACCGCCGAACATCTCCCCGCAATTGGAGGAGCGTTCCCCGTGGCAACGGGCTGTTTCCTAACGCCGCCCAGCCTCAGCAGGGCGACTCGGTTTCTGAGCGCCGCGGCCGCAGCGGCATCTTTGCCGCCCACCCGCCTGGCGCCCGTGTCTGCGCGGCATCCATCGCCTGATCCGGTCCGGCTTTACTCGCCGACAATCTGGATCAGGTGTGGCACTTTGGCCACCATGCCGCGAATCGACAGGGTATCCTCGCGTTCGATCACCTGGTTCAGGTGCGTAAAGCCCAGGCCCTTGACCACCAGCCGCTGTTTGGCCGGCGTGCAGTTCTGCGAAATCACCCATTTCAGCTTCAGCCGCGTGCCGGCCGGAGCCTCCACCTTCTGCGTTTTGCCGCGTGTACGAGGCATGGCTTAGAGCTCCTCCATGGACTTGCCGCGATTGGCCGCCACTTCGGCGCGGTCGCGCAGCTTCTTCAGCGCGTCAAACGTCGCCTTGATGACGTTATGCGGGTTGGTCGTGCCAATTGATTTCGTCAGCACATTCTGGATGCCTACCGAGTTCATCACCGCGCGCACCGCGCCTCCGGCGATCACTCCCGTGCCTTCCGGCGCCGGCTTCAGCAGAACCTGCCCGGAGCCATAGCGCCCCAGCGAGATGTGCGGAATCGATGTCTGCGTCAGGTTCACCTTGATCAGGTTCTTCTTCGCCGATTCAATTCCCTTGCGGATCGCTTGCGGAACTTCCTTCGCCTTGCCGGAACCATACCCAACCACCGCGCTGGCCGGATCGCCAATCACGACCAGGGCCGCAAATGACATGTTCTTGCCGCCCTTCACAACCTTGGTCACGCGGTTGATGTTCACAACCTGATCCTTCAGGTTGTAGTTCCCGGCATCGAGCTTTTTCTTGACGATTGCCATGTGCTCTCAACTCTCCTGGAGACCGCCCTTGCCGTCTCCCCAATCTTGCGGACAAGCTCTTTCGGCCCCGCCCGCTTTCATTTCGTCCCTGCGCCCGGGGCCGGAAATCAAAACTTCAGGCCGCCTTCACGCGCCGCATCCGCCACGGCTTTCACCCGTCCGTGGTAAAGATAGCCGCCGCGGTCAAATACCACCGACTCAATCCCCTTCGCCTTGGCACGTTCCGCAATCAGCTTGCCCACCGTCTTGGCGGCGGCAATGTTGCCCCCGGCAATGTGTTTCTTGCTGTCGCCTTCCTTGCCCTGCTCCAGCGAACTGGCCGAGACCAGCGTCGTATGCTTGGCGTCGTCGATCAGTTGCACGTAAATGTGGTTCACTGATCGGTACACATTCAGGCGCGGGCGCGCGGTCGTGCCCGCAAGCTTCTTGCGAATACGGGTGTGGATCTTGTTCCGCGTCGCGTCTTTGGAACCTTTGTTCAGCATTCTTCTTTGTCCTTCGCTCCAGCCTTTTTCCCGGGTTCCAGGTACCGCAGCAGCTCCCGCCGCTCGGGTCCTGGTGCCGGGGACCGGTCTGTCCCAGCGAACTCGCTTCGCCGGGGTTGGGCGGACACCTGCCGGATTCTCGTCCGGCAGGCACCTTCAAATGGTTGGCGGAGCCGAATCTGCCCCACCGCTCAGCCTTGACGCCGCACTGGCGCCAAAACCGGAAATTACTTCGCGCCGGTCTTGCCGACCTTCTTCTTCAGCTTCTCGCCGACGTAGCGCACGCCCTTCTGCTTGTACGGGTCGGGCGGACGCAACGAACGCATCTCGGCCGCAACCTGGCCGATCTTCTGCCGGTCGATCCCGCTGATGCTCAACTTCGTCATCTTGGGATCGATCGCCACCTCAACCCCGCTCGGCAGCGGATACTCGATCGGGTGCGAAAAGCCCAGGGTGAACACCACAATTCCCTTGCCCTTCAACTCCGCCCGGTACCCAATTCCCACAATCTCCAACTCCCGCTTCCAGCCGGTCGTCACGCCCAGCACCGCGTTGTTCACCAGCGCCCGCACCAGGCCATGCACCGCCGCCTTGGAATCGTCCTCGCGCTTGACCAGCAGTACGCTGTCTTCGGTCTCCAGCGTCACTCCCGCCGGAAGGTGATTGGTGACCGTTCCCTTCGGACCTTTCACCGTGATGACATTGCCTTCCACCGTGTAGCTGACACCCTTGGGCAATGGGATGGGCTTCTTACCGATTCTCGACATTGATCTCTCCTGGCACCGCCGTGGACCTCGCCACGGTGGGCTTCCGGGCCGGCTTTTCGCCAGCCTCGTCTGCTCCGGGCACCGCCGCCGGAAGCGCTCCGGCGTCAGCGGCGGCCAAGCCGTCTTCCGGCCCGTACCCCTGCTGAAACCACAGCCGCGCGGCTGCGTTGCTCGCGCTTAATAAACCTCGCAGATCAGTTCGCCGCCAACGCCTTCCCTGCGCGCCTGCTTACCGCTGCGAACTCCCTTCGGGGTGGTCAGAATGGTGATTCCCAGACCCCCCAGGACCCGCGGAATCTCGTTGTGGTTCACATACACCCGGCAACCCGGACGTGAAATCCGCGTGATGTTGTTGATCGCGGCAACATTTTCGGCGTTGTACTTGATGTACACCCGCACTACCTTCTTGCCGTCTTCTTCCGTCGCCTTGTAATTGGCGATGTATCCTTCTTCTTTTAGAACCCTGGCAATCTCCAGTTTCAGCTTGGAGGCCGGCGCGTCCACCTTCTGGTGCCGCGCCTTGATGCCATTGCGGATCCTGGTCAGAAAGTCTGCCACCGGATCGGTAAAGCTCATCGTTCCATCTCCTGAATTCGTTCGCCCGTTCTCTTTCTTGCGCGCGCTGGCCGTGCGCAATACTGCACCGGCTTGCACCGGCTGCTCCCGTTTTCGGAAGCCACAGCGGAAAGAACCTGCGGCGACGTTTTATTCCTGCTCGCGCAGGACGGTCCAGTCTGCGGACCACGTGCCAGCCTTTGCGGGGATTACCCCCGCGCTTCAGGGTCGGTTTCCGGCTGCAGCGGCCCCCGGGCCATCCATCGGCCCGCACCCGCCGCCGCCCGTCTGCCTACCAGGACGACTTCGATACCCCGGGAATTTCTCCCTGTAGCGCCAGTCCGCGGAAGCACAGCCGGCAAAGGCCGAACTTGCGCAGATACGCGCGCGGGCGTCCGCACAGCTTGCAGCGGTTGTGCTGACGCGACGAGAACTTGGGTTTCTTGTTGTCCTTGGCGATGCTGGATGTTCTGGCCATCGTTTCCTTTATCTCTCGCACCCGGAGGTGCTTCCTACGGCTTCAACCTGCAACTTCAACCTGCAACCCTCTGCCCGCAAACGTCGCCGCCTGTGGCCGGAGGAAATTTAATTGGCGTTCGCCGGCCGGAATGGCATCCCGATCGCCTTCAGCAGCGCCAGCGCCTGTTCGTCGCTCGTCGCCGTCGTCACAATCGTGATGTTCATCCCCTTCTGGTGTTCCACCTTGGAGTAGTCGATCTCCGGAAAAATCAACTGATCGCGCAGCCCCAGGGTGTAGTTGCCGCGGCCGTCAAAAGAGCGCGTCGGCACCCCGCGGAAGTCGCGAACCCGCGGCAGCGCCACGTTCAGCAGCCGGTCCAGAAATTCGTACATGCGGTCGCCGCGCAGCGTAACCATGCACCCAATCGGCATCCCTTCGCGGACCTTGAAGGCGGCAATCGATTTCTTCGCCTTGGTCACAACCGGTTTCTGCCCGGTGATCTGCGCCAGCTCGGCCACCGCCGGGTCCAGCACCTTGGCGTTCTGCGTCGCTTCGCCCACGCCCATGTTGACCACTACTTTTTCCAGCCGCGGAACCGCCATCGGATTGGTCAAGCCAAGCTCCTTCAGCAAGGCCGGACGCAACTCTGTGAAATACCGCGTGCGCAGCCGCGCCGACGCCGCGTTGTTCGCCTTCGGACGCCCGGACTTGGAGCCTTGCTCGGGAGCCTCGGCGGCCTCACCCTTGCTTTTCTTGCCCGCCGGCTTGGCTGGCTGCTTGGCCGGCTGTTTCGCTTTCGCGTCTTTTGATTCCTTTGCTGCCATGGTTCAGTTCGCTTTCTCTCACGGTCCCGGAGTGGCTACCGTTACGTGAGGCGGTCAATTGAAACGGCCGTGGCCGCTTCGCGTGGTTATTTGTCCTTGTCGAGCGTGGTGCCGCACTTGGCGCAGACGCGAACTTTCTTTTCGCCCCGCACTTCGTGACGAACCCGCACCGGACCGCAGGTCCCGCAGACCAGCAGAACATTGCTGATCGCAATCGGCGCTTCCTGTTCCGCAATGCCGCCCTTGATCGCTTTCTGCGCATTCGGACGCACGTTCTTCTTCACAATGCTGACGTGTTCGACCAGGACCCGGCCGTTGGCCGGCGAGACCCGCAGAACGCGGCCCTCTTTGCCCTTGTCGCGGCCTGCAATCACCTTCACGGTATCGTTATGGCGGATATCAACGGTAGCCATCTGTTCCTCTCAAAACCTTCAGCGTTCTTGGGGCCGTTCCCCAACCGGGGAACTCCCGCGGGCAGCCGCTGCAGCCGCCCGGAGACTAGATAACTTCCGGGGCCAGGGAAACAATCTTCAAAAATCTCTTCTCGCGCAACTCGCGCGCCACCGGACCGAAGACGCGGGTGCCGACCGGCTCGCCGTCGGCGTTGATCAGCACCGCGGCGTTGCTGTCGAAGCGGATGTAGCTGCCGTCGCGCCGCCTGGTTTCCTTGCGCGTGCGCACGATCACGCACTTCACCACCGTGCCCTTTTTCACCGTGCCGTCCGGCGACGCTTCTTTCACCGCCGCCGTCACCACGTCGCCAATCCGCGCCCGCAGCCCGGTCGATCCGCCAATCGGCAGGATCATCTGCAGCTTGCGCGCTCCGCTATTGTCGGCCACCTCGAGGATGGACCTCATAAACACTGCCATGGTGCAATCTCCTTCAGCCCTCCGTTCGCGGAGGCTGCCCCTCTAGCTGGCCTGCTCCGGCGTTTCCTGGACCGCGCTCTCGGCCGCGATCGCAACCGCCGCCAGCGCCGAGCGCTTGACGATTTCCTTCAGCGTCCAGCGTTTCAGCCTTGACAGCGGACGGGTCTCTTCAATCCGCACAAAATCGCCCGTGCGCGCCGTCTGCTCTTCGTCGTGGGCATAAAACTTCTTGGTGCGCTTCACCACCCGGCGGTACAGCGGGTGAGCCTTCTGGCGATGCACCTCGACCACAATCGTCTTCGCCATCTTGGTCGAAACCACCTTGCCTACCAGGATTTTCCGCTGTCCGGCGGTCTTTGCGGCAACCGTTTCTTCTGCCATGGCTACTTGTTCTCCGTTCCGCTCTTGGTTGCGGCCAGTTGCTTCTCGCGCTGGATGGTCAGCACCCGGGCAATGTCTTTCTTCAGCCCGCGCATCTTCTTCAAGCTTTCCGTCTGTCCCATGTTGAGCTGGAACTTCAGCTTGAAGAGCTCTTCGCTGAGTTCGATCCTCTGATGGGCCAACTCGGCGTCGGTTAGGTTACGGATCTTTTCCGAATTCATCGCTCTCTTCTCTTCACCCCCGGCGGAGTTTCGCCGCCGGCGTCGGAATCTTGTGTCGAACGCCTCCGGCCTTTAGTGCGCCAGAACGTCGCGTTTCACAAACTTGGTAATCAAGGGCAGCTTGTGCGATGCCAGGCGCATTGCTTCCTCGGCATCCACCACGCTCACACCCTCCATCTCAAAAAGCAGCTTGCCCGGACGAACCACCGCAACCCAGTGATCCGGCGCTCCCTTGCCCTTGCCCATACGGGTTTCGGCAGGTTTCTTGGTGACCGGCTTGTCGGGAAATACCCGGATCCAGATCTTGCCGCCGCGTTTGATGAAGCGCGTCATTGCCACCCGCGCCGCTTCAATCTGGCGATCGGTTATCCAGCCCGGCTCCATCACCTTCAAGCCAAAATCGCCGAACGACAGCTCGGAGCCGCGCCAGGCCTTGCCGCACATACGGCCGCGCTGCTGCTTGCGATACTTCACTTTCTTCGGCATCAACATATGCAGTTTCCAATTGCCAGCTTCAAGTTCTGGCCGCCCATCCTGCGGGCGCGCCTGCCGGCTCTACCAACCGAACTCCAGGACTGGCCTCTGGAGACGCTGGCCGGCTTGCTCGCTCTAAAGTCCGGCCGTCGCAGTCGACGGTTCGCGCCGCTTCTGGGGTAAAATTTCGCCCTTGTACACCCAGGTCTTCACCCCGATCAGCCCATAGGTCGTGTGCGCTTCCGCAAATCCGTAATCGATGTCGGCGCGCAGCGTGTGCAGCGGCAACCGCCCCTGCAGATACCACTCCGAGCGCGCGATTTCGTTGCCGTTCAAACGCCCCGAGACGCGAACCTTGATCCCCTTGCAGCCAAAGCGCAACGCGCTGTCCACGCTCTTGCGCATCGCCCGCCGGAATCCGACCCGCTTTTCCAGTTGCAGTGCAATCGACTCGGCCACCAACTGCGCGTCCAACTCGGGTTTGTGAACCTCCAAAATGTCCACAAATACGTCCCGGTTGGTCCGCTTCTGCAGATCCAGCTTCAGCTTGTCGATCTCGGCGCCCTTGCGGCCAATGATGATGCCCGGCCGCGCCGTCCGGATAATGATCCGCAGCTTGTTGCCCGGACGTTCGATTTCAATCGAGCTCACTCCCGCCGACTTGAGCTTCTCCTTCAGCTCTGCCTTCAGCTTGATGTCCTCGATCAGAAACTTGTCATAGTCGCGATCCATGTACCAGCGCGACTTCCACGGCTTGGTGTAGCCGAGTCGGAATCCGTAAGGATGGACCTTCTGTCCCATAATTGCTTCGTCTCTCTGCCGGTGGCTTACTCGGGCCTTGGCCCTGGCGCCGCCGCTGAATTGGATCCTGCATCGGATCCCGTGAACCTGCCTGCGTTAGCCGCTGGAGGACCATCATTTGGCCCGCACCCGCCGCTACGCCGACTCCGCCGCAGCGGATTGCCTACTTCTTTGCCTTCGGCGCCGTCTTCCTGGCAACCGTCTTCCTGGCCAGCATCTTCTTCACCGCCGGCTTGCGTAACAGCTTTTTCGCCGGTGCCACTGCCGCCTCACCCTCGCCCGCGACTGGGGCCGCGGCCTTCTTTTTCTCCGCCAGTTCCAGTTCAATATGGGTCATGCGCCGCTGATAGCGGTAGGCACGCCCCATCGGCGCCGGACGGATCCGCTTCATCCGCGGACCATCGTTGGCAATGGCGTTCTTGACAAACAAATTGTCCAGATCGACATCCAGGCCCTTTTCCGCGCTCAGATAGCTGGCGTTTTCCACCGCCGAGCGCAGCAGCTTCAGGACCGAAGGCGCAATGCCCTTGTTGGTGAACGCCAGCGTGTTCAGCGCCGCTTCCACCCGCATGCCCTTGATCAGGCTCAGCACCAGGCGAGCCTTCTGCGGAGATACCCGCACGTACCGGGCTTTCGCTGTGAATTCCATGTCTTCTTCCCTTCCCATCTCATTCGCCGGAGCCCTCGCCGGGCGCCCATGCGTTCGATCCGTCCGCTCAACCCGGAACTCCGCCTATCTTGCCGGCTTGGCCGAGGTCTCCGCGGCCGCTTTCACCGAGTGCCCTTTGAACGTACGCGTGAAGCTGAACTCGCCCAACTTGTGCCCCACCATGTTTTCCGATACGTACACCGGAATGAACTTGCGTCCGTTGTGTACCGCAATGGTGTGCCCCAGCATCTCCGGAGTGATCGTCGAACGCCGCGACCAGGTGCGCAGAACCTTCTTCTCGTTGCGCGCGTTCATCCCTTCGATCTTTACGATCAGGTGCGAATCTACAAACGGCCCTTTTTTCGTCGAACGTGCCATGGTTTCCTTCCCTACTTGCCGCGACGCGACACGATGAATTTGTCGGTCCGTTTGTTGTTACGGGTCTTGTATCCGCGCGTCGGCTGCCCCCACGGGGTCACCGGATGACGGCCGCCCGAGGTCTTGCCTTCGCCGCCGCCGTGCGGGTGATCCACCGGGTTCATGACCACGCCGCGGTTCACCGGCTTCTTGCCCAGCCAGCGGTTGCGCCCGGCCTTGCCGATCGAGATGTTCTCGTGATCGGTATTGCCAACCTGCCCCACCGTCGCCATGCACTCCACCAGCACCTTGCGGGTTTCCCCGGAAGGCAGCTTCAGCAGCGCGTATTCGCCTTCCTTGGCCACCAGTTGCGCCGACGCCCCGGCCGAGCGCGCCATCTGCGCTCCCTTGCCCGGCTTCAGCTCAATGTTGTGTACAATCGTGCCCGCCGGGATGTTCTTCAGCGGCAGCGCGTTGCCCACCAGGATGTCGGCATCGGCGCCGCTGATGATCTTCGCCCCAACCTGCAATCCAACCGGCTGCAGAATGTAGCGCTTTTCGCCATCCGCGTAGCTGAGCAGCGCAATCCGCGCCGAGCGGTTGGGATCGTATTCAATCGTCGCCACCGTCGCCGGAATTCCCTGCTTGTCGCGCTTGAAGTCGATCACCCGGATCTTGCGCTTGTGACCGCCCCCGCGATGCCAGATCGTCAGGTCGCCGGAATTGCGCCGTCCGCCGCTGCCCTTCTTCGGCTCCGTCAGCGGCTTGTAAGGCCGGTTCGTCGTCAGATCGTCGTTGACCTGCGAGGTCTGGAAGCGCAGCGTCGGTGTGATCGGTCTGTATGTCTTGATCGCCATATTTCTTCTCTTCCAGATCCCGGCCCATCTCTGGGCGGGATCGCTTGGGCCGGACAGATAGGGTTTTGTTCTCCCATCCGGCGGCGCCGCGTTTTAAAGCGCGGCCGCTTCGGTTCATGCCGCGCGGCAACTACAGGTTCTGCGCGTACTCGGGCATCTTTTCGCCCTCGGCAAGCCGTACATAGGCCTTCTTCCAGTCGGGACGGAAGCCGGTAAACTTGCCCCGGCGCCGTTCCTTGCCCAGAAAATTAGCCGTGCGGACGCCGGCGACCTTCACCTTGAAGGCCTTCTGCACCGCTTCCTTGATTTCCGTCTTGGTCGCATCCGCGGCCACCTGGAAGACCAGCGTGTTCTCGGTCTCCTTCACGCCCAATCCCTTTTCGGTGATCACGGGCTTGCGCACGATCTGGTAGGGGGACTTAGACATTTTCCACCTCCGCCTTACGCTTCGGCGCAGACGCCTTCAGCGAGCTTTGCAGCCGTTCCAATGCCGCCTGCGAGAACACCACCAGTTCGTGCCGCAGCAGGTGATAGGGATGAACCTCGGGACCGTACAGCATCTCAACCCCTTCGATATTCCGCGTCGAAAGCTCCAGGTTCGGATTCAGGTTGGCACCGGCTTCCACCACCAGCGCCGTCTTGTTGAACTTCAGCCCCGCCAGCGCCTGCCGGAACGTCTTCGTCTTCGCCTCTTTCAGTTCCAGCGAATCGATTACGACCAGGTTGCCGTCGGCCAGCTTCGCCGCCAGCGCCGAACGCAGCGCCCCCAGCAGCTTCTTGCGCGGAAAGGCAAAGTCATAGGAGCGCGGCTGCGGTCCGTGAACCGTGCCGCCATGCCGCCAGATCGGCGAACGCACGCTGCCCACGCGGGCCCGTCCCGTTCCCTTCTGCCGCCACAACTTCTTGCCCGAGCCCGAGACCAGCTTGCGGTTCTTGGTGGCGTGCGTGCCCGCGCGTTGCGCGGCACGGTAATGCTGGACGGATTCCCAGAGCAGGTCCTCGTTCACCGCGCCGAATACTTCATCGGCCAGTTCGAGCGATCCCACTTTCTCTCCCGCCAGGTTCAGAACATCGATGGTAGCCATTTCGTTTCCTTTGCCGGGCCCGCATCTTCGGCGGCCCTTCAGTTGCCTTCCGTCAATGTGTGGCTGCGGAAGGTTCCGTTGTCAAACCAGCGCTCCCCGGCGGCACTGTTCCACCGGGGAAGCGAATCTACTTGCCCTTGGAGGCGCGTTTGGATGCCTTCAACGGGTTGATCATCGAGCCTTCGCCGCTGAATCCACGGCGCTCTCTGGGCGGCTTCTTGGACTTGCTGATCACCAGGTAGCCGTCCCGGTGACCCGGCACCGCGCCCTCCACCACCAGCAGGTTCTCGTCCTTGTCCACGCCCAGAACCCGCAGGTTCCGGACCGTCACCGCAACCGCGCCCATGTGGCCGCTCATGCGAGTGCCGGGGAAAACCCGCGACGGATAGGACGATGCGCCAATCGAGCCTTGCACCTGGAACATGTGCCCGTGCGCCGCCGGTCCGCCGGCAAACTTGTGACGCTTCACCACTCCCGCAAAGCCCCGTCCCTTGCTCGTGCCCGTGATGTCGACAAACTTGGTGCCGTCGAACAGATCCACCAGCACCTTGTCACCGACCTTCACGCTCCAGTCGGCGCCTTCCTCGTCTTCCACCACCGCAACTTCCTTCATGAACTTCACCGGAGGAAGATCGTGCTTTCCGAAGTGGCCCTTCATCGCCTTGCTCAGGCGCGAATCCTTCACGAACTCAACCAACCCGATCTGGGCGGCGTCGTAGCCGTCCGTCGCGGCGGTCTTCAACTGCGTAATCACGCAGGGGCCGGCCTGCAGCACGGTGACCGGGCGAACGTCGCCCTTGTCGTCGAATAGCTGCGTCATGCCTACTTTCCTGCCCAGAATTCCGTTTACCGACATTGCTTTTTCTCCATCATGCCCGCCGGAAATCCACCCAGGGGCACTGTGAGGGGCTGGCGCTCCAGGCGCCCGGCCGCGTTATTTGTGCTCTTTGCCGTACGCTTTGATTTCCACGTCAACCCCGGCGGGAAGATCGAGTTTCATCAATGCGTCCACCGTTTGCTGCGTCGGCTCCAGAATGTCGAGCAGACGTTTGTGGGTGCGGATTTCAAACTGCTCCCGTGACTTTTTGTCCACGTGCGGCGAACGCAGCACGCAGTATTTGTTCTTCACCGTCGGCAGTGGAATCGGGCCCGCAATCTGTGCTCCCGTACGCCGGGCTGTCTCCACAATTTCGCCCGTCGACTGGTCCAGAACGCGATAGTCGTATGCCTTTAGCCGGATGCGTATTCTTTCTTTGCCAATCACTGTTTGAACCCTCAAAGATCGTGCGGTCTTCTAGTCGCCGCGACTTCTTTTTCTATGCAGAGTGAAAGTTTGCCAGGAGAACCTTGCGGGGTGCCCCACCTTCGCCGCCGCTTTGGCGGCGAAGGTGGGATGGCCCACCGGTTCCCTTACAGAATCTCCGTGATCGTACCGGCGCCCACCGTGCGCCCGCCCTCGCGGATCGCAAAGCGCAGCCCTTTTTCCATCGCCACCGGCGTAATCAGCTCAATCTCCAAGGTGACGTTGTCGC
>Ga0181520_10000103_pt1 | contig 163635 bp, 108 predicted proteins | sample PEATcosm2014_Bin_29_FD_132451 | JGI IMG/M metagenome (GOLD analysis project Ga0181520, IMG submission 132451) | Peatland microbial communities from MTU Mesocosm Facility, Houghton, MI, USA - PEATcosm2014_Bin02_30_metaG | ecosystem: Environmental > Terrestrial > Soil > Wetlands > Peat | place... | reverse complement strand
TTGCACCGTTACAAGCTGAACGGCGAGATGCATTTTGCTAACGCGACCGGCTTGCGGGTTCCGGCGGGCATTGCCAGCGTACTGCTGAACGTGCGTGGGCTGAATGATTTCCGGCTGAAGCCGAAGCTGCGCAAGCGGGCCGTGCCAGCCTACACGGGGCAAACCGGCCCGACCTCTTTTGTGAATTTTCTGGTGCCGGCCGACTGGGCGACGATTTACAACGTGAATCCGATTTACAACGCCGGATACACGGGCACGGGTGCGTACGTGGGCGTGGTGGGACAGACCTACGCGCCGCTCTCCGACATTACCAACTTCCGCAGCGCGGCCGGAATGACGGCGCCGAAAGTTACCTATTATTGCATCGATCCGGATGCGGGCAACTGCACGGACGCGGCGGCAACGGATTTGACCGACGGCAACCTGGACGAAGCGGACCTGGACATTGAGTGGTCGGGCGGCATCGCCAAGAATGCAACCGTGGTGTTTGTGTATGCGCCGTGGTCGGACGTGACGGGCGATGTGGATCCCGTCACGGAGCAGTACTATGACGTCTTCGACGCCTTGCAGCGCGCGGTGCAGGATTACCAGGACACGCCCTTCAATGGCCAGGTGCTGCCGGTGATCAGCATGAGCTATAGCGATTGCGAGGAGAGCTTTGGGGGAGCGAATTCGGCTTACCAGGCCCTGATCACGAGTATCGGGCAGCAGGCGAGCTCGCAGGGGCAGACGATTGTGGTTTCCTCCGGCGACACGGGCGCGTTTGGATGCGACCCGAACAACGGCGAGACTACGGCAACCGAGGGAGTTTACGTCAGCGTGCCGGTGGATTCTCCCAACTACACGGGCGTGGGCGGCACGACGCTGAGCGGCGATGAGAGCGATCCGACCACGTACTGGAACGACACGGTAAACAGCAGCACAGGCATCCTTGTGGACTCCGCGCTGAGGTACATTCCCGAGACCGTGTGGAGCGATACGGACCTGGGATACGGGCTTTCGGCGACTGGTAGTGGGGTGAGTTTGTACTACCCGCAGCCAACAGTTTCCAACATTGGCTGGGCGCAGCCGACGCCGAGCAATTACAGCGGGGCGAGCGGGCGCTTTGTGCCGGACGTGGCGTTTGCGGCATCGCCGAACCACGATGGCTACCTGACCTGCTCGCAGGCCAACGACTCGACCGAATATGGCATCGATTGCACGACTGGATTCTTGAGCAGCCTGGGTTATTGGGACGACGTGATCGGGGGCACATCGGCCTCTACGCCTTCGTTTGCGGGAATGCTGACGCTGCTGGTGCAGAAGTACGGAAAACTCGGCAACATCAACCCGAAGCTTTACGAGCTGGCGGCCAATGCCACGACCTACACGGCGGTTTTCCACGACATCACGAGCGGAAACAACGTTGTGCCCTGCGATCCGGCGGACGGGCTCCCCTCGGACGTGGGCTGCCCGTCCAGCGGTGAATTTGGCTATACGGCCACGACCGGCTACGACATGGTCACGGGGCTGGGCTCCATTAATGGTGGCGCGCTGTACACGGCGCTGGCTGCTTCGGGCGGCGCGGGAACGACGACCACGACCGTGGAGGTAACGCCGAGTCCGGTGACGCTCGGCAGGACGATCACGCTGACCGCGACGGTAAAGTCGAGCAGCAGCGGGGTGATCGCCGGAACCGTGACCTTCAAGGTGGGCAGCACGAGCCTGGGTACGGCGACAGTAACGGACGGCGAGGCGAAGCTGAGCAATGTTGTTGACAGTGTGGCCAAGGGATTCGTCGTCGGGTCGAATACGATCAGCGCGGATTACGGCGGCAGCACACTGTTTGCGGCATCGGCCGGATCAACGGTGCTGGATGTGGACAAGCCCGTGCTGACGGTGACGGCCAATAACGCGGCGCGCCTGCATGGAGCAGCGAACCCGGCGTTCACCTACACGATCACCGGTTTTGTGGATGGCGACACCAGCGCAGTGGTCTCAGGTTCGGCGTTACTGGCGACGACGGCGGTGGCAAGCTCTCCGGTGGGAGATTATCCGATCACGTTCTCAACCGAGGGTTTGACGGCGACCAACTATAGCTTCAGCTACGTGAGCGGAACCCTGGCGGTGTACAGCGCTTCGACGCAGCTGCCGATGGCGTTGCTGCTCTCGTCGAACGGCGCGACGGCTGGTGGGGCGGGCTTTACGCTGACGGTGACGGGGGCGAACTTCACGTCGGCTTCGCAGGTGCTGTGGAACGGCGCGGTGCGGGCGACCACCTATGTCAGCAGCACGCAGTTGACCGCATCCATCAAGACGGCAGATATTGCCGAGGCAGCAACGAACCTGGTTACGGTTGCCAACGCCGCACCCAGTGCCGGGACATCGTCCGCACTACCGTTCGTGGTCAAATCGAGCGCACCGGTGGCGACCATCTCCGGCGGTTCGATCTCGGTGGCCGCTGGCGGCAGCGGAGATTACACCCTGACCTTGACGGGCAGCGGCTTTGTTACCGGCTCGGTGGCCGACTGGAACGGCACTAGCGTGACGACCCATTACGTGAGCCCGTGGCAGGTCTTGGCGGCGCTGACGGCGTCGCAGGCTGCCGCGCTGCCAGGGACGGCGAAGGTGGTGAATCCGTCCGGCACCTCGGCTAGCTTTGTGCTGCAATGAGCGGGCGCGGGCTTCAGACTGGGCGGGAGACCTGCCGGGCTGAAACCGTTCGGTATACACTACGGGGCAGATTCCCGGCCAAGCCTGCGCGGCGGACGCCAGCTTGCGGGCTGGGAGAATCGTTGGCCGTCATCCGGGCGCCGTTCGAGGTAATTGGCCGTGGCCGTTAGCTCTTCCATTGCGATGGATGCCGAACCAGCCTGCGGGACCACGCGGCTACCGATCAAGGTGGTTCGCCTGATTACCGGGCTGGAGATTGGCGGGGCGGAGCTGGGATTGCTGGAGAGTCTGCGCCACTTTGACCGCAAGCGCTTCCAGTTTGTGGTGGCGTGCCTTTACAACAACGGAAGCGTGGGACGGCAGATCGAGGAGCTTGGCATTCGCGTCCACGATATGCGGATGCGATCGTTTGGCGATCCGGCAGGGCTGCTGCGCCTGTGGCGATTTCTGAAAGCCGAACGGCCTGACATTCTGCACACGCATCTGTTCCGGGCGAACCTGTGGGGAAGATTGCTGGGCCGCGCCCTGCGGGTACCGGTGATCATCTCCCACGAGCACAGCATGACGCGCGGCGAGATTGAGGGCCACCGGCGGACATGGTTGCTGTCGGCCATCGATGCGGGCACAGCGCGCTGCTGCGACAAGATCATCGCCGTCTCGGCGGCAACGAAGCAATGCCTGGTGGCGAATTCCATCCCCGAAGAAAAGGTTGAGGTGGTTCTGAACTCCATCGACACGCGGGCGTTTGCGATGGCGGCGGGCGGGGAAGCGATTCGCAGCGAGTTTGGACTGGAAGGTGCGGCGGTGGTGACGATTGTGGCCCGCCTGGCTGCGAGCAAGAATCACGCGCTGCTGTTGGAGGCTTTCCGGCGTCTGCACGGGCGGCGGGCGGAGGCGAGGCTGCTGATTGTGGGCAGCGGGCCGCTGGAGGGCGCGCTGCGGGCACAGGCGGAAACGATGGCTCCCGGAATCGTGAAGTTTGCCGGAGCGCGCACGGACATTGCCGCGATCATGGCGGCCAGCGATGTGGCCGTGCTGTGCTCGGATGGGGAAACTTTCGGCAAGGTGCTGGTGGAGGCCATGGCCTCGGCAAAGCCGGTGATTGGAACGGCGGTGGACGGCATTCCGGAAGTGATTGTGGACGGACAGACGGGCATACTGGTGGCGGCGGGAGATTGCCCGGCGCTGGCCGAGGCCATGGAAACGCTGCTGGCTGACCGGGAACTGGCCGCCAGGATGGGCCGCGCCGGGCAGGCACGCGCGCAGGAACGGTTCGACGTCCGGAGATCGGTAGAGCAGTTGCAGAGGATTTACTCCGAACTGCACGAGAAACGCGTGGCCGAGGCCCGGGAGGATGAATTGCCGATTGCGCGGCCCAGGGACGAAGCCAGGGGGCAAGCAGCGGCGCCAGCTGAGGAGAGCGCCGGGCGCGCAGGCAGAGAGCCTCTGCAAGTGCTTTGCGTTTGCGAGCCATTGGCGGCCGGAGTGCCTGTGTACGTGGAGCAATTGGTGCGCAAACTGGAGGGAGCGCGGATTCACTTCACCGTGGCCTGCCCGGCGAAAAGCATCCTGCGGCAACGGCTGGCGGGATCGGGAGTCACCTTCGCGGAAGCCGATATGCATCGCGGCCTGAATCCGTTCACGGAATCCAGGGCGCTGCTGCAACTTTGGAAGATTATCAGCGCGAAGAATTTTGACGTGCTTCACCTGCACAGTTCCAAGGCGGGATTGCTGGGGCGGGCGATCACCGCGTTGCGCAAGGTGCCCACGGTTTTTACTCCGCATTGTTTTTCCTTTGAGAGCGTACACGACATCAATACGAAATTTCGCAGCTACCTGATGGCCGAGAGGAAGCTGGGAAAATGGACCGACGTGCTGGTGTGCGTTTCCTCCTACGAACGGGAGCTGGCGCTGCGCTACGGCATCGTTCCGGCGGACCGCATCGTGATGATCCCCTGCTTTGTGGACCTCAGCCGCTGGACGCTGCGCGGATATCCGGAAAGCCTGAAGGCGAAACTGGGCATTCCGATGAACCATATGGTGGTGGGAACGGTCAGCCGCTTTCATCCGCAAAAGGCTCCGCTGGATTTTGCGCGGACGGCTGAGCTCATCCTGCGCGAGCGTGCGGACGTAAGCTTTCTGTTTATCGGCGACGATGGTCCGCTGCGCACGGAATTCCAACAATATCTGCGCCGCAAGGGACTGACGGAGAGGGTGATCCTGGAGCCGTGGACCGACGATGCGGACTACTTGACCCAGTGCGTCGCCATGATGGACGTGTTTGTTCTGAATTCGCTGTGGGAGGGATCGCCTTTGGCAATTATCGAGGCGATGGCGATGGAGCGGCCGGTGGTGGCCACCGACATTCCGGCACTGCGCGAGATGGTGCAGGAGGCCGGATGCGGCTTGCTGTCGAGTCCGGGGCGGCCGGAGCGAATGGCGCCCGACATTCTGCGGGTGCTGGATTCGCCGGAACTGGCGCACGCCTTGGGAGCGAATGGGCGGCGGGAGGCGGTTACGAGATATTCACTCGACAAGATTGCCGAACGGCACGCCGAGCTTTATTTCAGTGTGGCGCCCTCCCTGGTTCACGACGGATCACACGCAGGCCGGTAAGACGGCCGGCTTGCGATAGAATCTGCATGGGATTGGCCGGTCGAGGGCCGGCATCCCGGAAGAGACGAATGCAGACAGAAGCGGTCCGGTGCAGCGAAGACAGCCATGTCCTGAAAAGCTTTCTGGGATGGTGCAGGAAACAGTATTGGCTGGCGCTGCTTCCCGCCCTGCCGATTCTGCTGACCCGCTTTTACTATCCTGCCCTGCTCGATAACGAAGCCGGAAAACTGATTGAGGCGCGCAGGATGATTGAGCCGGCGTTCCTCGGCAACGATTGGCTGCAGATGGCTTCGCGCGAAGACGTTCTGTACGGGGTGTTTTCAGCGCTAGTCGCGCCGTTCTGGGTGCTGTTGAAAAACGCGATCCTGGTTGCGCTGGTTGGGCGGTTGCTGATCTGGGCGTTGCTACTCTACGCCTTGCTGAGGCTGGCCCGCGCCATGGAGGTGGAAGGCTATGCGCTGGCGGTGGGCCTGGCGACGTGGCTTTTTTGCTCCCAGACCATGGGCGCCAACGAATGGATCTTTGGCGGCATCGAGAGTAAGTGCGTGGCCTACGCGCTGCTGTTCCTGGGGTTGGAAAGCGCATTGCGCAAGAGGGTCGTCGCGGCAGCCGTGTACTGCGGCTTCGCCATCTGGTTGCATGTGCTGGTGGGAGGCTGGGGCGCGATGGCGCTGGGCGGGGCGGTGCTGATTTGCGGGCGCAGCTACGGATGGCGGCGGGCACTGCAGTTCGGCGCCATCACCGGGGCTTTTCTGCTGCCGCTGGCGTGGGTTTTTCTGCACAGTACCAGCCTCGCGGAAGGCCGTGGAAGTGCGGATGAGGCGAATCGCCTGATTGTGCTGTTCCGCAATCCGCATCATCTGGACCCATGGTTTTTTCACGGCAAGGCTGAGTTTGTGATCCTGTGCCTCCTGGCTGGCGTCACCGCCTTTGGCCTGTGCCGGCTGATTGCGGGCCCGAAGGCCGCGCTGATCCGTTGGTTCCTGGTGATCCTGTTACTGCAATTTGGCGCGGGACTGGTTGCCCGGAGACTGGGAGCGTTCTGGTTCCTGAAGTACTATCCTTTCCGCGTTGCTGACGTGCTGGTGGGTCTTTTCTTCTGGCTCACCCTGCCGATGTTGCTGGTTTGGCTTTCGCGGGGCGGAGTTCTGAGCAGATTTCCGGCGAAATTCCGCTCCCTGGGATGGTGCCTGGTTCTGCTGGCGTTCACCCTTGTGGTGGTAGTGAAGTCGGCCCCGGTGATGAAACGTCATCTTGGGATATTTGCCGAATCCTGGTCGAGATACATCCGGCATGACGAGTCTGGCTGGGTGGAGGCAACCGATTGGATCCGGTGGCATACGCCGGCGTCGGCGGTCATTATAGCGCCGCCGTGGGAGGGAACGTTCTGGATCGATGCGGAACGCGCCGAAGTGGCGAACTTCAAGAGAGCTCCGCACAGCCGGGCAATCCTGGAGTGGAACCGGCGCATGATGGCGCTGAATGGCGGTCCCTTTCATGAGTGCAGCGACGGGGTGCTGGACGAGTTGCAGCGAAATTACCCGGAACTGGACGCGGCCACCGTTGCAGCTCTGGGCAAGAGGTACGGTGCGGACTACTACCTCACCACCCGCCGGCGCCTGGATCTGGCGGGACGGCTTGTGCATGAAAACCCCAGCTACTTCCTCTACCAATTGAGTCGCTGAGACCGCAACCAGGCGGCGTGGCTTTACGATGCGGCCGCCGGCTGGCAGGTGCGCAACGCGCGGCGCAAAATAGCCGCGGCGATCGAGGTCTGCACCAAGGCAGAAACGAGCAGGGAAATCGCCGCACCCATGGCGTTCCAGCGAGGCACGAGGAGGAGCGAGGCAAGGGCAGTTGTGGCGACCGCGGCCAACATGGTCCAAACCTGGTAGCGGAAGACATGCGCCGCGGTGATGCCGAATCCGAGGAACGAGGCAACCGCGGCGACGCCCGAGGTTGCGGAAAGAACCAGGAAGACGTTGACGTGCGCGGCATACTCCGGGCGGTAGATGAGGGCCAGCAGGGGACGGCCAAAGAGGGCGGCGACCGCGAGGCTGCCGAGACCGAGCAAGGCTCCGATGGCGCACAGGCGCAGCATCAATTGGCGGAATCGCCCCACCTCGCCTTGCGCATAGAAGCGCGAGAGGCGGGGCGAGACCGACTGTCCGAGTCCGTTGACAACCAGGGAAAGCGCCATGACCACATAGCTGAGAGAGGCGAAGATGCCCAGCTCGGCGCTGCCGGAGTTTCGCATCAGGGCGTAGCGCGGAATGCTGACGTTCAGCGAGATCAGCATCATGATGAGCCCGAGGGGAAAACTGAAGAGCGCCAGGCGGCCAAGGCGGCGGCCCTGCCACGCCAGCAGAGGGGCGTTCTGCAGCACCCGCCTCGCCATTGCCAGGTCCCAGGTGAGCAGCACCACGGCTGAGACCGCCGGCAGGGTGGCGACGGCGACGATGATGGAATGAGTCTGGCGGAAGAGCACGGCGAAGAACGCGAGCGAGAACAGAGCCCGCAACAGGAGGCTGATTCCGAGCCGGTCCATCCGTTCCTGCTTCTGTTGCAGCCCGCCGCAGATATCGCAGAGGGAATCGACGGCCAGGCTCAGCGCGAGCACGAGGACAAGCAGGCGGAGGGAAGGATTCCAGTGCAGGAAGAAGGCGAGCGCGGCGATGAGCAGCAGCGCCAGACCGGAACAGAGCAGGCGCAGGGTGGCGAAGTCCGCGAAGCCATAGCGGTTGCGCGCGTCGGTGGCTTCCACGGCGCTCAATTGCAGATTGGTGAGCATGAATACGGGGCTGACCAGCGCCAGGGCCAGAGCATATTGGCCGACCAGCGCCGGGCTGGCCAGTTTGGCCAGCACCGCAACCCGCGCCCACTGCGCCAGCGAGAAGGCCCCGTTGCCCATCAGCAGCCAGGAGAAGTTGCGCCGAATGGGCGGAACCGTGCGCGGTGCGAGGCCCGGGCGAAGGCGGCGATCTTCCGGCGCGTTAACGGCCATGCACGAGGGCTGGGTGATGGACTCCATGGGTGATTGACCGTGCCAGTCCTATTACTGAAAGCCCGGCACAGTTTGCAACGTTCGGTTGCTGGGGCCGGTTGGTTTCATATTACCCTACCAAGGCAGGTGTTCCTCGAGGGGGGCTGCTGGCAGAGCGGTGGCATGCCCGGGCTGCCAACGCAGCAAGGGATTGCCGGAAAAGCCCGACTGGTTTCATCTGGAGCAACCGGCATTGAGGCCCAGAACAAGGCCGGAGATGCGGCTCAATTTGTGAATGGAGTTTCACTTGGGCCGTTTTTGCGCAGAGTTTTCCGGTGATACACTTAGCCACTTCATGCCGAAGCCACTTTTCTGCAATAAACCCGCTGAACGATCTTTGGAGGAGAGAAATGCGAGTGCTTAAAGTGATGTTCCTGACAATAATGGTGGGGTTGGCGGTTGCCCAGACGAACCAGGCGCAGGCACCAACGGTGGTTCCAGAGGTGCTGCGATATGGCGGTCAACTTCCCAACACCGACGGCATGCGGACTCAGAAATTGCTACGCTTTTCGATTTATGCTCAGCAGGCGAGCAGCAGCCCGATGTGGAGTGAGGAGCAGGTTGTCTGGGTCAACAGCAATGGGAGCTTCAACGTCCTGCTCGGCACGGCCACGGAGAACGGTGTGCCGGCGCGGTTATTTGCAGATGGCGTGGCGCGCTGGATCGGAGTGAGCGTGGACGGTGGCGAGGTGGCGCCGCGAACCTTGATGGTGAGCGTGCCCTATGCCCTGAAGGCCGCCGACGCGGAGACCCTGGGTGGTCTGCCGCCTTCGGCCTACGTGACCCGCGATGAATTGACGAACGCCTCGGCCGCGGCTGGTGGCGCGGCGCCGACGAGCGCCTATATCAACACGGCCGCCATAAATTCGGCGGCCAACCGGGCCGTTGCCGCCGCCATCGCTGCTTCGGGCGCAACCGCTGGATACCTGCCGGTCTTCACCGACAGCACCGGCGACCTGGGCAATTCGCTGATCGCGCAATCGGGCGCCTTTGTTGGCATCGGTACGGCGGCTCCGGCGGCCATGTTGGACCTCTCCGGCACCAACCCCACCCTGCGCATCGACAACTATTCCAATACCGCAGGCGACTCGCCGAACTTCAACTTCATCTCTGGACGCGGTACGTCGAGTGTTCCGCTGGCCACCCAGAGCGGCGACAACCTGGGCCAGTTCGCTTCCGCCGGATACAACGGCGCGGCATTTCCCGGAAGCAAGGTCAAGGTCAGCTTCCTCGCCACCCAGGACTGGACCACAACCGCCAATGGCACGGCGATGACCTTTGCGACCACGAAAAACGGCACTACCTCGCGTGCCGAGCGGATGCGCATCGACAATACCGGCAACGTCGGCATCGGCACCACCACACCGGCCTATCCGCTGTCGGTCAACGGCGTGGTGCAGAGCATGACGGGCGGCTTCAAATTTCCTGATGGCTCTACCCAGACGACGGCCGCGACGGGAGGTGGCGCGGGCGTGACGCTGACTTCGCCGAATGGCTCGATCACGGTGGGCGGCACATCGCCGGCGCTGACGGTGGAGGCGAACACCGCGGTGGTGCAGAAGCGCGTCACCGGCAGCTGCGAGGCAGGCTCGGCAGTGACGGCAGTGAGTGCCTCTGGTACGGTCACCTGTGCCACTACGGGCGGCGGCTCGGGTACCGGAGGTCTGATTGTCAAAGACGCCAAGGGAAACGTGCTCGGGGCGATGATCGCGATGGCCGGAACCGACGTGACGATCTATACCTCGGGATACTTTGTCACCGTGGGCATTTCGGGAGAATTCCCGGTGGCAACGGCACCATTCCTGATCAGTCTCAACACGGTCTCTCCGGGGTATTCAGACATATTCTGGAGCGGTACGACTTGTAACGGAACTGCTTACCTGGACGCCCAGGGACTTGCTACTGTCAATTTCCCCACGATGTATGCGAAGGACGTAATTTATTCCGCGTCGGCGAATCAGCTCATGCTGCCGGTTGTCACGGCAGGCCAGGTGACGGCCACCTCGGGAAACTATACCTTGGCCAGCGAAGAGATCGCCGGATACCCTTCACCGGATTACACGTTCGCGGATGGCGTGTCCTGGTGCTACCAGACGGGGACGGCGACGGAGACCGGATGGCCATTGGTGGCGATCGATCCGGCGACGGTACTCGGCTGGACGGTCACCGGAACTGGAGCAGGAAAAACGCTGCAGGTGGCGGGCCCGCTGCAACTGCCATGACGCAGAAAAGGCGGCAGAGGAGAACGATGCGCGACCGCCGGGGGCGGCCTAATGACGGCTGGCTGGATCTGGTCAACACGGGCGGATGGATCAATGCGGCAGGTGGTTTACGGGGTGGCCGTGGCGTTCTTTTCAGACCCGTTATGCTACACTGCCGTCAGAAAAACGAAGTAGTCAAATTGGTGTACCCGTTGCAATGAATGGTCCGTCTCGGCAATAGGAATACCGGTAGGAAAGTGGTTCGGAAGCGAGCCCAAAACGCGCCTCCTGGGTGCTGCAGATTCCATATTCAGGATTGGGAAATTTTCGCCTTTGTTGAGACCGGTGGACGGATGAAATCCAAGAAGCGATGGGGCTTGAAGCGGGGTTGAATACAACTGCAAACGGAGACTGTGTAGTCCCAGGCGGTGGTGGCGGCGACCGGGTATGATTATTCGGACCGAACGGTTGGGTTCGGTCCTGCACTCCAAGGTGAGGGGAAAATGATTCGGCGGCTCAGCTTGTACGAATTCTTTTTTCGGGTCTTATGTTTCCTGTTGCCTGTGGTTGCCTTCCTGATCTCCGGAATCGGGTTGAGCCGCCTTGGACTGATCAATCGCCCGACCCATGACTACCTGTACCTGTGCGTCACCCTCACGCTGGTTTGGATTCTGTGCTCGGTGCATTTTGAAGTTACCAACGTGGAAGCGCTGTTTCTTGACTCCAACGGACTGCGAAACTGTCTGAAGGCGATGGCCTGGACGTACATGTCCGGCTTCAGCGCGCTGTTTTTCTACCGGCAGGCTTCCTTTTCGCGGCTGATGCTGAGCGCCAGCGCGCTGATTCTGCTGGCTGGGATTCTGCTGCTGCGGTTGGGTTTCCGGCACATGGTGAAGCGCTCCAGCAAGCAGGTGGAACGGCTCCGGATCATCATCATTGGCGCAGATGCATTTGCGCAACAGACCTCTGAAAGACTGAGAAACAGCGTGGTAACACCGTGCGAGACGGTGGCGTTTGTGCGCATTCCGGGACAACTCCTGGGTGTGGAACCGGGAGTCCCGGTCTTTGAACTGGCAGAACTGATGCGCCACCATATCAAGCACCTTGCCGACGACATGGTAATCGCTGCGTCACCCGAGGTTCTGCCGATACTTTCCAGCCTGATCGGGCAGTTGAAGGACCTTGCAATTCCAATTCGTTTTTGCCTGGATTTTGGCGCCGGCGTGAGGGTGCGCGAGCGCTTTTTCCGGATCGGGGGCACGCATATACTCGACGTGCAGATTGCTCCTTCGGAGACGATCAGCTACGTGATTCTGAAGCGCTGTTTTGACATTGTGTTCTCGGTGATCGCGCTGACGGTTGCGGCCCTTCCCATGCTTTTGATCGCACTTGCGGTGAGGTTGTCCTCGCCCGGTCCGGTTTTCTTCGCGCAGGAGCGCGTGGGCATCAATGGACAGGGCTTCCGGATGCTGAAGTTTCGCACCATGCGAGTGGCGCCGCTGGAAGAAAGCGATACGCGCTGGACCACGGCGTGCGATTCGCGGCGCACCGCGGTCGGAGTATTTCTGCGCAAGAGCAGCCTGGACGAGCTGCCCCAGTTTTTCAACGTGCTGCGGGGCGACATGAGCGTGGTGGGACCGCGTCCGGAGCGGCCGTATTTCGTGGAAAGATTCAACGATGAGATCGATGCTTACAACACCCGGCATCACCTGAAGTCCGGGATTACGGGTTGGGCGCAAGTGAACGGATTGCGCGGCGATACCGACATTGCCAAGCGGGTGGAACTGGATCTGTATTACATCCAGAACTGGAGCTTCACCTTCGACCTCCAGATTATTCTGATGACCGTATTTTCCGGACTCTTTGCCCAGAATGCCTATTGACCAGGCGTGGTGGCAGCCTGCCTGGAGGTGACTTCAGCGGCTTGCCCCGGGGAGGAACGCGGCGCCATTGCGAAGCGCGGGAGGTGGGTTGGGCGCGGCGGAGGCGGTGTTTCAATTGCGGTTGGCGAGGGCTCAGCGGGCATTGGCTTCTGGGCCTAATTTTGTATCAGGGGGAGTCAGAGTGCGGAACTGGGCGTCGGTCTTGCTGCTCGCCGGAATCACCTGGTTGGCGCAGGCACAGACGGTCCCGCCGCCAGAGGCGGTGGCGATGCCGGCGGCGGACAAGCGCCAGGATGACGACCGCGGCGTAGGACTCAAGTCACTTCCACGCGACATCTTCGAGGACCAGGGAGCGCTGTTCACCATGCCTTTGCGCATGGGCCAGCGGCAGTGGAAACTGGGGGTGCCGTTCAGCGCCGTGGCGGCGGGACTGATTGCCTCCGACACGGCGGTTGAGGGGCACGTTACGCGGACCCCTGCGACGGTGTCGCACGCCTCGACGTTCTCCAACGCGGGGATGGGTGCCCTGGTTGCGGTGGGCGGCGGCATGTACCTGTGGGGCAGCTTCGCCAAGAACGAACACGCGCGAGAGGCCGGCTTCCTGAGTGGGGAAGCCGCCATCGACGCCTATCTCGATACGTCCCTGATCCAGTACGCAGCCGGCCGCAACCGTCCCTTTACGGGGAACGGGCGAGGAAATTTTTTCAGCAGCGGCGGGGCCGGTTCGTTTCCTTCGCAGCACTCGGCGATCAGTTGGGCGGTTGCCAGCGTGATTGCCCATGAGTACCCGGGACCGCTGACAAAGCTCTTAAGCTACGGACTTGCGGGAGCCGTGAGCGTGGCGCGAGTGGAGGCTCACGACCATTTCATGAGCGACACGGTGATTGGCGGCGCACTGGGCTGGTACATTGGGCGGCAGGTGTACCGGGCGCGCTCCAGCGACGCGGATATCGATGTCCGTAAGTGGGGCAAGTTCGAGCGGGACGAAAACAGCGAGCAAGAGCAGGTGACCAGCCAGATGGGCTCCAGTTATGTTCCGCTGGATAGTTGGATGTACGCGGTCATCGAGCGCCTGGAGGCAATGGGATACATCACCACGGGCAGCGCCATGGTGCGTCCGTGGACGCGGTTGGAGTGCGCGCGTTTGCTGGCGGAGGCACACGAAAAGATGGACGCGGGCAACCTGGTGGAGAGCGACAGCATCGCCGCACCGCTGCTGGATGCGCTGGACGAGGAACTTTCGCACGAGAACGACCTGAGGGATGGTGGAAGAAACACAGGCATGCAGGTGGAAAGCCTGTACGCGCGCTTCACGGGAATTGCCGGCACGCCGCTGCGCGATTCTTTCCACTTTGCGCAGACGCTGGTGGATGATGGCGGCCGTCCTTATGGACAGGGAGCCAACGGGATCGGGGGAATTTCCGCCCGCGCCGAGGCGGGACCGCTGGCCTTCTATCTGCGCGGCGAGTACCAGTATGCGTCCGCGCTGCCGTCCTACAGCGCAACCGCACAGCAGGCGATCGCCGCGTCCGACGGGTTGCCGTACGGTTGGAACCTGCGGTTGGGCACAACCAGCCGGGCGCGCCCGGTGGAGGCCTACGCGGCAGTGAACAGCTCGAACTGGCAGCTCAGCTTCGGGCAACAGAGCCTATGGTTGGGGCCGGACAAGAGCACCTCGATGATTCTCTCCAACAACGCCGAAGCCATGCCGATGTTGCGCCTCGAGAGGGTGAGTCCGCTGGCGCTGCCGGGCTTTCTGCAGGGACTGGGGGCGGTGCGCACGGACTTCTTCCTGGCTCGCGAAGGCGGGGTTCACTTTGTGCGCCTCGGTCCGGACTTTGTTCTCAATGGCAGCGCCAGTCAGCCGCTGGATCCGCCGCCGTACATGTGGGGCGTGAGCATTGCCATCAAACACTCGGAGAGCTTCGAGTTTGGATTTGCTCATACCACGATCTTCGCCGGCTATGGCCGCCCGCTGAATCTCAAAACATTCCTGCACACTTTTTCGCTGGAAGGCAACGCCCAGGCGGTGGATCCCGGAAAGAGAACGACGGAGTTCAACTTCTCCTGCCATGTTCCGGGAATTAGAAAATGGCTGGTTCTCTACAGCGAGGGATTTGCCTACGACGCGCCGAATCCGGGAAAATTTGGGCAACGTTTTGCGATGGATCCTGGCATCTATCTGCCGCAGTTTCCGGGATTGCGGGGGATGGATTTCCGGGTGGAGGGATTCACCACAAATCTTCCTGGACTGGAGTTTCCAGCCTACTTTTATGCGAACCAGCACTACCCGCAAGGGTATACGAACTATGGGCAGATCCTCGGCAGTTGGATTGGGCGGCAGGGTAGCGGCGTCGCGGCGACGGGTACATACTGGTTTTCGGCGCGCAACAAGGCCTCGGCGAGCTATCGCAAGACGGTGGCGGACAAATCATTTCTCGAAGGCGGGGATCTGGAGGATTTCTCCGGCAGTATTACATGGATGCTGCGGCCGGGGATCGAGTTCTCGGCGACGAGCCAGTACGAGCGCTGGAATTTCCCACTGCTGGCGGCAACGGCGCGAACTGACGTGGCTACATCGTTTGGGATTCGGCTATTTCCGAAGACCCGACTCGGTTCCGAGGATCAGGGCAGGGAATCCGGGGCGGGGGCGGCGCGCAAATAGCGATGATTGGCGGGACGAAATGAAGCTGAGAAGAACAAAGATTCCAGAAGTCGTGGTGCTGGAGCCGGAGGTGTTTGGCGACGATCGCGGATTCTTCCTGGAGAGTTACAACCAGAAGAGTTTTGAAGAGATTGGACTGGGGCGGATTTTCGTCCAGGACAACCACTCGCGCTCGGCGCGGAATGTGCTTCGGGGCTTGCACTACCAACTGCAACGGCCGCAGGCCAAACTGGTTCGCGTGGTCTCCGGATCGATCTGGGACGTGGCGGTGGATATCCGGCGCAGCTCACCCACCTTTGGAGAGTGGGTCGGCGAAGAGCTTTCAGAGGAAAACAAGCGCATGCTCTGGATTCCGGAGGGTTTTGCGCATGGCTTCCTGGTGTGCAGCGCGCGCGCGGACGTGCTGTACAAGGTCACGGATTTCCAAGCGCCAGCCGCTGAGCGGCGCCTGTTGTGGAACGATCCTCAACTGGCGATCCGCTGGCCGCTGAGCGATGAGCCGCTGCTTTCGCCGAAGGATCGGTACGGGCTCTTGCTCAGCCAGGCCGAGGTATTCGATTAGGACACTCGTGGCGGAAATTCTGGTGATAGACGTGCCATGGCGGTTGGGGACAGACCGGCCTGAGAGGCTGATACACCTGGGTTTATCGCTACCAGAGCCGGGGTTTTTGAAGGCAGGGCTAGCTGCTGCCCGCCTGCGCTGGATCGAATCGCAGAGCGGGCGCATGGGGCAGAAGGCGAACAACCATCTTTGGTGAGAGAATGATGGGACCTCATAATGAATTCGATCTCGAACGGATGGCCATTTACGTGCGCAAATTCATGAGACAGTTTTGTCTTTCGCTGGGGATTGTCATCGCCCTGGCAGGATATTCATTGGCGCAGCAGGATGCGAGCGGGCAGCAGGACTCAGGTGCGCAGCAGGACTCGACTTCCGGGACGAGGCCTTCGGCGGCTGACTGCCTGGCGGCCGTTACCAGCGGTGGTTCGGTGCCCACGGGGTGCTTCCAGGACAGCAGTGGTGGCGGGTCGATGCGCCAGCAACAGGACACAACGCCGGCGCGGGTTCAATTGCCGCAGTTGACGGGCGAGCGTCCGGAGACTCCGGAACGGAAGATGTGGGCGCCGGTGAATCCGTCGCAGCGCCCCAAGATCGAATTGCCAGTTTGGCCGCAAACCGAATTCGAGCAGATTGTGGCGGACACGGTTGGGCGCGCCCTGCCACTTTTTGGCCAGTCGCTGTTTGCCCAGCCTCCCAGCACATTTGCTCCCACCGACCGCGCCCAGGTTCCGGGCGATTACGTCCTGGGCCCCGATGACGAGTTGCAGATCCGCATCTGGGGGCAGATCAACGCCAGCCTGCATGTGGTTGTGGATCGCTCCGGGCAGATTTTTATCCCCAAGGTTGGCGAGATTTCGGTGGCTGGGATTCGCTACAGGGATCTCGAAGAGCACTTGAAGAACGAGGTTCTCAAGTATTACCGGAATTTCAGCCTCACCGCGAACATTGGGCGTACGCGCTCAATCCAGGTTTACGTGGTGGGCCAGGCGCGCGATCCGGGCAGCTACACGATCGGCTCGCTGAGCACGCTGGTGAACGCAGTGTTTGCTTCCGGTGGTCCTTCGCCGCAGGGTTCATTGCGCGACGTACAGGTACAGCGCGAGGGTAAGACGATTGCGCACCTGGATTTTTATGAGCTGCTGGTGAAGGGCGACAAGTCGAAGGATATCCGCCTGCAATCGGGCGATGTGTTGTATTTTCCCCCGGTGGGGCCGCTGGTTGCCATGGCCGGCTCGGTGAATACGCCGGGCATCTACGAGGTGAAGGACGGCTCGGCGCTGGGAGATTTGATCGAAATTGCGGGCGGGCTGAGCACCGCGGCTGACGCGAATAAGGTGACGGTGGAACGCATGGGCGATCATCAGGCGCACTCGGTCATGGAGTTTCCGCTAGACGCGCAATCGCGGGCGCTGCCGCTCAACGATGGCGATATCGCGCGCGTGTTGTCCCTTGTTCCCCGCTTCCATAACGCGGTTACTTTGCGCGGAAACGTTGTGGACCCCGGACGCTACCCTTGGAAACCTGGGATGAGGGTGCGCGATCTGATTCCGAACGCGCAGGCGTTGCTGACGCGTCCCTACTGGATGGGCCGCGCCGGGATGACCGACGGGCGCAGCACGGAATATCCCATCCGCCCCGAGCCCGAAGGCGACAAAGCTGCATTGACGTCTCCACCGTCTGCCAATGCCGCCTCCGACGATCGCGGGCAATCCAGGGTTGGCGATCAGTCGCAAGGCAACGATGTTCCCTCTCAGTTGGCGCGTAAGAATCCGAACAGCGAAACCCTGACCGGCGATTTGCACCTGGCGTCTCCAGAGATTAACTGGAGCTACGCGGTCATCCAGCGGGTGAATCCCGTAGACCTTTCCACCAAGTTGCTGTCGTTTGATCTGGGCAAGGCGGTGCTGGAAGGCGATGAGGCCAACAATCTTGCGCTTGAGTCCGACGACATCATCACCATCTTTTCGCAAGCCGACGTTGCGGTTCCGCAGAGCCAGCGGGCGCGCTACGTACGTCTGGAGGGCGAAGTGGTGCGGGCCGGAATTTACAAGGCGGAAGAGGGTGAATTGCTTCGCGACGTGATCAGACGCGCCGGAGGCGTGACCACGGAGGCCTACATTTACGGCACCGAGTTGACGCGCGAATCGGCCCGGCTGGAGCAGCAGAAGAGCATCGACGAGTTGGCGAACTCACTGGAAGTGGAAGTACACCAGGCGTCGGCTTCGGCCGCCATCGGCAGTTCTGCCGTAGACGCGCCGATGGTTGCGGCGCAGCAGAAGTCGCAGCAGGCGCTGGTTGAACGCCTGAAGAATCTCAAGGCGACCGGCCGCGTGGTGCTGAACCTGAAGCCGACGGCCAACTCGATTGACGCCTATCCGAAGATTGCCGTGGAGGACAACGACCGCATCGTGATCCCGCATCTTCCTTCGACGGTGTCGGTGGTGGGCATGGTCTACAATTCCGGTTCGTTTGTCTACGACTCGCGGCGCAAGGTGGGCGACTATTTGAGGATGGCGGGCAGAGGCAGGCCCCATGCTGACATGCGCCACGCCTTCGTGCTTCGCGCCGACGGAACGGTGGTTCCCAGCAAGTCGGTCAACGGCCTGTTTGAGGGCGACAGATTTTCGTCACTGCGCCTGTATCCTGGAGACCAGATCGTGGTGCCGACCCGGATTCCAACCGGAAACTTTGTCCGCGGTCTGCGTGACTGGACCCAGATTTCCTCGCAGTTGGCGATTACCGGCGCGGCGTTGGCTGTGATTCAGTAGGAGCGGAAATGATCGACACGGAAACCATCGCGCAGGCGGAGGACTCCTCATTACCGGCATCTCCCCGGGAGTTTGCGACTCTCGACTTCCTGATTCTGGTGGGCCGCCACAAGCGATTCATCCTGTGTTTCACCCTGGGCGCGGCGGTGCTGGTGGCGATCATCAGCTGGCTGATACCGAACAAGTACACGGCGAAGACGACGGTTCTGCCGCCGGCGCAGTCCTCCATGAGTTCCAACCTGCTGAACCAGCTTGGCGGGGCGGGAGGAGCGTTGGCCTACCTTGCAGGCGGGAGTCTTGGCATGAAGAATTCCGCGGATATGTACGCCGCGCTTTTTCATAGCCGGACGGTAGAGGACGCGGTGATTGAGCGCTTCGGGCTCATGGCGCGGTACCGCAAGAAGACGATGTGGGACACCCGCCGTTCCTTTGAGAGACGTTCGACGGTGGTGCTTGGAGTCAAGGACGGACTGATTCGCGTCACCGTGGAGGATCGCGATCCGAAGCTGGCCGCCGCGATTGCCAACGGCTACGTGGAAGAGTTCCGCAAGCTTTCCGCCAACCTGGCCATCACGGAGGCTTCGCAACGCCGCTTGTTCTTCCAGCAGCAATTGCTGGAGGCGAGAGAAAAGCTGACGGCTGCCGAAGAGGCGATGAAGAGCACGCAACGCTCCACGGGAGTTCTGCAGATTGACAGCCAGGCAAAATCGCTGATCGAGACGGCTGCGATCCTGCGCGGGCAGGTCGTGGCAAAGGAAGTTCAAATCCAGTCGATGCGCTCCTTCGCGACCGAGGACAATCCGGAACTGGTCATGGCGAAGCAACAGCTCGCCGCGCTGCAGGCTCAACTGGGGAAAATTGCCGGCGCCGGGCAGGAATCGGGCTCGGACTTCATCGTACCCAAGGGCAGAATTCCCGAGGCGGGGATGGAGTACCTGCGCAAGCTGCGCGACGTGAAATATTACGAGACAATTTACGAACTGATCGCCAAGCAGTTTGAAATGGCCAAACTGGACGAGGCGCGCCAGGGCGCGGTGATACAGGTTGCTGACGTGGCGGTGCCTCCGGATAAGAAGTCCTGGCCACCTCGCCTCATCCTGTCCATCCTGGCCTTGGTGCTTGGTTTTATGGCGGCCTGTGGATGGTGCGTCTTCCTGGAACGGATCGAGCGCATGGAGCAAGACCCGGCTGCCCGCCAGCGTCTTGACGAGTTGAGAAAACTGTTCCGGTGATAAATTGATGGCCGCATGTGGCGTCGAACGTGCCGAAAGGTATTTCCGTGCTGAACCGTAGAAGCGAAGAAGGCGCTTCGAACCGTTCGCGAGCCATGGGGAGGAATCTTGCGTCTCCCTATATGCTGGCTGCCGCAGGTCTGTGCATGTTTTTCATCGCGTGGTGTTTTCCGCCGCTCCTCTACGAACACATCATGGGAGAACCGAACCTGATTTTCTTGGATCTCCCATCGCTGCTTCTGTATCTTCTCTGTGTGGCTGCATTCGTGGCGGGAGTGCGAGTCTACGATTTTGTTTCTCCCGGCCGATTCTGGCAACCGCCGAGGCTTCATAGCAAAATTCCGCCGGTATTGTTCTGCATCCTTCCGCTATTGCTTTGTCTGGTTTTTGAATTTGCATCGGTAGCGAAGTTGCTGACCGAACATCCGGACATTAGCTACTACCTGCTTACGCAGCAAGGTGACTATGCAAAAGTGGAGTCCGAATCCGAGGGGATCTGGGCATTTGCGCCGGCTTTGTTAACCGCAACCGCATGGTGGGTGTTCTGGCGCTCAGGGCAGCTCAATATGGGCCGTTGGAGCCGCCGGCTGGTTTCGACCGCAGTCGCAGTCTCCATTTTGATTGCTGTGTCTAACGCGATCTTGAAGGCTAGCCGCACCGATTTGATCCCCATTGTGATTGGGAGCCTGACAATCTACATGGTACGGAGAGCTGCTACAAACTCTGTGACCAAGGCATTGGCAGTCAAGTCCGCCATAGCGCTGGTGCTCCTCGTGACATTTTTTTTCCTGGTGCTGTCCGCCCTTCGCGGTGCTACAGGAATCGATTCGATGCTCTACCAGGTTCTGGGTTATTCGGTGGCCTCGTTCAATCGTCTCTCTGCCGTCTTGCATGGCCAGTTGAGATTTCCGTTCGCTGGTCGAGGGGTATATCTGTATCCATTCTTTGCATTCAACGGGACACTGAACTCAATCTTTCATCAGAGGCAACTGCTGGGATTTCCGGAGTTCCAGGATGTTTGGCGGTCGGAATTCGGAGCCGTGAGCGAAGCCGGACTCGACGCTTCCATGATCTGGGCCACCGCGTTCGGTTATGTGTTCGCTGAGATTGGCTGGGCCTCCCCCATCTATGTCTTTGTGATTGGTCTTTTCTACGGCTGGGCTTGGAAGAAGATTCGCGCTGGCGAATCAGTGGGCATAACCGTCTATCCGCTATTGGCTTTCTGTGTCATCTTCTGGATTGGAACAAACTACGTTTTTGAGTCAAAGACCTTGGTTTTTCTTCTCTGTGGGATGGTATTACACGCCTACGAAAGCGTATTGGCGGGAAAAGCCGATCCAGGAACCTTGAAGACGTGATCGAGGTCTGTTCAGCAGGCAATTGCGCCGGCTCCGTAATTTTGGACAAGTGGCGCATAAGCTCTGATCTGGAGCGCATTATGGCCATAATGCCTGGGCCACGCCGTTTTTTCGAATCCTCAGAGAGTGGTTTGCTCTGGCGGAAACCAATCACCTGGAAAGATACGCGCGAATCATACCCTTACCATGTGCCCAGAGATGCGAAGCCCTGCCGTGATCGCCACGAAGCATACGCAGAGCAGCTCTTGTAAAGTCGAAGGCAATCAACCCAAAACAGAGGAATGGAAGAGAATGCTTTGCGAGCACGCGTCCCCAGCCTCCGCCGTATCCTTCCGCTCTCCGCGCGTCTATGTATCCTTTTAAGGGATGGCCGACGTGCAGGATTGGGTAGAATCGTCCACGAATTCCATAACTCATCAAAGTCAGCAGGAAATCTGTGTCCTCTCCTGCGCCGAATTTCGTACCGGCTCCAGGCCCCAGGGATTCATCAAAGCGCAATGGTATCTCTTCCGGTGGGCGTCGAACAAAATAGCCATAGGTAACGGACGCACGGAAGACGCTTACTCTGGTGAGATCGCACTCCGTTTCCGACCAGCGGTTTCCGCTGATCCGCCCCTGCTCATCTCTGGATCCAATGCTCAAAATGCCATAGCCTGGGTGTTGCCCAAACCACGCATCCACATTTTGCAAGGTGTCCGGGAGATACCAGCAATCATCGTCAGGAAAGGAAAGAATATCTCCACTGCTATGGATCAGGCCGAGGTTTCTCGCACGTGAGACGCCGGGACTACTGCGAAGATGCTTCACTGGAATGGAGTCCTTTCTCCATTCGCCCTGCGCAGCGAGCTTTGAAGTCCATTCCTCCAAGAAAGGGGCCAGCCGGTCGTCTGGATTCTGATCGACAACAATCAGTTCAAAATCGCGCATCTTTTGTTCTGCAAGGCTCTGCAGCAGAACGGAGAATTCTTTGGTGCGATTGATTGTGGCCACGATAAGGCTGAAACGAGGCATATTTAGCTGTTCCTTGTTTTGCAAGGCTTCAACCTTAAGCCCTGCAGCATGAACGTAAGCATCGCCTTGGCGCGTTCCAAATCTCCGCGCCAGGCGCGGTATGCAGCGGCCAGGGATACTGAAAGCAAAACCGACGGTAGTGCCCAGGGCAGGAATCGTCTCGTGAATAACACCCTGTTGCGAGAGTAGTACTTATCCGAGAGCAGACTGCGCTTCCCACGATCCGGATTGGAACCGATGCTCGCCCCCTCCTTGTGGTAAATCACACTTTCGCGGGTATAGCCGAGTTGAAACTTTCCCTTGGCGCGCATTGCCCAGTCCAGTTCCTCGAAGTAAAGGAAATAGGACTCTTCCATCAGCCCGACTCTCTCCAGGAAGGCGCGACTGGCCAGCATAGAGGCGCCATTGACAAAATCCATCGGGGTGGGAGTGGGGTGGAAATCCAACTCCTCGACCATCCGCAAGGGAGGTGTATGTACACGCGCCGTCCAACGGCAATATGGTTTACCGCCTTGCGCTTGAACTTCCTTCGGATTGTAGTAGGAGAGGCTCAGCGAACCGCATAGCCCGACTTCGGGGCGTTGCTGCATCAGTCGGACCATTGCCGAAAGCGAATCGGATTCAACAACCGTATCGTTGTTCAGCAGCCAGAAGTATTGGCAATCCGGGTCGCTGAGAGCCAGGCGCAGTCCCACGTTGTTTCCAGCGGCAAAGCCCAGGTTCCCGCCGGTCTGGACCAGAGTCAGCGGAACTTCCCACCCGCCAGTGTGCGATTCCGCTTGCGCGCGCGTCATCGCAAGACATTGGATCGGCTTGGGAACGGGCGGCGAAGTCAGCCAGGACAACTGCGCGTTCGCACAGCCTGCCGCCAACTCGCCCCGCGCCCACTGCCTGATCTTCTCGAATGAACCATCGGTGGAAGTATTGTCGCAAACCACGACCCGAAAATCCCGGCAGCCGAGGCGGAACACAGACTCCAGGCATTCGATGGTGTCTTTCCATCCGTTCCAGTTCAGAAGAACCACGCAGCTTTGCATATCGTTCCGTTCACCTCGATCATTTATGAACCGGACTCAGGCACGCTCCGGAGCCGCCCATGTGCGCAGCGTAAGGAGGCCTGCACCGATGAAGGAAAGCAGGGCGGCGGATGCGCCCACGGGCGGATGGATTACAATGCCCCGCAACGATGCGGCCCCGGCGGCCAGCAACGGGAAGGTCCAGAGCAGAGGAGAGAGCACGCCAGAAAGCAGGAATTGGCGCCGGGAAAAGTTGATTGCGCCCCTGGTGCGCGGCATGGAGTACCAGAGGTGCGAGCCGACACTGACAACCGATCCAAGCAAGGTCCCGAGCGCAACCCCGATACCACCGAACAGCGAGCCAAGCACCAGGCTGGCGATGAAGTTGCTTATGCCTTCCGAAAGAGGGCTGACTTTGATGTAGTTTTGCTGGCCTGCCGCGACCAGGATGACGGAGTAAGGCGCTCCGACGAGGCGGATGATGTTGGCAATGATCAGAATGACGAGCAGAGGCGCACCGCTGGCGACATAGCGCTGGCCAATCCAGAGATGAAGGATCGGTCCGGCGTAGATGAGCATGGGCATCCCCGTCAGTACCAGCAGAAGCACGCTGACACGGGTGGAAGCGATGACCAGCTTGCCAATGTCGACCGCTTTCTCCCTGGCATGCAGAGCGGCGGCGTAAGGCATGACGACGTTGATGACGGCGTAGAGCAGGCCGGAGATGAGGGTGACCATGCTGGCACTGACCGAATAAGGCGCGACCACGGCAAAGTCAAAGCGGCCCACCAGTACCAGATCCAACCCGGTGACCAGCAGCATGGAGAACGACATGACGGTGAGCCCGAGGCAATAGCCATAGAGTTCGCGGGCGGTGGAACGGCGCAGCAGCGCCGCCTGGAAGCGGAGATCGGGAACGATGCGGCGGAGGGCAAGAAACTGCGCCAGGTAGGAGAGCAGGTTGGCGGCGGCGATGATTGCCGCCATGACGACCAGCGAGCGGCCAGCCAGTGCGGCGGCAATCACTCCAAGGGCGGAGAAAAAGCGAGCGCCGCCGACGGTGAGGGCGGGAATCTCGAAGCGCTCGATTCCGATGAAGACGCCGTTACAGGCCGAGGCCGGCAGCTCGACCGCCATGGAGAAACCGACGATCAGCAGGGCCAGCCGCATCTGTGGAATCAGCGGAGCCGGCACGCTCGGGAAGATGGCCGGCGCGGCCAGGGTGGCGGCCGCAAGGCAAGCCAGGGAGAACAATGCGGCGCAGCAGAGTCCGGCGAGAGCAGTGCTGAAGATGGCGTCGCGCTGCTCCAGGTCCTTTTTCTCGTTGGCATAGGCCACGTAGCGTCCGATGGCGGTCTGCAAACCGAAATTCAGATAGCCGACGTACGCGGCGGTTTGCAGCACCAGCACCCAGACGGCATAGGAGGCCGGTGTCATGTGGCGGATGAGCACCGGCGGCAGAAGCAGCGCGACCACGGCGGCGGCACTGCCACGTCCCAGGTTGGCGACCGCATTCTTGGCAAAGCGCCAATGAATCTGCATGAATTCTATCCTTGCGCTCTATCTTACCTTGCGGGTGCAGCCGCAGCCATCACACGCGCGAGGCACGCGCAGCGAGCGCGGGGATTGCAGGCACAGAAAGCTCAAGCACGGTGTCCGGTGAGGCCGGGGAAAACGACTTGGGAAGCCGAGTTCCATTGGGGCTTCCCGGCGTTTCCATGTTTTACGTTTGCGCATATTATGATGACTCAGTGAGGAAGTGCCCGGTTGATGCAGAATCCTGTTTCAATGGATACGCAACTGTCAGAGCTTCGCGTGGCCATTGTCCACTACTGGTTTGTAGGACGCGGCGGCGGCGAGCGGGTCGTGGAGGCTCTGGCGGAGGTGTTTCCGCAAGCTGACCTGTTTTCGCTGGTCGCCGACCGCTCCACCCTGGGGCCGATTCTGCAGGGAAGAAAGTTGCAGACTTCATTTCTGCAGCAAGTTCCGGGAGCAAGGAAATTTCACCGCTATTTTCTCTTTCTACAGCCATTGGCGCTGGAGCAGTTCGATCTCAGCGATTACGACCTGGTGATCAGTTCCGAGTCGGGCCCGGCCAAGGGAGTCATCACCTCCTCCAAGACCTGCCACGTCTGCTATTGCCATTCGCCGATGCGATATATATGGGATATGTATCCCGAATACCGGCGCGGCATGGGACCGCTGGTGGGTACGATTTTTTCCCTTGCCGCGCATTATATGCGGCTGTGGGATTATGCCAGCGCTGGGCGGGTCGATTACTTTGTGGCGAATTCGCGCTTTATCGCCTCGCGCATCCGGAAATACTATGGGCGCGAGAGCACGGTGATTCATCCCCCGGTGGAGGCCGCGGCGGCCCGGATTAGCGGCCAACCCGGCGAGTACTACCTGTCGATCGGGCGGCTAGTGGACTACAAGCGATTTGACCTGGCGGTGATCGCGTGCACGAAACTGGGCCGGCGGTTGAAAGTGATCGGCGAAGGTCCGCAGTTCAAGGCTCTGCGGCGCATGGCCGGTCCCTCGGTGGAGTTGCTGGGGAGGGTGAGCGACGAGGAACTGCGCGAGATGCTGGCCGGCTGCCGGGCGGTGCTGTTTGCGGGCGAGGAAGATTTCGGGATCGTTCCGGTGGAAGCGCAGAGCTTCGGGCGGCCGGTGATCGCCTATGCTTCCGGCGGCGTGCTGGAGACGGTGCGAGGGATTTTCCCGGGCGAGACCGGGATGGAAAATCCAACCGGATTGTTCTTCACCGAACAGTCCTCATCCGGGCTGGCAAAGGCCATCCTCGATTTTGAAGCGATGGAAGATGAGTTCTGCCCGCGAACGATTCGCGAACACTCGCTACAGTTTGACAGTGAAACCTTCAAGGACAAAATTGCGGATTTCATCCGCTTTGCCGTCACTGAATTCAGGGAACGCAGCCGGGTGGAGGCGTTCATCAAGCGAAGCGAAGCGGAAGACTTGCGCGGAGCCTGAGCGGAGCCCCGGCAGTAAAGCGGGTGAGAAATGCGCGCCTAAGCCACCGGGGCGCCCGGTTTAGGACCGGAAGCGCTTCCGGCGGAGATGCAGAAACGCCTGCGTTCCGGCGGAACAGTTGCAAGACAAGGAGACACGCCGCAAAAGTTACCGTGCTTTCTCCCTCGGAGTTGTACCCCAGGCCGCGCCTTCGAACGGCGCGGCTTTCTGTTGTTCTGCACCCAGTGGGAATGCGCCTGGAGTGCGACTCAGCGGGCCTCAATGCCGCGCACGGAACATGAATGGTTGAGGTTGACGGACAAGTGCCGGGGGACTTGCTGAGCAACGCACCGGACAGCACGCCCAGGCGGAACCTGGCGCAGATTTGCCGGGCAGTTCGTCCCCAGATGCAGCTTTGAACAGGTGAGCGTGGCTCTGAGCGGTACAATTCGGATGACTCAAAAGATGAAAACAAAATTCCTGTTGAATGGATCGAGCCGGTGATTGGCCCCAGGCATTCGAACGGCAGAGGTACAAGATTTATTGAACGTAGTGAGCGTATGGAACGTAATTAAAGACAGCGATTGTGTTCAGCAGGCGCGCCTGGTGGTTTGCCGGGCTGCAGAACGGGTTCTGAACCCGAAACATTAACACCAACGTATAACGGAGAAGAGCGAATGTCCGTTTCGCATCCAGTACACCGATTCCACCGGACGGTTGCGTCCGTATCCATCCTTGCTTTGCTGTCCTCCAGTTTGCTGGCGCAGACGGGGCAGACGGCGGCGGCAACCCTTCCCAATAGTCCGCGAACAGAGGCCGAGTACACGGCCCCTCTGAAACAGTACACGCAGCCGAATTCGATTTTGACCGGATGGAAGCCTTATGCGCCGCATGGGTTGCCCCAACCGGTGCTGAGAAACAGCGACCGGCTGCACAGCCTGATCAAGGACGGCAAGTTGATGCTGTCACTGAACGACGCGGTAGCGCTGGCACTGGAGAACAATTTTGACATTGCGATTGCGCGCTACAATCTGGACATTGCGGATACCGACCTATTGCTGGCCAAATCGGGCGGCACGGTGCGCGGCGTTTCAAGCGGGTTGCTGACCGGCACGCCGGGGGGCAATGCGAGCAGCACCAGCACGGTTGGCGCTACCGGCAGCGGCTCAGGCGGCACATCGACGGGAGTGGGCGGTGCTGGTTCAGGCTCGGGCGGCATCGTAGAGTCTACGCAGAACTCGGTGGGCGCTGCGATCGATCCCTACGATCCGACCCTGGCGGCGTATATTGGAACCGAGCGCGTCCTGACTCCGGTCACCTACGCTATCCAGTATTACGGAGTCTCGGCGTACCAACAGAACACCAACGACTACAATTTCACCTATACCCAGGGATGGCCTACGGGCACGCTGGCTACCGTGAGCTTCAGCAACGACCGGCTGATCAACAACCTTCCGGCGGCGAGTCCGTATGCCAGCACTTTCAATCCTCAATTGTCCGGTTCCTGGAGAGCGCAACTGCGCCAGCATCTGTTGCAGGGTTGGGGTATGGATAACAATCGGCGCGAGATCATCATCGCCCGCAACAATCGCAAGGTGAACGATGCCAGCTTCCGGGCACAGGTGATCTCTACGGTGGCGCAGATCCAGAACATTTACTGGGATCTGGTGAACGCCTACGAAGACCTGAAAGTCCAACAGACGGGCGTGGAGTTTGCGCAACTTACGCTGACCGACAACAAGAAGCAGGTGGAGCTGGGGAACCTGGCTCCCATCGAAGTGGTTTCGGCGCAGTCCGCCGTGGCAACGGCGATGCAGAAACTGATTGTGTCGCAGACCAGTCTGCAGTACCAGCAACTGATCACCAAGAATGCGATTGCGCGAAACTTCAGCGATCCGGCGCTGACGGCGGCAGAGATCATTCCGACCGACACCATGACGTTGAGCAATGAGCCGGTGCCTCCCGTGGAAGAGTTGGTGAGTTATGCGCTGGCCAACCGGCCCGAGCTGATGGAAAGCGAGCTCAACCTGAAGAATAATGAAATCAATAACAAGGCGGCGAAGAACGCGCTGCTGCCGGCCCTGGACCTGGTTGGCTACTACGGCTCCGACGGACTGGCCGGCAACTACGGTGATTTCTTCAGCAATCTGGTAAACCGGACCGGCCCGGACAAGGGCGCCTATGTTTCGCTTTCGATTCCATTGCGTAATCGCGCGGCACAGGCCAACCAGATCCGCTCGGAGTTGGAATATAGGCAGAGTCAGTTGCTCCTGCAACAACAGAAGAACCAGATCATTTTGCAGGTTCGCAACGCGGCTTTTGCCCTGGAACAGGCGCGCGCCGGGGTGGAATCGGCTCGCGCCGCCCGCGACTACGCCCAGCAGAGCCTGGAGGCGGAACAGAAGAAGTACGAGCTGGAGGTTTCAACCAGCTACCTTGTGCTGCAGCAGCAGAGCAATACGAAGCAGGCGGCTTCCAACTATGTAGCAGCGCTCTCGACCTACGAAAAAGCCCGGGTAGCGCTGGATCAATACACGGCGACCATCCTGGATCGGAACGGAATTTCGATGGAGGACGCGGCGAGCGGGCAGGTGTCACACACACCGGCGATTCCGGGGTTGCAGCCGAACCAGACACCCGCCTCGGTGACCGCGCAGCCAGTGGCAAAGTAAGTCGCAAGCCCTCCCGAGAGAGGCGCGCAGAGCAGGCGGAAAGAACCCGAAGGTTCGATTTTCGGACCCAGCGCGCGCCTCTCCCGACAAATAGAGAAGCGTCTTCCTGGGTCAGCGCCCGGCAGGCGCCAGGCGTTCCCCTACATCCGTGAGTTCGGCACGCTGGCGTATGGAATCCAGGTCGTATTCTGCGGTCAGCTCGCCGTTTTCAAAGACAACCGCCAATCGATCTTCACTGGCACGGCTGTCACCTTGCACGTTCTCGACCGTGTGGAACTCACCCGGTTGCGACTCGGTCAGAATCAGGCGGCCGTGCTTCGAGTTCTTTCCAGGATCGGTGACCGGAGTCTTGTATACCGGCGACCAGATGCCGTTAATCTCGGCAGCGGAGCATTTGAATGCGAACTTCTGCGTATCGCGATTCAACTGCTGGAGCAAGGCTCCTCCCATGCCGAAGGCAAGGTTGTCGGCGCTCCATCCGTGGAACTTGGCAAGTTGCAGAAGCATGTTCTGGATGGTGAACATGTTGACGCCGTCGCCTTGAATCACGCGCACGCAGGGTGGCAACACGCGGTAGCCCTTGGCGTTGGTCTGGTAGCCGAACTTTGCTCCCAGAATCTCAAAGACCCGGGTGAGCACCTGGATGGGATCGCCGGAGTCAGGACGAATCACCAGGGTTCCATGGCGATGGGCCACGTCCGGCTTCAGCAGCTCTCCCCAAAGATTCTCGCAGGCATTGTAGATGTCGTAGCTATCGGAAACGCATGCGACCACTCCCTCGGGGAAGGCGGCGAGCATGTTGCGGAACGCGTCAGCCTCATGCTCCTTGCCCCAGGCCGTAATGGTCGAGTGCTCTGACGCCGGGATGGAAAATCCCGCCATGCCCCGCGCCTGGTAGTAGTCCCGCAGAAGCACGATGCCGGCAACCGTGTCAGTGCCCCTGAAGTTGAGCAAGTGAGCCGCGCCGCCTACTGCCGCGGTTTCCTCCGAACTGACTCCGCGATAACCGAAGTCGTGCAGTTTGAAAGGCAGCAGCGACGGGTCCCCGGTGCGCTCCAGAAAACCTTTGATGATCTTCTTGATCTCGCGTGATAGGGTCGCCACGGTAGTGGGGTACCAGACCTTCACCAGTAGCGTTTCCAGATAGTTCGGCAGCCAGGGAAACTCGGGATCGGTGTTCTCGATACTTACCAGCACGTTATGCGTCTGGACCGCCGTGCCCTCGGGAACCGCCTTGATGCGAACCGGAAGGCGCCCGGAGTACTTGTTGTACATGCTCGTCCAGCCGGCGCGATTGAACAGTGGGCTACCGAAGTGTTGCCGGCAAAACTCGTCGGCCTCGTCGATGTCGGCCAGGGTAAATCGTGCTCCCTGCAGGTAAGCCTTCAGGTAATACTGCAGGCCGAAAAAAACGGTGTTGGGAAACATCCCGCCGCGCGACTCAAAGTAAGAATAGATTCTCGTGGTGCGTGGAGGATACTGCTTCCAGTGCGTGAACTTATAGCTATCGGTTCTCAGTAAGAAGTTCATGGAGCATCCTTTTCCCTGCTCGCGATCGCGCCCGCCCGGCTGCACTCACTTGAGCTTACGCCGCGCCCAGGTGCATCATTTGACATTGCTCCGATTGCGGCCGAGATGCTAGCCTGTAAGCGAATAAAAGGCGAACATTATTCGCAGGAGTCGCTTGCATGTCCCCTTCCCACGAAGCTCTGGCGGCACGATCCAGTTCAACTCTCGATACCGTTCACCAGCTTCTGGGGATTTTGGCCGCTCGCAACCACTCGGATGAAGTGTTGACTTGCGTGCGACAGTTGCCGGCCCGCGAGGCGAAGTTTCGCCCGATGCCGGATTGGGTGCGAGATGAGCTGCGATCGGCATATTGTGCCAAGGGGATTGCGGAACTGTATTCGCATCAGGCCTCGACGGCCGAGCTCGTGCATGATGGAAACAATGTTGTCGTGGTTACGCCGACGGCGTCGGGCAAGACACTTTGCTACAACCTTCCGGTGCTGAATGCAGTGCTGGATGATCCAGACACGCGCGCCCTGTACCTGTTTCCAACCAAGGCGCTGGCCCAGGATCAGCTCGCGGAACTTCATGACCTGGCCACCCGGCTCAATGACTGCTTTGGTGTGTTTACCTACGATGGAGACACGCCAAGCGATGCACGAAGAGCAATCCGGGAACGTGGCCACATCATTCTGACCAATCCGGACATGCTGCACGCCGGAATCCTGCCCCACCACACCAAGTGGATGCGCCTCTTCGAGAATCTGCGCTACATTGTGCTCGATGAATTGCACACCTATCGCGGAGTGTTCGGCAGCCATCTCGCCAACGTGCTGCGGCGGTTGCAACGCATTGCACGCTTCTACGGCTCGGATCCCCAGTTCATCTGCTCGACGGCCACAATCGCAAATCCCGGCGAGTTGGCATCGCAGCTCATCGAGAAGGAAATCGAAGTCGTTGAGGAGAACGGCGCGCCGTCCGGTGAGAAGCTTTTCGTTTTCTACAATCCACCGATGATAGATCGAAATCTCGGTATCCGCCGCAGCTACATCAAGGAAACGACTCGCCTGTCGAACGAACTGCTGGCGCGCAAGCTGCAAACGATCGTGTTTGCGAACAGCCGTCTGCAAACCGAGGTGATCCTCACCTATCTGCAACAGAGGAACCAGCCCAAGCCGGGCCAGGCGGAGCCGGTTCGCGGCTATCGCGGTGGCTACCTGCCCCGCGAACGCCGTGAGATCGAACAGGGACTGCGGGAGGGACGCATCCGCGGGGTCGTCGCAACCAATGCGCTGGAGTTAGGAATTGATATTGGCTCGCTCGACGCCTGCGTAATGGCCGGCTATGCGGGCTCGATCGCCTCGACCTGGCAGCGCGCCGGTCGAGCGGGGCGCCGGAGCGGCACATCCTGCGCTGTGTTTGTCGCCTCTTCCGCGCCGCTCGACCAGTTCATCGTGCAGCATCCGGACTACTTCTTTGGCAGTTCGCTAGAGCACGGGCACATTCATCCGGACAACCTTGAGATTCTGGTGAACCACTTGAAATGCGCAGCGTTCGAACTGCCGCTCTCGCCCGATGAGAAATTTGGCGGCGTGGATTTGCCGGATTTGTGCGCGCGACTTGAGGAAGCAGGTTTTCTCCACCAGAGCGGAAATAACTGGCACTGGGCCCAGGAGAGCTACCCCGCCGATACGATCAGCTTGCGCTCGGTAACCTCCGACAACTTCATCATCATCGACATCACGGGCGGAGACGCCGGCAAGCCGGAGGTTATCGGCGAAGTCGATTTCACTTCCGCCCTGACCACTGTGCACCCGAAGGCGATCTACATCCACCAGGGACAGCAGTACCACGTGGAGCGCCTGGAGTTCGATCACCGCAAAGCCTATGTCAAGCGCGTCAACGTGGACTACTATACCGATGCAATCCGCTACACCCAGGTCCGCGTGCTTGAAATCGCCGAAGAGGAAGCCACAACTGGTCCGGCGGCGCGCGCTCATGGCGACGTACTGGTACGCTCCCAGGTCGTCGGCTTCAAGAAAATCAAATTTTTCAGCAATGAAAACATCGGCTCCGGAAAGCTCGAACTGCCCGAAAATGAAATGCACACCACCGCATTCTGGGTGACTCTGGGGCATGAACTGCTACAGGAATTGCCGTACTCGCTCTCGGATCGCCAGAGCGGAATCTTCGGCCTGCTCTACGCGCTTGCCTCCATGGCGACCTTGCTGTTGATGTGCGACCGGGCCGACCTTGGCACCGCCGTTGGCGAGCGGATGGCAGGTGCAGGTTCCGCGGTCGAATGGCAAGAGTTTTCGACTCGACCGGATGCCGAGAAAGAATTCTTCGAACCAAACCTATACCTCTACGACGCATATCCCGGCGGAATTGGGTTCAGTGAGCCTCTGTTCCACACCTACGATCTGCTCCTCGGCAGAACGTGTGAACTGATCGAGGCTTGTCCTTGCGAAAATGGATGTCCCTCGTGCGTGGGTCCCGCGGGAGAGAAGAGTGAGCGAGCGAAAGAAGTAGCTCTGGCGATTCTGGCGCGATTGCGTTCCGCACATGTTACACCCGGCAGTGATCACCATGGCTTCTAATCCGGAAAGTGTAAGTCGCATAACAGCCGATCGCTTTTCACGGCTGAAGGCGCTACAACGCCCGGCGCCTCTGCCTGACGCGACAAGCGGCAGCGACTCCGCCACCAGCGCTTCGCAAATATCGCTGGATGGCGAAGGCCTCACAACAACCGGATCCCAAAGGCTCGCGACACTGTTGGGAGCGACCATACGCCGTAATCAGTATGGCGAACATCTCTCGCTGCACTGCGGCCACGGAGAGTGTGCGCCATGCCCTCCGGCCCCGGCCGCGCTGCACCTGTTGTTGCCGAATGCTCCGCCGGAAGTTGCAGACCCTAAGCAGTGGCTTTTTCTGGACACGGAGACCACGGGGCTTTGCGGAGGAACAGGAACCTATCCATTTCTGGTGGGGATCGCATGGTGGGAGGGCGCCGAACTCAAGATCGAGCAGTTGTTCATGCGCGAGTACAGCGAAGAACGTTCGCTGCTATCGGCGCTGGCCGAGCGTTTGGAAGAGCGTCCGGTACTGGTGACATTCAACGGCAAGTCGTTCGATTGGCCGCTGCTCGAAACGCGCTTCCGTATGACCAGATCCATTTCGACACCGGTTTTGCGCGCGCACCTGGACTTCCTTCATCCGGCACGCAACCTCTGGCGTTTGAAACTCGGATCCGTAAAACTTTCACTTCTGGAACGTCATGTACTCGACTGGGATCGCGGAGACGACCTGATCTCCGACCAGATACCCAGGCTGTATCTCGACTTTGTACGCAGCGGGCATGCAGAGCCGCTGGTTCCTGTATTCCTGCATAACCAAATGGATCTGCGCGGACTGGCTGGCCTGGCGAACCGGATCCTTTCCATTCTCGGCGATGAGAAATCGACTGTCGAGGACGGACTCGAACTGTACGGTCTCTCTCGCATTTGCGAGCGGCGCGGACAGGCAGAACGGGCACGAAGAACGTATGAGCAGTCAATCGGCTCAGTGTTGCCCATGGAAACAGATCGTGCCGCGCGCGCGGCTCTGGCACGACTGGCGAAGCGCGATGGCGATCTCGAACGCGCCTGCGAACTCTGGCAAGGCATGCTGGGAAACTCCCGCGAGGGATATGAGGCCTATGAGCAGTTAGCCATCTATTACGAGCATGATGCCGGCGACACGAAGCAGGCGCTCACAACTACACGGGAGGCGCTTGCCCAGCTACGTCGCGCGCAACAGGCCGGAATGATTGCCGCCGGCAAGTACCGGAAGGCCAAACTCCAGTTCGAGCATCGGCGCTCGCGCCTGGAACGCAAAACCGGAAACGCGCACATGGACCTATTCGGAGATGTAGCTCCGCCAATAGTTTGAAGCCTGTTGGCGAACTGCCGCGGAGTTCAGATCGGCGGCGAGAGTTGCAGAAGAAAAGCCGGTGGCCGTTTCAGATCACCCGGCGAGTTCCGCTTGCAATTGTTTGCCGATGCGGGAGGGCACGGTTGCGGGGGTCGCGACGGGCAACAGCGCAATCCCTTCCCTGGCCGCTGCGCGAGCTTTTTCGGGTTGCCCGGCGGAGCGGTAGGCACGTGCTAGCGTGAGAAGAAATCCAGGCTTCTGATGATGGCTCATTGCCACCATCCGCTCGGCGCATTCCACGGCCAACTGCGGATCGCGAAGCTGTTCCGGCCAGACAATGGTCAAGCCCGTCGCCACCGCGTCAAGATCGAAGCCCTGGGCGTCTTGCTGTTTACCCACGGCCTTCAGGATGGCGACTCCTTTCGCCGCCGACTCCAATGCTTCCCGGGTTTGGTGCAGCGCTCTTTGTTGCAGGCTCATGCGAACCAGGACCAAACCCAGCGTGGACCGCCAGTTAACATTGTCCGGCTTTGTCTGGAGAAGATGTTCAATAAGAGAGCGCGCCGCCGACAAACTTTCCAGGGCATTGTGTGCGTCCTGGGTTCGATCGGCCCTGCCTTCAGCAAAAACCCCTTCCGCTCGATCTTCAAAACACTCCGCCTCATTTTCCAGGACCACAAGCAAGTCGTTTTCGGCGCGGGTATCATTGGGATCCGCAGCCAGGAAGGGTTGCAGTATGGCTTTGGCTTGTTCCTCGTAAGACAGTGCTTCCTTGTACCTTCCGAGTTCTTTCAGTGCCATTCCGTTCTTCCGGAGAATGCTGGCCAGGGTGCGCTGGCTGGGGAGAGTTTTTCTGGCCGGCTCGGGGAGGGCGTTCATGCCTTCGATTGCTTTGCCGTAATCCAGCAACGCCGCGACCGGGTCGGTTTCGGCTTCGATATTGGCTATTTTCGCGTGATTAACGGCAATCCCTCGCGAGGCACGGGAGAAACCAGGATTGAGTTGGAGGATGCGTTCGTCGAGTTCCAACGATTTATGAAATGCCGCCAATGCGGCCACCGGGTCACTCAGACTCGCCGTGCCGCTTTGTCCCAGTTCGTCGCCCAGGCTCCCGTAGGCGGCCGCCGCGTCGAACATGGCATCGGCATTCGCACCAGGCCGGGATGCCAGTTCATCGAAAGTGGCCACCGCCAGCCGCATGGCTGCCACCGCTTCCTGCGTTCTTCCCAGTCCCAGGAGTATTTCGCCCTGCGACTGCCGAGCCCATCCCATGGCATGTTCGGCAGCCGCATTGCCCGGATTTTTCCGGAGCAGAGTTGTGGCGATGGAAAGCGCTTTATCCAGACTGCTGATCCCGCCTTGCGCATCGCCGATGTTCTGATCGTACGGATTGCCTTGCACATTGGCTAATCGGATGTAGGCATTCGCCAGATCCAGTTCCATTTGTGGATCGCCAGAGGCGTCCTTAGCCGCGCGGTCCAGATGCTCCAGAACAGTACTCACCAACAGTTTCTGTGCGGGAGTCGAGCCAGGAAGTTTTTGGATTGCCTCGTCAATTTCCGAAAGCAGACTATTGCTGAGCCTGCGCAAGTCATCCGCACGAGCCTCCGCCTTGCTGCGCTGGGCGTTTGCAATCCGGGCCTGCCACAGCACGCCGCCGATTCCCGCCAGCACGGTTACGCACAACAGGGCCGAGCCGGCAAGCGCGAGCTTGTTGCGGCGGGCAAACTTGCCCGCATGATAACGGAAACTGCCCTGATGCGCGGTCACCGGACGGCCATCGAGATATGCCTGCAGATCGGCAATGAGTTGATCGACGCTGGCGTAGCGTTCTTCCGGCTCCTTGCGCAGAGCCTTCAAAACGATGGCGTCAATGTCGGAGTCCAGCGCGCCGGTACTAGCCTTCTCGCTTGGTTTCGGCGGCTGCTCTTCGCAGATCACGCGGATCATCTCGTGGGTGGTGAACTCCTGCAACTCATAGGGAGGCACGCCGGTGGCGAGAAGGAAGAGAAGCACGCCAAGCGAGTAGATGTCAGAGGCGGTCGAGATCGGACGTCCCAGGACTTGCTCGGGGCTGGCGTATTGCGGCGTGAAAGAGTAGAGGCCCAGGCGCGTGAATTCGCCTTCGGCTGCGACCTCCATATGGGTAAGTAGTTTGGCGGTGCCGAAATCGAGAAGCTTCGGTGTGCCGTCTTCGAGGACAATAATATTGTCGGGCTTCAGGTCCCGATGGACGACAAGGTTCTGATGGGCAAAGCGAACCGCGGCGCAAACCGGCTTGAACAGTTCGATGCGTTGGCGGATTGAGAGGGAGTGTTGCGCGCAGTAGCGCTGAATTGGCAAGCCGTTGGCGTACTCCATCACCAGGTAAAGCTCGCCTTCCGCGCTGACGCCACCATCCAGCATGCGTGCAATATTAGGATGGCTGAGCTTGGCCAGAATCTGGCGCTCATGGCGGAATCGTTCCCGGAAGAGGTCGGTCACAAAGGGCAGGTCAATCAGCTTGATGGCGACTTGCTGCTCAAATTGCCCGTCCGCGCGATGCGCAAGATATACGGCGCCCATGCCGCCACGGCCTACCAGGTGGTCAAGCTCGTATGGCCCGATCCGTCTCGTGGCCGGCGCAGCCTTCCCGCTTGTGTCTCCTTCCGGCTGGCAGGATGCCGTCGCCAGTTCTTCCAACGCGGAGGCGTTCAATAGTGACCGGACTTCCTCCCGCAGCGTGGCATCGCCTTTGCACATTACCTCCAGCACTGCCGGCCGGAGCGATTCCGATGTGGCCAGGGCTTCGTGAAAAATGGTTTCGACACGCCGGAAGAATTCGGAAGAACCATTCATCGGGGTGAAGGCCTTTGCGGTGGGCTGGAAGCCCGCTTGTAAGAGACTGCGAGAATCGGCGCCAGATTGACTCAAGTCTTACCGGGAGGCTCGACGGCATCCTGGATCCGGTCCGGATATAGGCGCCGGTACAACCAGCTCCTGACGAATTTCAAATCGCGATCGACGGTGGCCTTGGACAACTCCATAAGGGCAGCGGTCTCTTCGGCAGTGCAGCCTAGGAAGTAGCGCAGTTCGACGAGTTGAACCTTATATGGATCGATCGCGCTCAGGTCATCCAGGGCGCGGTTGAGATCGATGAGCGATTCGCTCCCGATCTTAATCCAGGGAATCTGTTCGTTCAGAGGGAGATGCTGGGCGCCGCCGCCTCGCTTTTGCGCGACGTTGCTCCGCGCGTGATCCGTCAGAATCATGCGCATGACTTTGGCGGCGAAGGTGTAAAAGTGGGCGCGATCTGTCCAGCCGGCTTTTTTCTGGTTGATCAGCCGCATACAGACTTCGTCAACCAGAGCGGTCGCCTGGAGTTCCCCCGGGTTCCTTTCTCTTTTGATGTACGCGGCAGCAACTTCGCGCAGGTGAGGATAGACGAGCGGCACTAGCTGCTCGAACGCCGACGGCTCGCCATCTTTCCACCTTGCCAGGAGCAAAGTGATCTCTCCCTGGACAGCCTCCACAATCGACTCCATCCGCACGCAAAACTCTATGCTGGTTTGTTGGTAATCCTACCACCACCATGCCAACCCAGACTCCCTTTTTGGTCTCAACCCAATTCTTCAAAAAAATGAGGCATTTCTCTCCGGCCTTGCGCTGGCTTAGGTGAAATGCCAGGCGCAGGCCATCTCAAACGGAGAAGCCGTGTTCAGCGAGTTGTGAAAAAACCGGCCGTGTTTGCCGCTCCGCCTTCCCATTCGCGATGACTGCGCCAGACAGGCAAGTTATTCATTCGGCGGGTAGCAGCCTTCCGAGCAGGGCGCGGAATTCGATCAGGACATTGAAACCACGACGGCGCTTCGGGGTCAGCGGGCCAGCGTCGCATTCTTAGAGATTGCCGGAGAAGGAGAACCAGGATGAGACCACGCGGGAGAAAGCTGTTCCTGATGCTTGCTTTGAGTTTGTGCACTTTGCAGCATGCCGCCACGGCCCAGCGGGACGCGGCAGCCAGTCAGCAGCAAGCTCCGTGCGCAAGCGCGAATTTGGCGGGCCCGGTGCTGGTCCACGCGGCGCGCCGTGGCGCTCCTTACATCAACCTCTGCGATGGCCATGCCCTTCGGGCACGTCAGGCTACCCAGGTGGAGGGCCAACCTCTGGCGTTGGCCTCGGCCGACTTTGACGAAGACGGCGTGCCTGATCTGGTTAGCGGATACGCGGCCGGGCCGGGCGGAATGGTCACCCTACATCGCGGCAACGTGAATGCGCTGTGGCCATACGGAGCCGCGGTCCGCAGTGGCGCTCCTGAAGCTTTCCTGCCAGATGCGCGGACCTTCGACCTGCCTGAGAGGCCGGACTTCCTGGGCGTGGGCGAGTTCAACGCCGATGGTCATTGGGATATCGTGGCGGCGTCGCGCGGAGGAAGTGCCCTGTACTTTCTGCTGGGCGACGGTCATGGTGGATTCAGCGCGCCGCAACCGGTGGGGCTACCCGGCGTGGTGACTGCCATGACTACCGGCGAGATCAACCGTGCCGATGGCCTGACGGATATCGTGGTGGGGATAAACGGTGGCCGCGGCTCGCAAGTGCTCGTATTTGAGGCTCCCAACGGCGCCATGCGGGCCGAGCCGGAGGTCATTGACCTGCCCTCGGCGGTTACCGCGCTGGCCCTGGGCAGGCTGGATGGCGGAGCGATGTCCGATCTGGCCGTCGCCGCCGGCCACCAGTTGTTCATCGTTCATGGCCGCGACCGCATGCTTTCGCTCGGAAAGGTTGCGCTTAACAACGTTCCTCCCGCCAAAATTGGACAGCAGACGTTCCCCTTCTCGGTGCGCGCGCTGGCCGCGGGAAGCTTCTCCGGCTTGGCAAACCTTGCGGCGCTGGGCGACGACGGTGCGGTTCACCTGTTGGAGAACGCTCACGCCGTGGCGCGCCTCGCCAAACTGGCTGGCAACCCGGCCGTGCTCCGCATTGCGGGCAAGGGAAAAGCCGCCACAGTGCAGGCAACCGGCAGCCGCCAGACGCGGCAGCAGGCGCTGATTCAGCTAGCGGCGCAGCGCAAGGCGGCGCTGAAATCAAGCCTGGCCGCCGGGCCGGGGGCGGAGTGGACCGAGCGCGATGCCGTGCCGCTGCCCCAGTCGGCCATTGCAACCAGCCCACAGAGCGGTTTTACGCAACTGGTGGCCGCGCACATTTCCTCCTCTCCATCCGACGACCTGCTGGTGGTGGATGGCGCCGCCAGTCAGATCCACCTGCTCGCCAATACGGTGGCGCGAGATGCCGTGGCGCACGACGCCATCTCCTCCGAAAGCGTGGCCCAGGAATCGATGACCCGCCTGGCTTCATTCGACGTGAGCGGCTCACCGGCCGCCGTGCTGCCCATGCGGCTGAATCAACATCCCCTGCAAAGCCTGGTGCTGCTGGCCAGCGGCCAGGCAACGCCCATCGTCGCCCAAAGCACCCCGGCGATCACCCAGGTGGTGACCAACACCAGCGATTCCGGCACCGGTTCGCTGCGCGACGCCCTCACCTACATCAATAGCGTCGGCGAACCTGCCGCCATTTCATTCAACATCCCCCTTACGGACCCGAACTGCGATCCGAATACCCATGTCTGCACCCTCTATGTGCTTTCCTCGGGAACCGGGAACTGCAACGACTGGGCTTTGCCGGCGGTGACCGCTCCCGTCACTATCGACGGCTACACCCAGCCCGGCGCCAACCCTAATACGCTCTCTAGCGGGGACAATGCCGTCGTCCTTATCCGTATCGACGGAAGCCAGACCACCATACCCGGCGGCGAGGGTTTCTCTATCGGAAACGCCACGATTCGCGGCCTGAACGTTGCCGGCTGGAACAATCCGGACACGACCTGCAAACTGATTATGAAAGGTAGCGCCATCGGCGGCCTCGGCATCGACATGGAGGGAGCCGGCGGCTTTGCGGAAGGCAACTTCGTCGGCACCAAGGCCGACGCCAGCGGCTCGGGTTCCTATTACACGAGCAATGGTTTGGCGAGCGACGCAAACGATGTGGGCGTGTTCGTCGGAAATGGTCCGGAATTGGGATGGACCGTCGGGGCCGGCAATGTGGTGGGTGGAACCACACCACAAGCCCGCAACGTCATCTCCGGCAATGGAATCGGCGTGGAAGTCTATGCCGAGGTCGATCTGACGCAGATCCAGGGAAACTTCGTTGGCACCGATCGCACCGGCAGCAAGGGAGTGGGAAACGAGATCGGCGTCTTTGCCTCGGAGTTCACCACCATCGGCGGAACGCTGCCAGGAGCGGGCAACGTGATTTCCAACAGTACCATGGCGGCCAACGTCAGCATGAACGGTTCCGGATACGGCAACAACAACCTGGTCCAAGGCAACTTCATTGGCACGGATGTCACTGGCACCAAAGCACTGGGCGGTTTTGGAGTCACGATCATTTACAACTACAACTACGCGACCGTCGGCGGCACCACGCCGGCGGCGCGCAACGTGATCTCCGGAAACTGGGGCCCCGGCATTTGGTTTGACACGGCCTGGAATAACCTGGTGCAGGGCAACTACATCGGAGTGGATGCGAGCGGCAGTCTGGGGGTCGCCAACACCGGCGAGGCAATTCTCAGCGATGACGAAACCTTTACCTGGGCCGGCTCCACCAAACCGGTCACCAATGTATTTCCGGCCTTTGAAAACCCCATCGGCGGCGCGGTGGCAGGCGCCGGAAACCTGATCTCCGGCAACCGCAAGGATGGCATCTCCATCGCGGGCTCTACCTGGTACTACGAGGGAATCCCATGCTCCTCCGGTTGCGGCACCCAGGAGGGAAATGTCATCCAGGGAAACCTGATTGGCACCGATGCCACGGGCGCAAATCCGATTCCCAATGGCGGCAGCGGCATCCATCTGCTGAGCGCCACCGATGCCACGTACGGCACCACGACCGCCATAAACAACATCATCGGCGGCACCGACGAAGGTGCCGGCAATGTCATCTCCAACAACGCCGGACACGGGGTGCTGATCGAATCCGGCAGCAGCAACAACACGGTGGCCAACGTCATCCAGGAGAACGGCGGCGCCGGAGTTCGCGTCATCGCTGGAACCGGCAACCTCATCAGCCGCAACTCGATCTACGGCAACGGGGCGCTGGGCATCGACATCGACACCCAGGGCGAGAACACGAACAGCCACTGCCAGGCCAACACCAACGGCGCCAACAAACTGCAGAATGCGCCCGTGTTGACCGCCGGTTCGGGAACCACCTACCTGAGTGCCACCGCGACCGATCCCAACGGAAACACCTCGGAGTTCTCCAACACAGTCAGCGTTTCCGGCAATATCTTTAACGCGCTTGGCACCTTCGACGGATTGCTCGGCACGACCTTCACCATTGAGTTCTTCTCCAGCCCCACTGCCGATGCCTCCGGATTCGGCCAGGGACAGACCTATCTGGGCTCGACCACGGTCACCACGCCTGCCAGTTGCAGCGCCCCGGTCAGTAATCCCATTGACACCACCGAGGCCGATGTTAGTGTGAGCCTGACTCAGCCGTTGGGAGGCATCTACGTGGGGCCGGCTGCCGGCGAACAGGTTTACAGCAGCACCGTGACCAACAACGGCCCCGCCATCGCCCACAACGTGGTGTGGACCGATCAACTTCCCTCCAGCCTCGTGATCGTCAATTCAGGACAGGGATCCTGCACATCCCCGGTGACAACAACCATGGGAGGTTGCACCGTAAGCGGGAACGCGGTGACCTGCGATCTGGGAACGATGGCTCCGGGCGCTACCGCAACCATCACCGTTCCGGTGGAAACAGAGACCACCGGCACGATCAGCAATACCGTGAACGTCACAGCCAAGGAACCGGATCCAAACCTTGCCAACAATACCGCCAGCACCACGGAAAGCAGCAGCGAGCCATTTCCGGTTCCCGACCATCTTGATCCCGCCGCCGTCATCGCGGGCAGTCCCGACCTCACCCTGATGGTCTACGGTGGAAACTTTCTGCCGACAACCACGATTCAATTCAATGGCACAACCCTGCCCGGTATCTTCTACGACAATCAGACTTGCAGCTATGAAGCGACCCCATTCCGTTGTACCGCCCTGCAGATCGTGGTTCCGGCGGCGCTGCTGGCAAGCCCGGGAGACGCGACGATTGTGGCCACCAACGGGACAAGGGCGGGTTATCCCGATACGTTTTCCGGTTTCATTCAGAGCTCGTGCCAATACACGGCGTCGGTTTTCCCGGGACTGAGCGTTGGCTATGACGGAGGCTTTGCCACCGTCTACACGCAGACCAATGCCCCAACCTGCGCGTGGACTGCCAGCTCGGCAGTTCCCTGGATCACCATCCTCGACCTACCGCTGGCGGCGGGCGGGAGCAGCACAGGAAACGCTGGTATCGGCGTGCTATTTGCGCCTGACACTGGAGCTTCGCGTTCCGGCAACTACACCCAGGCGGGACAAACCTTGACCTTCCAGCAGACCGGCGGCGGCACCTGTTCCTATACCCTGGACGCGAACTCAGGAACACTTCCAGGCGCGGCCGGGACTGGAACCATCGGCGTCACACCCTCCAACTCAAGCTGCATATGGACCGCACAAGCAATTCCAAGCTGGATCACTTTCACAAAACAGCCTCTGCTGACGGGAAGCGGCTCAGTCACCTACGCGGTGAGCGCCAACCCCGGAGCACCACGCACGGGAACCATCGTTGTGGGCACCCAGGGCGGTGGCGGGACGGCTTACACCGTCACCCAGAAAGCAGCCAGCGACTGTTATTTCACTCTCACTTCCAGTTCCAGCACCTTCCCCACCAGCGGCGGGAGCGGTTCCTTCGGAGTCATGGTCTCCCAGCCAAGCTGTGCCTGGACCGCCAGCGTGGATCAGGCCTTTACCACCATCACCTCTGGGGGTTCCGGCAGCGGCAGTGGAACCGTCAAGTACAACGTTGCGGCCAATACCGGCGACGGGAAAACGGCAACCATCACGGTTGGAAACCAGGCAGGATCCTTCCAGACATTCAGCGTCAACCAGGCTTCCGCCAGCGTTTGCGCTTTTAGCCTGTCACCCAATTCGGTGAACATATCGAATGAAGGCGGCAGCAATACGCTCAACCTGACCGAGTCGTACTCCTTCTGCAAATGGACGGCGCAATCCAACAATCCGGATGCTCTGCTCATGCCGTCGGCTTCCGGAACCGGCGGCAACACGCCCCTGGCCTACGCCGTGGCGCAGAACCCTGGCCCAGCCCGCGTGCTTACCGCCACCATCGGATGCCAGACCTTTACCGTAAACCAGGGCGGCGTAGAAACCGGTAACCCTGTTCCCGCCATCACGACGATTCAGCCGTCCAGCACGCCGGCGGGCACCACGAACTTGACCCTGACGGTGAGCGGCACAAACTTCGTCAGCGGGGCGACCGTGCTGTTCAATGGCCTGCCGCGCACCACAACCTATGTGAGCTCGGGTAAAGTTACGGCCGCGATCCTGGATCGCGACGTTGACACGGTGGGGATAGCCAGCGTCGTGGTAACCAACCCGGTGCCCGGCGGCGGAGTCTCAAACGCGATCAGTTTCAGCATTACCGGGCAAAACCCGGTTCCGGTGGTGACGTCACTCCAGCCTGCCAGCGTCGGTGTTGGTATGGTCGGTCCCAAGGGTTTGACCTTGACCGTGCTTGGCACAAAGTTTACAACCTCGTCGGTCGTGAGCCTCGGCGGAACTCCGCGCGCAACATCGTTTGTAAGCACGACCCAGCTCACCATTCAGCTTCTGGCGGCGGACGCAGCCGCACCGGGCACGTTCGCCGTCGTGGTCACCAATCCCGCACCGGGCGGCGGTCCGTCGAACTCATTCAAGTTCAACGTCACTAGCCCGCTGCCGGCCATCAGCGCAATGTCACCGACAAGTGTGGCAGCAGGCTCGGGCGAGCTCATTCTGAGCGTGAACGGCACAGGATTTGTCAATGGCTCGGTGGTGAATTTCGGCGGTCATCCCCAGGACACATCATTCGTCAATGCATACTTTCTCATTGCCGTAATCCTGCCTAACGTCCTCGATACGGCTGGCGATTTCAATGTCACGGTGACCAATCCTGCACCGGGTGGCGGCACTTCCAACGCTCTTACATTCAAAATCACGGGAACAAATCCAGTGCCGACCGTCACCACATTGCAGCCGGCATCCGCCATCGCCGCTGGCGCGGCCTTCACCCTCACCGTCAACGGCACAAACTTCCTCAGCTCGTCGGTAGTGATTTTCAACGGTAGCCCTCGAGTCACCACGTTTGTCAGCGCCACGCAGTTGACCGCGGCGATTCCCGCCAGCGAGATCGCCACCGGGGGAACCGTCGGCGTCGTGGTCACAAATCCCGCACCGGACGGAGGCACTTCGAATGCGGTTCCATTCACCATCAAAAATCCGTCCCCGGCCATCACCGCACTCGATCCCAGCTATGTAATCGAAGGAGCCCCGGCGTTTACCCTGACGGTCCACGGCACGGGATTTGATTCCGCCTCCGTCGTCACCTTCAACGGAAATGCAAAAGTCACAACCTTTGTGAGTGCGACCCAACTCACCGCCGCAATTTCCGCCGCAGACGTAGCCAGCGCAGGGTCGGATCCAGTTTCAGTCGCCAACCCCGCGCCCGGCGGCGGAACGGCGACGTCGGTCAGTTTTGACATCAAGGCAGGTACTCCGCAGTTACAGTTCACTCCCGCGCAGCTTACGCTTGTTGCCGGATCCGGCGGTCCGGCTCCAGGCTGCGTGGGGCAAGGCGATGGCGGGCCGGCACCGCAAGCAACTTTCTGCACAGCGGTAGCAGTGGCGCCCGATGCCGCCGGCAATCTCTACATCTCCGACCAGGATGGCAACGTCGTCCGCAAAATCGATACCTCCGGCAAGATCTCGACCTTCGCCGGGAATCCCAAAGCTACCGCCTTGGGAGACGGCGGGCCCGCCACGGAAGCGAGCCTGGTGAATCCCGTCGACGTTGTGGCCGACGCGCTGGGCAACGTCTACATCTCCGACTACGGCAACGGGCGGATCCGCAAGGTTGACACCTCGGGCATCATCACGACATTTGCCGGCGGTGGCAATCACGTCTGGTTCGAGGCAGGTCCAGCCGTCGGCATATCGATACAACCGGCGGGACTTACGTTTGATCCCTCCGGCAACCTGTTCATCGCCGACATCAACCAGCAGATCATTGTGAAGATCGACACGGCGGGCAACGCGTCGCTGTTTGCCGGAGTCGTCACCGTCTCGGGTCCCGGCCAATCCGGCTACAACGGCGACCATATCCTCGCCACCAACGCCTGGCTTAACTTCCCCAATAACGTGGCCTCCGACCAGGCCGGCAACATCTACATTGCCGATACCAGCAACTACCGCGTGCGCAAAGTCGATGCCTCGACCGGCATCATTACCACGGTGGCGGGCAACGGAACTCAGGGCGACACTGGCGATGGAGGGCCGGCCACCAGCACTGCAATCACCGCCACCGCCGTCAGCACCGATCTGGCCGGCGACCTGTTCATCTCCGGAACCGACACCAGCCACCGCGTCCGCAAGGTGGATGGGAGCGGCAACATCTCCAACTTTGCCGGCGGCGGGAGCGGCGCCGCCGGCGGCCCGGCTGGCGCAGCCAATCTCGCGGGCGCCTACCTGGCGCGGGTCGACCGTAACGGAACCCTGCTGATTCCCACGGGCAAGCAGTTGCTCGGAGTTGGCCCGCAGGGCATCCTGCAGTTCGGCACCCAGAACGTGCACACAACCAGTAACCCGTTGTCCCTCACGCTCACCAACCCAGGCGATGTTGCCATTGGTTTCCGTAGCATCGCCGGCTCCAACTTCGGCAGCGGCGTGGGCATCATCACCGGCGACTTCGCCATTGCCTCGGGAGGAAGTTGCAACTTCAGCGCGACCCTCGCCGCGGGCGCAACCTGCACCGTGAACGTGACCTTCACGCCGACTGCCACGGGCAGCCGTAGCGGAACCATTACGCTCTCTACAACTGCGCCAAACACGCCCAACGTGGTTCAGTTGAGCGGCACGGGGATCAGCAGCGGTCCGGCGGCACAGTCGATCACCTTTCCGAATCCGGGTACGCAGACGTATGGCGTGGCTCCGATTACGTTGACCGCAACCGCGACGTCGGGACTTGCGGTGAGCTACATGGTGACCTCTGGTCCGGCGACGGTGAGTGGCAGCAAGCTGACGATCACCGGGGCGGGATCGGTAACGGTTCAGGCGACGCAGGCCGGCAACACGAATTACGCGGCGGCCACTCCGGTCTCTGACACCTTTACGGTGAACCCGGCGGCGGCGGCGGACTTCAGCGTCAGCGCCTCGCCCGGATCGCAAAGCGTTTCGCCGGGCAGCGCGGCCAGTTACACGGTCACGGTGCGGTCCACCAACGGCAGCTTTGGCGGAGCGGTCGCGCTGACTGCCAGCGGATTGCCAGCCGGCGCCACGGCCAGTTTCTCACCGGCACAGGTCTCACCCGGTGACGGCAGCGCGACCTCTACCCTGAAGGTGCAAACGGCGGCGGCCGCTGTTGTGACCAAATCGCGCAGTTTGGGCTGGACGCTGGCCACTCCGGCACTCGCTCTCATGCTCCTGCTTCCGGCCAGGCGCTGGCGCAAGAAACCTGTGCGCAAGACCCTGGTGGCGCTGGCGATCCTTACTTCGGTGGTGGCAACGGCCCTGGTGCTAGGTTGCGGTGGCGGCTTTGCTTTGGGCAAGGGGTTCACCAGTTACACCCTCACCATTACCGGTACCAGCGGAAACGATACTCACTCAACCAGCGTTCAGCTGACGGTTCAATAAAGGGAGATCCCATGCGAGTCATGATACGAGCCACCTTCGCCTTGTTGTGGACCATCGCTGCGATCTGCCTTGTCCCGGCCCTGGCGCAGCCTGTGCCCGCCCCGGAGTCCCAGCCCACTGCCGAGCTGGCGCTGGCCTACAGCTATGTGTTGGCCAACGCTCCTCCCGCCGGCTGCGGCTGCTTTTCCATGAACGGCGGCAGCGCCTCGTTGGCCTACCGCCTGAGCCGTTCGGTCAGCGTTGTGGGTGAGGCCGGCGCTGTCGACAGCGGCAATGTCGATGCCACGGGGCTCGACCTGACCCTGAGCAGCTTTCTCGCCGGCCCGCGTTATTCGCTGCGCAAGTCCGGGCGCTTCACTCCATTCGGCCAGGTGCTGCTTGGCGCTGCGCACGCCTCCGGCGGGCTTGCCCCGGCGCAGATCAATGCCGGATCGTCCACGGCATTCGCCATGGCCGCAGGCGGAGGCGTTGACATCCAGCTCAACCGGCGCTTCGCCTTGCGCGCCTTTCAAACCGATTATCTGCTCACCCTGCTCCCCAATCGGGTCAACGACCACCAGAATAACTTCCGCCTCAGCACCGGCGTAATCTTCCAGTTCGGCAGGAGATGACGGAAAAAGCGCGGAATGGAAAAAGTTCTGCTCCCAGGAATCCGAGTCGCTCTTCTGTGAGCCGGAACTCCAGCCGCTTACTGGTATCAACTTCTTCCACCGGCTCTTCGAACTGGCCTGTTGCGGGTTACGTTCCGGGCTCAAGCCGGACTGCAAAAGCTGCACCCATGACGGCTAGCGTAGAGTGTCTCAGAAATCGAGGTATGAGGTTTCCGTAGGTTCTTTGTTGATGCTTCGCTCCGTTGAGCCGGGAGTTAAGAGTGTCGTACCCATGATGCGGCCGGGACGGACATGGGCATAGAATCGCAAGTGCCATGAAAGGAGATTTGCATGAAAGCCGCCGTGCTGAATTCTCCTGGTAAAGTTCCGGATCGTCCTCTTCGAGTGCAGGAAGTGGCTAGACCCGAGGCTGGTGCGGGGCAGGTTCTCCTTCGGGTCCTGGCGTGCGGAGTTTGCCGGACAGATCTCCATATTGTGGAAGGAGAACTGGCTCCGCGCCGAATGAGTTTGATCCCGGGACATCAGATTGTGGGAGAAGTTGTCAGTGGGGATACCGCGGCGTTGCCGCTGGGAGCGCGAGTGGGTGTTTCCTGGATCGGCGGAACGGATGGCGAGTGCTGGTACTGCAGGCACAATTTTGAAAATCTTTGCGATTCTCCGACGTTCACCGGCTACAGCGTAAACGGAGGGTATGCGGAGTTTGCTATCGCGCGTACGGATTTTGTTTTCCCCCTGCCTGCGGCGTTAGATGCGTTGCATGCGGCGCCATTGCTGTGCGCAGGCATCATCGGCTTCCGCAGCCTGCGGGTAGCCGGTGTAGAGCGCGGGGAACGAGTTGGACTGTTCGGCTTTGGAGCATCCGCTCACCTAGCCATCGACGTCCTGCGGGCGTGGGGTTGCGAGGTTTACGTCTCAACTCGGGGAGAGTCGCACCGGAAGCTGGCCGAATCGCTCGGCGCCCGATGGGTTGGGTCCGAGGTGGAACGGCCTCCGGTGGAACTGGACCGCGCGGTAACGTTCGCTCCGAGCGGAACGGTGGTCGTGGCGGCACTCTCCTGCCTGCGCAAGGGAGGCGTAGTGGCGATCAACGCCATCCATCTCGACCGGATTCCCGAATTCGACTACGACCGGCTGCTCTGGGGAGAGCGGCAGATTCGCAGTGTCGCCAACATGACTCGGGCAGACGCGCGGGACTTTCTTGCCCTGGCAGCAGAACTCCAGATGAAGCCTAAGGTGACGACCTTTACTCTGGATCATGCCAACGAAGCATTGGCGGCGATTCGGAACGATTCGGTGGATGGGGCCGCGGTCATCGTCCCATAAGCAGCCGGAGTTGGAGGATGCGGCAAGCCGCCAAGCGCGATCCAGCAAGAGCACTTGACTGGAGAATGCGTCCCGCTGGAATTTGAGAGTGCCGTGCCGCCCGAACTGAACCACGGCGTCTGCCTTGAACTCGTCGTGCAACCATGGCACGGCCACCCGCCTGGTCCTTAAGCCCAGGGCGCATTACCTTGCGCTGGCTACGACGTAGACGTAACGAAGCACGCTATTCCCCGTATTCTTGACGTCGTGCTCGGTCTGAGGAGGACAGTAAACGGCATGATTGGCCTCCACGGGCAAAGATGAATTGTCCTTGAAAATCATCTCCCCTTTTCCTTCCAGCACGACCAGGATTTCTTCATTCTGATGGGTGCTGTGCTTCCCGACCGAGTGCTGAGGAGCCAGTACTACCAGACCCGATCGCATGGTGACGCTCTCCGGAGGACCACCCAGCAATTGCAGGTAGTCCTTACCTTGCGTGTTCAGTTCAACCACCTTCGCAGATGGTGTACTGCCCGGAGCCTCCGCCGGGAAAGACATAGCCGAACTGGCACAAATGAAAACAAGCGCCGCAGCGGCAACCAGACCTAAAACGGATGCATGCATCTTCATCGAAGCTCTCCTTCCGCAACTCCATGTCGTTCGATGTCAAGACTACTTCCTGAATATAGCTGCCATCGAAGCGGTCCGTCGCCCAGACGGTAAGACGGCGCTCTGGTCATCGACTTCGACGTATGCCTCAGGTGCCGGCAAAACAGAGATGGCCTTAGCAATTAAGCGTGCAATGGGCATAAAGCTCATACGGTTGGACCCATTTGCTCAAGTGGATAAAGCGCCGTTAGCCTGGATTGTTCTGGTTCATGCCCGAAGCTCCACGGCAGGGAAGCTGAATTCAGAAAATTACCAGCGGTGATTCTAAGCTTGCCCGTTGACACTGATTCCAAACTCCTTGTATCTCCTGCCAGACTGACACGAGCAACATAGTAATAGAAAAACAAAATCTGTTTCCTGAAGTGATGAAATCTCAACTGTGATTCGGAAGCCGGATGCGGACCTCAATAAGCGAATAATTTTGTGCGACCAAAGGGTCAGTGTACTATACTCAACAGTCAACAGATAGGTAGGGGGCAAGCGGAACGATGTGCATGGGCATTCGACGCCATCCTCAAAGACAATGAAAACCAAACAGCAGATTGTTTCTGAGTTTCGCCGGCAGGAAATTATTAATGCCGCACGCTCGGTATTTGCGCGCCATGGGTTTGCCAATGGAATCGTGGACCAGATCGCTACCGAAGCTGGGCTTGCCAAGGGCACGATCTATTTCTATTTCGAGTCCAAGGATGATGTTTACCGGGCTGTTCTCGAACACGATATGGAAGCCCTGAAATCAGATTCTCTCCGGCGGATTGACGCAGCGGAGGGATTGAAAAAGAAGATCCGGGCCTTCATCGATACCCGTCTTGAGAATGCCGAGGCGAACCGGGAGTTCTTCAGCCTGATGGACACGGAATCGGCAAGCTTGTCTTTTTCTGGCCGCCAATACCGTAACTGGTTGCAGGAACCTGTGCGCCGGCTGGCTTTAGCGATTCAGGAGGAGTTCAGCAAAGGATCGGCTTTTCCATCGTCCGCAGAAAAGGCGGCATGGGTAATCGTGGACATTACGCGTGGGGCGATTCATCGCAGAATGCTCGGACAATGCGAGGTCACCCTTGCGGAAGAATCCGAATTTCTTTTGAACCTTATTTGGTCGGGACTCGCGCGCAGTTGCGCTGGGCAGCGGCGAAGGCAGCCACGTCTGAGCGCCCGGAAGGCGCAGTAGCGGCTTCAACAAAAGGAGAAGGCATGTTTAATGTCATAACAATTACACGAGAGTACGGCAGCGGAGGAGCGGAGATCGGGCGGAAGGTGGCAAAGTTGCTTGGATGGGAACTGCTCGACCGCCAGCTCATCGAACGGGTGGCCACGATGGGAAAGGTTGACCTTGCCTGGGTAGAGGAAATGGACGGAAAATCGGGTGCATGGTGGGAACAACTGCTGAAAGCCTTTCGGCACGGTGGACCGGAACTTTACCTGGGAGATTCCTCCGAAATCGAGATCGACCATGACTCCCTGCAGGAATTGACGGCCCGAATAATCTCCGAGGCAGGCAAAGCAGGAAACTGCGTCATCGTCGGCAGAAGTTCGCAGTGTGTATTGCGTCAAGTCGCGCAGGCGTTCCATGTGCTTGTATATGCACCGATGACCGAAAAACTGGAACGAATGCAACTACGGCATCCGCACGAACGTGACCTGGTGGGCTTACTGCGCCAAATCGATACGGAGAGAATTCGCTATGCCCACGCCTATTTTGGCTGCGACTCCACAAATCGACAGCTGTACCACCTGTGTTTGAATAGTACGATCGGTCTCGACGCCTGCGCTGAACTCATCGTGAATGCGATTCATTCGGCCCGGAAAAATTTTTCGGGCGATCGAGAACAGGTCGAACAAACTAACACGTAGGGCTGATAATGGTCGCGATCCTTCCAGCAGTTTTTGGGTCACGGCAATCCGAACAACGCCATCGTGGAGAACAGCTACACTTCAGCACGGGGACGATTTGGCCAACAGATGACGAACCCGAAGTCTATTTTCTGTCCCTTTGCGCAGTGGTAGGCGTCAGGTATTAGCGTATCCGGCTTTCCAACTTCACCACCCTTGCGGGTGGATTCTGCTACTCGTCCTGGTTGAACCCGGGGAATTTCTCCAGGGAAGATCTGCACAAGTCAGCGAAATGCGGCAGTGCAGGGTTTTCGGGGTTGGCGTGACTGGTATTTCAGCGTGTTTGAACGGTGTTTCTTGACCGCGTGCGAGTTGCCGTCACCTCTGGAGAGTGTCCAGAGAGACTACACCCCTTGGCTGACCAGCAATCTGCTGCGCAAGATAAACAGATTGCTCAATCCACACAGCGTGAATTTCTGATTGGCGTTCTTCTTGATTCCCCGCTATCTCACCTTTGTGTAGCCGAACTTTAGTTTGATCACTGTAAACACATGCTCGACTCGGGAGCGAGTGTGCGACTTGGTTCGGGTCCTCTCGCGTTCCAATTCGTCCACGCGGTCCTTGTAACGGTAGCGTTTGTTGGCCATGTCCTGGGCTTGCGCGCAACTTCGCGGATCACGTCAGTTTGGGGCAGTTCAGCAATGGGCGGGAGCCATTTCTGACGACATATCGAATCCCGCCGCTCCGCTACAACTTCCTCTCCAACATCCAGCGATACAGCTCTTCGTATTGCGGGATGATCTTCGTCGTGCAGAACCGGGCTTGCGCCGTCGCCCGCGCGGCCTTGCGCATCGATTCCAGCAACGCGTCATCCGTCAGCACTTCCAGGGCGCGCGCGGCCATGGCTTCCAGGTCGCCCGCCTCCTCCAGAAAACCGTCCACGCCGCTCTCGATCACCTCCGGCAATCCGCCCACCCTTGAAGCCACGGGCACAACCTTACAAGCCATCGCTTCCAGGGCCGCCAAACCAAACGACTCCATCTCGCTCGGCAGCAGCATCACGTCGGCCATTGCCAGCTTTTCGTGAATCCGGTCCTGCTTGCCCATGAAGTGAATCTTGTTGTGGATACCTTTTTCACATGCCAGCCGCTCCGCCGCGCGCCGGTCCGGGCCATCGCCGATCATCAGCAGCCTCGCCGGAATCTTTTTCTGCACCCGGTCGAAGATCTCCACCACGTCGGTCACCCGCTTCACCGGCCTGAAGTTCGACAGGTGTACCAGCAAGCGCTCCTCCGGCGCGGCGAATCCCATGCGCCGCGCCGGCGCCTGATCATCGCGCCGGTACAGATCGCAGTTCACAAAGTTGTGGATGACGTGGATCGGCTTGGTGATTTCGAAGCTTTCGATCGTGGCTCGTTTCAGGTCGTGAGAAATCGCTGTGACGCCGTCGCTCTGCTCAATTGAAAACCGCGTGATCGGCAGGTAGGAGCGGTCCAGTCCCACCAGCGTGATGTCGGTTCCGTGCAGCGTGGTCACGTAGGGCAGCCGCCGCGGCTGGCGGACGTGGTCGTGGCACAGCATCTGCCGCGCCAGCATGGCGGAGACAGAGTGCGGAATCGCGTAATGCACATGCAGCAGGTCCAGGCCGTAGAGTTCCGCCACTTCCGCCATCCGCGTCGCCAGGGCAAGATCGTAGGGCGGATATTCAAACAGCGGATACTGCGAAACTTCCACCTCGTGAAAGTGAATGTGCGGATGCGGCTCCGTCAGCCGGATCGGCTGCGAGTAGGAAATAAAGTGGATCTCGTGTCCGCGGTTGGCCAGCTCAATGCCAAGCTCGGTGGCTACCACTCCGCTGCCGCCATATGTGGGATAACAGGTGATTCCGATCCGCATGATTCTCCTTCTCGCCGCCACCTCTGCCATCTCCCAGCTAATGGGATGGATCAGTATCTGCCGTTTGCGCCCGGCTTTCGCCGAATGTCAGCAGTTCCACTCCGTACTCCTGGCGCAACCCTCCGGGAGTCATTCCCAGCAGCGCCCTCATCTCCACCTCGCGCGACTCGCGCAGCCGGGTGCGCACCGCGGCCAACTCACCATCGTTGTATCCCGGATGGCAGACCAGTTCCCATGTGCCTTCCCGCATCTGCCCGAGCATGGCGCGCAGGGCGGTCTCATCCAGCGAGCCGGTGGAAACCACGCCCAAACTGCCGCCAGTGGTCGCAAAACCTGAATCGTCGACAGCCCTGCACCAGCCCTGGTACAACCCTGCGCGCAGCAGCGTGGTTTCAACCTTGCGGATCAAAAGCATCCGGTCGCGCCACGCCTCACTCCAGCGGACCGCTCCCGGAGCCTCAAACGGATTGCGCAACGCGCCCACGCCATGGGCCCGGGCCGCGCGCAGCAGAGGCCGCAGGATGGATGGAAACATGTGCGTATGCTTGTGCGTGTCAAAGTGCGAAATCGCAACATGGGCGCGTTGCAGCCGCGTCAATTGCGCCTCGGCCTCAGCTTCTATCTCAGCCTCGCGGAAGCGTCCCCGCGCCACCGCCTGCAGAACCTCGCCAATCGAGTGGTGGAAGCGATCGGTTCCCGGCGCCAGCAGCGACCGCACTTCGCCGGGCGGCAGCAGCGGCGCCCCGTCCACCAGCACGATGTGGCAACCGATCCGCAGCCGCGGCATCCCAGCCGCCAAGGCCACGGCGTCATCGAAGCAGGCGCCGGTTGCCATCAGGGTTGTCGAAGAGACGATGCCGCGCTCGTGACAGGCTGCAATGGCGCGGTTTACCCCAGCCGTCAGCCCAAAGTCATCGGCGTTTACGATCAACTGCTTCATTCGGAAAGTGTAGCAGGCGCGAGAACCACGGCGTCCTCTGCGAGGCTGACACGCCGGTGGCCGGGGCTGGCGCAAAACTTAACTGTTTGTCATCCGCCTTCCACGGCATCGTCGCGCTTCAGCAGCAGGTCGATTTTCTCCAGAAGTGCCGGAAAGATTACCGGCTTGTCCAGCCACTCGTCGACTGCGTCCGAATTTCTTTCCGGAGCGTATCCGCTCACGACGATGATGGGAATGCCCGGCACTTTCTGCCGGATCAGCCCGGCCAGTTCCAACCCGTTCATATCCTCCATGCGATAGTCGGTAACCAGCAGGTCAAAGGTCTCGCCCTCAAACCTCGCCAGTGCTTCACCTCCGTTGTAAACGCATTCCGCGTGATAGCCGTGCCTCCGCAAAATCTCGCAACTCATACGCGCCAGCACCTTGTTATCGTCTACAAACAGGATTGCTTTCATCTCTCACCTGGCGCGGAGAGAGCCATCGGCGCCGCCGCCGTCGGCTCCCACATGCCACGGTATCATTCTAGCCTTTTTGGTCTTTGCGCCCGGATTCTCCATGCTGATTTCCACAATCCGGTTTGACCTCGCCCCAAGTCTTTCCATATACTCAATTTTGGAGACGGTACCACAAGAGGCCGCACCCTTAGCCGTCTGACATCCGGCGATGGGAGCACCGTAAGGGCGGTTAGCTCAGTTGGTTAGAGCGCCTGCCTTACAAGCAGGAAGTCGGGGGTTCGAGTCCCTCACTGCCCACCACTCCTGTAGCCTCCCGGAGCCTGCTCCACGGCCCACCCGGGCCGCGTATTAGCCGCGTCAAACACGCGGGGTCGTAGTTCAGTTGGTTAGAACGCCGCCCTGTCACGGCGGAGGCCGCGAGTTCGAGTCTCGTCGACCCCGCCATTAAGTCCAAATAACTTAATGGTATAGAGACCCCCGCAAGGGGGCTTTCTAGTTTGAGAAAGTAACAAAAACAACAGTATCAACTTTCAGGATTTCAACAAGTTGTTGCTGCGGCTGTTTCTTGTTGCTCTGGCATTATCATCTGTGATATCCGCTGCTGTGCGTTTCGTTTCGCTGGTGTTACCGCTTGAGCGTAAATATCCATCGTGGTTTTGCTGTTGGCGTGTCGCAAAATCTCTTGAACAGTTTTGATGTCCTTACCATTCGCCTTCAGGACTGTAGCCAGCGTATGCCGAAAGGTGTGGAAGCCTACTGCCCGTATCGATAACGTAGTTATGCCAAAAACATTGATATTTTTCCACACAGAACAACCTGGCCAGATCGTAGTGGCCATCGCTATGGCTTTGGCTGTGCCCTACCACGATGCTGAAACGCCTGCCAAAGCAACAAGCATGGCGCTATGGAGTGCCGGGTACACTTTGGGTGTAGATGATCAATGGCGCATTGTTTTCGGGCCGCGCCATCCGACGCGGCCTTTCCAGTTGCGGCGTGCGTTGGGAACACGCGATTTTGTCATATCGAGGAGTCCGTAAACCCGGCATTACGGCTCACAGCACCGGATTTATTCCGTTCACGACTGGCAATTGGTTGCCGTTTACCGACAAGAGCCCCTCAATAACCGAGGCCATTAACTTGGGACTGTTGGTAAATGCTTCCCGTGTTGAGCCCGCCAGATGAGACGTGATCGTGACGTTCTCCAACCTCAATAATTCGTCATCAGCGGGAAGCGGTTCCATATCAAAGACGTCCAGCGCAGGGCCCCGAATCTTTCTTTCTTTCAATGCCTCGACCAGGCTCTTCTGATCGATCAGTCCAGAACGTGCCGTGTTTACAAGCACTGCCTCCTTCTTCACTAGGGGCAGTTGCTTCTTTCCTATCAAATGATAATTTTCCTCCGTTAACCTGACGCAAAGGCATACGATGTCCGACGTCCGTAGGAGTTCCGGCAAACTCAAGATACTCACCTGATCCACGGTATCTTCTTTTAGGTAAGGATCGAAAGCCACTACATTACAGCCGAAGGCATGAAGGTACCCTGAGAGCAGCCTACCCACATTCCCGAAGCCAACAATCCCACCGCCTTGTGACATATTTCTGGAACCGCTTGGCTATTGGGTTTCATCCAGACGCCCCGGCGCAGTGCCGTGTGCGAGCGGGCAATATTGCGAACCTCGGAGAGAATCATGCCGACCGTAAATTCAGCGACCGCTCTGGCGTTTCTACCTACCGTATTCAGCATATATTTTCCCGCAACGCCCTTGACCATCGATGCTATGTAGTCAATTCCTCGTCCCTTTAGATCATGTTCTAACACCATCAGGATGACAGGCGACTTATTTGCTTCCGTGGTATCCAAAATCGTTCTTATAAGAATGTCCTCTACACAATCGAAAGCAAAAACAGCATAGTGCCGAGCTCTTGCATTAAGAAGCACATTTTTCAATCCGGCGAGCATAACGTATTTCCCTTTTATTATGAATCTTCTTAACGCATCAACATTCCGCCAGTGGCATCGATGGTAGCGCCAGTAATGTAGGCGGCCGCATCGGAAACCATAAACGCTACAATCGGGCCAATATCTTCTGGAGTTGCAATCCTGCCGATCGGAATTCGCTGCAAATAATATTCACGGTTCTTTTCTAATGCATTCTTGACCATGTCGGTTTCCACCATGCCGAGGGCAATCGCATTTACGTTGATCTTGTACTTCGCGCACTCTCGTGCCATCGAAACGGTCAATGAGACCACACCGGCTTTGCTAGCAGCGTAATGCGCGTGACCGGTCGTAGAGCCGTGGAACGCTGCCTGGGAAGTGATGTTCAATACCTTGCCGCCGCGCTTTCCTGCAATTGCCTTTCTCAGGAACGCCTGGCTTGTCAGGAACACAGAGGTCAAATTAACATCCATGGTCCTGTTCCATTCTTCCAAGCTCATGTCCTGCAGCCAGCTTTTGGGCCAAACGCCAGCATTATTGACCAAAATGTCGAGTCTCCCAAGCTTCTCGGCAGCCTCATCCATGAGCCGCGCACAATCCGCGGCACTACCCAGGTCGGCTTGGATGGCTACCGCCTTGATCCCTTTTGCAGTCAACTCTTGCACCAGAGCTTCGGCCGCATTCGCGCTACTGTAGTAATTAATAGCGATGTTCACCTTTTCGTCAGCGAGCGCTAAGGCGATTCCTCGGCCCACACCGCGGGCCGCGCCGGTGATTACCGCACATTTTGCTTTCAGATTTAGTTTCATTCGAATACTCCACGAACCTGCATTGACGTCATCTCTCCTCATTCCGGGAACCGCTGGGTCTATGGTTTTCGCCTCGGCTCAGGTCAATTGCGAGCTGATAGCGCAGAGTGAAAGCGGGGGTGAAAGGCGCATAGATTATGAAATCTTGTAGATGATAACGCCATTGCTCCTACACCCCCAAACTGAAGATTAGGAACTTGCAACTGTAACAGCCTCGGCTCTTATAACTTTTTCCAGATCGGCGTTAGTGCGCCGATAATTTCCTGGTACAGCTTGTATTTTTCCGGGTAGATTTCTTCATAAGACGGATTTGGAGAGCAGCTATAAGCTACCTCGACCATTGAGTCCGCTGCTGACTCAAACGACTTGAAGTGTCCGGTGGCGACTCCGGCACAGATAGCCGCTCCTAGAGCGCCCAGTTCTGTCCCGGTGGTTACCTCAATCGGTGTTTGCAAGACGTCGGCGAATATTTGCACCCATGCTTTGGAACGAGCGGCTCCCCCGGCAATCCGGATTGCCGGGGGCTTGCCGCGGTAGGCCATGGATGGTCACAAAGTCGCTTTCGGAGAACAGAACATCTTTACCGACGGGTTCACAACCTGCACGGCGAATTTCATTCGCAACAACGAACGGGTCATGAACCAGGCGTTTGACAGCGAAGCCGGAAAGCTTTTGAGCTCCCAGGCGTCCGATGTACCCGAAGCCGGCAATGCCGACGGTTTTTCCCTTAAGTTGCGGAACCTGGGACGAGTTGGAAAAGGTTTTGCGCCATTGCCTGTTCTTGATTACGTAGTGGGCTCACGCGATGTTGCGGCTTTCGGCAAGAATCATGCCGACGGCGAAATCGGAGACAGCCTCGGCATTCCGTCCTTCCACATTGAAGATGAGGATGCCACGCTTGGTCGCCTCGGCGACATTTACGTTTTCCATACCGGCGCGCGAGACGCCGACAACGCGGAGTTTCGGCATTGCCGCAAGCACTTTGGAAGAGACTGGGACGAACAGGCCCGCCAGGAGTTCGGCGTCGCCGCCCTGCTGTTGAATCAGCGAATCGACCTCTTCAATTTCCGGCCCCTGCTTTTCAACCTTGAGACGCCTTTCCTGCAGCTTTCCCCAATCCGTTTCCCAGTCTCCGACCTTCACGTCGGCTATGAAATCGCCTAGATACTTTTCTGCCGCAACCCGGAACTCACTTCCACGGATCATCGCGTCGCCGATGAGCACAGCCTTGATGCCTTTTGTCATAACTGCCTCTCCAAGCAGGCCCGTCGGTGCGTCACTCTGACGCACCGGTCAACGGGCGGATCGCCAATTCGTGTTCGGGTGAGCGCACTCCCTGATTTGCGCAGCGTTCAGGACGAGACGCGTACAACAGCCCAAAGCCGGATGCTATGTTCTCTGGCGAATCTATATTCCATTTTGTCTTATATTGTCCTGTTTTGTTCTATATTTCAAGTTGTATTCTGTTCGATTATGTTGTGAAGTCGTTTTTGTAGTTTGGTTAAGTCGTGAATTTTGCATCAAGGATATGGATTGCCTGGACATGAAGCCTGCTAAGAAGTTGATGGAACGTACGCTCTTTCCGAAAAGCGCCCCGAATCTAACGCTGATTAAGCTGGCCAAGGCTCACAGCCCAGAATTGCGCGCGTGCGTGGAGGCGAACTTTGACAGTACGGAACTGAAAGCGGGAACGGTATGGGCGGGATACGGGACGGAGTTCCTATTCGTTGTGGAAGCCGCAGCCGCACCGTCGCTGATGATTGACGAGGCTGCCGGGCCGGCGATGCAGGCCATTTCTGGCTCGAACCTTTGGTACGCGCTGGCCCACATTCAGAACAAAGGCTGCCTGCACCAGTTTCACTGGGTTGCCGATGGCAGAAAGTTCGGTGGCAGCCTGGACGTGCCAGCGTTCGGGCCGCTCTCCTATCTCCGGCCGGGAATTTCCACCGGTAAATTATCGGGGAAGCTGATTCATACCAGCAAAATCTACGACGGCATGAAGAGCGAATACTGGGTTTACGTGCCCGCGCAGTACGATCCCAGCACGTCCGCCGCGGTCATGGTATTTCAAGATGGAGCGGGATATATCGGCCGCGAAAGCAACAACCCAGCTCTGAACGTGATCGATAACCTGATTGCTGAAAAGAAAATCCCGGTGATGATCTGTGTTTTCATCGAGCCAGGAGACATCTCCGACTCGCCGGGCACGCCGACCTACAACTTTGTAAAAGAGCACTCGGAAAAATGGAGCCGTACGCTCAAGTATGGAATGCGCAGCGTGCTCTATGACACGGTAAGCGACCGCTATCCGCGTTTTCTGCGCGACGAACTGCTGGCCGAGGTGGGATCCCATTACAACCTGCACAAGGACGCCTACAGCCGGGCCATTACGGGCATGTCATCTGGCGCCATTTGCAGCTTTAACGCGGCGTGGCAATTGCCGGAGGTATTTAGCCGGGTCATTAGCTGGATCGGAAGCTTCACTTGCGTGCAATGGAGGGCCGATCCGGCCAATCTGGATGGTGGTCAGGATTATCCCGAAAAGGTCTTGCGCGAGCCTCACCGCAACCTCCGGGTGTGGCTGCAGGACGGAGCGAACGATATGGAAAACGTCCGCTGGGGAAGCTGGCCGATGGCCAATCTCCGCATGGCGAACGCGCTCAAGACCCGCGGATATGATTTCCACTTCAGCTTCGGCCATGGGACCCATAACACGGCTCACGGCGCGGCGGAGTTTCCCAGGGAGATGATCTGGCTGTGGAGAGACTACGATCCGGCCCAAACCACGCAGGAGTTCACGATGGAGCCGAAAGAAGTAGCGAGGCCGTTTTTCAGAGTAGCGATCACAAATCGCGACTGCGAGTAGCGCGCGACAGGCGGCAGGAGGCGACATCTGATTGGATCAACGGAATTGAAGTTGGAGGGAACAGGGTATGCTCTCGACTGAATTAAATACCTTGATATTGGAGCGAGTTCGACGGCAAGGCAAAGTGACTGTGAGCGAGTTGGTCAAAGATCTAGGCGTCACCTCGATGACAGTGCGTCGGCATCTGCTCAAACTTGAAAAAATCGGTCTTTTGCAGAAAGTTCACGGCGGCGCCATACTTGTCCTCGACAATTCCCTGCAAGAAGCTCCGTTCATAGATAAGGAACACGTGGCGGACTCGGAAAAGCAACTGATCGCCAGAGAGGCCCTGAATCTTATCCATGACGGAGACGCAATTCTTCTGGATGGCGGAACAACGACATTCCAGTTGGCAAAATTGCTCAAAGAAAAACGGGATCTAGTCGTGGTGACCAGCGACCTGCATGCTGCCATGGAACTTTGCTCGGCAGACATCCGGCTCTTTTTCATCGGTGGAGAGATTGAGAAAGATCTGGGAAGAGCGCGCGGCGCGCGGGCATTGGAGTTCCTCTCGGAAATTCACGTCGACACGGTTTTTCTTGGTATCTCCGCCATCAGCGAGGATTTTGTCATGGGATGCTATTCCTTCGACGATCCGAAACTTAAGAGGACTATGTTGCGCTGCGGCTCGAAGAAAGTCTTACTGACAGACAAAAGTAAGTTCAAAAAGAAAGCCTTTGCTCAAGTTGGGCCACTGAGCATGCTCGATGTGCTGATTACCGACAAGGAATTTGACGAAGTGGAAATGAGTTACCTTCATGCGAACGACATCCAACTTCTTTCAACGCGAAATTCGCACCCTTGTAGCAGTTTTTCAGAGGAGCAGTGAAGTCCGGGTTTTGACCATGCCCGCGAAAAACACATTCCAACGTATTCCTAAGCAACAACCGGAAGCATCCCGGCTTTGCCGGGAACCATTAAAGTTTGACAGATGCGGGAGTTCATGTGGAGGAAGGGCATTTGTTGTCGGGTCACGTGCACATGCGGATCTCGATCCCGCCGCAGTCTCCGGTAGCGCAGGTGATTGGGTTTATGAAGGGCAAGAGCGCGATCCACCTGGCCCGGGTGTACAGAGGAGGAAGCAGAATTTTGCGGCAGAGAGTTTCTGGGCGCGTGGGTATATGGTTTCGACGGTTGGACGCGACGAGAAAATAATCCGTGCGTACATCCGCAATCAGGGCGAGGAAGACAAACAACTGGATCAGATGAGCCTGTGGCGCTGATCGCCGCCGATACGGCGGCGCCAACAAGCGGGGCCACGTTAGCGATCCCGCATAGCCGCTTCAATCGGCTCACAACCTAAAGCCGCCGGCCCTGCCGGGGGATACTTACGGACTGGCGCAGGTTGGGCAAGGGTCAAACAGTAGCTGCCGTTTCCGGCTTCAATTCCCGGGCGATGACCTCTCGCAAAGATGGTTCGATGGCAACAAAATCGAAGCCATAAAGAAATCCCCGGCGATGGCGGACAATGGCGGACACGGTGTCTTCCTGACTGTTTTCCATGGAGAATTCAAGAGTCACCTGCTCGGCGAGGGAGAGTGCGCAGGGAATCACCGCGCCCATGCCGTTTTCACTGATGTCCCGTATACGGCCAAGAACAGAGGTTGTCTTGCCTTGGTGAACGGCTGTGACCCGGACTCGCCGGTCAAGGTGCGAACGCGGAATACGCCTGCGTTCCTTCTGCGGGCCGTCGGCGTCGGAGTCGGCTTGCTTCAGAGCTTCCAGAGTGGTGACTACGCGTAATTGTGTGGCGAGATCACGGCGCAATCTTGTGATCAGCACCTGTTGGTAAACAACAAATATATCGAAGAGCAGGACCAGCGCCAACAGCCCACGGAGTCCGATGTTCAGCTGCGCCTGTTCCGCCCAGGTCAGCCCGTCCCTCACGGACATCGAGAGGGTAAACAGTCCAAAGGTGAGAACAAGCATCACCAGGAAAGCGATACTCCAGCGCCACCATTCGCGCCGCTCCAGTTGATCCAGTTGGGCCTGGGTCTGGTTGATGTCTGGTTCCACGTCGTTCAGTTTGGATTGTGGTGCTGCTGTAATCATCTCGTCATCTCCTTGCCTGTTATCGCGAAAAATCGACAGCTCAATAGTCCAGATTGGAGAAAGCGTTATTTCATCTACCCTACGTGTTCACACGATTCAGACGTAGGCTCTTCACCGGCGTCGACTACCACACGATTGCGCCAGTTGTTCTTTGCCCGATACATGGCCTGGTCCGCGCGATGGATCAGGTCGCGGAAACCCTGGCCGACGCGCCATTGAGCGACGCCGATGCTGGCAGTGACGTTTACCTGCACGGGGGCAATCACAATGGGTTCGTCGCCAATTCGCTGCCGCACCCGTTCGGCCACTTCCCACGCCATCTCGGCGTTGCAGTTGGGCAGCACTACCAGGAACTCCTCACCCCCGAATCTGCCGACATGATCGTACTCGCGCACGGCACCGGACATTTTCTCGGCTGCGCTGCGCAACACGTCATCGCCCACCAAATGGCCGTAGCTGTCATTGACGCGCTTGAAGGAATCCAAGTCAATGAAGAAGACGCACAGTGGCGTCTGTAACCGATCTGCCCGGCTTAGTTCCTTGCTCAATAAGTCGAGGATGGCTCGACGATTCCAAAGCCGCAGCAAAGGATCGTGCGAAGCCACGAACTGCAAGGATTCGCGCGCCTCGGCTAACTCCTTGTGACTGCGAAGGATTCGTTCGCCAACCTTAATCCGGGCTCTAAGTTCGAATTCCTCGAACGGCTTGCAAAGGTAATCATCGGCTCCCAATTCAAATCCCTTGAGAACATCGCTTTGCTGATCGGCCGCGCTCAGAAGAATTGTGTACACATAGGGTCGTTTACGCGCACGGATCAACTTGCAGAGCTCAAGTCCGTCCAGTCCCGGCATGAAGCAGTTGAGAATGGCCAGCTGGGGTGCGTTGTCGTTGGCAAGGATGTGATGGGCTTGATGGCCATCGGCCGCAAGCACAACTTCGTATCCCCAGGACTCAAGCAAGTCCTGCAGCATCTTCCGGTGGTAGGACGAATGATCGGCGACGAGAAGTTTCATGGAAACCTCATCGCCAAGAAGGTATCCAGAGCCGGTGATTCGGTCAATGTACGAAGGTAACCACCAATGGGAACGAAGGGAATGTCGCCCTAAGGATGCGCTATGTCCGTTCGCCAGACAGAGCACGCCAAGACGTCAGCCCCAAGCGTTCCCCGTCGAACGCCGGGTTGTTTTCATCCTTATCTTTATCTAATTCTTAATCTTTGTAACTTGTGATGATCTGCTGATTGTCCCCAACGCATTCGTTTCGGGATCCCTTCAGGCGACCGTATATTCGCCGCGGCATGCCTCCCAGTTGCACCTGGCCCGGCGAACCAGAGCTTGCTGTGCTGCCGCCACCTGGCTCTCATCGCCCTTCCAGGCCTCCATCGCCGGCTGCTGGATGGCGCGGGCAAAAGAAAACGATAATGGCCAGGGCACTCGCCCTTTGAATTGCGCATTCATCGCACTCAGCCGGGCTGAGGCCAGTTCGCTGGGCTGTCCTCCGGATAAGAAGACAATACCCGGCACTGCCGCCGGCACGGCGCGCAGCAGGCAATGGACCGTGGCCTCGGCCACCTCTGCAACCGAATTCTGCCTGGCGCAGCTCAAACCCGGCAGAACCATGTTGGGCTTTAGCAGCATGCCCTCCAGGAACACTCCTTGCGCGAAAAGCTGGTGGAAGACACTGTGCAGAGCTTCCTCGGTCACCTCGAAACAACGCTCCAGGCTATGATCGCCCTCCATCACCACGTCCGGTTCCACCACGGGAACCAGTCCCACTTCCTGGCACAGCCGGGCATAACGGCCCAGTCCATGCGCCTGCGCCTCAAGGCAAACCCGGCTGGGAATGCCGTGGCCCACCGCAATCGGCGCCCGCCACTTGGCGAAACGCGCGCCCAGGTGCAAATACTCATTGAGGCGGTCGCGCAGTCCGTCCAGGCCTTCGGTGACTTCTTCTCCAGGGTGCCCCGCCAACTCGCTTGTGCCTGTGTCAACCCGAATGCCGGGAATGATCCCCGCATCGGTCGTGACCTTCACGAAGGCAACTCCGGCCTTGGTATGCTGGCGGATGGTCTCATCAAACAGGATCACGCCGCTGATCGACTGGCCCAGGCCGGGGGTGGTCAGAATCATCTCCCGGTATGCCCGCCGGGCCTCCTCGGTCTGCGCAATGCCCAGTTTGGCAAATCGAGCGTGGCAGGTTGGGTTATCTTCATCGAGCGGAAGTATGCCTTTGTCGTCGGCTACCAGGGCCCTGGCGGTTTTGATTAGCTCTTGCGCATTCATCGTGGGACGCTCCATTTTCCGTTCCGCATCTCCAGCGAATTCTCACGGCTTCCGCCCGGCAGAATTCTCGTCCGCCAAGGGGGCAGATGTCGTTCGCGCGGGGATGCAGCACTTGATCAACCTAGTCTAGCACCGGGGAGGGCCGCTCCAATCGTCGAGGGCAGGAGTCAACCAGACGCAGGAGCCGACTGCAACAGGTTCGATTGAATGCTGCCCAGGGCTTTCCCTGAAAGCGAAAGCCTTGGGCTTGGAAAAAGGCTACATGCTGTAGGAAAGGATTTCTTCCACTTCTTTCGGGCCAATGTCGTGACGCTCTCCGAGTTGGTTCCACCCGCGGTCATCCAGACGCTTGGCAATGGTTCCGGCAAGGCTCGCCGGCAAATTGTAGTCCTTGAAGTATGACTTGACACCCGCGCCCTCAAAGAACGAACGAGTGGCGTCGATAGCCTTGTCAATCCGCTGTTCCGTGCCAGATGCTACCGGAGACCAAGCCTGTGTCTGTGACCAGCGACACGCGACGCCGTGCACACCGGCAAGTTGGCTTCGCGCTGCTTGCGCGTACCTATCGTGACCCGCCAATTCGACGAATGGAACCTGTAAGTACCTCGGAAAAATTCACTTACGAATCCAGAAGTGCGCTACGGACTGGCAGGTGCCAAACCATCTACGCCACGGCTGAGCCACATGGGTTTTGCCACTCTCATTAACTTCGTTATTCACTCCATAAGCATTACTTATCGCTGTGTTTTGCGCCATTTAGCGATTCTTTAGGAACGTTTTAGGAATGATTTATTGCGGCACCCTTATTCTGGATTCGCAGGCGGTCAAAGGAGAAACTCGCATGAAACCGGTCTTCCAAAGAGCTGTTGCGATTATCGCTTCCCCCTTGGTACTTGCCCTAGGCCTATTCTTCACCCAGGTTCAGCCTGGCTATGCGCAGGCACAAGTACAGAGTGGCGCCAACCCATCCGCAGTCGCGTCAGATACGGAGGCGCTTGAAAAAGAGCTTGCCGCAATGGCTGCGCGCATCACCCAGCTTGAGGCCCTGCTGAAGGCTCGCACAACGGGGCAGCCAAGTGCAGCAGTAGTTCCAGCGAGTACGGAAGCGGCCGCACCGGCTCCGGCTGTGGCACAAGTGGCGGCTGAAACTGTGCCTGCCAAACCTGCAAAAATAGAGCCATTTTCAGATTGGGACTGGACCTGGCTGAACGGAAACCCTCGCAACAAAGACACGGCCTTCGATTCTAAATTCTTTACTCCAGAAATCAGAGCCGATCTCACCTATACCTACGACTTCAACAAGCCAATCGATGATTCGATGGGTGGGTCGAGCGAACTGTTCCGGTCCAATGAAGTCCAGTTGGAGCAACTTGGCCTCGGCGGAGACTTCCATCTTGACAACGTTCGCGCCAGGTTCATGACCCAGTTTGGCGCTTATTCTACGGCGACGATCCGGAATGATCCCAGCCCCTCGAAGGGCCAGTGGAATCTCGACAATGCGGACCGTTACCTGGCAGAAGCCTACGGCGGATACCACCTCAACGCATTACACGGGATCAACCTTGACGCCGGCATTTTCATGTCCTACGTTGGTTTGTTCAGCTACTACAATTTCGATAACTGGGCCTACCAACCATCGTATGTCTCTTCCAACACTCCTTGGTTTTTCCAGGGAATAAGGATACAGGTCTTCCCCACGGCACATTTGAAAATCGAGCCTTGGATCATCAATGGATGGCAGTCGTACGGCTCGTCGAACTCTAGAAAGGGACTCGGCGGTCAGGTCAAGTGGACTCCGAGGCCTTGGGTAAACATTCTCAGCAATGACTACGGTCTGGGTCACGACGACCTTTACACTCCCAATCGCGGACGGATCCACACCGACAACAGCTTCGAGTTCAAGTACTACGACAAACCGAACGCAAGGTTCTGGGATAAATCGGCAATTACGATTACCCTTGATGCGGGATGCGAATTTGGCCCCTCAACGACCACAGCGCAAGGCGTATACATACAAGGCGTGGGCTGCAAGGGTAACACCAAGGACCGGAACTCGATCGGGGGAGATCATTTTAAAGCGGGAGTCAATCCCAAGCAGAGCTTTCTCGGCTACATGGTCTACGACCGGAACTGGTTCAAGCACGATAAGTATGCGATAACAATCGGCGGTGGCCAGATCAACAATCCAGGACGCTATCTTGTGCTGGTTCCGCCGATCAACGGCGAGACCGCCGCTTCGGCCGCGCTCAACTCTCCCTACTTCAGCTTTAATCCCAGCGATCCGTTTGTAGCCTGGGATAGCTCAATCACCTTTGATTGGATGCCGAGGCAATGGCTCACCTTCCGCACGGAATACGATTACCGCCATGCGAACGTGCCCTACTGGTCTGGTCACGGTGGGATGACGCCGCCGAACAGTTTTGGCTTCCAGCCAGGTGCCAACAACGGCAATCCGCAACTGTTCGCCTGCAACGACGGTACATCCGACCCAAGAATCACCGACAACGCACTGGCGGCCGCCGGGTATTGCGGAACAGGACCCATCTCACCGACTTCCCATGGTGGTCTTTGGAAGCCGGATCTGCGCAGAGACGAATCATTGATCGACGTTGATTGGATGATCAAGTTCTAATGCTGCACTGGGTCAATCACAAAGCTGCCTGAATAAACGCAACATAAAAGCGATGCTCCGGGAACCCGGGGCATCGTCCTGCTGGATGCAACCAGGTCAGAGAGTGGGCAGTGACCGGATCAAGCGACTGCCAGTGTTATCGAACTCCGCTGGAGTCGAGTAATGTTCAACCTGAATATTGCGCGGCTCAAAGCCGGTGGAGTTACAATGCTCGCGGTCATCATCGAACGAGGAGGCTCACGATGTCTGATAGACGGAAGCTCTTGCTGGTTACTTTGGGTATTTCGGCGTTGTTCATGGTGGGAGGGTTGGCTGAATCCATCGCGGCTCAAAAAAGTACCGCGCCGCCTCCAAGCGAACACCGGAGCGCGGTTGTGGCTGGGGAGGCGGCAGCCAAGCAATTGTTGCTGCTTATGGACACGGATAAGAACGGCAAAGTTTCCAAGCAAGAGTGGATGAGCTTCATGGAAGCGGAATTCGACAGGCTGGACACCAACAAAGACGGCGTACTGGACGTGAAGGAGTTGGAGAAATCACAAGTACGTCCAGCACCCTTCTATAAGGCGGGAAAGTAACGCGGCTCGCGGACAACAGCAAGCTACGGGTGCTCCGCTATGACCTGGAACGCGCAGTTCAGTAACCTTGCGCGACGGTTGTTGCTGTCTATCCTTCCTCTCTCCCGCCACGTTGTGCGGGTCTGGCTTGAAGGGGGTAGCCTAGCCGCTGGCCGGCAATGTTGTGCGGCGCTCGGCGAGGGCTGGTTCATCTTCAAGCAGTTCGAGAGCGGCGCGCTGCACGCGCTGGTTCGCGGCGCCAAGTTCCGGCTCTTCGAGTTCCTCGTAATAGCGAGTTGCGGTCAGCAAGCGGCGCTCGTCTCCGTTTGCTGCTGCCTCGGCGGCGGTCTCGCACATGAGGGCGAATGCGAGGCTATGACTCAAACGGTGCAGGAGCTTTCGCGCATATCGTTCGGCGCTCGCTTCATCGGCGGTCACAGACACAATCGCGGCAATGTCTCCCTGCAGCCGCAAAGCCAGAGCGCTCCGCAATGATGACAGGGCAGGCGGCAGACGGTCGATGATGGCGCGAACGCGGCGTTCGTACTGATCCTTGCCTGCGTATTTCGGCGCCAGAAGACGCAACAACTCCAGTGCCTGAATATTCGCCGGACCTTCCCATACGGTGAGCACCTGGGCGTCGCGGTAAATGCGGGCGATCGCGTAATCCGAGGTGTACCCATTACTGCCAATCAACTCGAGCGCCGCCCGGGCCCCGCCAATCGCGTCTTCGGCGGTGAGGTACTTGGCAAGAGCGGTGACGAGACGTAGCCAGGTGCCGCGGTTTGTGTCCGCAATGGCGGCATCGAACGCCAACGCCGCCTCAAAGGCGAGCAGCGCTCCCGCTTCAAAGCGCACGCGGATTCCGAGCAGTTGGTCCTGCACCATGGGATAGGAGGCAAGAGCGTGGCCAAAGGCTTGGCGTGAGCGGGCCCAATCCAGGGCTTCGTGCAAAGCGCGGCGCTGCACGCCTGCGGCGCCCACCGCGTTGTGCACCCGGCTGTACTCGAGAGCCGCCATCATGAATCGGAATCCGTGCGGCGGGCCTGCAATTTCGAAGGCTTCGGCGCCGAGCAGTTCTATCTCGCCTGTCGGGAGCCCCCTGGTTCCGAGCTTATCTTTCAGCCGGCGAATGATGTACCGGTTCGGGCTGCCGTCCTCCAGGTGGCTTGGTACGAGATACAATCCCAATCCAGCCGAGCCGGGACCGGCGCCTTGTGGACGCGCGGTGGCGAGCGCCAGACCACTGTTCGAGTTGCTGGTAAACCATTTCAATCCGTCCAAAGCGAAGCGGCCGGCACGGGCGACGGCGGTCGTCGTGGTGGCGCCGACGTCGCTGCCGCCATGCTGCTCGGTCACCCAGGTGCCGCCGGTGGTGGCCGGCGCATCCATGCGGGTGAGTTGGTGCAGATACCTGGCACGCATGTCGTGGCTGGCGTGATAGCCGAGCACGTAGGCAACCGCACCGGTGAGCGTAACCGGGCAATGGAGGCTGATGTCGGCCTGTGAGAGCAGGAATCCCATGGTAAAGCTGAGCAGGTGTGGCGCCGCCTGCGAGTACGGCAGCCCGATTGCGCCGCGACGATAAACCTCCTGGTGCTGCTGGCCGTACCAGGGATTGAGAATGACGCGATTGGCGACCGAGCCGTTGCGATCATAGGTTTCCAAGGCCGGCGGAGCGTAGCGGTCGGTGTAGTTCGCCTGCGCATCGACATCCGTGAGCACCCAGTGGCGGAAATCGCTGAGATTATGAAGGTGAGGGCGGAGGCGCGGCTCGCGGGAGATGAGGAGAGGTTCGAGGTAGGCATCGAAACTATTGCGTTGGTGCATGGGTCCCCCTGGGTAGCAGGCGTCAAGACCTACGCCGCTGAGAAGGTTGGGAACGACACCGCGAAGGCGCGGCGCGGCGTTTCGAGGCCACAACTTTACCACCCAATAGGGCCGCTTCAAAGGCCAAGCCGCCGATGGCTGCCAGAGCGGCGATGGGTTGAGCGCCAATCCGGCTCCAAAGCTGGTTGCGCTACCAACTGCCCGCAGGGCTTTACGGGTGCGGTGATGAACGGCTATGATTCGCGTGAAAAACCTCTGCAAGGGGAAGGAATTCCCAAACCGATGGCTGCCGCAGGCGGCTGGTGGGATGATCCGAACCTTTTCGTCGAGCTGGATCAGGCAGTGAGAGGAGAACAACCAGTGAATGAAACCATCCAGAACTACGTGGATCGCATCCTAGGCTATACACAGGGACAAGAGCCGCTGAGGGTGCAGGCGGCCACCGCAAGCGCGCTGGTGCGGCTGGTAAAGGGTGTCTCGCCGGCCAAACTGCGTAAACGGTCCGCGCCGGAACAATGGTCGGTAGCGGAGATTCTCGCACATCTGGCTGACTCCGAAATTGTCTGTGGCTGGAGACTGCGGGCAATTCTGGGCGCCCCTGGAAAGCCAATCGAGGCCTACGACCAGAACGCATGGGCCGACGCCGGACACTATGCAAGCCGTGATCCGCGCCAGAGCATTGAGCAGTTCCGGGCAATGCGCAAGGCAAACTTGTTGCTGCTCAACTCGCTTACGCCAGAACAATGGAGCCTCTATGGCCTGCACGCCGAGCGGGGCAGGGAAAGTGTGGAACGCATGGTCAACCTGATGGCGGGGCACGACCTGAATCACCTCCAGCAGATCAAGCGCCTGCTGGCGCCACCCAAGAGGAAGCCCGCCAAATCGCAAGCCGCGACGGAGCGCTGAAGTAAATCACGATCACGATCGCAATCGCTTCGTGGTCGATAGACGTTACGATTGCAATGGGCTTTGGCTTTCGAGCCAGTCAGAATACGATCGCCCCTCGCAACGGAGCCGCCATGATTCGAAAGTCCCACGTCCATCTTTCCGACCTTGCCGGGCTCAACCGGTTGGCGACCGACGCTACCGAGGAAATGACTGACTTGGCGGAGGCGGTACACAAGGTCATCGCCCGATCCCCTGGGGTGCACGGTACGCCCATCGAGGAACGCAGCAGCGGCATTGCGGATCTGGTCTATGAAAGCATCCGCAACGTGACACGGTTGGTGGCGATCACCACCGACGGCATCATTGCCCAGCTTGGCCCCGGCGGCGAGGAGACGAGTTCGCCGGAACGTGAAGCCGTGCTGGCGGTGCTGAACGGGGTAATGGGCGACCAACTGGCCGCCTCCGGCAATCCGCTGGTGATTCGGATGCGGCTGCGCCGCCATGGCCAACCGTTAGCCCTTGAAACCGAGGCTTTGTCCGCCGCCTTTCCCGCGCCCCGCAACAAGTTGCTGGTGCTGGTGCATGGGCTTTGCATGAATGACCTGCAATGGAAGCGGAAGGGTAGCGATTTTGGGGCGGCGCTGGCTCGTGACCTGGGATACACGCCAGTCCATCTGCACTACAACAGCGGTTTGCACACATCCGCCAACGGGCGTGCGTTTGCCGCTTTGCTTGAGTCTGTTATCCAGCAGTGGCCGGAACCTTTGGAAGACTTCGTGATCCTCGCCCACAGCATGGGAGGGCTGCTGGCCCGTAGTGCGTACTACTACGGAACGGCGGCAGGGCAGGGGTGGCCGCAGCATTTGCGCAAGCTCATCTTCCTGGGCACGCCGCACCATGGTTCCCTGCTGGAGCGTGGGGGAAATCTGATCGACGTCAGCCTGGGGCTAAGCCAGTATACGGCCCCGTTCGCCCGCCTGGGTAAGCTGCGCAGCGCCGGCATCACCGACCTGCGCTATGGCAACCTGCTGGACGAAGATTGGCAGGGAGTTGACCGCTTCGAACATACGGGAGACCTCCGGCATCCGGTGCCGCTGCCGGAAGCAGTCCGGTGTTATGCCGTTGCCGCCAACGTCGGCAAGAAGGCCGGCGGCGTGATCGGGGATGGTATGGTGTCGGTCGACAGCGCCTTGGGGCGGCATGAAGACGATGGACTGAGATTGTCATTCGCCCCATCCCGGCAGTGGATCGGCTATGGCATGAGCCACTGGGACCTGTTGAGCCGGCCCGCCGTATACGAACGCATCAGAGGTTGGCTCGGCGAGACTCTATAAACGCAAGCGGTGTATGACGGGCAGGACGCGCCGGAGTGCCCGGGCCGTTTCTCAGGTGGCGATGAGCGCCTGCCGGGTCGCCTGGAGAGTGTTGACCAGCGATTCCCTTGGTAGTTTCTGGATGATTGGCTCGATCAGCCATCCCAATCCCATGGGAACGTTGCGCGACAGGGAGATGGCTCGACACTCCACGAACACTCCGCCCTGCTTCTCCTGGAATCTCCAGTAGGAATACAGACGCCAAAGGAATCCGTAGCCCGTATCCGGCGGCAGGATTGTTTCCTTGCGGCTTCCCGCTGCTTCGACTTCGAGGATGCGGGTTGTGTAGGAGCGGCAAAGCCAGCGGGTGCGGTCCAGCGAGGAATAATGCACGTCATGATACGTATCGAGAACCACGGTAATGATTTTTTTCTTCAGCAGGCGCATATAGATTTGGAAATCGCTGCCGTGATGGGTCAATAGCCTGGAGTCGATTACCTCGGGTTTGTAGATGTTCTTATGATTGCTGTAGTTCTGCACCAGACGCACCACAAGCTCAACCGTAACGCCAGGAATGAACTCGGCCCCAATCCAGTCATGAATCAAGCCGTCGGTCACTTTGAGTGGCCCTTGACCCGACCAGAACTGGGCGAGGATTGTGCCCTCGCGGACCTGCAGCGCCCGGTCCGGGCTGGCATCAGACCACAGGAACAAACCGTCGCCGTGGAGAGTCCGCTCCATGGCCTCTTCGGCTTCGCCGATGTATGCCTCGAACAAATGCAACGTCTCGGACTTCAACTGTACGGTGGTTACAGTCTGCGCCATGAACCTCCGAAATTCTCAGAGAGAGTTTAATCAAACGGAGAGAGGCTTCTCAAGACCATTCCCCGGCACTTTGGACGCAAGGTGGGCAAGCCGGGTACCCCGCAGCGGCAATCAGCTCTGAATGCGCTTGAACGGACAGGTTTCCAGCCCTTCACATACGGAGTTCATCAGTTCGGCGCGGGTGAATGGCTTCTGCAGAAATTTTGCGTGATGGAATTGCTGGTGGCCGTTTCCCGCGACAGCATACCCAGACATGAAGATGATGGGAAGATTCGGGATCTGCTTGACCAGCACTTGAGCAAGTTCCATGCCGCTCATCCCAGGCATTGCAATATCGGTGACCAGCAACACCAGACTGTCCTTAAGCCCGGAGGACACTCGCAAGGCTTCCGCAGCATCGGCGCAGTCGAGGACGATCAGGCCGCAATTACCGAGAAATGCCCGTACGCTTGCCCGCACCAGCTCCTCATCGTCCACAACGAGAATCGTTCCCTCTCGTGGACAGGATCCACCGTACCTCCCGAGCGGGCAAGCATGAGATGTCGGTGGATCGGGGTGTGGTTGTGGAACCGAGGGAAGGTAGATCAGGAATGTAGTTCCTGTACCGACGGTGCTGCGGACGCGTATGTGGCCGCCGCTTTGCTGAATAATGCCATAAGCAATCGAAAGCCCGAGGCCGGTTCCGCGTCCCTCCGGTTTGGTGGTGAAGAATGGCTCGAAAATCCTGTTTATGTTTTGCTCGGGAATGCCGTGACCGGTGTCGGCGAACGAAATCAGAATGTAGTCTCCGGCAGGAACACCGCCGTGCGAATCCTGATCTTTGCCGGCGATTGCGAGTGGGTCAGTGCTGATGACGAGTCTGCCGCCGTCCGGCATGGCATCGCGCGCGTTGAAGACCAGGTTGATGATGGTCTGCTCGATCTGCGCCCGGTCTGCCTGCACCCAGCAGGGTGATGACGCCAGCCGGACATCCACTGCGACGGCCGGCAGAGTCATGTGCTGGATAAGGTCGGCCGTCTCCAACACAAGCTGGTTCATGTCGAACTCAGAGCTTGCCAGTTCCTGCTTTCTGCCAAAAGCGAGGAGTTTCCTGGTGAGTTTGGCGGCACTCTCGGTAGCGGAGAGAATTTTTCTTGTTCTCTTCTCCACGCTGCCGGGGCCGGCAGCGTCCAGCAAGAGCTCGGCTTGGCTGCTGATGGCCATCAGAAGATTGTTAAAGTCGTGTGCGACTGAACCTGCCAGGAGTCCAACCGCCTCCATTTTCTGCGCCTGCCGAACCTGCTCCTCCAAGGCCAGTTGGCTGGTAATGTCGCGCACGATGAGCAGCAGGCACCTTTCGTCCTGGATCCGCACAACCTCGGCGGAAAGTTGCACCTCGATGGTGCTTCCATTCTTGATGCGTCCGCGCACGCGCCAGGATCGTACCCGTTCGTTGTGCCGCAGAGCCTGGATCAATTTTTCGCGATCCCCTGGGTCGGACCAGAACTCCAGGCCGAGCGAGGAGTGGCCGATGAGTTCTTCCCGGCTATAGCCGGAAGTAGCCAGGAAGGCGTCGTTCACCTCGACGAAATAGCCATCGCTAAACCGGGAAAGGCTCATGCCCTCCGGACAGGAGCGGAACGACTTGTTGAACAGCTCCTGAGACTGCCTGAGCTCTTTCTCGGTCTTCACCCGCACCTGCATCTCTTCACGCAGCCTGAGTACCTGTTGATGGCGCCAGATTGCAACCACGCAGGTCACCAGCAGGGCGGAGCAGACCAGGAAGATGAGCACCGAGAACGCAACTGTCCGCCAGAAAGTCGCCAGCACCGACGCTCGCCATTGCCGGGTCACCATGCCCCAGCCAAGCTCCGGCAGACGCCGCGTCACCGCATACTGACGCAGGCCGTTGCCGGTCGTGCGCAGGGTGAAGATTGCTTCTCCCCGCAAGGCGGCTTCCGCCGCTTCATCCCGCCAGGAGACTCCCGCGGGCGGCGGATGAAAAATGTGCGAGAAGTACACAATTCCGCCCTCTGGGCTGCGCGCGAATAACACGGAGCGTACGTCCGAGTTTCCTCCCTGCGGCTCGGCAAGCCGCAGCAGCGCGCTACGGCGTGTCAGGACAACCAGGGTTCCGATGCGCTCGCGCCGCCCGCCTTCGGAAGTGCCTCTTGCAATGGGAACCAGGAAAGCGAGCTCAGGAAATCCAGGATTCAGTCCCGGTTCAAAGCAAGTCAGCGTCTGCGGCCCGGATGTCTTAGTTGCCTCCTCGCGCAGCCAAGGCGATAAGGAAGGAGCGTCGGCGGTATGAGTCTTGGATATGCCATTGCGGTCGACCGCGTAGATTGCAGTGTAGTCAAACGGGGTGCGAACCAGTTCCAGCACGGCGCTGGCATGAGCAATTACTTTGGGATCGTTGGACGAGGTTGCCTCGGCAACGGCGGGAAAGCTGGCCATTACCCCGGCCTGCTTGGCGGTCGTTTGCACCCATTCGTTGATGGACCGGGCGGTGTCTTCGGAGATGTGCGTCAGCAGGATTTGGGTGCGGTTGAGAGTCGTCCGGTAGTTTTTCAGGAGAATGATGCCCGTGAGAATGGCGCCTGCGAAAACCACGCCCGCCAACACGGCGATATAGGAAACCGGAAAGTGGCTCTCGGAGCCAATTACCTTTGCTGCTTCGGTCTCCTCGTTCACTTCCGGTCTTAACGGCATAAAGGCTCTACCTGACAAGTCCGCCGATGGAGTGCCCTGCCAATTCTACCTTGGGGAAACAGGGAAAAACCAAACGTTCCATGTTTGCGATCGCCCAACCGGAATCATTTTCAGGACTCAAGTGTCCGCAGTGTACTACTCCTGCCCGGAATCGCAAGGCCGAACCGGCATTACTCCTAGAGAGTGCGGGCTTGGCGTCATCTTGCTCCCGGCGAAAACTCCGGGAAAAACGTCGGGTCATTTGGAATTTCAAAGTGGCGAAACAGAAGCCGTGCCGGTCCGCGGGCGCGACCGCCGCGGCAGCTTGAGGTGGGTAAGGCGAATCCCGGTTGGCGGAGGAGACGCTGCCCAGGAAGGTTTCCGTGGCCGCATCAGGCACATAACCAGAATTGTTTGGTTCGCAGCCATGACTCCTTTTTTCGTTACCCACGGTGGTCCAGCAAGAGATCGAGAGCAGTTCCGGGGAACTGCAGTTTATCCAACTTCCCGTTCCTCCCAAAAAGAAACTCTCTCCGCCATCGGCACGAGCATTTTTTTTTGCGCGTGTGAAATTGCATTTCCGCACGGACGCCACCTCGCGATTCCGATTAAATAAGCAGCGTCACTGACCCACGGGAGCCTTGGCGCAGGCCTTCATCGCGTTCCATGCCGAGTTCCTTCCAGGTGGGGTTCAAGAGGGAATCGATTGCCATGATGATGATCACACGCTCTGTCTATACGCACCTCGTCTCCATCCTCCGCCGCGCAGTTTGTTTCCTGTACTGGACGCCACTCCTGCTGGTGGTGAGCGGCATTGTTTTCTGCCCTGAGGCTGGCGCGCAGGCCACCGCGCACTTCAGTGGAATTCAGAGCACGCTTCTCGGCGGTCTGGGCAACGCCCAAGGGGTCGCGGTGGATGCCAGCCGCAACCTCTACATCACCGACACGAACAACAACCGCGTGTTGATGCTGCCGTGGACGGGCAGTGGTTACGGTGCCCAGAGCACGCTCGTCAGCGGACTGGGCGGCCCTCAGGGAATCGCCGTGGATGGCAGCGGCAACCTCTATATAAGCGATACCAACAATATGCAGGTGCTGAAGGAGACGCTGTCGGGAGGCAGCTATAGCGCAAGCACGGTTGCATCCAACGCCTCCGGCGGCCTGGTGGGTCCCGTTGGGGTTGCCGTGGATGGCAGCGGCAACGTCTATATCGCCGATTACGCCACCAACAAAGTGTACAAAGAAACGCTCTCGGGAGGCACGTATACCCAGAGCACGATTGGCAGTGGTTTGTCTGGTCCGACCGGGGTTGCCGTGGATGGCGGCGGCAACGTCTACATCGCCGGTTACGACAGTATGCAGGCGTACAAGGAGACGCTCTCGGGAGGCACGTATACCCAGAGCCCGATTGGCAGCGGAATCTTATTCCCAACGGGAATTGCGGTAGACGGCAGCGGCAATGTCTACATCTCCGATGTTGTAATGGGCAGGGTGGTGGAGGAACCGTGGACGGGCAGCGGCTACGGGACCCAGTTTACCCTTGCAGGCGGGCAGATCGGCCCCTATGGCGTTGCCGTGGATGGCAGCGGCAACGTCTATTTTGCCGACATCTGGAGCGGCGCTGTTCAGGAGTTCACCCCGTCGGCAGGAAACTTCGGGGCGGTCAACATTGGCAGCCGGAGTCTGGCGCCGGTTTCATTGATTTTCAGCTTTGACACGGGAGGCACGATTGCAAGCCCGGCGGTGCTGACGCAGGGCATGGCCGGACTGGACTTTGCCGATTCCGCGACCGGAAGCTGCACGTCCAACGGAAGCAGCCACGCTTACGCTGCCGGCGACACCTGCAGCGTGGATGTGGCGTTTACCCCAGCCAATGCCGGGACGCGGTATGGCGGGGTCACGCTCGAGAACAGCCTGGGAACTGTCATCGCAACCGGCTACGTTTACGGCACGGGAACCGGACCGCAAGTTGTCTTCCTGCCGAGCGTAGTGAGCAACCTGGGCAGCGGACTTTTCGAGCCCCACGGCCTGCAAGCGGATGCCAGCGGCAATCTCTACGTCGCCGACACGGGCGCCAATGAAATTCTGGAGATTCCAGCGGCAGGCGGTTACGCCACCATCCAGGTGTTGGGCGGCGGCTTCAGCCAGCCGCGCGGCGTGGCCGTGGATGGGGCCGGAAACGTCTTTGTCGGCGATGGCGGCAACGCCAAGGTGAAGGAGATCCCGCTGGGCTGCACCAGTTCCGCTTGCGTCATGACACTGGCCAGCAGCTTCGCCTTCATCGACCCCTTTGGCGTGGCGGTGGATGGCAGCGGCAATGTCTTCGTCAACGACTACGGCGCCTCCAAAGTCTACGAGATACCTGCGGCGGGCGGTTACACAACGGTCCAGCGGCTGGCCAGCAGCTTCAGCTTCGCCGGTCCCTATGGCATCGCGGTGGACGCAAACGCAAACGTCTTTCTTGCCGATGAATCCAACAATGCGGTGAGGGAGATTGTGGCGGCGGGCGGCTACACCACGGTGAACACCTTGGGCAGCGGCTTCAGCGTACCCCGCGACGTGGCGGTGGACGGCAGTGGCAATGTCTACGTCGCCGACGGCGGTCACTTCGCGGTGAAAGAAATCCTGGCGCCGGGCGGCTATACCACGGTCCAGACGCTGAGCAGCGGCTATACGTCGACGCCCGAGGGCGTGGCTGTGGATGGAGCCGGGAACCTTTACCAGGCTATTGACGGCCTAACCTACCTGATCAAAGACGGATACTCGGGTGCTCCGGCGTTTACTTTCGAGTCGACGAACCTGGGCTCGACCAGTGGGGACAGCCCGCAGAGCGTCACTTTGCTTAACAACGGCAATGCGCCGCTGCTGATTCCTCTCCCGGCATCAAATGCGAACAACCCAGGTTTTTCCACCAGCAGCTATACGCTGGCTGGCACCTCGACCTGCCCGGTGGTAAACGCCGGCGGCGAGGCGGGCGGACTGGCGGTGGGCGCAAGCTGCACCTACGCGGTGGACTTTGCGCCGGCGATCGCTGGAACTAACAGCGACGCGCTGGTGCTGACGGATAACAATCTGAACGCAGCCGGGCCCGGCTACACCGTGCAAAGCATCAGCTTGAGCGGCTTCGGCGCGGCGCCGCCACCACCGCCGCAGACGACTCCGACGATTACGTGGGCGCCGCCAACGGCCATCAACTATGGCAGCGATCTCAGCTCGATTCTGAATGCGGCGGCCAACACTGCCGGCAGCTTCACTTACACCGCGGCCCTGGGGAGCGGACCTGCAACTGCCGTAACCACGGCCTCGACTCTGGAGCCCGGAAACTACACGTTGACTGCTCTATTTACGCCAACGGATCTAATTGACTACACGACCGCGACGGCGTTGGTGCCACTGGCAGTAAGCTCGAACTTCGGGGCCGGCGTCATTGGCAGCCCGAGCGCAACCGCGATGACACTGACCTTCACCCTTACCGGGGCGCTGGGCAACGGAACCCTGGCCAGTCCGCTGGTGTTGACCGGGGGCGCGCCAGGTTTGGATTTTAGCGACGCCGCGACGGGAAGCTGCACGGCTGGAACGAACTATTCCTCCGGAGTGACCTGCACAGTGAATGTGACGTTTACGCCGAAGTATGCGGGGACGCGCAATGGCGCAGTGGTGCTCGAAGATAGCTCGGGAACCATGGTCGCCACCGGCTACATGAGCGGCACCGGCATGGGGCCGCAGGTGAACTTCCTGCCCGGCACCCAGAGCGCGGTGACAACCAGCACCCTGAGCTGGCCGCAAGGGATCGCCGTGGATGCGAGCGGCAACCTCTATATCGCCGACACAGACCATGCCCGGGTGTTGAAGGAGACGCTGGCGGGGGGCAACTATAGCGAGAGCGTCATAGGCAACGGCCTTCTATCGTCGCCTGGCGGGATTGCCCTGGACGGGGCCAACAACCTCTATGTTGCCGACTACACGGCCGGCGCAGTGTACAAGGAGACGCCTTCGGGCAGCACCTACACCCAGGGCATGATAATCAACGGCCTGAATAGCCCGGAAGGGGTCGCGGTGGATGGCAGCGGCAACGTCTACATTGCCGATACTTACAATAGCCAGGTGCTGGAGCTGGAGTGGACCGGCAACGGCTACGCGGCCCCGGAAACGATTGCGAACTCCGCCCGGTACGGATTATTGAATCCCTACGGGGTTGCGGTGGATGGCAGCGGCAACGTCTATATTGCCGATACCTTCAACAGCCAGGTGCTGCAATTGCCGTGGACAGGCAGTGGTTACGGCACGGCGAACACGGTGGCAAACTCCACCGCGAACGGCTTGGCATACCCTTTCAATGTTGCGGTGGACGGGACGGGCAACGTCTATATTGCCGATTACGGCAATGGCCGGGTGCTGAAGGAGACGCCCTCGGGCAGTAGCTACGCGCAGAGCACGATCAGCAGCGGCCTGAATGGCCCGGAAGGAGTTGCGGCGGATGCCGGCGGCAACGTCTATTTGACTAATTCCGGCGTGAATGTGGTGTGGAAGGAAGATTTCGCAGACGCACCGGCCCTGACCTTTGCGACGCCGACTAAGGTGGGTTCCACGGATGCAGCGGATGGCGCGCAGGCCGTGACGGTGGAAAACGCCGGCAATGCGGCGCTGACATTCTCGGGGCTGAGCTATCCAAGCGACTTCCCGGAAAGCGGTGGCAGTGACTGCTCGTTGAGCACGCCGCTGGCGGCGGGAGCGAGTTGCCCGCTGACCGCCCACTTTGTCCCGGCCTCCAGCGGTCCCATCGTCGACACCTTGGTGTTGAACGATAACTCGCTTAACAACTCCAGCTCGACGCAAAGCATTGCGATGAACGGCACGGGCGTTCCCGCATTCGCGAAATATGGATTCGCGGGATTGCCCTCCAGCCTGGCTTTGGGTACTCCGCAGTTGTTTACGCTGACGGCTGAAAATTCCGGTGGCGCAACCTTGACCGGCTACACTGGCACCTCGCAGTTGAGCAGCAGTGACCGGAACGCGGTGTTCTCGCTGACCGGCGGCGGCGCGGCGATTGCCAGCTATACTTTCACCCCTGCCGATGCCGGCGTACGAAGCCTCTATGTAACCTTCGAGACGGCGGGGTCGCAGAGTATTACCGCAACCGATGCCAGCGCCGGGGTGACAACCAGCAGCGGGGGCGTGCTTTTGTCTCAGACCACGCCAACCATTACCTGGCCGACACCGTCGGCAATCGGCTATGGCGTGGCTCTCAGTAGCACACAGCTCAACGCGACAGCTTCGGTTGCGGGCACATTTGCCTACACTCCGGCTGCCGGAAGTGTACTAAATGCCGGGACAGAGAAGCTCTCGGTGCTCTTCACGCCAGCCGATGCCATCGACTACAGCACGGCGAGCAAAACGGTTTCGCTGACGGTGAACAAGGCGACCGCCTCCGTAACACCGAACCCCGGCACGAAGGTGTACGGCGCCACAGACCCTGTGCTGAGCGGGACTCTGAGCGGATTTGTGGCATCAGACGATGTGTCCGCCACCTACAGCCGTGTAGTGGGTGAGACGGTTGCGGGCGGTCCCTACACGATCAGCGCCACACTGTCTCCGGCGGGGGTGCTCGGCAACTACAACATTGCCTACAGCACGGCGAACTTCACCATCACGAAGGCAACGCTGACGGCGACGGCCGGCAACGCCAGCATGTTCTACGGCGCCTCAGTTCCGAGCCTGACCGGCACTTTGGTTGGGGTGGTCCCGGGGGATGGAATTACCGCCCGCTACACGACGGCGGCCACTTCACAATCTCCCATCGGAACCTACCCGATCACTCCGGTGCCAAGCGATCCGAATCGCAAACTGGGCAACTACAACGAGGTACTCACCCCCGGAACGCTTACCATCGGGACGGACACCACCACCACCACCGTGCAGTCCAGCGCTCTGACCGTGCTCGCCAACAACAATGTGACGTTTACGGCCAAGGTTAGCAGCGCCGTAAGCACGCCGGCGGGCAGCATCAGCTTCAAGGATGGCGGCACGGCGTTGGGGACGGCCACACTGGATAACACGGGAAGTGCGACGCTGACCCTGGCCACGTTGAGCGTTGGCGCGCACCCCATCACGGCGGTCTATGAAGGAAACACCGACTTCGTGGGCAGCACATCGAGCCCGATTACCGAGACGGTGCAGAATTTCAACTTCACCATCGGGGGCACCACCACAACCCTGGTTTCGGCGACGGTGCCGCCAGGCAGCGCTGCCGTTTACACCCTGCAGTTATCTCCGATGAGCGGTTCCACGCTTGCCGGTGCGGTGGCGCTGACCTTGACGGGAGTGCCCGCGGGCGCAAGCTACACGGTCACGCCATCGGTGATTGCCGAGGGTAGCGGCAGCACGACGGTTACGGTCACCGTCAACATTCCGAAGCAGCAGCCAAGCGCCTCGTCGTCTTCGCCGAAGGACGGCGACGGATTTCCGAAGCCGTGGCTGATGGTGATTTTCCTGCCGCTGCTCGGCACTCGCAAACTGCGGGCCGCCGTGCGGTTGCAGCTAAAGTCGCCAATGCTGATGCTGGTGATGCTGGGAGCGCTGCTGCTGATTGGCGTGACAGCTTGCGGCTCGGGCCGTGGTCCCTCCGCGCAGCCAGTGCAGAACTATGCCATGACACTGACTGGGACCGGCGGAGGGTTGCAGCACTCTGTCACCCTCAACCTGACGGTGCAGTAGGAAGCCAGAAGAAGCTGGCGTTTCGCATCCGCCCGGTGTACCCGAGGCGGATGCGAAATGGTTCCTGGTGCGCCGTCCGCTAAGTCTGCCGCAACCGGAACCAAGGGGAAGCAGTCTCGAAGGCGCCTCGACAGGCTGCTGCGGACCGATCACGTTCCTGTCCATCGCGCCTTCTTCGTCGTCCCTGGGCTTCTTGTGCAGATGGGTGCAGCCAGCCAGAGGAAGATCCGCCAGGCAATCGCTCCAGGGTAGTTGGAAGCTTCCGGTCTTGAGCGCAACCGTCCCGAGACCGCGCATTGTGGGCCACATCAAACGGAAGTTCCATCCAAAGAAACTTTCAAGAGTAGCCAGTTTCTATGTACTCTACCGTCATGCTCTCATTTGCACACATCCGGACGGCTGCCGTTTGGGCCGTGCTGTCGATTGTCGCTTCGACGAGTTTGTCAGGCCAGCGATCCACGTTTCAACAATACGGCTCGCGGGAAGGACTGACCAATCTATCGATTCTGTGCCTGCTTCAGGATAAGAGCGGATACCTATGGGTTGGCACCGAGAACGGGCTTTTCCGGTATGACGGAGACCGCTTCCGCGCCTTCAGTCATGGCGACGGACTGCCAAGTGCCGAGATCATGGGTCTTGCCGAATCGCCCGAAGGCCAACTGTGGGTAGCGGGCCAGGGCGGGGTTGCGCGCCGTGAGGGAATGCAATTCAAAACCGTAGACACCGGCGAACAGGGCGGAGTCCGAAATGTTGCGTTCGATTCACTGGGGCGAGTGTACCTGGAGTACTCGTCTGGAATTGTGCGCGGAGTGCCGGAGAAGGAAGGAAAGTACCACTTCGAAAAGGTGGCGCAGGGTGCGGTCCGGGGCTTGTATGTAAAGGGCGAAGAGGTTTGGTTTGGCAGGGATGGCGATCTCTGGCGGCTGGCCAGAGAGAAGCAGGAGCGAGTCGGATCCGTTGCGGGTCTCCCCGTGGACCTATGGGGTTCCGTCGCCCAGGACACGTTGGGTAATTTGTGGATTCGAAGCTCAACCCAGCTCTATGAACTTCCCCGAGGGCAGGCCCGCTTCGTCAACCGCTCCTCGGGCATACCGAACGGATCGTTGATCCGCCTCTATGCGGATCGCCACGGACGGCTGTTTGTTTCCAGCGATTCAGGGGTGGTGGTTCTGGACGGAGACAAGCGCATTCAGATCGATTCCCAGCATGGACTTCCGGCAGACGCCATGGGTGCGATTCTGCTGGATCGCGAGGAATCGCTCTGGCTGGGAGCCTATGGAGGCGGGTTGATCCGGCGCCTTGGCCATGGCGAGTGGCAATCCTGGCAAAAGGAGGACGGCCTGTTGCACAACCACATCTGGGCGATCCGGCGGGATAATACCGGGCAGGTGTGGGTCGGCAGCAGTGGGGGACTCAACATTCTTGGCCCGGACGGCAGAGTTGCGCACTCCTTCACAAGCCACAACGGGTTGGCAGGAGACCGGGTTCTCAGTATCGCCGAAGGGCCCAATGGCGACTTCTTCGTTGCCACCGATCCTCCTGGAATCAGCCGCTTCAGCAAACAGGGCGTCCTGTTGCAGACCTACGGCTCCGCTTCCAAATTGGCCGGAGATTATTTATTGACGATCGCGTTCGACCGGCAACGCCAGCTCTGGGTTGGAGGAACGCGCGGCTGCTTCCGGAGCCAACCGCTGCTTGCCAGCACGGACGAGCTGAAATTCGAGCGCGTTTACATTCCGGGAGTGGCAGCGGAAACCGGCGTTTATCAATTTCTGGTGGATCAAAGCGGTGTTGTGTGGCTTGCCACATCACACGGTCTAGCCCGTTTCGACGGCAAGAATTGGAAGGTCTTCACCCAGGCTGACGGACTCAAGGCCGATCAGTTGTCGGCCATAGCCGAGGGGCAGGGAGCACTCTGGCTGGTGTATCGGGACGCAGCCGGTATCAGCCGGATGCAGTTTGATGGGGAACGCCATACTGTCGCGCACTTCACGATGCACGAGGGGCTCTCCTCGAATCAGGCGATTGCAGTTGCATTCGATACCTCGGGAAGCCTCTGGGTTACGACGGACAACGGCGTTGACGTCTACGCACGAGGTCATTGGCTTCACTACGGCTTGGATGACGGACTTATCTGGGAGGATACCAACGGTGGTGCGTTGCACGCCGATGCGAAAGGCAACGTCTGGGTTGGAACTTCCAAGGGACTCTCCCGCTATGCCACATCACCGTATTCGATGGCTGATTCTGCGCCGGCGGTCGTTCTGACGTCGATTGAAGGAATCTCGCGGGAGTTCCAAGCGGGAGAGCAACCGATTCTTCCGTACTCACAAAGTTCTCTTCTGATTAGATTCAGCAGTTTGAACTACGCCTACGAAACCCGCACCCGGTTCCGCTATCGCCTGCTGGGTTATGAAGACAGGTGGAATGAAACGAGTGCAAAAAACGTCCATTTTGCCGAGCTTCCCGCAGGTCATTATGTCTTCGAGGTTGTTGCCTCAGGTCCGGATGGACTGTGGAGTCCAGTACCGGCGAAGTTTGGTTTCTTCATTCGGCCGCCCTGGTGGCACTCCTGGTGGTTTGTGGCGACCTGCCTGCTCATGGCCCTGTTTGTGGGCCGCGCACTGTGGCAACTGAGGGTGCGGGCGCTGGTGGCGCAGAAGGAATTGCTGGTGCAGCAGGTCGCCGAACGGACGGCCGAATTGCGCAAAAGCAAGCAGCAATTGTGGGCCGCAATGGATGCGGCGAAGCTTGGCATCTGGAGCCAGAACCTGGCCGGTGGAGAAAACTCCGGGGCGGAGCTGATCCAGTCAATTTTCAGCGCCGGCGCAGGCGAAATCATTACCTTGGAGGATTTGTTGCGTTTCGTGGTTCCGGAAGATCGCGAACGCTTCGAGCGCATTGTTACGCAGCGCAACCAACAGCAGGATGACTCGGATTCCACCCTCGAATATCGCGTCATCCTTCCCGACGGAACCATTCTCTGGCTGCAAGTTCGTGGCGGCGTCCTGCATGATGACTCTGCCGGAGCCAAGCGCGCGGCCGGCGTTGTCATGGACATCACCGAACAGAAGCGCGCGGAACAAGACGTGCAAGCGCTGGAACAACAATTGCGGCAGGCTCAGAAGATAGAGGCTGTGGGACGGCTCGCAGGCGGCATTGCCCATGACTTCAACAATCTTCTCATGGTCATACAAAGCTACACCGAAATGTTGCAGGACAGTCTTCCCGAGAATGACAGCCTGCGAAACAATACGGAGCAGGTACTGAAAGCGGCCGACCGCGGCGCCAGCCTCACCAAGCAATTATTGGCTTTCAGCCGCAAGCAGGTTCTTTCCCCGGCCGTACTCGACCTGAACGCCGTCGTGGGTGAAGGGGCAGAGATGTTAAAGCGGCTCATCGGAGAAAACATTGAGCTGCGGGTGAACTCCGCCGAGTCGCTGGGGGCGGTAAGAGCCGACCCGAATCAGCTTGCCCAGGTGCTGGTAAACCTTTGCGTCAATGCACGGGATGCGATGCCGCAAGGTGGCACCCTGACGATTGAGACCAGAAATTTCACGATGAATGAACACCTCCTTGGGAAGTACCCGTATGTGAGGCTCGGCAATTACGTCCTGCTTTCGGTGAGCGATACCGGCACGGGCATCAGCAGGGACGTGCAGGAGCAGATGTTTGAACCATTCTTCACGACCAAGGAGCGCGGCAAGGGCACCGGGTTGGGATTGCCTACCGTCTTTGGAATCGTGAAGCAAAGTGGCGGCTACGTGTGGGTTGATAGCGAACTGGGACAAGGCGCCTCGTTCACGATCTGCTTGCCAAGGGTCAAAGGGGTGCTCGATTCCGATACTCCGGCGAAGCCCGAGTATCGGCAGCGGGGAACGGGAACCATCCTGGTGGCCGAAGATGAAGATGCCTTGAGGGATGCAATGCGCGACTACCTGCGCAGCCTCGGCTATACGGTTCTTGCAGCCAGCTCAGGCCCCAATGCGCTTTCCGTAGCGAGTCAGTATGAGGGACATATCGATCTGCTGATTACCGATGTTGTGATGCCGAAAATGAACGGTGGAGAGTTGTCGCAGGCGCTGGGAAGTTTGCGTCCTCACCTGAAGACCATGTACATGTCCGGTTACACGGATGATGCGGCCGTGCGCTATTGCGTTCGCGAAGAGGGTGTGGCATTTCTGCAGAAGCCCTTCAGCCTGGCTGCGCTCGCACGCAAAGTATACGACATGCTGGGGGCGACTGCGGTGTCGCATTCAGTGCCGGGGCGCGGATAATCTTCGCCGGGTTTCCGCGTGGCGAATCGACGGTAACGTTCAGAGGGCGGACCTTACTCTTTCCACTACGGATTGCCAGTCTTCAGGTTTCGGCTGCCGGAACAGCCGCATGGTTGGATACCACGGGCTATCCTCACGCGCCTCCAGCCAACGCCAATCTGGTGCAAAAGGCAGCAGAACCCACACCGGAACGCCGAGTGAGCCGGCTAGGTGTGCCGTGGAATTATCGATGGTCACTACCAGATCCATGGCCGCGATCTGGGCCGCAAAGCGGTCGATGTCTGAAAATTGATCGACCGTGCGATCGATGAGTATGGGCGCTGCCGCCTCTGCTGCCTGCGCCTGTAATGCGTCATGATCTCCGTATTGCAGGCTGATCCAGCGGATGCCGGGGAGCGCGAATAGCGGGGCCAGCAATGACAGGTCGATGGAACGGCTATGGCCTGCCTTCGGGCTTTTTGTCTGCCACGCCAGTCCGGCCAGCCGTTTGCCATCGGCATAACGGGTGCGGAATTGATCCCGTGCAATTGGGTCGGCAATGAGGTAAGGCGACGTGGTGGAAGCAAAAGCGGTGCTGGTTGAGCGAAACAACCCAGGCAGGCTGCCACTGGGCAAATGCGCGGCGATCTCGAATTCTGAATCGTGGTCCGGACGATGGCCGGAGATGACGTCAACTTCTGGAAACGAACGGACGAACAGAGGTTTGAGCCGTGCGTCGCAATCCAAGGTGCAGCGGTTGCCGGTGCGAATCACATCTGGAATCAAGCCTGCGAACAGGATTTCGTCGCCGACGCCCTGCTCACCCCAGATCAAAAGGCGGCCGGAGGCCAGCGGTTCGCCTGTCCAGAGCGGCTGCGGGTAGGCTCGCCTTGGCGTGTCGTGATCCTCACTCTGCCAGCGCCACTCATAGTTGCGCCAGCCAGAGGTGAAGTCGCCTTGAAGTAGTTGGACGACGGACTGGCTGAAGTGGGCTTGCGCGTAGTTTGGCCGCAGAGCCAGCGCGTCCGTAGCAGGCCAATGCCTCGTCCGAGCGGCCCAGGGAACGAAGCACGCGGCCAAGATTGTGATGGGCCTCGGCCAACTCCGGCTTGAGAGCCACTGCCTGCCCGCACAACGCTAAACCCTGATGGAGCTTGCCCTGGGCGTGAAGGATCGTGCCGAGGTTCATGTGTGCCTCAGCCAAGCCCGGTTTGAGGACCAGTGCTTGCCGGCAGCGCGCGGCCGCGTCGTCGTGCCTGCCTTGAGCGTGGAGGACACCTCCAAGATTCACATGCGCCTCGGCTAAGCCCGGCTGCAGAGCCAGTGCCCGTTCGAAGCACGCCGCCGCGTCCTTGAGCTTTCCCTGGACCCGGAGAACGGCGCCCAGGTTGGAATGGTACGTGGCTCTGCCATGGTTGATGGAGATTGCCTTTTGCAATCTCCCGGCAGCGAGCTCATAACGCCCGGCTTGAAAGGCGAGCATTCCGAGTAAATTCAGGCTGTCGGCGTGATGGGCATTGATGCTGAGAATCTGCTGGCAAAGCCGTTCGGCTTCCGCTGGCTGGCCGAGCCTGTAAGCTCGAAGAGCATTCCCGATCATTGCTTGGATGATCGCGGTTGGGTCTTGCCGCAGAGTACCGCCCTGCTGTCTTGCAGTATCTTGATTGCATTCCATAGATATCAATCAACACATCCCGACAGGGATGATCCGGGGCACGGAAGTGCAGACCGTCACCGTGCCCGCAACGTTGAACATCGAATACCGCGGAGGAATTTGCGCGGGCTGCCGCAGGCATCCACCGCCGAGTGTTTTGGATGATTTCGCGCCAACACTTCCCGTGCAATTGCGCGACCATCAAACATTAGAAATGGTGTCACAGAGGTGTAGGGCCGGCTTTACTTCAAGTCTGGACCTGCTACCCCAGGATCAGCTGTTTCACTTCCGCCGATGGCCGATGCGGCGGTCAACTTTTTCGTGCTCGCCGACCCGGCGAGGACCAATCGTGACCGGTGAAATTCAATCACGAAAACGAGAGCTTTCGCGGGGTTCTGGGCCGTCCGGAGCTCACTTCCAGGCGCGAAATGTTAACAGGTCTTGCACTGCATAAGTGGTGACGTTCAAACGGCCTGAAAGCGAGAGCCTTGTGCGTATGCCATTGCAAGATAAGCGGTTGTTTGACATGTGCGAGGAGTTGTCGCAGCCTGGCGCGATTCTTGGCGCTGTTATCCCATAGATTCGATAAAAGATTTTTATTGATTTTGGCGTGAGCAATCGTTATAGTCCTCACCGTTGCGGCAGAGAATAGAGAAGCCGCCCGCTGTCTGCACGCCCTAAGTGTATCCAGCGGGCGGCTTTTGCTGTAGCTCAACAGGGCGAATTTCGAATTGAAAGACTCAATAAGGAGAACGTAATGGCGATATCTCCAATGCTTCGTGGTCTTCGTAGCGGTTTCGGAAAGCTCGCAATAGTTTCCGGCTTCGCGTTGATCTTGGTAATTTTGGCACTCCCCACGTTTGCTCTTCCCGGGGACCAACCCGCCACAGTTGATCCGGCAATTGCTGCTACGGCCACAGCCGATATGGCAGTAGCTCCCGATTCACAGTCCACAGTCGCACCGGCTCCGAAACCGTATGGTCCGCGTTGGATCCATCAGGACACGTTCCTGAATTGGGGACCGGAGCGCCAGAGATGGGCCGACAAGGGTTTCAGCTTTGACTTCCACTATATCTCCGATAACCTTGGCGACATGCGTGTCAACTCCGACACCGGTAGGAGCGCCTCCCAAATCAGTGAGGACGGCTTCCACAACTGGCAACGTATCCGTGGCACGGTTGACTACGATTTCGGTAAGTCGACTTCGGCCAAAGGATTGAGCTTCCACGCGACGGGCGTGTGGCAAAACGGCACGAACATGGGCGGGATCATCGGTAGCATCGCGAATCCCAGCGGCATCACCAGTTCCCATCAGTTCCGTCTTGACTCGATCTGGCTTGCGCAGACGTTCTACAAGAACGAGATTACGGTCACGGCTGGCATTATGGCCGCGCAGGACTTTTACGGCGTTTGTTGTGATGGAGCCTATGTAGCAGAGCCGATGTTCTACAACTTCGGCAACATGGGCAACACCCGTATGTCCTATGACCCTGAATCCGCTCCGGGAGTGAATCTGAAGATTACCCCGAATAAGCATTACTATGTGCAGACGGGCTACTACCTGCCGTCGAACGATTTCGGGGATGCCGCCACGGGGAACGGTTATCCGACCGGTTTCGTGTACAAGGCCAATCACTACGGCGCCACCTCTGACACCGAGGTTGGCTACTATACGGATCCGACCCCTTCGGCGACTCGCAAGAGCTATCCAGGCTACTACCGGGCTGGTTTCGTCTACAACGGAAGCAATGGAACAAATAGCGCCGTGCCACATTGCAATCCGATTATGGGATGCAGCGGCTTCTTCGACTACAGCTCGGGGAAGTTCGTAGACGACAACTACTCGTTCTATTTCTGGGGTATCCAGCCTGTGTTCCGCACAGCGGCCGGCAGCAATCGCGGACTTGATCTGTGGGGCGGCTTCAACGTTGGCCCGCAGAACAAGAGCAAAGTTCCGACAGAAGTCATTGCCGGCGTGATCTTCAACGCCCCGTTTACCGGGCGTCCGAAGGATAGCTTGGCATTTGGTATGACCTACAGCAAGCTTGGCAGCGATTGGAAGACCGATGAAAAGCTGCTGGATCCGACTTGCGCCATGTGCAGCGATGAAAAGCAGTTTGAAGTCAACTATCTGGCGCAGGTATTTAATTGGCTGACGATCCAGCCCGTGTACCAGTATTATGCCAACGTTGGCGGGCACAACAATGGTTCCGCTACCGTTGCGGGCTTCCGCCTGATAACTCACTTCTAAGAACTGCACCGCAGCCAGAAGGAAGGCGAGGAGTAGTCGATGAGAAGCCGGAGTAGCGCACGTCAGACAATCCGCGAAGGAAAGTTTGACGTGTGCATCATTGGCGGAGGAGCGACGGGAATGGGTTGTGCGCTGGATGCGCAACTCCGTGGATTCTCAACCGTTCTCCTGGATGCGGGCGACTTTGTCTCGCATACATCGACAGCCTCGACCAAGCTGGTTCACGGTGGGGTTCGGTACCTGCAACAGGCCGTAGCAGATTTCGATTACGGTCAATATGCGATGGTGAGGAAAGCTCTGCACGAGCGTGTCCACATGCTGCGCTGTGCACCTTTCCTCGCCCATCCGCTGGAATTGCTGGTTCCGTGCTTCAGTACATCGGAACTGGTGTATTACACGATTGGCATGAAAGCCTACGACTGGATTGCTGGTGCGGCCAGTCTGTTTCCCAGTCGGATGCTGTCCAAGGCGGAAACGCTACGGCGAATGCCGCAGTTGCGCAGCGAGAGGCTAGTTGGAAGCGTGTCGTACGCAGACGGACAATTCGATGATGCACGCTTTGGCCTTTCCCTGGGGCAGACGTTTACGCAACAGGGCGGGGAACTCATCAATTATGCCAAGGCCGTCGGCTTCGGTAAGGATTCAAACGGGAAGCTAGCGGCGGCGGAGGTGGAGGACCAACTTACTCATGAGCGGTTCCAGATCCGGGCGAAGGTGTTCGTCAACTGCACCGGTCCCTTCGCTGACCACATTCGCCTGCTGGCCAATCCTGCCATGCCGGAGCGCCTGAGATTGAGCAAAGGCGTCCACCTGCTGCTTCCCTTGGAGACGATCCAGAGCGAATCTGCGCTGTTGATCCCGAAGACGGAAGATGGCCGCGTGATCTTTGCCATCCCGTGGTTGGGCCGTTTGTTAGTCGGTACCACGGATGATGAAGCAAAGCTTAGCGACGAAATGGTGGTCAATCCGGAGGAAATCAAGTACCTGCTCAAGTATGTAAATCAGTACTTCAAGGTGGATCTGACTCCGAAGGACGTGCACTCGGCTTTCGCCGGGGTTCGCCCACTGGTCAAATCCAAGGATGCGGTGAACACCAAGAAACTGATTCGCGACCACGAAGTTGAGGTGGATGAAGTCAGCGGATTGGTGAGTGTCCTTGGGGGCAAGTGGACCACCTACCGCGCCATGGCGGAAGATGGGATCAATCATGCACAGCGGGCTCTTGCTGGCAAGCAGGCCGCGTGCAAAACCTTGGATTTCCTACTCACCGGCGCGCATGGCTTTTCGCCGGATTATTGGGAGCAGTTGGTTCAGAACTACAGGCTGTCCCCGGAAACTGCCCAGCATCTCGCGCAGAAGTTCGGCACGGATTCGCCCAAAGTGCTGGAACTGGCAAAGCAGGAACCGCAGCTCCTGCAATCGCTCTACGAGGGTGGAATACCCATCCGCGCGGAGGTGGTTTACGTGATTCGCGAGGAGATGGCGCAGACGATCGAGGACATACTGTTGCGAAGAATTGGCGTGCAGTTCCACAGTTGGAAAGAAGCTGCACAATCCACACCCGTCGTGGGCCAACTGTTGGCCCGGGAGTTTGCCTGGAGCGACGCACAGACCAAGGAGGCGGTTGCCGCATACTTGGGGTCGATCCAGCACTTGCTCCATTGCGCCGGGATACAGAACTAGCTTACTTGAAGACGCCAGCGGACCCGGGGGCTCGATCCCCGGCGCCGCGCAGCAGATAAAGGATAGGGGAAGATACATGGGCAACTATATTGGAGCAATCGACCAGGGAACGACCAGCTCACGCTTTATGGTGTTCGATCGTTCTGGAAAGATCATCAGCGTTGCACAGAAGGAACATGAGCAGATCTATCCGAAACCGGGCTGGGTGGAGCACGATCCCGCCGAGATCTGGCTTCGCGTAACCGAGGTCATCAAGGAAGCGATGGAAGCCAAGGGCCTAAAGCCCGAGGATCTGTCTGGCATCGGCATCACCAACCAGCGCGAGACCACGGTTGTGTGGAACAAGAAGACGGGAAAGGCGATTTACAACGCCATCGTCTGGCAAGACACCCGCGTTGCCGATACGGTTGCGGAATTTGCCGCCAACGGCGGCCAGGATCGCTATCGCGCGAAGACCGGTTTACCGCTGGCTACTTATTTCAGCGGCCTGAAGATCCGCTGGATTCTGAACAATGTTGCCGGTGCACGCGCTGCTGCCGAAGCTGGCGACTTGCTGTTTGGAAACATTGACACCTTCCTGATCTGGAACCTGACCGGCGGCGTTAACGGCGGCGTGCACGTCACCGACGTGAGCAATGGTAGCCGCACGCAATTGATGAATCTGGCGACCTTGGACTGGGACAAGGACATGCTGGCTGACTACAACATTCCGGCCTCGGTTCTGCCGAAGATCGCATCCAGTTCGGAAGTGTATGGCAAGGCCACCCTGGGCCCAATCAAGGACGTTGCGGTTGCCGGCGATCTCGGCGACCAGCAGGCTGCCCTATTCGGTCAGGCATGCTTCAAGCCTGGCGAAGCAAAGAACACTTACGGCACCGGCTGCTTCATGCTGATGAACACCGGTACGAAGGTGGTTCCCTCCAAGTGCGGTTTGCTGACCACCCTTGGCTACAAGATCGGCAAAGCGCCGGCCGTGTATGCCCTGGAAGGCAGCATCGCGATTACGGGCGCACTGGTACAGTGGGTCCGCGACAACCTGGGACTGATCGCGAAGAGCTCGGACATCGAGCAGCTCGCCGCCTCGGTCGACGACAATGGTGGTGCGTATTTTGTTCCGGCATTCAGCGGACTTTATGCGCCGTACTGGAAGGACAGCGCCCGCGGCGTGATCGCTGGCCTAACCCGGTATGTAAACAAGGGACACATCGCACGCGCCGTTCTGGAAGCCACTGCGTACCAGGTTCGTGAAGTTCTGGATGCAATGGAGAAGGATTCCGGCATCGAGCTGGCAAATCTGCGCACCGATGGCGGCATGATCGCAAACAATCTGCTGATGCAGTTCCAGGCAGACATTCTGAACAAGCCGGTAGTTCGTCCAGTGGTTCACGAAACAACCGCACTGGGTGCCGCCTATGCGGCCGGCTTGGCCACCGGCTTCCTGAAGGATACTGATGAATTGGTCGCCAACTGGGCCGAAGATCATCGCTGGAACCCGTCCATGGCAGAAGAGAAGAGAGCATCGTTGTATCACTTCTGGAAGAAGGCCGTCACAAGGTCCTTCGACTGGGTTGAGTAGTAGAAAGATCACTGAAGTAGGGAGTAGTTGAACAGATTTAAAAAAAAACGAAAGTGAGGTCTGCTCAAATGCATGGACCAGTATTTGGTGAATTTCTCGGGACATTCATTCTGATTCTGCTAGGCAACGGCACCGTTGCTAACGTCAGTCTCAGCAAGTCAAAAGGTTCGGGTTCTGGCTACATGACCGTCGTTACCGGATATGCGTTTGCGGTTTCTGCCGGCATCTTCGTGAGCTTGGCAGTCGGCGGCGTTGCTCACCTTAACTGCGCGGTCACGTTAGCTCTAGTAATCGCTGGCGTCACCCCGGTGAGCCAGGTTCCGGGTTTGGTCGCGGGGCAGTTTGCCGGTGCCATGGTTGCCTCCATCTTTGTGTGGCTTGCGTATCTACACCATTACGCGGACACACCGGATGGGCCGACGAAGCTGGGAACCTTCTCCACCATTCCAGCGATTCGTAACCTCCCACTCAACGTGCTGACAGAAGCGATTGCCACCTGCGTACTGTGCATCGTTGGTTTCTCGTTCGGTTCCAAGGGCGTTTCCGCAACCGGCCTGCCGGCTGGATTCGGTCCCTACTGCTGGGGCATTTTGATCTGGGTCATTGGTTGCGGCCTGGGCGGTCCCACCGGGTGGGCAATGAACCCGAACCGCGATCTCGGTCCCCGCATCATGTATGCCGTGCTCCCAATTCCGAACAAGGGCAGCTGCGACTGGACGTATGGCCTCACAGTTCCAATTTTTGGCCCATTGATCGGGGCTGCGATTGGCGCGGTGATTTGCAAGGCAACAGGTATTCTGTAACTAAACCATTGCGGCGCTCAGTAGAGCGCCGCAAGTCTTTGAGGAGAGAAGTTTCATGAAGAAGCTGATCAATTCTCCGGAAAATGTTGTACGGGAAGAACTAGAGGGAATCCAACTGGCGCACGGCGACCGTGTTCGTGTCTGCTTGGATCCATTCTACATTGCGCGTAAAGATGCGCCCGTCAAGGGCAAAGTGGCTTTGGTCTCCGGCGGCGGCAGCGGTCACGAACCGATGCACGGCGGTTTTGTGGGATTGGGAATGCTGGATGCGGCCTGCCCTGGTCACGTCTTCACTAGCCCGAGTCCAGACCAGATGTTTGAAGCCGGCAAGGTAGTAAACAGCGGCGCTGGAATTCTCCATATCGTCAAAAACTACACAGGCGATGTGATGAACTTTGATCTTGCGGCGGATATGCTGCGGGAAGAAAAGATTGAAGTAGCGAGCGTCCTTACGGATGACGATGTGGCCGTGGAGAACAGCACATGGACCGCCGGACGCCGTGGCGTTGGTCTTACCGTTTTGATGGAGAAATTGCTGGGAGCCGCCGCTGAAAAGGGAGCCGATCTGGCCCACTTGAAGGCTCTTGGTGACAGCATTCGGGCTACCGGGCGCAGCATGGGCATGGCACTGAGCGCCTGCACCGTTCCACACGCCGGCAAACCGTCGTTCGAGCTTGGCGAAAACGAGATGGAAGTAGGGATCGGTATCCATGGCGAGCCTGGCCGCAAGCGTGTTGCGCTGGCTCCCGCCGATGAGATCACGGAAATGTTGATGGAGCCCATCCTCAGCGACCTGCCGTTCAAGTCGGGCGAGAATGTCATTTTGTTCGTGAACGGCATGGGTGGCACACCGCTCATCGAACTTTACATTATCTATCGCAAGGCAGCTCAGATCGCAGCGAAACATGGTCTGAAGATCGCCCGCAACTTGGTTGGCAGCTACATCACCAGCCTGGAGATGGCTGGCACATCGATTACGGTGCTGCGCGCCGACGACAACCTGATCAGCCTTTGGGACGCTCCGGTCAATACCCCGGGTTTACGCTGGGGAATCTAATCGAATGCGGCGCCCCCAAGGGGCGCCGCAAGTCTATAGAAAAGGGAATTCATGAAGAAGCTCATTAATGCTCCGGAAAACGTGGTTCGTGAAGCACTGGAAGGAATAGCGCTGGCACACGCTGACAGCGTTCGCGTCAGCTTGGATCCCTTCTACATTGCCCGCAAAGACGCCCCTAAGAAGGGTAAGGTTGCCGTGGTTTCGGGTGGCGGCAGCGGCCACGAGCCTATGCAGGGTGGTTATGTCGGATTTGGGGGGTTGGATGCGGCTTGTCCTGGGCATGTGTTCACCAGCCCGACTCCTGACCAAATGTTTGAAGCCAGCAAGGCGGTCAATGGCGGTGCCGGAGTACTTCACCTTTTTGCGAATTACACTGGCGATATCATGAACTTCGACGTTTCGGAGGAGTTGCTGCGCGAAGAGAAGATCGAAGTCGCCAGAGTCCTATCGGACGACGATGTGGCTGTACAGAACAGCCTGTACACCACTGGGCGCCGGGGTGTTGCTCTTACGATTTTGTTGGACAAACTGGTGGGCGCGGCTGCCGAAGCAGGGATGAATCTGGCACAAGTTAAGGCGTTTGGCGACAGTATCCGGGCAACCGGCCGCAGTATGGGAATGGCGTTGACTTCCTGCACTATTCCGCACGTTGGCAAGCCGATTTTCGAGCTTGGTGATAACGAAATGGAAGTTGGGATCGGTGTCCACGGCGAGCCTGGCCGTCAGCGTCTTCCTATCGCTTCCGCTGATGAAGTTACGGAAATGTTGATGGAGCCGGTTATTGCCGATCTTCCCTACAAGTCGGGCGAGAATGTTATTCTGTTTGTCAACGGAATGGGCGCAACGCCACTCATCGAACTCTATATCATCTACCGCAAAGCAGCTGAAATCGCTGCAAAACACGGTCTGAAGGTTGTTCGCAACCTGGTAGGCAATTATTTTACCAGTCTGGATATGGCCGGCATGTCGGTCACTCTCCTGCGTGCTGATGACGCTGTTGTCAAAATGTGGGATGCTCCGATTAACACCGCGGCGCTCCGCTGGGGAATCTAGCCTAATAAAGGAATGAAAGAATTCAAGATGGATACATTTAAACTTGAGCAGGCGCGGTCGTGGATCTTCACGACCGCTGACGTTATTGAAAAGAATGCAGGTCTGCTCTGTGATCTGGATGCCGCTATTGGCGACGGCGATCATGGGGCCAATTTGACACGCGGGTTTTCTGCGGTCGTAAAGAAGCTGAATGGGGCCCCATCCGCCGACATCGGCGCAATGTTCAAGACTGTTGGGATGACGCTGCTGTCAACCGTCGGCGGCGCAGCGGGACCGCTCTACGGCGGCTTTTTCCTGGAACTGGGAAGACAGTGTGCCGGGAAGCAGGAACTTGACGCCGCCGCGCTGAGTTCGATGCTGGAGGCCGGACTCGGCGATATCAAAAAGCGGGGCAAGGCGGAGTTGGGCGACAAGACCATGGTCGATGCGATGACTCCGGCCGTGGAGGCGATGAAGGCGGCTGGAAACGACATTGCGGTGGCGACGCGCGCCGCAGCGACGACGGCCCGCGACGCCGCGGTGAAAACGACGCCGCTGCTGGCGCGCAAGGGGCGGGCCAGCTATCTGGGTGAGCGGAGCATCGGACATCAGGATCCGGGAGCGACGTCGACGGCCCTGCTGTTTGAGTCATTGGCCTCAGTGAGCGCAGGGGCTTAGTGGCCGCAGCACTGGCATAATATATTATGGTCGGAATCGTCCTGGTTTCTCATAGCAAGAAGCTGGCGGTGGCGCTTCGGGAGTTGGTCCTGCAGATGGTGGGGCCAGAATTCCCGATCGCCATTGCCGCCGGAGTTGGTGAAGATTACGAGGAACTCGGCACCGACGCGGTGCACATCGGCGAGGTTCTGCAACCCTTTCTGGAAGGCGACGGCGCTGTCGTCCTTATGGACCTTGGCTCGGCTGTTTTGAGCGCGCAGATGGCACTGGACCTGCTGGATACCTCCCTCATCGCAGATCCAACCACCAAACTGCGTCTGGTTCCCGCGCCCATCGTGGAGGCGGCCATCTCAGCCGCTGTGCAGGCCAGTATCGGCGGTAGCCTCGACGAAGTTGTGCGGGAAGCCAAAGCTGCGCTTGCTCCCAAGCAAGCGCAGTTGGAAACGGATGCCGAAGCACCTGCCGTCGCGCCAGCGGCAAGTGTTGGCGCGCCGCATGAGACGCAGGTTGAGTTCGAGGTTGTGATCGAAAACCCGCATGGGTTGCATGCGCGCCCGGCGGCCACGCTGGTGCAATTTGTCAGCCGCCTGCAGTCCGACGTTCAACTTACGAACCAGACGACCCACCGCGGGCCGTCTTCCGCGCGCAGCCTCACCAGCGTCAGCCTGTTGCAGGCGCGTCAGGGCGATACCGTCCGGTTCACCGTTCGCGGAGCCGACGCAAGCGAGGCTTCCGAACAACTGAAGCAACTGGCTGCAGCGCGCTTTGGCGAGGAAGCAGAGGCCAAAGTGGCCGCACCGCCCGCAGCTGGCCAAAGTGGCGTGACCCTGCCGGTCGCAACTGGCGCGCTGGGAGGTGTCGGCGCCTCGGAGGGTATTGCAATTGGCCGTGCCCTGGCTTTGAGCGCGGCTCTGCCGCTGCCAGAAGATGGTGCGGCGGGTGAACCCGCGGAGGAAATTGAGCGCCTGAACCACGCCCTGGCGCAAGTGTCCAAGGATTTGAAGAGCGAAGGTGCTCCGCACGGGGCTGCTGCCGAGATTTTGGCAGCGCAGGCGCTGATCCTGAGCGATCCGGTCCTGCTTGACGCAGTTCGAGCCAAGGTAATGGCCGGCGCAGTCTCCGCCGCGCGGGCATGGCGCGAGGAGAGCACAAAGCTGGCAAGCTCGTATGCGGAGATGGAAGACGAATACATGCGCGCGCGGGCGGCCGATGTGCGTGACATTTCAGTGCGCGTGCTGCGCACCCTAGCGGGCGAGAGCCAGAAGACTAGGATTCAGCCCGATCCCCCGGCAATTCTGCTGACCGGCGAACTACTTCCGAGTGAGGCCATCGCGTGCGACCCGAACCATGTGCTGGGCGTGTTGGCCAGCGCCGGGAGTGCTACGGCTCATGCCGCGATCCTGATGCGAACCCTGGGCATTCCCATGGTTGTTGGGGCCAGCGGGGTGGGCAGCGCGGCGATGGGGCCGGAGACGGTGGTTGCCATCGACGGCGCGAGCGGTGAGGTTTGGATTGACCCAGCGGAGGCGGAGCTGATTGGGATTCGCGCGCGGCAGCGGGCGCTGCTCGACGAGCGGGCGGCAGTGGAGAGCGCAAAGCACGAGCCGGCATTCACCCTCGACAAGGAGCGCATCGAGATTCTGGCAAACGTAGGCAATGCCGCTGATGCCATCCAGGCCACAGAAAACGGAGCCGAGGGCGTGGGATTGCTGCGCACAGAATTTCTCTACCTGGGGCTCAGGAAGATGCCCACCGAAGATCAGCAGGCGGCCTCGCTGGCTACGGTGCTGGCCGGTTTAGGCGCGGGACCGGTGGTGATTCGCACGCCGGACGTGGGCGCCGATAAGCCATTGCCGTATCTTGCGACGGCCGAGGAGCACAATCCGTTTCTCGGGGTGCGGGGACTGCGGCTGTCATTCCGGCATCCGGAGTTCTTCCGCTCTAATTTGAAGGCCATCCTACGTGCCGGGGCCGGGCACGATGTGTGGATTATGTTTCCGATGGTGACCAGCCCCGAGGAGATGCAACAGGCACGCGCATTTGCAGAGGAGGCGCACGCCCAGTTGGAGCGGGCTGCGGTCGCGCATCGCTGGCCGGTAAAGTTGGGAATGATGGTCGAGGTTCCAGCAGCGGCCGTGCTGGCTGAGCGCTTCACGGAACTGGCGGACTTTTTCAGCATTGGCACCAATGACTTGACTCAGTATGTGCTGGCCACCGAGCGCGGCAATGCCGACCTGGCTTCGCTGCAGGATACGGCCCACCCGGCGGTGCTGCGCACCATCGAATACATCTGCACGCAAGCCGCTGCGAGGGGATGCCATGTGTCTGTGTGTGGGGATGCGGCATCAGATACACTAGTGGCAGCGCTGATGGTAGGGGCAGGAGTACGCTCGCTGAGCGTGCGGCCTAATCAGGTTGCCGCCATCAAGGCGCAGGTGCGCAGATTTTCCATGGATGGGTTGCGGACACTGGCCGCAGATGCAATGAAGCTGGATAACAGCGCGGAGGTTCGCAAGCTGGCCGCCGCCGTACTTCAGAAAGAAGGATGAGGAAATTTGAAAATGGCTGACAAATCCGTACTGATTTTCATCTCGGACGATTACGAAGACATGGAGTTGATGTACCCGAAATACCGGCTGCAGGAGGCCGGTTACAGCGTTGTGATCGCCGGTCTCAAGGCCGGGCATCTCTACACCGGCAAGCACGGATATCCCTGCTCGAGCGACGCGGCAATTGCCGACATGAACGCGGCCGACTTTGCGGGAGTTGTACTGGTGGGAGGATGGGCTCCGGACAAACTGCGGCGCGACGCCAAGGTGAAAAGCCTGATTGCCGAGTTCCATCAGTCCGGGAAACTGGTTGCGGCGATCTGCCATGGCGGATGGATGGCAATTTCGGGCGGAGTGTACAAGGGCGTGAAGGTGACCGGCAGCCTTGGAATCAAGGACGACCTGGTCAATGCCGGGGCCATTTTTGAAAGCGCGCCGGTGGTGGTGGACCGTCACTTTGTGAGCAGCCGAAATCCGGATGACCTGCCTTATTTCATGAAGGGCGTACTGCAGGTGCTGGAGGAAAAGTAATCGACGATCATGCGATGGGCGCTGGTCCCGCAGTGCCCTGTTTTGCTGGGACGCCGGAGGTTTGACGGCTGCGCGCCGAGCGATCGACGCGATCCCAGAAGACGATGAAGTAATCCACCGCCGAGAGCAGCGCTACGACGAGCATGAACCAGATCGCAATGCGCGCGATCAGCTCGACTCCGATGATGAAGCCGAAAAAATTCCACTCATACCAGTGGTGAGCTAGAATCGCCGCGACGACGGCCACAATCTGCAGGACCGTCTTCAGCTTTCCCAGCTCGCGCGCTTGAATCGCAAAGCCCTCGGTCGCAGCGACGCTGCGCAGTCCGCTGATCAGAAAGTCGCGTCCCAGCACCAGGACCACGATCCAGGGAGGCATTAGGTTGGGTGTGAAGCGGACGAGCAGGATCAGTCCGGCGGCCACCAGGAGCTTGTCTGCCATGGGGTCGAGCAGGATTCCGATGCTGCTGATCTGGGCGTTTTTGCGGGCCAGGTAGCCGTCGAGTGCGTCGGTGATCGAGGCAAGGATGAAGATTCCGGCGGCCAGCAGTTCCTGCTCTCCGGGACGGAAGGTGCTGCTGGAGAGAACCCAGATCAAGAAAGGGATACAGGCGATTCTGCTCAGCGTGATCGTGTTTGGCAGGTTCAGCAAATCAAGCCGTCCCGGGGATATTCCATCAAATTATGCGGCATCACCCAGCGAAAAGCAACGCAGTCCGCGCATTCGAACGCAACCAGATCCGCCAGAAGAAAAACAACTTCTGGGTGGAAAATCACGGCTGCCTTCAGAGGTGAGCCTAAAGAGTGGAATTCAAGCCAGCTTATGGAATCCAGAACTGGGTATTGCTGACCGAAACCGAACACAGTCCCTGGGCGAGCAGCTCTTCAATCTCACGCATCGACTGGATCAGTCCGCCGCCCACCAGGGGCATCTCCGGACGAAGACTGCGGAGCGAGTCCACAAGGCGCGGCGCGGCGAGGGCCGGCAGAACTTCCAGGGCATCCGCCGATGTACTTTTGAGCTGGTTGGCGACGCTCTCCATGGCGCCACGGTCGAGCAGAAAAGTGCGCTGGACAACGTACATGCCGAGCGCATGGGCATGGCGGAACGACTCGTGATGGGTGGAGATGATTCCTCCCAGGCCGCGTTTCTGGAGATAGGAGAGGGCTGCGGCATCGCGCGAGAATCCGCTCAGCAAGTCCATGTTAACGATGGGCACCTTGCCTCCCGCCAGGGTTCTTTGCAGCATGTCCACGATGTTTTCCGGATCGCCGCAGAGAAAATAGATCACCTTGCCATGACAGGCAATCGCGGCATCCAGATGTTCGGGATTGCGAATGGCTGGAATGATCGGGGTCTCGGCCAACAAACGTCCCAACGGCTCGAGCCCCGCTTTTGCAAGGCCGTTGGCACTTCCATTTGTCTTGTGTGATCCATCTTTGGGTAGAACATGTAGCAACGATCGCGCAGAAGACGACATATTGAATCCTCCGATCGCGCCCGATTGGGATTCAGCGCGGATACTGCAGCAAGTAGCCTCCCATAACATGTCCGGCGGGCGACATGGGGTGCAGGTCTATCGGGGGAGCTACGTCCCGAAGTATATACGAAATCCGTGGCGTTGAGGCATCTGTTTTCCTTATCGTCGTATTGCAAGTCTCTTCCGAAAGAGTGGATCAACGGGGAAGGACCGTGGCTTCTCCGCGAGGTTGCAACGGTGCTGGCGATTGTCTGCCGCAGGACATGTCCAAGTGGCGGGAGGACACTCAAACCCTCCGGGAATGCTTGATTTAGGCTCATTATTTCGTTGACTTTTGAGAGTTGGAGCCTCAATCTTTTATCGGTTGGATTTTCCCATTCCGCGACGTGAAGAGTTCATGAGACAGCACGTGCGGGGGACTGAATGCCGCTAGGGATCGACACCGGGATAGCCTCTTGGCATCCGGGATGCGGGTTTTTCGGAAATTGCGGCTGGCGCCCTGCAATGCAAACCGCTCCCCAAGAGCGAGTCTCCTATACAGAGCGTAAGCCACTCACAGCTCTCGTCCTTAATGTGTGGCGTCTCTTTTGATGCGACGGCGTATGGCAGCGACCCAGATGCTTATGCGAAGTGCGTGAGAGCGTTCACCTTTCTCAGCAGGCCTTCATCCACCCAGTCAGGAATGCTTCGTGCGGGGGTTCAGCCCCGCTTGAACGCATGCATGCGAGTCATCCGTGCAGAGACATGGAGCCCGCAGGTTTGACCGTAGAGGGGAAGTTATGGAAAAGACGCAAGTCGTAATTATAGGCGGCGGTGCAACTGGCGCCGGCATCCTTTGGGACTTGGCGCTGCGCGGGATATCCGCCATTCTTCTGGAGCAAGGAGACCTGGCCAATGGCGCTACTGGACGCTGCCATGGTCTTTTGCATTCCGGAGGGCGCTACGTAGTAAAGGATGCCGAGGCGGCGAAAGAGTGCGTTGCCGAAAACAGAATCATCCGACACATCGCACCGCATTGTGTTGAAGATACCGGCGGACTGTTCGTCGAGTGCCGCCAGGACGATCCGAAATTTTTCGAACAGTGGTTTGAGTCCTGCAAGAAGATTGATCTTCCCACCGAGCGGCTTTCCGCCGATGCTGCACTGGCGCTGGAACCGAACCTGCCCACAGACATTCTCGGCGCATTCACTTGTCCCGACGCCCACATTGACGTTTTTCTGCTGACCCAGTCCAATATTGAATCGGCCGTGGCGCGCGGAGCACAGTTTAAGACCTACTGTGCGGTCAAGGGGATTGACATCGAAAACGGACGGGTCAAGGGAGTCCGCTACCTTGACACTCTCACCGGCGAGGAAGGCTACATCGCCTGCGAGATCGTGATCAACGCCGCCGGGGGCTGGGCTCAGAGGGTGGCCGAGTTGGCAGGCGTCGAGGTTCCCGTGCGCTGCGACAAGGGCACGCTGCTGGTGCTCAATCACAGGCTGTCAAAGCGGGTGATCAATCGCTGCCGCAAGCCGGGCGATGCCGACATTTTGGTTCCGTCCGGGCCGGTGTGCATCCTGGGCACCAGTTCGATCACCGTGCCGGGGCCGGAAGGGTTGACCGTTTCCGAGGAAGAGATTCAGCACTTGATGGAGCTTGGAGCCGAGCTGGTGCCGGCATTGGCGGAGGCGCGCGTGCTGCGTATCTTCTGCGGGGTCCGTCCGCTCTACGTTCCCCCCAGCGTCAGCGGCGCCGGAGGCCGCGAAATCAGCCGCGGATTTGCCTTGCTGGATCATGAGGCGACCGTAAAGGGATTTGTCTCCATTGTTGGCGGCAAGGTGACCACCTACCGGATGATGGCCAAGGCAGTTTGCAACCTGATTGCCGAAAAGCTAGGGGTGAACGTGCCCTGCACGACGCATGAAGTTCTGTTGCGTCCAGGGAACGACGCAGCGGCGTTACGCGCGGCTCACACCCTGCTTCCGCTTCCGGTTGTGGAGAAGACACACAGGCGGCAGGGCTCGAACCTGGCCAGGATCGTGAGCGCCATCCAAGCTCGTCCCGAATTGGCCGAAGTAGTCTGCGAGTGCGAACTGGTGACCCGCGCCGAGCTGGAATTTGCTCTGGGAACGGAAACTTCGCTTCCCGCCAAGACGATCAGCGATGTGGGACGCCGCACGCGGCTGGGCTTTGGCCCGTGCCAGGGAACATTTTGCGGCTTCAAGGCGATGCTGGCCGGTTACCAGACTGGTCGCTGGAACGCCGCCGAAGCCTCGAGACAATTCGAATGCTATCTGGATCAGCGTTGGAAGGGGCAGTCCTGGATCCACCAGGGCAAGCAGGTCGAGCAGCTCTACCTGAGCCACGACCTGTTCGGGGTAGCCTACAACTTTCACGACCAGGAAGGCAGGTGAAGAACGTGGAAAGTAATCATTTTGATGTCATCGTAGCTGGGGCTGGGACCGCCGGAATCACAGGCGCGGCAGTGGCGGCCAGTCGCGGACTTAGGGTCGCACTGGTTAGTACGGGACCCGGTTCATTTGTGCTCGGCGCCGGCTGCGTCGAGGTGCAGGGCATAGATCGCAATACACCTTCGCTGGAGGACGCCATTGGGTTCTTCCGCGGCTTTACCGAGCTTGCGGGATGCGGTTTCCGTGGCGGGCTGGATGAAACGCGCCTGCTTCCAACCATTCTAGGCAGCTTCCAGACGGTTTCGCTGGCGCCGTTTTATATGTGGAACGGCGATCCTTCGGCGGCCAGCCAGGTAGCGGTCGTGGGAATCCGCGGACTGTCTACCTTCGATAGCAACTATGCGGCGGAGCGGTTGGCCTATCACGCCAGCAAGCTTGATCGAGGCGCCAAGTACACCGCCCATGAGATCGAACTTTCGGTCGAGGAGGGTACGTTTCCGGGAACACTGCAGTTCGGCAATCGCTATGACCGCGATGTTTACTTCCGCGAGGAGCTGAGGGATGCATTGAAGCCGATCGCCGCGAAGGCAAACGCCATCCTTCTGCCGGGAATCCTCGGACTCAAGTCGGGACAGATCGAGATCGAATGGCTGGAGAATCAACTGGGCTGCCTGGTCTGTGAGATGGCTACGCTGCCGCCTTCGATTCCAGGCATGAGACTGTTCAATCGTCTGGAAGCGCGCCTGCGCAAGGCTGGAGTGGAAATCTTCGCCGGTTTCCCAATTCAACAGGTACAGATTGAAAACGGACACTTCAAAGGTGTTCTGCTGGAGGCCCCGGCAAGGCCGCTTCATCTCACGTCGGAGACGCTGATACTGGCCACCGGGCCATTTTCCGGGAGACTATTGGGCGCATCTTCGTTTAGCGTCAACCGCGACCTTCGCCCCCTGGATTCAACCGGGGCGGTCATTGCGGACAATCTTTATGCTGCCGGAGCGATTCTGCACAACAGCACGGCGCGCGGCGGCAACGCCATGGCAATTCTCACCGGCTACGCCAGCGGGATGCTCGCGGCAGGAGTAGGAGTTCAATATGCGCAAGGATGACATCTCGCTAGACAACTGTTTGAAGTGCGCGGACTGCAACACGGCTTGTCCGATGGTTACGGCACATCCGGCTTATCCCGGTCCCAAGCGTCTGGGTCCCGAACTGGAGCGTATGCGGCGTGAGGGGATCGAGTGCGATTCGGATTGGCTCGAGTATTGCCTGGGCTGCCATCGCTGCGACCTGGCTTGTCCCAGTGAGGTGAACGTCTCCGAGCTGATTGCGCGGGCCAAGGCCATGCACAAGAAGACTCCTGTTCGCAAGATGCGCGACTGGTGGTTTGCGCGTCCGGGCCTGCTGGGCAAGTTGATGACGATTGCGCCGGGAATCAGCAATTTTGCGCTGGGGCTCCATCCGGTTCGCGGAGCTATGTCCGGGGTCATGAAGATCACGCCGGAACGCAGCTTCCCGCATTACAAAAGTTCCTCCATCCGCATTCCCGACGCAGGAACGGCGAAGCAGGGCGAGCGGGTTGTATTCTTTCCCGGTTGCTACATTCAGTACAACGAACCGGAGCTGGGCTGCCACGTTGTACAACTGCTGCAGCTCAACGGCTTCAAGCCAGAGGTTGCATCCACCGGATGTTGCGGTGTTCCGTCGCTGGCAAATGGCGATGCCGTGGAAGCGCGCAAGCGTGCCGAGGCCAACGTCAACAGCATGGTGGAAGCCGTGGATGCCGGAGCAAAGATCGTTACCGCCTGCTCCAGCTGCGGACACATGCTCAAGACCGGTTTTGCCAACCTGCTGGAGGGCGATGCGGAGCTGGAGAAGAAGGCTGAAAAAATCGCCGCTAACACGTTCGATCTGGGCGAACTGCTGGTGGCCCAGCAGGACGCGGGCAAGCTGAACACCCGCTTCGAGCCGGCAGCCACCAAGCTAAAACTCGCCTATCACGCGCCGTGCCACCAGAAGTCGCAGGGCATGGGACGTCCGTGGTACAACCTGCTGCGGCAGGTTCCCGGCGTCGAAATCGTGGATCTGAACTCGGGCTGCTGCGGAATGTCCGGGACCTTCGGCTTCAAAGAGGAGAAGTATCCGGTCTCAATGAAAGTGGGCAGCGAGCTGTTTGAAAGCATTCGCAACAACGCGCCGCAAGCCGTGGTGACCGAGTGCGCCACTTGCCAGATGCAGATCGAGCATGGCACCGGCGTAAAAGCCATGCATCCGGTGGATGTACTTTTGAACGCGTACAAGGAAAGCGCGCGGAACTAGAGATTGGCAGGGATTGCGCCTTGCCGCCGACTGACAGAGTCTGTTTTTTTCATCCTGTGCGGGAATGATGTCTTACTTTCGTTTCTATTCTCTCCGCTCCCACGTGTATCGGGAGCGGATTTTTTCTAGCAGCGCGGGATGCAACTGGAATCAACCGGTATTGTGCAGTCCGGCGGCGATTCCGTTCATAGTTGCACCCAGGGCGTAGTTGAGGTCTTCGCTTGATTCGCCATTGCGTTTGCGGCGCAACAACTCTACTTGGATTAAACTCAGCGGATCGACATAGGGATTGCGCCGCTTGATCGATTGCAGTAGCACCGGGTTTCGTTCCAGCAGTACCTCCTGGCCGGTGAGCCAGAGTATGGCACGGCGGGCGCGCTCGAACTCGGCCGCAAGCATGGTGAAGACGCGCTCGCCAAGGGTGCGGTCGCGCACCAGGCTGGAATAGAGGCGGGCAATCGAGAGGTCGGCTTTTGCCATCGCCAGCTCTACGTTGCGAATCATTTCGGTGAACAGAGGGAACTGGCGCGCCATGCGCTTCAACTCATTCGCGTTGCGTTCTCCGCCAGCGGAAAACTGCTCCAGTGCGTAGCCGATGCCAAACCAGGCAGGGACGGCGTGGCGGCTTTGCATCCAGCCGAAGACCCAGGGAATGGCGCGCAGATCGTTAAGCGAGCGGTTTGCGCTGCGGCGCGCGGGACGTGAGCCGATTCGCGCCAACTCCAACTCGTTGACCGGGGTAGCTTCGTCGAAGTATTGCAGCACCTCGGGATTCTCCGCAATATTGCAACGATAATAGGCATACGCGCTGGCGGACATTTCCTCCATCGCAGGGTGCCATTGCAACTCGCCGCCGGGTTGCTCGCCGTTGGGACGGGCCAGTGCACCCAAGGCGGCCGCCACCATCACCTCCAGATTCCACTCGGCCAGCACCGGATCGAGATACTTCCAGTTGAGCACCTCGCCCTGTTCGGTGATACGGATGGCGCCCGTGAAGTCACCGGCCGGCTGCGCCATGATGGCCGCGTGAGTGGGTCCGCCGCCGCGTCCCACGGTGCCGCCCCGGCCATGGAAAATGCGCAGCTTAACCTGCTGCTCGCGCGCCAGTTGATGCAGTGCGCGATGCGCCTTGTAAAGTTCCCAGGTGCTGGTCAACATTCCGCCATCCTTATTGCTGTCCGAATAGCCCAGCATCACCTCCTGCCAGCCGTTCCAGGAGTCCAGCAGGGGGCGATACTCGGGATGGCTCCACAGGGTGCGCATGATATCGGCGGATTGACGTAACGCCTGGATGGACTCAAACAGCGGCACCGGCATCAGCCCGGTGCCGCCATCGTGGGCGGCCACTTTTACGCCGTACAGTGCCGCCAGCCGGATTACAGCCAGGGTATCCTCGCTCTTCTCCGCGCCGCTGATTACGTAGCGTTGGATCGACTCGGGCGCGCGGGCTTTCTCGGCGGCAACCGTGCGCAGGGTCTCGGCCAGCGACTGGCTCGCCTCGGAAAGTTCGCAGGCAATTCCCGGCGCCAGGGGGTCGCTTTTCGCCGCCAGTTCGCGGATAGCCTCGGCGTGTACCGCGGCGTGCTGGCGGATATCCAGCGTTTGCAGGTGGAATCCGAAGGTACGAACCTTCAGTAGCAGCGGATCGAGCATGCGGCGGGCCAGACGTTCGGCGTTATTGGCGCAAAGGCTGTGACGAATGGTGAGCAGGTCGGCTTCAAACTCCGCGGCCGATACGTAACCTTCCCCTCCTACCCGCATGCGCTCCAGGCGAGCCGCGATCAGCAGCAGCAGGGTGCGATACCACTCTGTTTCCGGAGAGCGCTGCATCTGGGCCGCCGCGCCGGCGTCATTGGCGTAGGTGGCGATCCGCAAGCCCACCTCGGCCGAGGCCGGTACCTGGTGGCGGGAAACACTGAGGCGGCGCGCCAGCAGTTGGGCCTCGGCAATGTAGTGTTCCAGGGCAATGTCGCGGGCAAAGGCCAGCGCCTCGCGGGTGGAGTCCGCGGTGACAAAAGGATTCCCATCGCGGTCGCCGCCAATCCAGGAGCCGAAGCTCAGCATGATCGGCATCTGCGGCGCGTCCAGCGATTCTCCGTAGACGGCGTAGAAGGCCGCGCCCAGCTCTGCGTAGAGTTTGGGCAGGGTTTCAAAGAGTGAGAGCGGATAATAGCGCACGCCGGTACGGATTTCGTCGGAGACAGTGGGTTTCCTGAGCCGCACATCGTCGGTCTGCCACATGGCCGCGACCTCGGTCATGATGTTTTCCTCACAGTCGGCGGCAAATTCAGGCGAGAGCGGCAGGATGTCGAGCAGTTCGAGCTGGTGAGCGATTCGCAGCCGCTTGCGCAGGATTGTCTGCCGCGTCATCTCGGTTGGATGCGCGGTAAACACCGGCTCCACGCGGATGGCCGACATCAGTTTCAGAGCATCCTGGGCGGATGTGCCGGACTCTTTCATGCGCAGCAGCACGCCGTGCAGAGTCCCGGTCAGGGGAGTTTGCTCGCCCAGTTGAGCGGCGCGCCGGCGGCGCTTGCGATGATTGGTTTCCGCCATGTTTGAAAGTTCAAAGAAAAGCGAAAACGCCTTGCAGACCAGGTAGGCGGTGGCCACATCCAGATTCGAAACCATCTGATGTGCCTGCTGCAGTTCACCCACGGCGGAAGGAACCAGCGAACCCTGCTCGCGATGGCTGATCAGCAGGTTGCGCAAAAGCTCCACGGCATTGAAGACGCGTGCTCCAGCCTGTTCCAGCACCACGCGTCCCAGCAGAATCCCCAGCGAACGCACGTCGCGGCGAAGCGGAAGCTCTTTGCGGCTGTCCCCGGTCGAGGCAGTCAGCTCCAGCAGGCGCTCCTGCTGATCCGCTGCCGCCCAGAGCGGTTCTGTGCGTTGTATCTTTGTCTGATCCGAAGTCTCTGCCATGGCGCCTCACCCAAACCCGCACCTGAACATTATCACGCCTGCCGCAAGGCATTTTGCCGCGGCGCGTTCCGCTGGATATACTTTCAGCCAGCGATGGCCAATATCCTGTACGGAGTCAATGGCGAGGGCGCGGGGCATTCAACCCGCTCGCGCGAGATCATTTTGCACCTGCAGCGCCACGGACACAGGGTGGTCGGCGCATCGTTTGACCGCGGCCTGCGCAACCTCAGCGATATCTGCGAAGTGCTGGAAATACACGGATTTCGCTTTACTTATGTGAATAACCAGGTGCGCTACAACCGCACCTTGGCGCGCAATCTCTTCCAGGCGCCGAAAGCCACGCGGAGCCTGCGGGAACTGAAGCGGGTCATCGGCGAGCGCGCCATCGAACTGGTCATCACCGACTTTGAGCCGCTGACCTGCCGCGCCGGACGCCGCTGCGCTCTGCCCGTCATCTCCATCGACAATCAGCACATCCTCACCCACTTCACGGTGGCCACTCCGCAACGTTACCGCACCGACGCCACCGCCGCCCGGCTGCTGACGCGGATGATGACGCCTTTTGCCACGCACTACCTGGTGACCTCGTTTTTCGATGCGCCGGGACGCCGCAGCAACTCCGAACTGGTGCCGCCCATCCTGCGGCAGCAGATTCTGGACGCCGTGCCCAGCGCCCAGGGTCCGATTCTCGTCTACGTTACTTCACCCGCGCCCGCGCTGGTCAAAGTGCTTGCCGGGGTGCGCAGCGAGTTCGTCGCCTACGGCTTTGGACACGAAGGCCGTGAGGGAAACATTCTGTACAAAAAGCCCGGCGTTGAAACTTTTCTGGAGGACCTGGTCTGCGCCCAGGCGATCATCGCCAACGCTGGATTTTCCCTGGTGACCGAGGCGCTGCGTCTTGGCAAGCCGTACCTCGCGGTTCCGGTTCGGAACCAGTTCGAGCAGATATTCAATGCCTTCTGGCTGGATCGCACCGGTTATGGCGCCTTCTGGGAGGAGTTAACCGAAGAGCGGGTGGAATCTTTCCTCGGCAATCTGCCGCACTTCCGCGAGAAGCTCGCGGGGTATCCGAAGACTTCGAACCGGGAGCTGTTTGCCAAACTGGATGCGCTGATCGCCGCGAATGTGCAGCACTAGAGTGAGATGTGGGCGCCTTGCGATCCCCGGTAGCTAGCCTCTGCGCTCCCGGAAGAACGCCTGCAGAATCTCCATGCAGCGGCCTGCCAACACGCCTTCGGCAACCTCCACGCGGTGGTTGAGACGGGGATGGTTGATGACCTGCATGATGCCGCCGGCGGCACCGGCCTTGGGATCGCGCGCGCCGAAGACGAGGCGTGCAATCCGCGCGTGCATGATCGCCCCGGCGCACATGGCGCAGGGCTCCAGGGTGACGTAGAGTTGGCAGCCGCTAAGGCGGTAGTTACCCAGCGTGCGGGCGGCATCGCGCAGGGCCAGGATCTCCGCATGCGCGCACGGGTCGTTGAGCGAGACCACCTGATTCCAGCCGCGCCCCACAATTTCCTGACCGGCGATTTTCTGTTCAACGCCGCGTCCTTCGCAGACCACGACCGCGCCGACCGGAACCTCACCCGCTACCTCGGCCAGCCGCGCCAGCCGCAGCGCCTCTTCCATCCAGCGCTCGTCGAACTCAGCGAGGCTGCCGCCGATTTCATCATCCCTGGACATAGGCCGTCGCGCTCAGCCTCCCGCCGGTTCCTGCTGCGTCATGCAGTGAATCGCTCCCAGCCCCCAGATCAAATCGCCGCTGTAGATGGGCACGATCGTGTGCCTGGGAAGCACCTGTTGAATAATGTTCAGGGCCTTCAGGTCATTTGCGTCGTCGAATGTGGGAACCAAAACCGTCCGGTTTGAGATGTAGAAGTTGGCGTAGCTGGCGGGCACTCGTTGCCCTTTGAAGACCTTGGGCGATGGCATGGGCAAAGCAATAATCTGCAGCGCTCTGCCCGCGGTGTCCGTCATTTTTTTCAGGCGCCTCAGGTTTCGCTGGAGGGCGAGGTGATTGGCGTCTGCCGGGTCGGCCTCGGTGGCGGCCAGAACCGTGCGCGGACCAACAAACCGCGCAATGTCATCGACGTGGCCGTGGGTGTCATCGCCAACAATGCCGCCTTCCAGCCACAGGATTTTTTTCACTCCCAGCATTTGGCGCAGCGTGGCTTCGATCTGCGCGCGCGTCATTCCCGGATTGCGCTGCTGCACCGGGCTCAGAAGGCACTCCTCGGTGGTTAGCAGCAGGCCGCGTCCATTCACGTCAATCGATCCGCCTTCGAGGACCATCTGCCGCATGCCCGTAGAATTCCGGCCGCCAACTTCGACCGTTGCCTCAAACGTCCGGCAGCCGCGCAGCTCCGCAATTTTCTCCGGAAGCGTATCGTCCAGCCGCCAGTTTCCGTACTTGGCCCAGGCATTGAATTTCCAATTGGTCAACGCTACGCTGCCCGCCCTGTCCCGTAGGAAGATGGGACCGGAGTCGCGCAGCCAACCGCGATTGGTGGGCCAGTGGTGAAATGCGATGCGCGCATCCAGGGCGGGCAGTACATTTGCATGTGTCAATATAGTGCGCGCCCGGAATTCGGCCGCGCCGTCGTTTACGATCACTTCAACGCGCGCGGCGCGCGCCAGGTGGCGGACGATCTCGGCGTATACATAGGGAATCGGCTCAAATTTTCCAGGCCAATCGGCGCGATGATGCGGCCAGGCCAGCCAGGTCGCCCGTTGCGGCTCCCACTCGGCGGGCATGCGGTAGCCAAGTGCGGCCGGGGAGTCGGCTGCCGCCAGTGCCGAGGCGGCGGATAAGACGGGCGCGGCGGGCTGCCGGCGCTTCGCTGCACTCTTGGGTGTCATCTACTTTCCAAACCTCTGCGTGATCGGCCCGTAGGCGTCGATGCGGCGGTCGCGCAAAAAGGGCCAGTTGCGGCGAATCTCCTCCTGCAGCTTCACGTCCACGGTGCCCAGCAATATCTCTTCCTTGTCGTGCGACGCCTGGGCCAGGACGCGGCCAAAGGGATCGGCTAGGAACGAGCCGCCCCAGAAATCAAGTCCCGCGCCCGCCACCTGGTTGCCGCGAACGTTGCCCGTCTCGTGGCCCACGCGATTGACCGCGCCGACAAAAACTCCGTTGGCGATGGCGTGTGATCGCTGGATGGTGAACCAGGCATCGTACTGCGCCGCGCCCCACTCTTGCTTTTCCGCCGGATGCCAGCCAATGGCAGTGGGGTAGAAGATGACGTTCGCGCCCGCAAGAGCGGTCAGCCGCGCGCCCTCCGGATACCACTGGTCCCAGCAAACCAGAGTCCCGACCGAGCCTTCTTCCAGATCGAAGCTCTTGAACCCCAGGTCGCCCGGTGTGAAGTAGTACTTTTCGTAGAAAAGCGGATCGTCGGGGATGTGCATTTTGCGGTAGATACCGCGGATTTCACCGTCGCTGCCGAGGACGACGGCAGTGTTGTGGTAGAGCCCGGGGGCGCGCCGCTCAAACAGGGAAATCACGATGGCGACGTGCAACTCGCGGGCCAGTTGGCAGAAATGCGCAGTGCTGGGCCCCGGAATCGGCTCGGCCAAATCGAATCGCGAGGTGTCCTCGCGCTGGCAGAAATACTGGGTAAGGAAAAGCTCCGGCAGGCAGATGACTGCGGCGCCCCGGCGCGCCGCCTCGCGCACATGCGCCATGGCGCGCTCCAGGTTTTCGTCCGGCTCCGGCGAACAAGACATCTGTACCAGGCCTACCTCAAATTTGTCGGCCGCCACTTGTTCCTCCAGTTGATTGAGAGTCCGTGCCTAGAATATCAAAGCGGAAGACGCATCCAATGGTATGCTTCTTTGGTTGGCTTGCAACTTATGATCACCCTGCCGAAACGCGTTGATGATTATCCGGAGCTTTCAGACGAATCAATCCGTGTAGCCGAAGAGATTTTCAATGCTCATTTGAAGCGCATCGGGCTGAAGCACACTGGGCAGCGCGACGCCATTCTGCGTGCATTTCTGGAAACCCACGACCATCTTTCAACCGAAGAGCTGCACCACCTGGTCAAGCGCAGCGATTCCCGCATCGGCTTTACCACGGTCTACCGCACGCTGAAGCTGCTGGCCGAGTGCGGCCTGGCCAGCGAGGTGGCCTTCCACGACGGCGTAACCCGCTACGAGCACAGGTACAACCGGCGCAACCATCACCACATGGTCTGCACCGGGTGCGGCGCCTCGGTGGAGTTTTTTTCGCCCGAAATCGAAAAGGTGGAGCAGGAGATCGGGCGCAAACACCACTACGCCACGACCCGCCATAGCTTCCAGATTTACGGCGTCTGCGGCGAGTGCCAGAAGAAGAAGCCGGGACAGCGCGGTTTGCTCTAGGGCCGGCCGGCCGCGTGCCCGCATGGATCGCCGCCGCCGGTGAGCTTGACACCTGCCCTCCAAAACATTTATTTCTAAGGGCTTTCCTTGCACTGGTGCGCCGCGCTGCGGTGCGGCTGGACGGGAGTCTTTATAGAAAGGGAATCATTGATCATCAAGGTTTTTTATCACGAGAGATGTTTTGACGGGGCTTGCTCGGCTTCGCTGTTTACGCGTTTCTACCGCGAGCGCATTCGCCGTGACGCGGAATTCCAATACCAGGGATTGCTGCATCGCGCCGGAGCGCTGTTCAACCTGGAGGACTTCAGCGGAGACGAAAACGCCATCGTCGATTTCAAGTACCTGGCTTCGGAGAAGCTGACGTGGTGGTTCGATCATCACGAGAGCGCGTTTCTCACCGAGGAGGATCGCGAGCACTTCGAGCGCGAGCCGAGCAACACCAAGTTCTTCGATCCCGATTTCAAGTCCTGTACAAAGTTCCTGGCCACGGTAACGCAGAGCCGCTTCGGCTTTGACACGGCGCCGGTGGAAGAACTGCTGGAGTGGGCAGACATTGTGGATGGAGCCTGCTACCAGAGCGCCGAGGTCGCGGTCGCCATGCAGGAACCGGCGATGCGCATCACCATGGCCATCGAGGCGAACCAGGAACCGGGGTTTATTCCGCGGCTGATCGAGTTGCTTGCGTATCGTTCGCTGGCGGAGATTGTGGCCACGCCATTTGTCGCCACCCAGATTCCGCCGCTGCTGGAGCGGCACCGGCGTTCGATCGAAGTCATCCGCAAACACAGCCAGTGCGTCGAGCAGACCATCTTCTTCGACGTGACCGGATATGATCTGGAGGGCTACAACAAATTCATTCCCTACTATCTGCATCCGGAAAGCGTGTACAGCGTGGGACTGAGCAAGAGCAGCTTCCGGGTGAAAATCTCCGTCGGCTCGAACCCCTGGACTGGCGCGGAGAACCTGATCAATTTGGCAAAGATCTGCGAGCGCTATGGCGGCGGCGGACATGCGCGCGTCGGCGCCATCAGCTTTCCCCCGGGCGAGTTTGAGCAGGCCAGCAAGGCTGCCGGGGAAATTGTCACCGAGCTGCGCGCCCACGCACGCAGGTATCACGCGCAGTAGAGTGTTCCGATTCCACCGTGTGTACCTGCCGATCGGAGGAGGCGGCAGTGATGCTGGGCTCCGGGCGGCGGGGCCACCACCGGGGCGACGATTGCCTTGAAAGGCAATCGTTTAGAAGCGAAAGTTTAGATTTTGGTTAATCCTTGCGCAGGTGCGGAAGGATTGCCGGAAAAGATAACTATTGGATGATGTGTTATTAGCGTACTGGATAATCGTGAATTGATTTTGCCTGGCTTGCGCGGCGCCGAAGGCGGGTCAACCTGTACCGGTTGAAGGTGGCCGTGCGGTGGCGCCACGAATAAATCTTCCGGAGAGGCAAGCGAGCTTTGTCTTCGAGGTGATGCGGGCGGCGCGCGGAAGGATTTCCTCATCCACGTTACCGCCTGGCTGCCGGCTGAGCGGTACAATCGGCGATAGCCATGTCTTCCGATTTTGTTCATCTGCATCTTCATACCGACTACTCCATGCTGGACGGCGCATGCGACACCAAACTGTTGTGCAAGCGCGCCAAGGAACTGGACATGCCCGCCGTCGCCATGACGGATCACGGCAACATCTTCGGCGCGGTGCACTTTTTCAGCGATGCGCAGGAGGCCGGGATCAAGCCGATCCTCGGCTGCGAGCTGTACGTCTGCAAAAAGGAAGATCATCGCGCCGATCCGCAGGGGGATAGCTACAACCACCTGATCGTTCTGGCCGAGAACGCGGTGGGCTACAAGAACCTGACAAAGATATGTTCGGAAGCCTCACTGCACGGTTTTTACTACAAGCCAAGGGTGAGCAAGCGCTACCTGGCCGAACACGCCGAAGGACTGATTGGGCTCTCGGCGTGTTTGAAGGGCGAAGTGGCGGAGCGGCTGACGGAAGGCAAGTACGAAGCGGCGCGCACGGCGGCCAAGACGCTGGAAGATATTTTTGGGCGGGGAAATTTCTTCCTCGAAATCCAGGACCAGGGACTGGCCGAGGAAAAGCGCATTCAGAAAGACCTGTTCCGGCTGGAGCAGGATCTCGACATCCCGATGGTGGCGACCAACGACAGCCACTACATCTGCGAGGACGATAGCCTGGCGCAGGACGCAATGATCTGCATCCAGACGGGCAAGTCGATTGCCGACCCGAACCGCATGAAGTTCCAGACCAACCAGTTCTTTGTGAAGAGCAGCGAGGAGATGGGGAAGGTTTTCCAGGGATACGAGCAGGTACTGCGGCGCACCGTGGGGATTGCCGAGCGCTGCAACCTGCGGCTGGAAAAGATCAAGAATCCATTTCCGAAGTTCGATGTGCCGGAAGGCGAGACGATCGACAGCTATTTCGAGCGGATTGCGCGCGAAGGCATGGCGCGGCGCATGAACCTGCTGCGCGAGTTGACAGCGCAGGGCAAGCTGAAACACAGCTTCGGCGACTACGAAGAGCGCTTGAACCGCGAGATCGCCATCATCAAGCAGATGCAGTTTCCGGGATACTTCCTGATCGTGTGGGACTTTATCCGCTACGCGCGGGAGAGTGGAATTCCGGTGGGACCGGGGCGCGGCTCGGCCGCAGGCTCGCTGGTAGGCTACGCCATGGGCATCACCGACATCGATCCGATCCAGCACGAACTGCTGTTCGAGCGCTTCCTGAATCCGGAGCGCGTCTCCATGCCGGATATCGACGTGGACTTCTGCATGAACCGGCGCGGCGAGGTCATCAACTATGTGACCGAGAAATACGGACGCGAGCAGGTGGCGCAGATCATCACCTTCGGGACGCTGGCGGCGAAGGCGGCGATCAAAGACACGGGACGTGTGCTCGACATGCCGTACAACGAGGTGGACCGCATCGCCAAGATGATTCCGGGAACGCCGGGCATGACGATCGACAAGGCGATGGCGGACGTGGCGGCGTTCCAGGATGTGTACACGAACGATCCGGCGATCCGCAACCTGGTGGATACGGCAAAGAAGCTGGAGGGCATGGTTCGCAACTCAGGCGTACACGCCAGCGCCGTGGTGATCTCGCCGGTGCCGCTGGATGAACTGGTGCCACTGTACAAGACGAAGAACGACGAAATTGTGACCGCCTACGACATGAAGGCGGTGGAGAAGATGGGCCTGCTGAAAATGGACTTTCTCGGGCTCACCACACTTACCATCATCGACGACTGCCTGAAGCTGATCCGGATGACGCGGGGCGAAACCGTGGTGATGGAAACGATTCCGCTGGAGGATACGGAGACGTACGAGAAGGTCTTTCACAAGGGGCAGACCTCGGGCGTGTTCCAGTTTGAATCCGACGGCATGCGGGACGTGCTGCGCCGCTATCAGCCGGCGTCGCTGGAAGACCTGACGGCGTTGAACGCGCTGTACCGTCCGGGGCCGATCCAGGGCGGCATGATCGACGACTTCATCGAGCGCAAGTGGGGACGCAAGAAAGTGGACTCCATGCTGCCGGAACTGGAGCGGCTGCTGAAAGAGACGCTCGGCGTGATTGTGTACCAGGAACAGGTGATGCAGATTGCCAACGTGATCGCCGGCTATTCGCTGGGCGAAGCCGATCTGCTGCGCCGCGCCATGGGCAAGAAAAACGCCGCGGAGATGGATCAGCAGCGCGAGCGCTTTATGCAGGGTGCGGCCGAGCGCCGGTTTTCCACGGAGAAAGCCGGACACATCTTTGACCTGATGGCGGAGTTTGCCGGCTACGGCTTCAACAAATCGCACTCGGCGGCCTATGCCCTGGTGGCCTATCACACGGCGTATCTGAAGACGCACTACCCGGTGGAGTTCATGGCGGCCTTGCTGACCTCGGTGACAGGCAAGACCGAGGACGTGGTGAAGTACATTGCGGAAGCGCGCGAGATGGGAATCGAGGTTCTGGCGCCGGACGTGCACGAGTCGGAGTCGAACTTTACGCCCATCATCACGGCGGAAGGTTATAAAATCCGCTTCGGCTTGTCGGCGGTGAAGAACGTGGGCGGGAACGCGATTGCGTCGATCGTCGAGGCGCGCAAGGATGGGCACTTCAAGGGAATCTTCGAGTTCTGCGAGAAGGTGGACCTGCGGCTGCTGAACAAGCGCGTGCTGGAGTCGCTGATCAAGAGCGGCGCGATGGATTCGCTGGGGCGGCGGGCGCAACTGATGGAGGTGCTGGACAAGGCGATGGAGCAGGCGCAGAAAAGCGCGCGCGACCGCGAGGCGGGACAGCACGGACTGTTCGGCATCTTTGAGGAAGCGAACCCGGCGGCGAAGGCCGCAGACCGGCTGCCGAATGTTCCGGACTGGGACGAGTCGGTACGGCTGGCGAACGAGAAGGAGATTCTGGGGTTCTGGATCAGCGGACATCCGCTGGAAAAATACCAGGACAAGATCATGGACCTGCACGCGCTCAAGAGCAGCGACGTACTGGCGATGAAACGCTCGACGCCGAAAAATGAAGACATCGCCATGGCCGGACTGATCACCGGAGTGCGGGTCGCCAAGACCAGGAAGGGCGACTTGATGGCCGGACTGGTGCTGGAAGACATGCACGGGCGGGTGGATGCGGCGGTGTTTCCGGAGGCCTACAAGCGGCTGGCGGACAAGGTGAAACTGGAAATTCCGGTGCTGGTGAAGGCGGCGGTGCGAGTGGAGGACGACGCGGCGCCGAAACTGTTCATCAATGAGATTACTCCGCTGGACGAGGCCAAGGTGAAGTTGCCGCGCTCGTTGCGGGTCACGCTTCAACTGCCCGAAGCATTGCCGGAGACGGTGGACGCGCTGCATGGACTGTTCACGCGGTCGCCAGGCGAGGCCAAGGTGCTATTCGACCTGGTGAGACCGGGCGAGTACGTCGTGGTGATGGAAGCCGAAGGCTATAATGTCTGTGCCGACCGGGCATTCATGAACAGCGTGGAACAGTTGTGCGGTCCGGATTCAGTGAAGGTGATCGACTAGGACGAAAAGGCAAGCATGGAAGCTGGAAGCAAGGCAGACCAGGAACTGGGAAAAGTCGAACGCCAGATTGCGCAACTGGAAACGGTTGCGGAAGGCAATCCAGAGGCGCAGAAACAACTCCGGACCCTGCATGACCGGGTGGAGGGACTGCGGCGGCAGGTGCGGGCGAACTACGATGCGTGGCAGCGCACCGAGTTGGCGCGGCACCCGCAGCGGCCGTACATGCTGGATTTTGTGCAGCACATGTTCACCGATTTCTGTGAGATTCACGGCGACCGGGCCTATGGCGACGATGCGGCCATGATCTGTGGCATGGCGCGCTACCACGGCGAGGAAGTGCTGGTGGTGGGCACGCAAAAGGGACGCGACACCAAGCAGAAAATCTACCGTAACTTCGGCATGCCGAACCCGGAGGGCTATCGCAAGGCGCTGCGCGCGATGAAGATTGCGGAAAAGTTCGGGCGAACGATTTTCACATTTATCGATACGCCGGGGGCCTACCCCGGACTGGGCGCCGAGGAACGCGGACAGGGCGAGGCGATTGCCCATAACCTGAGGGAAATGTCGCGGTTGCGGGTTCCGATCCTGGTGACGGTGACGGGCGAGGGCGGCTCGGGCGGAGCCTTGGGCATCGGCGTGGGCGACCGGGTATTCATGCTGGAAAACAGCGTCTATTCGGTGATTTCGCCGGAGGGTTGCGCCTCGATCATGTGGCGCGACGCCAGCAAGCGGGACGTGGCCGCCGAGGCCATGCACATCACCGCGCCGGATTCACTCGGCTTCGGCATTATCGACGCGATTGTTCCGGAACCGGAGGGCGGCGCGCATACGGACCACGCGCGCACGGCGGAAAATCTGGACAAGGTGCTGGTGGCGAACCTGGCCGAGTTGAAGAAGTTGAGCACCGAGCAACTGCTGGACGCGCGCTACGAAAAATTCAGAAAGATGGCGCAGTACTTCCGCGAAGAATAGATGGAAGGATTTGCGTGGGACGCCCCGTCCGCTGGGATGGAGCGTTGCTGTCTGCGCTTGGCGTTGGCCCTCAGGCGTGGGCGAGTTCGGGTTCAGGTGCTTCCCGCCCAGGTGCGGAGACTGGCGCCGGGGTGGCAGAAAGGCGGGGTTTCTTGGGGTCCTTGAGGAAGAACGCCAGCGGGATCATGAGGAGGAAGATCACGCCCATGACCTTGAATGCCTCGACAAAGGAGAGCATGGCAGCCTGCTGTTGCAATTGCAGGAAGACGGCGGCGTAGGCCTGGCGGACGGCGGTTACGGGGTCGGAGCCCTTGAGCATGAAGAAGCGGGTGAACTGATGCAGGGTTGCGGAAACATAAGGCTGGCCGGGGCGGATGTGCTCGACGAGACGGTTCTGATGGAACTGCTGGCGGCGCGCCAGCAGGGTGGTCATGACGGCAATTCCGACGCTGCCGCCGATGTTGCGCATGAGATTGAAAATGCTGGTGGCATTGCCCATTTTTTCGCGCGCAACGTGGGACATGGCAGCGGTGGAAAGAGGAATGAACATGCAGGCCATGGCTCCGCCCTGCATCACCTGGGGCCAGAAGACATCCCAGTAGCCGGCGTTGAGATTAAGTCCGGAAAACATGAACATGGTGGCGGCGGCGACTAGAAATCCGGTGACGAGGAGCTTGCGGACGTCCACGCGGGCGGCAATTGCGCCCACGATAAAGGTGAGGGTAAACGATCCCAGGCCGCGCGGCGAAAGGGCAAGCCCGGCCTGCATGGAGGGATAGTTGAGTAGGGTCTCCAGGTATTGAGGGAGCAGGACAAGGCTGGCATAGAGGCAGAAGCCGACCAGCGACATCAACAACACTCCGACGGTGAAGGAGCGATCCTTGAGGGCGCGCAGATCGACAATGGGATGGGAGACGCGCAGCTCGCGGATGACGAAGAAGATCAACCCCACGATGCAGAGGAGGGCCTCGATGCGAATGTTGCGCGAGCCCAGCCAGTCCTCGATCTGTCCGCGGTCGAGCAGGATTTGCAGCGATCCCAGGCCGAGGGCGAGCAGGCCGATGCCCCAGAGATCCACGTTGGCGTCGCGCTGGCGGCGGATGTAGGGCGGGTCGTGCACGAAGCGCGCCATCATCATGATGGAGAAGATGCCGACCGGGATGTTGAGGTAGAAGATCCAGCGCCAGGTGTAGTTGTCGGTGATCCAGCCGCCGAGAGTGGGGCCGATGATGGGCGCGACGATGATGCCGAGTCCGTAGGCCGCCATGGCCTGTCCGTGTTTTTCCTTGGGAAAGGTTTCAAACAGGATTGCCTGTGCGAGGGGTTGCAGTCCGCCGCCGGCCAGTCCCTGGAAGATGCGGAAAACGATCAATTGAGGCAGGCTGCTGGCGAGTCCGCAGAGCAGGGAAGCAAGGGAAAAGCCGGCAACACAGGCCAGCAGCATATTACGGCGTCCGAAGTAGTTGGCTAGCCATCCGGCCATGGGCAGGATGATGGCGTTGGCTACCAGGTACGAGGTGACGACCCAGGTTCCTTCCTCATAGGTGGCGCTGAGGTTCCCGGAGATGTGGGGGATGGAAACGTTGACGACAGTTGTGTCCAGCACCTCCATGAAGGTTGCGAGCATCACGGCGATGGTCACGATCCACGGATTTACCAGCGCGCGGGAAACTGCTCTGCTCATGGCGATTGCCTGGGAAAAGGTAGGTTAACTCTGCCTGAAGAGCGGGTCTGTGATGCAGAACACCACAGCTTGGTAAATTTTTGCAACACACGGCAAAATGACTGGCGGAAAAATTGGGTTGGGCTGCGGATCCGGGTGGCAGCCAGGAAACGGCGCGATTGGGTGAAAAGTTGTATCCTTGTTGGCCGGAGGCGGACGCAGTGTTGACGGCGGACATTTCGGGCATATAATGCTGACATATAATGTTGGGGTCTGGCCGCGCAACTCTCCGGAAATTAATCAATTGCGTGCGTCTCGAAGGATGGAATTTCCATGGCAAGTACGGACGTTGCCCTGAAACAGGGCACTGACAACCGGCAGGATCGTGCGCCGGTGGTCAACAATTTCAGCATTCAGATTGCCACCGTGAACGGCTCCGGCTCGCAGTCCGCGAATTCAGTTCTTCTGCGGGCGGTGTTCCAGATGGGCGTTCCGGTGAGTGGTAAGAATCTATTTCCCTCAAACATTGCCGGGCTTCCGACCTGGTTCACGATTCGGGTGAGCAAAGACGGCTACGTGGCTCGCAAGCCGGATCCGGAAATTCTGATCGCCATGAACGCGGAAAGCGCCGCCAGCGATGTTCGCCCGTTGCAACCGGGTTCCGTGGTGCTGTTTGACGAACCACTGAAACTGCAAAGCCTGCGCGACGATCTGGTTTTCTTCCCGGTACCGTTTGACAAACTGGTGGCGTCGGTTGCGCCGGAGCCGAAGCTGAAAAAGCTGCTGCGCAACATGGTGTACGTAGGGGTGATGGCGCACCTGATTTCGCTGGAGATGACGGCAGTGGACGAGGCGATCAGCCGGCAGTTCAGCGCCAAGAAGCGCGCCACCGAACTGAATGTGGCCGCGGCCCACGCCGGCTACGACTACGCGGTTGCGCATCTGGCGCGTTCCCGCTTCAAGGTTGAGCGGATGAACCAGAACGCCAACAAGATCATTATCGACGGCAACTCGGCGGCTGCCCTGGGCTCGCTGTTCGCCGGGGTCACCGTGGTGCCGTGGTATCCGATTACGCCGTCGTCGTCGCTGGTGGAGACGCTCTCCGATTATTTGCGGCAATACCGGTTGGACGCCGATGGCAAGGCCACGTATGCGGTGGTGCAGGCGGAGGATGAGCTTGCCGCCATTGGAATGGTGCTGGGTGCGTCCTGGATGGGCGCCCGCGCGATGACCGCAACGTCAGGTCCGGGAATTTCGCTGATGGCCGAGTTCAGCGGCCTGGGCTACTATGTCGAGCTTCCGGCCGTGATCTGGGATGTGCAGAGGATTGGCCCCTCGACCGGGTTGCCGACCCGTACGGCGCAGGGCGATCTGCTGTCGACGGCGTTTCTTTCGCACGGGGACACGAAACACCCGATGCTGCTGCCCGCATCGGTTGGCGAATGCTTTGAGTTTGGCATCCTGGCGTTTGACCTGGCCGAGCATCTGCAGACTCCCTTGTTCGTGATGAGCGATCTGGATATCGGCATGAACAACTGGGTGAGCGATCCCTTCCCATACCCGGAGGAGCTGCTGAACCGGGGCAAGGTTTTGAGCAAGGATGACATGGACCGGCTGGGAACCTTTGCGCGCTACCAGGACGTGGACGGCGATGGCATTGGCTACCGCACGTTGCCTGGAACCGAGCACCCGAATGCGGCGTGGTTTGCGCGCGGCAGCGGACATAATGAAAATGCGCTTTACTCGGAACGTCCGGAAGACTTTGTGAACAACCTGGACCGCCTGGAGCACAAGTGGAACACGGCCCGCAACCTGGTGCCGTCTCCGGTTGTGGAGCGTACCACGCCGGGCGCCAAGGTTGGCATCATCGCCTTCGGCTCGTCGCACTGGGCGGTGCTGGAGACGGTGGACCAACTGCGGGAAGAGCAGGGAATTGCAGCGGATTACCTGCGCCTGCGCGCCTATCCGTTCAGCGCGGCGGTGGAGGAGTTTATGGAGGCGCACGAGCGCGTGTACGTGGTGGACCAGAACCGCGACGGGCAGATGCTGCAACTGATCAAGATGGATATTGCGGCGGCGGAGGTTGTGAAGCTGCGCAGTATCCGCCACTACGACGGACATCCGCTGGAAGCCCGCTTTGTTACCGATAGCATTGTTTCGCAGGAGCAGAAGTAATGGCCACCACACAGGGTACCCCGGCTGTAGTCAAGACCAACCGCATTGGACTGAGCGTGATCGACTATCGCGGCAGCAAGTCCACGCTGTGCGCGGGTTGCGGACATAACGCGATCTCCGAGCGCATCATCGATGCGTTCTACGAAATGGGCATTGAGCCCGAGCAGGTTGCCAAGGTGAGCGGAATCGGCTGCTCGTCGAAAACCCCGGCGTACTTTATGGGCCGGGCGCACAGCTTCAACTCGGTCCATGGACGGATGCCGGCGATTGCGACCGGCGCGGCGGTCGCCAATCACAAGATGCTCACCATTGGAGTGAGCGGCGACGGCGATACGGCGTCGATTGGCATGGGTCAGTTTGTACACCTGATGCGGCGCAACCTGCCGATGATTTACATCATTGAAGACAACGGCGTGTATGGGTTGACGAAAGGACAGTTCTCGGCCACGGCCGATCTTGGTTCGAAGCTGAAGACCGGCACGGTGAACGAATTGCCGGGGATTGATACCTGCGCCCTGGCAATTGAGCTGGGCGCGACCTTTGTGGCCCGCAGTTTTTCCGGCGACAAGAAACAGTTGTCCGCCTTGCTGAAGGCGGCGATTGCGCACAATGGAACGGTGCTGCTGGACGTGATCTCACCGTGCGTGACCTTCAACGACCATGAGGGTTCGACGAAGAGTTACAAGTTCATGATGGATCACGAGGAGCCGCTGCAAGACATCAACTTTGTTCCATCCTTTGCGGAGATCGACGTGGAATACGAGGCGGGCAGCGGAGTGGATATCTCACTACACGATGGTTCGAGGATGCACCTGACGAAGATCGAAGAGGACTTCAACCCGACGAACCGGATCGAGGCGCTGAAGCGGCTGGCGGAGGCTCGCGAGCATGACGAGGTGCTGACCGGACTGTTTTACCTGGACGCGGAGCATCCGAATTTTGTCGACATGCTGAACCTGGCGGAGAACCCGCTGGCAACGCTTCCGCAGGAAGTGACGCGGCCGGCGAAGGGAACGCTGGAGAAGATCATGGAAGAATACCGGTAGGGAAATTCCTGTTGGGATGATGAGGCGCGGAGCGATCCGCGCCTTTTCTGTTGGGGAGCAAAGAGCTTGGTTGGTGGCGTGGTTGCCTCCCACGTTAGCCGCGCAAAGGCGGCGCGTCGAAGGTGGGGCGCACGGAACAGCCCCAGAGTTGGAACAGCTCCAACTCTGGGCCACCCGCCGTGATTCCTTATTTGATTAGTTGCTGTCCTTCCCCCTTATAATCGCTTGTTCCCCGTCTCTTGGGTTTGAGGAGTTCTTGTGGCTTATCACGATTTGCGGGAGTGGATTGCGGCGCTGGAAAAGGCTGGCGAGCTGAAGCGGATTACGTCCGAAGTTGACCCGGTGCTGGAAGTGACCGAAATTACCGACCGGGTCTCAAAGTGGGGCGCGCGCGATGGCCGCGGACCGGGCGGGCCAGCCTTGCTGTTTGAGAACCTGAAGGGGCACCCGGGGCACAAGATTCTGATCAACCAGTTTGGCTCGGAGCGGCGCATGAACCTGGCGCTGGGATCGAACTCGCTGGATGAAATTGCGGAGCGGATTCAGCAGATGATGGACGTGAAGACGCCGCAGGGATTGCTGGAAAAAATCAAGATGCTGCCGATGCTGGCCGAGTTGGGAAACCTGTTTCCGAAGCGGGTTTCGACGGGACCGTGCAAGGAAGTGATCCGGCGCGACAACTTCTCGCTGCTGGAGTTTCCGATTCTGCAATGCTGGCCGCAGGATGGGGGACGCTTCATCACGCTGCCCTGCGTGATGACGCGCGATCCGCGCACGGGCAAGCGCAACATCGGCATGTATCGCATGCACGTGTATGACGCGACCAGCACGGGAATGCACTGGCAGCGGCACAAGAACGCGGCGGAGCATCAGCGGGAATTGATGCGGGCGGCGGCCTCGAATGGGCCGACGCTGGGCAAGACCTCGTCGGTGGACATCATGGCGCGCAGCGGCGGAGGAAGCATTGCCATCCAGGGTAAGACGGTGCACGGGCGAATGGACGTTGCGGTGGCGATTGGCACCGATCCGGCGCTGACGTTTGCGGCGATTGTGCCGGCGCCGCCGGATATCGAGGAGTACATGATCGCCGGATTTTTGCGCGGCAAGCCGGTGGAGGTGGTGAAGTGCGAGACCAGCGACCTGGAGGTTCCGGCAGGCGCGGAAATCGTGCTGGAAGGATATATCGACATTGGTGAATTAAAGGTGGAGGGTCCGTTTGGCGATCACACGGGATTTTATTCGCTGGAGGACCTGTACCCGGTGTTTCACGTTGAGTGCATCACCCATCGCAGAAATCCGATTTACGCGGCGACGATTGTGGGCAAACCTCCGCAGGAGGATGCGTGGATGGCGCTGGCGGTGGAACGCATTTTTCTTCCCGCGGCGCGGATGATGATTCCGGAGCTGGTGGATTTCCATCTGCCGCCCGAGGGCGTGGCCCATAACCTGATGATCCTCTCGATTCGCAAGTCGTATCCGGGGCAGGCGCGGAAGGTGATGAACGCGATCTGGTCCATGGGACAGGCGATGTTCACCAAGTGCATGGTGGTGGTGGACGAGGATTGCGACGTGAAAGACCTGCGCGAAGTGACGCTGCGGGCGCTGAACAATATCGATCCCGAGCGCGATATTCAATTCACCCTGGGGCCGGTGGATTCCCTCGACCACGCCTCGCGGTTGCCGAACTTTGGCAGCAAGATGGGCATCGACGCGACCCGCAAATGGCCGACGGAAGGGTTTGATCGCCCGTGGCCGGATGAAGTCGAGATGGCCGAAGAGATCAAAGAGCGGATCAGCAGGCGCTGGAAGGAATTCGGGCTGGAGTAGGAAACGCGGGGAACATGGATGGTGCTGGGCGCCTGACGGGGACGCCCGCGATTTTTGCGCGCTGTAGAGCAGGGAAAAGCTGGCACAAGGGATGAAAGTGCGCGCCAGAAGGCCGCAACCGCAAGTCGCAACCGCAAGTCGCAACCGTAAGTCGCACCCCCAGGGCTGCGATTCCGGCTCCGCCGTTTGCTCCGATTACGGACGCCGCCAGATAAACAGGAAAATGACGAACTCCCAGAAAAACGCGGACATCAGGGATGCCCAGAGCAATCCTTTGAAGGCCGCCAGCGCAGAACGCGGATTGGAGAGCAGCAGTTCGCGATTGGCGGAGCCAACCGGCAATAGCTCGCGGTAAACCTTTCCGCTAGACCGCAATGAAGGTGCAAGAGCTTTTAGATGACCCACGACCGCACTCCATCGACCCTTGTGCTCCCACCGGCGGGCGGAATCGCGGAGATTGGCTTCAAGTGACGAGACAAGGGTACGGGAAAAAACTGTACCGAGGTACAGGGCACGCATCGTCTGGTTGGCTCGCCAGCCTTCCGTTCCGCTCGGAGAGGGAGTTGAACCCGAGTGGATTATGTGGCCGTTTGCGCAATTGCAGAAGCGGAAAATTTGGAATATGGCCAAAAGATAGGTTACTTTTGTTCCGCTTGTGGTAACGGCCCGTCAGCGCGAGGGATTGACAGGGCGAGGCGGACTCGCTCGGCGATGGGTGGGTGGGAATAACTCCAGAAGACGAGGAGCGGCGAGGGGGTGGGATAGGAATAGGACTTCTCGCCGAGCAATTGGAAGGCTTGGGCTGCAACCTGGCCAGCGTCCGGCGTAACCGGGCGGGTGATGGCCAATCCGTAGAGATCTGCCTGGTGCTCTTGCCAACGGCTGAAGGAGTTGCCGAGCGGTTCCCCGAAAAAAGAAACGAGCGAGGCCAGCAACAGGAGCAGAGGAAGCGACGACCAATCGCCGATGGCTCGAATGTGCCAGCGCTTGCCGTAGCGGGCGAGCGCGGCCTGGGCGAGGCGCTGGGTGAGGCAGAATCCCACCAGGAGCAGGACGGCGGCAAACCCCATGCCGAGATAGATGTGATGGAGAACGTAGTGCCCCATCTCATGTCCGAAAATGAACAGGGTTTGGGGAAGCGTGAGATCGCGGGCGGTTGTGTCCCAGACGACGATGCGCTTGGTGGCTCCGAAGCCGGTGACGTAGGCGTTGTAGGTGGTCACCTTGTCGCTGGCGTGCATGAGGAAGATGCGCGACTCGGGAACGGAAAGTCCGGCGGATTGGGCGAGGCCGCGGAGTTGGTGGGTGAGTTCGGGATTGGCGCCGGCGAGGGGTTCAAAGCGGTTGAAGAGCGGGTCAATGACGACCGGCGCGGCAAAGACCATGGCGGCCATGACGGGCAAGGCGGCGAGCCAGGCGTAAAGCCACCAGCGTTTGGGTGCCCGGCGAATGATTGCGTAAAGCGCCCACACGGCGAGGGTGGCGAAGACGGCGGCAAGCAACTGAGCCTTGGCCCAGTCCCCCAGCCAGGAGCCCCAGCCTTGGACGCTGAGTCCGTAGGCGCGCCAGATGTGCTGGCCGTAAACGTCGAGTGGGAATTCAAGCAACCTGAGGGTGAGCAGCAGCGCCGGAACGAAGATGGCGGCCTGGGTGAAGCGCCGCCTGGAAATCGACTCGACCACCCGCTGCACCTTGGGACCGAAGCGCACGGCGATGAGCGCCACGAGAACGGCCAGTCCGAAGAGGGTGGAAGCCAGAGAGAATGCCAGGCCGGTGCGGTGCAGGGCCTCGGATTTCTGAAGCTGCGCGGGCGTGAGAGTGTAGGCGGTGATGGTGCGCTGGGCTACGAGTTCGCCGGGCGTGAGCGTGGCTGCGGGGGATGGGGCTGCGGGCATGGGGCCTCGGGGCAATCAGCGGCGCGGGGTGCGGCGGAGTGACCGGATTGCCGCGCTCTCTGCATTCTCTCATCCGGGGCGCGGCGGGCAAACCCGGCAGGCGGCGAGCTGAGATGGCGCCGCGGAGGGAACGGATTGGGCGGCGGCGGACGCTGCAAACCGGGCGGAGGCGCGGCCATTTGCCGTTCGGTGGCGATTCGTAGCGGTTGCCTGTGGGAAAGCGCATCACAACCCGCAATGCGCGCCATTCAATTGGCTGGTTACGCCACAGGCTACAACATGTTTGCCAAAGCGGCGCTCGAAGGGAGAGCATAAGTTGTTTGCGGTATTGACGTTGACTCTATAAGGAAGTGATTCATACAGATGGCGACAGGGCAAAAAAACACTCCGGTTGAAATTACGGCAGCCAAGGGAAAGCTCGGAATCTTAATTGTTGGACTGGGCGCGGTAGCCACGACGTTTGTGGCAGGCGTGGAGGCTGTCCGGCATGGCATCGCGCTTCCGATCGGTTCGTTGACGCAAATGGGAACCATCCGTCTGGGCAAGCGCACCGACGGACGTTCGCCACTCATCAAGGACTTTGTACCTCTCGCCGATCTCGATGATTTGGTATTCGGCGGCTGGGATATCTTCAACGACAGCGCCTACGAGGCGGCTGCCAATGCCAAGGTTCTCGAAAAGGACCTGCTGTTGCAGTTGAAACCGCTGCTGGACGGGATCAAGCCGATGCCGGCGGTTTTCGATCATAACTACATCAAGCTGATCGATGGGCCGAACGTGAAAAAGGGCAAGAACAAGCGCGACCTTGCGGAGCAGGTTCGGGCCGATATCCGCAACTTCAAGGAGGAAAAAGGCTGCGACCGGCTGGTGATGATCTGGTGCGCCTCGACCGAGAGCTTCCAGAAGGCGAGCGCGGTGCATGCTTCGCTGGAGGCGTTTGAAGCGGGGCTGGAAGCCAGCGACGCCAATATTTCACCGTCGCAGATTTACGCCTACGCGGCCTTGCAGGAGAGCGTGCCGTTTGCCAATGGAGCACCCAACCTTACCGTCGATCTGCCGGTGATGCAGGAGCTGTCACGCAAGAACAATGCACCGATCGCGGGCAAGGACTTCAAGACCGGGCAGACGCTGATGAAGACCATCCTGGCTCCCGGCTTCAAGGCCCGCATGCTGGGACTGAGCGGTTGGTTCTCGACCAATATCCTGGGCAACCGCGACGGCGAAGTGCTGGAGGATCCGGGCTCGTTCAAGACCAAGGAAGAATCCAAGTTGAGCGTGCTGGATCACATTCTGCAGCCGGAACTGTATCCCAACCTGTACGGTCACATCTTTCACAAGGTGCGCATCAACTACTATCCGCCGCGCGGGGATAACAAGGAGGGCTGGGACAATATCGACATCTTTGGCTGGCTCGGCTACCCGATGCAGATCAAAGTGGACTTCCTTTGCCGTGACTCGATCCTGGCGGCTCCGCTGGCGCTGGATATCGTGCTGTTCCTGGACCTGGCGGCGCGTTGCAGCCAGCTGAAAGGAATCGGCATCCAGGAGTGGATGAGTTTCTACTTCAAGTCTCCGATGACGGCCCCGGGACTGTATCCGGAACATGACTTGTTCATCCAGATGATGAAGATGAAGAACACGCTGCGGCACATCAAGGGCGAAGACCTGATCACCCATTTGGGCCTGGAATATTACGACTAGGCAAGGCTGATGAGGATGTGAAAAGGGCAGGAGCCGGGGGCTTCTGCCTTTTCGCATGGGCGCGCGGAGGACGGCGATCCGGCTGGAGTTCCGCCATGACGGCTGCGCGGAGAGAGCTCTGGCGGCGCAGACGCACTTGGCCGCGGGCAACGTTTGGTGTGCAGAACTGGATGCGATGCCGAGGGTAAGCCCGTGAAAGCTGCGGCACTGGGCGGCAATGCAAAGCGGCGGAGCTGTCATGCTCCGCCGCTGCTTGTTAGGTTCGCCGCTAAGTGCGGCCTCTAACGGTTAGCCTTTTTTGCCGCCACCGCCGCCATGCGATGCCGAGGCGTGAGGTGCTCCGCCGCCATGCGATGCGCCGCCGCCACGCGCTGCTGCGGCATGAGAAGCGCCGCCGCCACGTGCTGCCGCGGCGTGAGAAGCGCCGCCGCCACGCGCTGCCGTGGCATGAGATGCTCCGCCGCCACGCGCTGCCGCGGCGTGAGAGGTACCGCCGCGCGCTACCGCGTTATGGGGGCCGCCGCGCGCGCCGCCGTCGTCACGTCGCCCGGAAACGTAGCGCCCGCCGCCGCCGCCGTTGAAGCGATGATCGCCCCAGCCGTGGTTATAGCCCCAATTGGACCATGGGCCCACGCCCAGGAAGATGCCGCCGTAGAAATAGCCCGGCCCATAAAAACCATAGGGCGCGCAGGCGTAAGGTGAGTATTCGTAGTAGCCGTACTCGCAGACTGGCGGGGTGATGCTGATGACGACTTGTGCGCTGGCCTTTGGTGCGAAGGCCAAGGTCGCGAGCAGAGTTGTACCGACCAGAAGCAGACTACGCGTTGCAAACTTGCGAGCCCAGGGGGCGGCTCTGTTGACTTGCCACATTTTGTATCCTCCAGAACTTCTGCCTTTGACCGGTAGTTATTCCATCTCCAGTATCCGGCCCTCGCGTCGCGATAGCTGATCAATGTTGACCATTGTCTGGAATAGTCTGATTTTGGCTGGGACGGCGGGCACGCGACGCAATTTTGCGCCCTGGAAGATGCGCCCGGACTTTGATCGTCACAATATGGACAGAGTAACTCCGATGGATTAGACAGTGGCTTCCTGATCCGTCCATTATGGCGGGCTTGCAGGCATCTATCTCTGCGAGTCATTGCGTGCGGGACATTACTATTTCCTACCAGGTCTGCTGGCGAACCATGAGAAGGCTCAGCGGCCGAAGCCGGCGCTTTCCGAAGCTGTAAAGTAAAAGTACCTTCACCAGACTGCCTCCTCAAGAAAGATGAAAGGGCAGCGCACTTCATGATGGCCCGAAGTAATCCACTCCGACAAAAACCAAATAGAGTTGCGCAGATCGACCCACTAGTTTCAGCTCTTGTAGAAAAGGTTTCGCAAGTCACCGTTCCCCGATGGATCGGGCAATCCAAGGTCTATTACATTCTCCCGCGCAATTTTGAAGGAGGCTTGATCTTTGATTCCAGCCCTTCGCGCCGCGGCCTGAATCCGAACCTGAATGGAGCGCTGCGAACCTTGAACGTTTACGCCGGACGCAACCGGTGACATGGCCGCTCGAACGCCAGGCTCGTGCCGCTGACCCATTGCTTTAGAGACAGTTTCCTACGCGTACTCTGCGGCGCCCGGTGTAATTGCCGTGGAGTTGTTCGCCTCAGGCCGCCGCGCCGTTACTGCCCCATGGGATCCTTCTGCCGGGTTGCCTTCACGCCACTCAGTATTCCGATTCCAATCAATACGATTGCGCCCACCGCAATCCATTGTGCGGGCATGTGCATCAGGTGCGCCGCATAAACCAATCCAGCGATTACGATCACGAATCCAATCGAGTAAAGACCGAACGACATAGCGTCTCCTTGGCATCAGCTCCGCAACCCTACTGGGATGAGCTGGCTTTCTGGTTTTTCACTTGCAGGTCATTCACGACCTGCTTTACGTTGGGCACCGTGGTGGCCACCTGCTCGGCCAGCAGGCGTGCGTTCGGCGTAGCTACTTCTCCGGTCAGCGTGACTACGCTGTTTTTCACCGTGTAATTCACGTTGTCATGCATCTTGTTCTGGATCAGCGCAGCGTCCAGATTCTGCCCGATGCCTTTGTCCAGGTCGGAGTTGATTGCTTTCGCCTCTTTTTCCGCGCCTGCCGGAACCACCGCAATCTGATTGGCGACAACCTGTGCGCCCGCAAGCGCCTTGGCAAGCGATTCGGCTTGTGCTTTGTCGTTCTCGCTTCCGGCTTGTCCACCGAGGGTCACGATACCCTTGTCGCGATCCTGACTCACGGTAACGTCTTTTAGGCCTGCCTGATCGAGCGACTTGCGAATCCCTCCGGTAACATCCGGTGACTTTGTGCTCGTCGCTTGACACCCGGCCAGAATCCCCACCCCGAGCAGTGCCAGGATGGCTACTGACAGTCTGAGTTTCTTCATGGTTCTCCTATTCTTATTACGCTATTCACCCTCGTGAATCATGCCTGCAAATTCAGTTCACGAATTTTCCGTTGCTTAGTTTTTCCTCCCCACAAGACATGAAGCCCTTCGTCACAGCATTCATGGTAGGTAGGGCGCAGGCGGATAGCTGATCACTTTTAGACACTATGGGGTATTATTCCCGCCGCAGCTGGTTGAGGGCGCCGGTTGAAGTATGTCGCGTTGTCGCGATGAACCAGGGATTTACGTTGCGTTGCATGGCATCTGCTCCTTGATTGGATCGTCGCGTTTCACCAGTGGGGCGGTTGGTGCAGCATGAGCGCTGCTACGCGCTGATGCGGGCACAAAAACACTCGGCGCGCACCGGCTTGACAAATCCGGCTGGTTTTCACTAAAGTTTGCAGGAATAATGTTTCATTGTCTGAAAATAATTTCACTTTTGAGGCACGATTCTTCCAGGGAGGCGGCATATCCGGAATGCGGGGGTTGACCGGATCTGAAGCATTGCGCGCACGCAGGCTCTGTGGACGCTGGCAACGGCGGCGTAATCCGCGCCATTGCAATCCCGTTTAAATGTATGAAACCCACTCTTGATTCAGCTAGCGGGAATGTATTGCAAGGAATTTCCGGGGCACCCGGCTTGGCGAGTGGCCCGGCATTTCACTGGCAAAAGCAGGCGTTGAACATTCCCAAACGCGATAGGCAGGACCCGATCGTGGAACATGTCCGCTTAGAACAAGCGGTACAGACTGCCTGCGTACAGATTCAAGTGCTGCTTGAGCAGATGGCTGCCGGAGGGCTGGCTGCGGAAGCAGAGGTCTTTGGCGCGCACATCCAACTGGTGCGGGATAAAGGGTTGCATCGCCGGGTTGAAAGTGCCCTGGCCACGGGCATGAACGCGGAATCAGCCTGGAGCCAGACGGTTGAAGCCTATGCCAGGCAGCTGGATGGAATGCCGGACGCCACCTTCTCGCTGCGGGCAGCCGATCTGCGCGACGTAGGCGAGCGCGTCTTGCGCATCCTGCTCAATCTGCCCATCGAAACTGCGGCACTCACCCAGCCCTCGGTGATCATTGCCCGTGATTTAACGCCCTCGGAGACCGTCAGCTTGAAGAAAGAGTTTGTGCTGGCATTTTGCACTGCCGAAGGTGGCCCCACCTCGCACGCGGCCATACTGGCCAAGGCGCTGCGCCTGCCTTCGGTGGTCAGCCTGGGCGAAGCCGTGCTGCGGATTCCCGCCGGGACGCTGTTATTGGTGGACGGTACCGGAGGGCGGATTACGGTCGCGCCAGACGATGCATCCGCGGATCGCACCAACCCCAAGGTCGCGTACTTGAGCGATCATTGCCATCCAGCCGTGCTGCGCCTGATTGCGCAGACCACCCGCGCCGCGCATGACGCCGGAATCCGGGTAGGCGTGTGCGGCGAAATGGCAGGCGACCCTGAGGCCATCCCTCTGCTGGCCGGCATCGGCGTCGATGAATTGAGCATGTCGCCGGGTCTGATCCCGCATGCCAAGTGCCTGCTCCGCCGTCTGACCCTTGCCCAGGCTGAAATCCTGCTGCACAGCGCGCTGCTCCAGGATTCGGCTGCCGAGGTGCGCCAGTTGGTGCGCTGCTGCCAGTGGGTGGGAGAGCAAGCATCTGGTAGATAGTTCGGTCGGCAGGACAATCGCCTTAGACATGGCCAAGGCGCCCATCCGATCAAAGTTGTTCAGGTGAAAATAAACCGGCCTTATAGGAGCGGAAATGATCGAAAAACCTTATCCCAGCCTGGAAAACCTGCTGGCATTGATTGGTGATGCCGGCCAACGCATGTCCGAAATCGATGCCTGCGAAGGCGCGGCCGGCAACATCTCGGTCTGCGTGCGCTGGGAATTGGATGTGCGCCCCCTGTTCCCGCTGGAGGAGAAAATTACCCTGCCGCAGCAGGTACCCGAACTGGCTGGCGCAACCATCATCGTCTCCGGTTCCGGCCGGCGCCTGCGCGAGATCGCCGACCAGCCAACCGCGAACCTGGCCTGCCTGGTCGTCGACCAGGGCGGAGCCACCGCCGCCCAATTCACCGCGCCGCAGCGCAGCTTTAAGCCCGTGACCAGCGAGTTCAACTCGCACCTGGCGGTGCATTCTGACCGGGTACTCGCCACCGCCACCAACTTCCACGCCATCATCCACGCCCAGCCGCCCTACCTGACCTTCCTCAGCCATATTCCCCGCTACCGCGATGAGCACTACCTCAACACCCACCTGCTGCGCTGGCAACCGGAAGCTGTCATCAACCTGCCGGAAGGCATCGGCTTTGCACCCTTCAAGCTCCCCGGCTCTGCCGACCTCTTAGCCATGAACGTCACCAAGCTCCGCTCCCACCGCATCGTTGTATGGGCGAAACATGGCGTCATGGCCTGCTCGAATACCTCGGTGCAGCGCGCCGCCGACCGTATTGAATACGCCGAAGCCAGCGCCCGTTATGAGTATTTGAATGTAAGTGCGGGCGAGATCGCCGAGGGACTGGGAGCGGAGGAAATTCGCGCCATCTGCGCCGCTTTCCATGTGAAGCAGGACTACTTCTAGAACGCCGGTTCGTCCCATGGACGCACTCGCGCTGGAAGCTTTTGCCGCGGCCGGCGCAACGTTGCCAACCAACCGGCTTACTCTTTTTCCCCAAAATTGCGTGCATGGAGGCTCTGCAGCGCCGCCAGGGCAGCTTCCGCATCAGGCCCCTCGGCGCGCACCGTGATGGTGCAGCCCTGGTTGGCGCCCAGCAGCAGCAGGTCGAGGATGCTCTTGGCGTCCGCTTCGGTTTCTCCCAGCGAGACCGTGATGTCGCTGGTGAATTTATTGGCTTCCTGCACAAACAGTGATGCCGGGCGGGCATGCAGGCCCACGGCGTTGTTGATGGTCAATTCTATGGCGGGCATGGAGCCTCTCTTCACTCTTCGGACAAGGGCCCGGGTGAGGCCTTGAGCAGTAAGCGCGCAGTATCCGCGTCAGTGACCAGAATGTTAATTAACCCACCGCGCACAGCCCCCAGGATGGGTTCCACCTTGGCCGCGTTCGCCGCCACTCCGATCACAAACTTCATCTGGCGCAGCTTTCGGATATCGATGGAAACCGTGTGGTCATTGAACTCGGTATCCATCACCATCCCCCGGGCATCGTAATACTTTCCGCAAACCTCGCCCGCCGCGCCGGCCTGCTGCAGTTGGAACAGCTCTTCCTCGGTTTGCAGGTGATTGCGCAACAGGGTGGAAACCGAGGGGTCCAGTGAGCCCAGGCCCACCAGCGCAATGTCGCTTTCCTCGGCAATCCGGATCACATCCCGCACACTGGGCTCGCGCAGGATCAGCTCACAGGAAGACCGGCTTTGCAGGAACAACGGCGACGGAATGATCTTGAACTGGTTCCCAAGCTGAGCCGAGAATACCTGGGCCAGATTCCTGCTCTCCACAATCTCGTTATCGTTGGCACCATGCAGCCGCACCACGGTGCAGTGGATGTTGCGCGTCATAGTGAAGGCCCGCGCCGTGCAGGCCACCGCCAGGCCCAGCGACACCCCTATCGTCATGCCTTCTTCAAGATGCTCCTCCAGCACCCGTGCAGCCAACTGGCCAACCCGTTCCATCAGCTCCGGATATTTGCCGCGAAAGTCAGGCAGCACATAAGCTTCTTTCAGAGCCAGGTGCTGCTTGAGCTGTTCGCCGAGCGAAGGAACCGTCAGGAAGGGATAGCGGATCACGACTTGAACGATCTTCAGATCCTTAGCCTCTTGCAGCAGGCGCGAGACAGACGAGGGCGACGTCTTAAAGAGAGCTGCGATCTCTTTCACGTTCATGTGTTCCTGGTAATATAACCGCGCCACATCGGCGGTCAGCTCAAGCCGTTTCGGAGTCATCTGAACATGCTTCCCTCATCCATGGAGGATTCTGTACCAAGCCGCGATGCCGCACGCTGCCTGGCCTGACCAACGCAGGACATCCCGATCAGATCGCCTTCTTGGCAAGGATCTCCTTGGCCACCCGCGTAATCTCAGCGATGCAGGCGTCCTCGCCAAAACCAGTCAACAGCGCCACCCCCTTAATCACCGGGACCGTAATCTTCCCAGGGATCGGACTGGTGGAAACCACGAAATCGATCCCGCCCTGCTCGACATGGGTTTGTACAGAGGTCGGCAGCAGGCCGATCACCTTGGGTTCCACCCCTAAGGGTTTCAGAATTTCCTCAAGTTTCTGCGCGATCATCGATGAGCTGACCACGCCAGAACCGCAAACTGCAAGAACCGTGAGAGTTTGTTTATGCGCCATGTTCTCCTCTGGAATAATTGACCAAGGTTACGATCAGGCTTCTGCCTGAAATAGATTTTTCAGCATCTGCAGCAATTGCGATGGATCTTCGGCGTCCCTGATGCGCCGAAGGGTGGCCTGGTCCTTGAAGATGGTAACCATTTTTCTCAGCCAGGTGACCTGCTGTTTGGGATCGTTAAGGGCGAGCAGGAAGATAATCTCGGCGTTCACCGTGCGCTCCGGTGTTCCCATCTCCAGAAATGCAATCGGAGTGACCAGGGTTCCCACCGCGAGTGCGCTTTGCTTCACGTACTGCGCCTCCGTGTGGCAGATGGCCACAGGAATACTGGTGGGCAGACCGGTGGGAAACGTCTCCTCGCGCTTGATGACGTTTTCAACATACCCCTCACGCACGTAATCCAGAGCATAAAGCCCATCCGCAAGCCTCCGGATTGCATCTTCTTTTGCGGTCTCCGTCATCCCAATTCTTATCAGCGTTTCCGAAAGAATGATTTCCGCCATTCAAGTCTCCGCTAAGATCAATATGTACACAACTGGACCTGCCAGCCCTCGTCTGGTGGCTCCTGCGCGCTCAAATGAACTTCTAAAGTCTATTCTATGACGTCCAATGCTGCCTGCTCTTCCATGAAGTTCTGAATGCGAACCTTGTTCTTTTTGAACAGGAAGTAGAGCGGAACCCAGACCACGCCGAGAATGGCAATGCCGATCCACTTCAGGTACAGAATAGGCAGGAAAATCAGCCCTCCAACAATCGGTTTGTTGGCGATCATGCCCGAGGTGACCATGGTGCCTCCCGCCAGTGGGGCGGGAGCAAACTGCGAATAAACCTGGGTGAAGATCGGAGCGGTCAGGGTGCAGACGTAAAGACCAATCCCAAACCAGATTGTGCTCAACACCACCGTCTTGAAAATATTGCCATTGGTCGCGGCAACAAAGGGCTGGATGATAAAGGAGATGGCGATCAGGTCAACCAGCGGCAAGGTGCGGTTGCCGGGCAGGATGACGGCCAGCAAGAGCAGGATCGGGATCAGAATGATGCCCGAGATCAGGGTGGCGGGTTCGCCGTAACCAGTCGCGTCATTGATGCCGATGTACAGGTCGTCGCCTTCGCGGACACCCGCAGTGTTGCGCTTGCGGGCCGCTTCGGTGATGGGCATGAAGGCCGACGCAAAGATATTGGCAACACGCGGGAAGATGGCCATCACGGCGGCGGTGGAGATGGCGATGGTCATCACATTCCCCCAAGCCTTCAGGGTGCCCAGGTCACGCAGGTGGCCCAGAATGCCCAGCACCAAACCGAGGATCAGGCCCAGGACAATCGGTTCGCCCAGGAAGCCCAAACGGGTGCGCAGCGCTTCGGGACGCCAGCGGATCTTGTACGCTCCCAGCTTGTTCAGCAGGAAGTTGCCACCCACGGCGAACGGCGTGCCGGGGCAGATGTGCAGGGCCGGGATCGTACAGTTCTGGTAGCCGTAATAGGTGGACCAGCGCTTGGAGTTCATCTCGATGAAGATGATGTTGTAAAGCACCATGATGAACATCCCGGCCAGAGCCAGCCAGATATCCTTGGTACTCACATAAAGCATCGAGCCCCAGAACATGTAGGAGTAGTTGTTCCACAGATCGCCGGGGATGAAGACATTGGTCACCTTCAGCAGGAAGAGCGCCACCTGGAAGAGCAGACCAAAGCCCAGGAACATCATGCCGGCCTTGGTGGCGTAGGCAATCACCGAAGTGGCCTGCCAGCCGATATCGACGATGGGCAGGTTGATCCCCGTTGCCTTGACAAAGTTCTGTACCGCCGGGACGATGATCGGGATATAGGAACTGATCAACCAGCCGAAACCGGTCAGACCAATACCCGCATAGAGGCCAGAGAAAGCTGCTTTCTTGAGTTCAACTCCCAGGATCAGGCAGATCACAAAAATGATCATCGGGACAAACACAGCAGACCCGAAAGTGTTGAAGACGTTACTGAGGCCTTGAAGAATTGAATCTATATTCATTGGTTCCTCCTCGCGAAAGGAGAGGCGCATCCGAGAATCCAGCTGAATCTCCTGGCCGTAAGCCACGTCCCGGAAATTCGCCGCCCCTGAAAGTAATTTCACACTCGTGAAAATATTTTCAGGGAAAAAGTATCCAAATCCTCTTTCCTTGTCAATCGAAAAAACAGCGGATTTGATCCAGAAACTACGTCCTCAGCTCTGATTCTCCCGAATCTTACCAATCCTGAGCCATTTCACAGGACCAAAGCTGGCTTGCCGCCGAAATGCAGGACAGCTTCCTATCGTTCTGGAATTCGGTGCGTTATCCATAGCAATCCTTGTCGAATTTCCCGACACCTCTTTCTCTTCTTTGTTTCTCATCTCATCCGCAGAGATTCGCTTTGTCCACTCCGCCACCATGGTTAGCTCGCCGGAAATGGCAGCATCGCAATCCGTCGCAACGGTAAGTGATTTTCCAATCGGGATCGCTGCGGCAACGTGGCAACGAATCTCAATCTCAATCAGCACCTGAACGCGTGAACGAGTCCATAGGTTTTCACACGGGCTCCCGAAGCCCGCGTTTCTGACCATTTCACAAGGCCGAGAAAATGGTCGTCGCGCCCTGTAGAGTCACGGTGTACTTCCCTATAAGCAGATGCGATAGGATATAGCGTAAGTACATCGACGGGAGAACCCGGATCATGAATACCAGCCTTGAGTTGTTTGTTCTGGCCATGGTGCAGCAAGGCCTGGCGACACCCTATGAATTGAAGACCAAAGCCGGCCTGTCGCTGGGCAGCACGGTGCCGGCCCTGGCTCGGCTGGAAAAGGATGCCCTGGTGAAGGCATCGGAAGAAGGCGCTCGCCGCAGTCGAAACTTCTCGATTACCGCGAGGGGCGCCAAGGCGCTGATGCAAGGCTCGGCCCAGCAGTTGGCAATCGAACACACCGACCTCGATTCGATCCTTCGCGTGGCCTGTCTCGCCTGGCTGCAAGGCGACACCAAGGCCTGCCAGGAATTCCTGAAGCGCTCCGCCGCTGGCTTGCGCGGCTGGGTCGGGAGCCTGCGCGCCGAAGCGGACCGGCTTGCCGCCAGGATCGGCGACAAACCTGACGGCGGCACTTTTGTTTGGCTGCGAACCCATTGTGAAGCCGCCCGCGCCGAGACGGACGCCGCAGCGCTGATTGAATTATCGGATCGAATCGCCAACAAGGTCGAAAGGAAGCGGCGAACGACGACACCCCGAAAGCAGCCCCGCTGACCAGCATTGCAAGGTGTCTGCGCCTAGCCCAAAAGGCTCAGCAAGCCCTTTGAGGTCCGCACGCAGCAGGGTTCCAGTGCGGCGCGGTCGAACGCCCCGGTGCGATTCCAAGGTGACGCGTGGAGCAACCTCGCGCTAAACCGTACTGGTAAGGTGGTTCGCCCACTAAGTGGATGCAGTCCCACTACCGCAAGTTCCGTACTGCGGTCCAATAAGCTGCTGTCCTAGGATTCTCTAAACGTGAACTGGTGACCGCGGGGTGACTCGAACACCCGGCCTAGTGATTAGGAATCATTCGCTCCGTTTCCTCAGACTTTGGTTCTGGAATAGAACAGAGGTCGCGCAGGCCGCTGCTCTACCAGTTGCCGCCCGTAAAAAACCGCACGCATTTGCGGTTTTGCTAGTATCGGGTACGCACGGCTGTGCGAGAATTATGCAGTGTGAAGATTCAGCTGATGGTATCTGGCTGATTCTAAATGGCCCCGTAGCTCAGCTGGATAGAGCAGCGGTTTCCTAAACCGGAGGTCGGCAGTTCGAATCTGCCCGGGGCTACCATCTCAACCAGCGCCACCATGCTGCCTCTGCTGCCTGCGGCGCAGAGCGGATGTCGAAGTCGCGCGTCGCGGTTGCGCCCGCTTTTGTGTGCCCCCAATGGCATTGCACCGGCCTGCGGGCTTGGTTGCCGGAAGCGGGCAGATGAGGGCCGAATGCCCGGTTGAGAGGGCGAGATTCGGATTGTCTTCGCAGGGCCAATATGTCAGAATGACCCATTATCTTCAACTACAGTGCGCCAGCGGCGTGGTTGGGGATGAGTTTGCGTGGCTGGTTACAGTATTTACCGGCGCTGGGTTGGGGTGCCGCGCCGCCGCTTTCCGTGGGACGCGAGTGGGGTAGCTGAGGGTTCGCAACAGAGATTCATCGACGAGAAGAGTTTCCGGATGAAGCTTTCACGGATTTTACCGCCAATCCTGGTTCTGGGTTGCCTTGTGCTTTTTTTAGGTGCAGTCCAAGCCAGTTGGGCGCAGTCATCGCCGGCGAATCCCACGACTGCCACGCTGAGTGTGTCGTCCAACCCGGTGCCGGCGGGAACCCCGGTGACGCTGACCGCCGTCGTGGTCTCCGGCGCAACGCCGGTAACGGCTGGGCAGGTGGTGTTTTGCAACTCCAACGCAGCGCACTGCGAGGATGCCGCGATCCTGGGCAGCGCATGGTTGACGAAGTCAGGCACGGCGAAAATCTACAAGGTGTTCGGGCTCGGGACGCATAACGTTCAGGCCGTATTCAAGGGAACAAACGCTTACGCCGCAAGCACTTCCGCAGCGGTGGCAGTGGCTGTTACGGGCGCTCCGCTGGCGACGGCAACCACGATCAGCGCGGCGGGAACGGTCGGGAATTACGCCTTGACCGCAACGGTTACTACCGGCAGTATTGTGGCTCCGACCGGGAGCGTCTCGTTTCTGGATGGCAGCAATGGCAATTACGAGCTTGCATCGGCGGCGCTGGGTGCGCCGATCCTGGCATTCAGTTATGCCAGCACGCTGGGACCGGTTGCGGACTTGTCGAATCGCGTCATCGCCGTCGGCGATTTCAACAACGATGGCCATCCGGATTACGTAATTGCAACCCTGGGCAGTTCATCCACGGCAACCATCATGACGGGCAATGGCGACGGCACTTTTACCAAGGGCGCCTCGTACGCGGTTGGGGCCTATCCGCAAGGCGTAGCGGTGGCAGACTTCAATGGCGACGGCAACCTGGACCTGGCATTTGCCAGCTCCTCCGCCACGGGCGTGACGATTCTGCTGGGGAATGGCGACGGGACTTTTACGGCCGGCAGCGCTCCGGCGTTGACTTGGGCGGCGTCAATCGCGGTAGGCGACTTCAATGGGGATGGAATTCCGGACCTCGCCGTCAGCAACCATGCCTCCGAATATTCCGACTATGCGGTGACGATCCTGCTGGGGAATGGCGACGGCACGTTTACCGCCGGGGCCAGCGTAGCGGTGCCAGAGTGGTCGGGGAACCCGCAAGGCATGGTCGCAATGGACTTCAACGGCGACGGCAAGACCGACCTTGCGGTGACAAGTTCAGACGGCAGATCGCCCGTCAGGCAGTTGGTGACGATCCTGCTGGGCAATGGCGATGGCACATTCTCGACCGGACAGACGTACACCACGGGAGCATCCGGGTTATCCATGGCAGGCGGCGATTTCAACGGCGATGGCGTTCCGGATCTTGCCATTGCAGATTTCGGTTCCAGCACGGTGACGGTTCTGCTCGGCAATGGCGACGGCACCTTCACTCCCGCGGCTTCGCCGGCTACCGGACTGGAGCCGGGTGCAATCATCGCCGGTGACTTCAACGCCGACGGAAATCTGGATCTGGCCACGGCGAACTACGGCTCCAGCACGGTGACGATTCTGCTGGGCAACGGCGATGGCACATTCAACGCCTCGGCCTCGCCAGCCACGGGATGGCATCCGGAAGGCATTGCCGCGGGAGACCTGGCTGGCAACGGCTTGCTGGACTTTGTCACGGCGAATTATGGCGCCAGCTCGGCCTCCATTCTGCTCGAGTCCGTGATCTCCACCACGACGGCGACGGCGAGCGGGGTGGCCGTATTGGGAACCGGTCTGACGCACAACGTTTTCGCCAGCTACGGCGGTGACAACAACTACTCGCCCAGCCAATCCAGCACCATCGCCCTGCAGCCAACACAAATTGCAACCACCACGGCGATCACTGTGTCCCCTGGTTTTCCCGTAGCAGGCAGCGCCACCTCGATCACGGCTTCCATCTCTCCATCCCAGGTCGGCGAGCTGCTCCCAAGTGGAACAGTTCAGTTCAAGGACGGGGTCAGCGAGATTGGAACAGGGACGGTCAGCGGCGGGCAAGCCACGATCTCCTATACGTTCACCACCACCGGCTCCCAGACCTTGCAGGCAAAGTACAGTGGCGACGCCAACTTCAAGACCAGCACCGCTCCGGCCGACACCGTGACGGTGGTGATTGGAACGCCCACCATGACCTGCACGCCGCAGGGCGGCAATACGGTGACGTACGGAACGTACGGGACGAATCCTCTGATTACCGTGATGGTGCAGGGAAGCGCGGGAGCGATTCCGAGTGGCACCGTCAGCATGATTCTGGACTCAGGTTCGACGCCGCTGGAAACCGATTCCCTGGAGTATTACAACGCGACGGAATCATTTGTGACTGCGGGGGGTGAGTATTGGACCGTTCTCACGGGCGGCGCTCATACGTTCACCATGAAGTACTCCGGCGACTCGAACTGGGCGCCGGCATCCTGCTCGGTTCCAATCACGGTATTGAAGGACACGCCGCAGCTTGTGGGTACCGCCTATTCGCCGGCGAACCCCGCACTCCTGGGCAGTCCGCTTACGCTGGGCATCAACTACAGAGATCCGCTGGGATGCAGAACCAACTGCATCGCGCCTTCCGGCACGGTGAGCTTTTACTCCGACGGCACCGCCATCGGCACCTCGCCTGTGACTACAACCTCGTGGAGCACCGGATACTTCTCTGGTTCGGTGACCATTGCGACGCTGACGGTAGGCACCCACACCATCACCGCAGGCTACAGCGGCGACACAAACTATGCCGCGGTGGCGATTGGCGGGGCGTTCACCCAGACCATCAGTCCAATGTCGCAGACGATCACGTTCCCGAATCCCGGACCGCAGACCGATGGCGTGGCGCCGATCACGTTGACGGCGACGGCGACCTCGGGGCTTGCGATTAGCTACCAGGTGACCTCGGGGCCGGCGACGGTGAGCGGCAGCACGCTGACGATCACCGGCGTGGGGTCCGTAACCGTGCTGGCCATGCAGGGCGGAAACAGCGTCTACGCGGAGGCCACTTCGGTGAGCGTCACCTTCACGGTGAGTCCGATTCTACTGACGTTGACGGGCACGCCACCGGCGCTGAACCTGGGTTCGATTCTGGTTGGAGCCACCACGGGAAACACGCTAAGCCTGGCGCTCGTGGTGCCGTCCGGCGTTACCCTGGGAGGCGTCGCTGCCGTGACCGAAGGCGTACCCGGTCTTGACTTCACCATTCCCAGCACGACCTGCACCTCCGGAGTCACGAATACGACCTGCACGCTTGCGGTCAAGTTCCTGCCGACAGCGGTGGGCGCACGGCTGGGTGCGTTGACGATTACCAGCCTGGCTGGCAGCACCCTGCTCGCGGTTCCCATCTATGGCACCGGCGTCGGGCCGCTGTTGACGTTTGGTCCGGGAACAATCACGACGATCGCCGGTGGCAACGGAGGCGGGTACAGCGGCGACGGTGGCGCAGCCACGGTTGCGGGACTGAGCTGGCCCGACAGCATCGCGGTGGACGGAGCCGGCAATGTCTACATTGCGGACTGGAACAACAACGCGATTCGCATGGTCACGCCGGGCGGGATCATCTCGACGGTTGCGGGCGGCAACGGGGCGGGATACAGCGGCGACGGTGGCGCGGCTACCAGCGCGAAGATCAATGGTCCCGCGACCGTGAAAGTGGATGGTGCCGGCAGTTTCTACATTGCAGACTATTACAACAATGTGATTCGAAAGGTGACGGCGGGAGGAATCATCTCAACGGTTGCAGGCGGCGGAACCGGATGTTCGGGAGCGACGGATGCGCTGGGCGACGGTTGCCCCGCCACCAGCGCAATCCTGAACGGGCCCTGGGGCACGGCATCCGATGGCGCCGGCAATCTTTACATCGGCGACATTGGCGATAACCTGGTGCGCAAAGTTGCGCTGGATGGAACCATTACGATCTATGCCGGGACCGGAACCGCGGGCTATACCGGCGACGGTTTGGCCGCCACCAGCGCGGAGTTGAGCGGTCCCCAGGTGGGCGCCGTGGATGGAAGCGGCAATCTCTACATCGCAGACTTTAACAACGACGTGATTCGCATGGTGAACTCGAGCGGGGTGATCTCAACGGTTGCGGGCAACAACGCCCTGGGGCTCGGGTACAGCGGCGACGGTGGTCCGGCCACGAGCGCGCAATTGTACTATCCGCAGATGGTCGCGGTGGATGCAGCGGGTAATCTCTACATTGCGGACACGGGCAACTACCCCAATATTGGCGTGGGCTACAGCGTAATTCGCAAGGTGACGCCCGACGGAATCATCTCCACGGTGGCGGGCAACGGGACGAATGGCTATAGCGGTGACGGCGGGGCGGCCACGAGCGCGGAAATGTACGGCCCGTGGGACATTGCGGTGGATGCAGCGGGCAATCTCTACATTGCTGACATGAACAACAACGCGATCCGGAAAGTGACTGTCACCGGCGCGCCCTCGCTGACCTTCCCCAGCACTGTCGATGGCGCGACGAGCGCGGCGCAGAATGTTTCTTTGCTGAACATCGGCAACTCGCCGCTGACGATCAACTCGATCAGCAACACGGCCGAATTTTCCCTTGGCGCCCCGGCGACCACGTGCGTTACAAGCGGCCAGACGCTGGCTGCGGGAGCCAGTTGCGTGCTCGGCATCGAGTTCATGCCGACGACGGTTGGCACCATTACCGGCAGTGTTGGTTTAACCGATAACACGCTCAACGTCAGCGGCAGCACACAGACGATCGCTTTGCAGGGCACCGGCGCGGCCGCCTCGCAGACGATCACCTTCACCGATCCGGGCACACAGACTTACGGCGTCCGTGCAATCGCGCTGACCGCAGCGCCGCTGGCGTCTCCCGGACTTGCGGTGAGCGTTGCATCAACGGATCCCACGCCCTGCACGGTTTCAGGCAGCGCCGTTACGACGGTTCCTGCTGGAACCTGCACGATTCAGGCGGCGCAGGTGGACAACGGCGATGATTCCGCGGCCACGACGACGGTCCCGCAGAGCTTTGCGGTTACGCCGTAGGACGTTCCCCTGGTCTCGATTGGGGCTCTGCGAGCGCCTCGCGGTATATTTCGAGAAGACGCCGCACATTTTCTTCCGGCCGGTAACTTCGCTCATAGGTCAACCTTGCTTCGGTTCGCAACGATGTCTCCAGGCCGGGAGTGAGCGCGGTGGTTCGAACGGCCTCTGCCAGCGCCTCGGAGTTTCCGGGAGGCACGAGCAGTCCGTTGCGGCCATGCGCGACCAGTGAAGGAAGAGCTCCGATATCGCTCGCAACAACCGGGAGCCCGGTGGCGAAGGCTTCTGGTATTACCATTGGCAGCCCCTCGTACCAAAGGGAAGGGAGTAGTAGAACTCGAGCGCCCTGCATGAGGCGAGAGACCTGCGCCTGGGTTTGCGAGCCCAGATACTCCAACACGCCGTTGGCTGCCGCGCTCTCCACCGAGGCGCTGAGCGGACCTGTTCCGGCGACTTTGAGCGGGATGCCGAGGCCATGCTTGGCGGCCGCGATGAGAGTCAGGGTGCCTTTCTCCGGAGAGAGACGTCCAACGTAGAGCGCATATCCGCCTGCGCCGTCGCCAACTCCGGGATCGGGAGCGGAATTTGGTTTTACTACGATCCGCGCAGCATCGATGCCAAGATTGTTTACGAACAATGTGCGGGCAAAATCGGTCAAGGCAATGAAGCGGGAAACCCGGGTGTTCCACGTATTCCTGAAGCGATGAACACTGAGCATGAGGGCTACGGCCGCAGAGCCGGCGCGGCTGTCGCGGTAGCAGGCGTGCTGAACAGCCGGCCAGGGAATGCGTTTGCCGACACAATCCTCGCACGGTTTGTTTGCGCGAAAGAGCAGGGCATTGGCGCACAGCAAACGGTAGTTATGCAGCGTCTGTACGAAGGGAATGTGGGCATCGGCGTCGTAGATGGACGGCGTGAGCACGGGGAAAAAGTTGTGAACATGCACCAGGTCCGGCCGGAACGCGGCAATTTGCGCCGCTACCAGATCTCTGGAGCGGACGGAATAGGCTACATTCATGGCAGTGGCGGCACGTTGCAGCGCGCTGGTGATGTGGGCGTTCGTGACCTCCAGCAAATCAACCGCTGCGCCAGCCTGGCGTAGCATGGAAACCTCTTGCCGGACAGCGGTATCTTCTCCTCCGGCGACCTGGTATCGATTGTGCAGAACGAGCACGCGCATGATGTCCCCAATGATACGAGGAAATCAAGAAGCGTGTAATTCCGCCGCGACAAGTTGTGGGCAGGGAATCGGGTGTTCCGTGGAGCGCATGTGGATACAATCCGTGCCGGCGTGAAAGCGTGGATCTTCCGGTCTTGCGGAACTCAACTTACGTGCCAGTCTCACATCCTCCACATCCTCGAAGAAGCGAAAGCGGCAGACCGAATCACTTTTGCTTATAAGTATGAGGTATGGGAAAATACAAAGCTATATTCTCTTACGAGCCGCGAAAACTCAGATGAAAGGCAGCCACCTGCTCTGATCACGGAGTGCGGGGCCGATGTACTTTCTGGACAAGACGAATGACTGTTCCTGGGGTAGCCCGTTTCAATGTGCTCGGCACACCGGTAGCTTGTGTAGATATGCCAGGCGCGATTCAGACGGTTCGAGGCTGGCTACAGGACCAGGGCGGTTGCCGCACGGTTACCTTTACAAACGTCCATATGGTTATGGAAGGATGGAAGAGTGAGCACTTCCGGGAATTGATCGCCTCGATGGACATGAACTGCCCGGATGGTATGCCGCTCGTCTGGACCGCGCACCGCGAAGGTGTGCAAGGTATCGATCGCGTTTCTGGACCGGATTTTTTGCCGATGTTTTGTGAAGCGACCGCGGACATGAAAGTCCGGCACTTCTTCTATGGCGGCAATGAGGGGGTGGCAAAAAAAACAGCGGAGATGCTTCAAAAACGCATACCAGGTTTTCAGGTAGCGGGTATTTATAGTCCGCCGTTTCGAACTCTATCCCAGGCTGAGGATGAAGAAATAATCGGGACAATCAATGCTGCGCATCCTGACGTGATCTGGGTGTGTCTCGGATGTCCGAAGCAGGAATTGTGGATGCAGTCGCATAAGGATCGGCTGAATGCAAAAGTGTTGCTTGCAGTCGGTCTGGCCTTTAATGTGGTTGCGGGAGTAACCAAGCGTGCGCCGCGCCTGCTGCGTGCCTGCGGGATGGAGTGGCTTTATCGGCTATGCCAGGAACCAAGGCGGCTGTGGCGCAGATATCTTGTGTACAACACCTTGTTCCTCTATCAAAGTTTTCGAGAAGCATGGAGCCAAAAATCGCAGAGGCTGCAGTAATGTGCAACTCTGGTAGGACGGCGTTCTGTTCAACCACGAATCTCCCGTGCGAGGCGAAACCTTTGTGACGCGCAAAAGCAGGCGCGGATTGGCGCGCATCAAGGCCGGCCCGCAGAATTCGCTGTTGATGAGCAACCTTAATTCGCTGCCTGAATGGGGCCACGCACGCGATTGCGCGGAGATGCAGTGGCTGATACGGCTTCAGGAGAAGGAACTACCATGATTCATTCCATGCAGAAGGACGCCAAGATTTTTGTGGCGGGACACCGCGGGCTGGCAGGCTCCGCCATCACGCGCAAGCTGCGCGCGCAGGGCTACGAAAATCTTGTGCTACGGACGCGGCAGGAGGTCGATCTGCAGGATGCATCTGCGGTGCGTTCATTTTTTGAAGAACAGCGGCCGGAATTCGTGTTTCTTGCCGCGGCGAAGGTAGGCGGAATCCTCGCCAATCTTGACTTCCCCGCTGATTTCATCGCACAGAATCTGCGCATCCAGAGCAACGTGATCGAAAGCGCCCGCCAAAGCGGCGTAAAGCGGTTGCTATTCCTCGGCTCAAGCTGCATCTATCCGAAACTGGCGCCGCAGCCGATCAACGAAAATCAACTGCTGGCAGGACCGCTGGAATTTACAAATCGCTCGTATGCGGTGGCAAAGATCGCAGGCATTGAGATGTGCTGGGCCTTCAATCGGCAGTATGGAACGGGGTATCTTGCGGCCATGCCTACCAATCTTTACGGGCAGGGAGACAATTACGACCTATCCACCTCGCACGTGCTTCCGGCATTGATTCGCAAAGTGGACGAGGCCAAGCGCGCTGGCGAGCGGAAGCTGACCGTTTGGGGTACCGGCAAACCTTTGCGTGAGTTTCTTTTCAGTGACGACATGGCCGACGCGTGCGTCTTCCTGTTGAACCTTCCGGAAGATCAGTTCCAGAAACTCACTGGGAACCCGGAGATTGCACCACTGGTGAACGTGGGCAGCGGAAGCGATCTGAGCATTGCCGAACTGGCACGAAAAATTTGCGCGGTGCTTGGGTTTGACGGTGAGATCAAATTTGATGCGAGTAAGCCCGATGGAACACCGCGAAAGCTGATGGACAGTTCGAGATTGTTCAGCTACGGCTGGCGGCCAAAAGTTTCGCTGGAGGAGGGAATCAGGATTGCATACGCTGATTTTAGTGAAAGAATGGCAGCCGGTAAGTTGCAGCGAAGTTAAGAACGGATGGACATGGATTGCCACCTTCACCCATCGGCGCAAAGAGTCCTATTGATATCAGAGACTCAGCCCCTTCGCTATCCTGCATCCCCCAGACGCAAAAACCTAATTTGGACAAGTGGAACCTTGTTTATCTATCGATACCTTAGGGAAGCGTGCACAGAAGAGCCGCGAAGGCCGTAGTAACGTGCAACCCACGGCCACCCGGAGTCAGAGCCAAAGTACTCCTATGCCCATGGCTCCCTTGCCGGTTTGATGGATGAACTCTTTGTGAACGTAATTTCCTTTGACCTCATCCCAGAACTTGTATACCTCCTCCGCGCCACCAGACTTAGCTATGTCATGAAAAGCGAGTAACCCGCCGCTACGAACCAGTGGCGAGTACATTTCGAAATCCATTCGCACGCCTTCGTATCTGTGGTCCCCGTCGATAAAAAGGAAGTCCAGCTTGTGTCCCTGCAAGGCTTGCTTGATGCTCGCCAAGGTTTCAGGCTTGTGGGAGTCCTTCCGCAACAAGAACAGTGATTGTCCCTTACGAATGAACTTACGAAGGAGCGGCTCCTGGCCGGCGCGATAAAAATGGCCGATAAGTGTCGTGGAAAAATCGACGCTGACGACAGTCGCATCCGCAGCGGCGATTTGTGAAAACACAAAAAGGGTGCCACCTCTATAAGTACCGATCTCGAGCAAGTATTTACATTGCTGCTCTTTTACCAGGTTGGCAAGCTCAAGGAATTCAGAAGTTACCTGCTGAGGCTGGATCGCGGGACACTCCATTGCGATGCCTACCAGTTCTGCCGGACTTGCGCCTTCCGGTAATTTCTTAATCTTTCCCAATAGAGGAACAATTGACAATGAATCGAGAAGCATTGTTGAAGGCTTCATTCGGCATCTCCAATTTCACATCTGATGTGTGATCACGTTAACCGGCGCCACGGCGTCCGATTTGGCAGGCGACTGCCCTGACTGAGGGACGAGGCCAGAACCCTGGATATGCTTGTAGGTGCGGGACACAACCTGTCTCCAGGTGTTTTCCTTAGCGGCCTGCAATGCCCGCTGCGCCATCTCCAAGCGAAGAGCTGGATTCCCGGCAAGCTGCTGCATGGCAGCCGCCAGGTCGCAAACCACTTCCGCCTGACTTCGAGCTTCCACCGGAATCTTGAATCCGCAGGACGGCGGAAGCATGGCTCCCGGCCCGCCGGTATCCATGCAGATAATGGGCAGCCCTTGGGAGAGTGCCTCCATGATCACAGTGCCGCCAGAGTCGTGTAGGCTGGGAAATAGGAAAGCTGTGTGCCCCCGATACATGTCGAGCACTTGCTCGCGGGGAACCCATCCGTTCCATTCTACAGCATGAGCGATACCAAGGCGATCAGCCATCTGGCAGAGCCACTTCCGGTCCGGGCCTTTGCCGGCCACCGTCAGAGTAGCGTCTGGACAGTTCCGGCGCATCTGGGCAAGGGCCTGCAGCGCGAGATGAATTCCCTTCCAATAGAGGAGCCGTCCAACATAAAGAAATCGCGGCGCCGAAGGATTAGCGGATGGCTCCGGCGCGATCCGGTCTTCCTCGATGGCGACATCCTGCGTCATCACGCACTTCACCCGGTACGCGGGCGGCACGTAAGCGAGCGTCTCCTTGGTCTTGCATAGAATCAGCGCCGCTCGCGCGAAGGACCTGCGCACCGCGGGATTGAATCCAGCGATCCGGTTGGCAAGATCGCGCGCTGCATCCACCGCTCTTCCGCGGAACGGATAACTCCCCAGCAGGCGCGGCGGGGTTGATTCTCCACCGCCTATCGGCCCCAGGACAAATGGGACTCCTATCCGCCCCATGAGAGATGGTTGCCGGAATACCGCGAAAGTAATGTGGTGAATCAGATCAAAATGAGTTTTGAGCGCAAGCCGCCGGGCCACCTGGTAGGCTCCGCGCTGCCAAAGAGAATAGTACGCATTGACTCCCCGCCCACCCTTCTTCCACCATCGAAGCCACGCTGGAAGATCATAACCAACCAGATGAATCGGCAGATTGGGTTGAAGGGTCAAGGCTCGTTCGAGACTGGGAAGATTGTTTTCGCGCGTCAGTATCCACACTTCGTGTCCCAGTCGGGCAATTTCGAGTGCCCAGTGCCATCCCATCCCGGGCTCCGAACCTTTGCCCGGCTCGCAGGCATAGGCGGAAAGGAGAATTCTCATCGCTCTGATTCCGACGCATGATTGATGAGTGGCGCCGGGGCCAGACGCTCCCCTCTCCTCCGAACCACCTTGGCTGGTACTCCCACTGCTACGCTGAAAGGAGGAATGCTCTTTGCAACCACGCTTCCAGATCCAATCACGGAGCCTTCCCCAATCTCCACTCCGGGCATAATCACAACTCTGGTTCCAAGCCAAACATCGCGTCCGATCCGGACAGGGCGCGGCGGGCTCTCGGGTTGCTTATTGATGGGAATGGAAGGATCCTCAAATTCATGACCGCCCGTCATGATCACCACGTCAGGCCCCATCAGCACATCGTCGCCGATATACACGTTACGATCAATTCTCGAGTTTGCCCCAATCTGTGCACGATTTCCCACCTCGAGCGTGCCGCCATCGCCGAAGTAGGCGTGCTGCTTGACGTTGACGCCGGTTCCGCAGGAGCGAAAGATGTGCGAAACAAGAAATCTGCGAAGTGCGTAACCCAGCCTCCAACCCGGCATGGGCTGAGTGGGAAAGTGCTGCGCAAATCCATAGTATAGAAGCAAATAGAGTCGTCTCATGCTCTCTTCGACCCCCGAAGCTATTGAGGCGTTTCAACTCGAATCTTAGCTACGTAGTCGTGCTCAGTGGTAAACCACCTTGCGTCCGCAGAATACGTTTTTTTTACTTGTGCCGGATTGCCGGCAACCAACACGTGAGAGACTCCCGAAAAGTCCTTTGTCACCACGGCTCCTGATCCGACGAAGGAGCAGTCTCCGAGGAATGCGCCTGGGAGAAAGATGACCTGGCCACCCACATAGCAGCGGCGGCCCAAAACGATTGGCGCATTTCTGCTGTCTCCATCTCTGCTGTTTCCGTCGGGGATCATGCCGTGCGTCCAGAAAGTCGAGTTGAAACCGGCGATGAGCGTCTCCTCGCCAACCGTGATGGTGTCGGAAAGATCCAGGAAATGGCGTCCCGTGATACCGGCACTGCGCTGCATCCTGAGGATTCCGAATCCCTCGCCGCCCAAGTCGTTGAACGGCGACGCGGTGATCCAGTTGAACGTGCCTCCAATGCGCGCGCCATCCGCCATTTCCAAAACCTTTACGTTCTTGAAGTAATTAAAATTCCCAATCTTCACGCCATTGCCAAGGTCAAGCCTGCGCACATCGAGGTAACAGATTCCGATATGGACATGGTCGCCGATCTTGTGTCCTCGCTTGCGCAGCAAGAACACCTTCCATGACGAAGGCAAGAATCCAAAGAGAACCAGTAAAAGTTTCTTGTACATAGCCTCTCTAGGCGATGCGCAGTTCTGCGATTGCCGCATTCGCTCGTAGCTTTTTTGCAACCGCGTACATGAAGAGCACACTCATGAGTTCTCCTAACAGAAGTCCGCCCCCCGCTGCCGCAGCGCCCCATCTGGGTGCGAACAGCAGTGTAACACCAACCGAGCCTGCCAAAAGAACGACATTGGCGGCTACGAGAACCTTGGGCTTCTCCAGGGTGCGGTAGAAATATGTCATTAATCGAAACGTGAGCGCGAGGAACGCGTAACCAGACTGCAGGCAGATCTGCACCGCTACATCGTGCGACGGATGCTTCAGAATCAGTTTCGTCAGCGGCCCCGAGAGAAGCACGAGCGCTATGCACGGAATCAGCATGAAAACCTCGCCCCAGATTGCCAGCCGTTTGAGATATTCGTAAACCCCTTTTACCTTGGCAAGGACAAAGTACTCCGAGGCGCGGCGCGGAATGACATTTTCCGTTGCCAGGAAAAACACATTGAATGGCCCCATGACGGTTTGCGCGACCTTCAGAATGCCGCCGGCAGCAGGACCTACCAGAACGGAAATCAGCATCAGGACTCCCTGGGAGTTGGCCCAGCCTAATTGCGTAAAAAGGAAGAGACCGTACGCGAGTTTCTTGGACCTGGCCCAGCTCTTCTGCGCCTGCCGAAATGTCCCAAACAGGCTGGTGCTTATCAAAGCGACTACGACCGCGGCGCCCGAGCTCAGCCCGATAGCCCACAGACAGTTGTTTACATTCAGCATATGCGCGGCGGAAAACACGACGAGCAGCACCAGTTGTCCGATGTAGCTGATGGAATCATTCGCAAAAGCAATTCCGGACTTCTCCGCGGCGAAATAGTAGCGCCGCACCGTTTCCTGGAGCTGGAAAAGAATTCCGGCGCTTGCCAGCGCAAGCGCGGCCGGGAGGCCTGCCATGCCTTTCACGGCGATGACGCCAACCAGCAGGCAGATTCCACAGGGCAGGGCGAATGCGAATTGGAGGGTATTCATCCCGCGCATGTAGTTTCGCCGTTCCGGCAGCTCTTCCACCATCGGACTCAGACTCATTAGCGGAGAAATAAAGAGCGCAATCTGCGCACTCCATGCCAGGAGCATCCATGCATAGAGGATCACAAAGACGCCGTAGGATTCCAGGCCCAGTTCGCGCACCATGTAGATGTTGGTAAGAAAATTACATCCTGTCACCATGGCTTGATCAAGCAGCGCCCACACGCCCCCTCGCCGATTCGCCAAGAAATTCCGCAGTCTACGCATTGGATATCTCAATTATTGTCTTGAAGATGTTTTGATGGCGATCGGCCAAGCCGGATTTTCCGGGCAGTGCATCATGCCACCCGCAAGTACACACCAATCCAACGATTCCACCCGTATGGACAAGTGTAATTCAGTCAGTTTTTTCACCGCGGATCCAGCATGCCATGGAACTCGAATTTGTTGAGATAAACGGCAGATCATACCTGGTGCAGTGGATACGCTCACCCGCCTTTCTGGGATATCCGGAAGCTTGCAGCTTTTGCGAATCTTGAAAGAATACAGTGGCTGCCAATAAAGCAGTTCAGCCGGAGTGGACTGCGAAACACGATTCGTCGGGCCGTCAATCCGGGCAGCAGGCCCCCACCGGCTGCTGAACAGGTTACTGAAAAAGTTCTGGAAGGCCGAACGTCACCTCTCGGCGGATCAAACAGAGTTTAGCCGGGCGGCGGCGCACCCTGGAAAGGCGTCCAGCGTTCCCTGATCGACAGGAGCGCGATGCTTCATCGTCTTACTCCTGAGCATTCTTGACGGCGACATAAAAGACGTCGTTGTAGTCTGCAGTGAGTTTGCCTAAAGAAAGCATGGACGTGAGCTTTGCCACGCCGCGCTCTACCATTCGCAGTGGACCCGGAGCGTTGGGTCCGAATCCGTTTCCGTATCGGCCCACACACTTTGCGCCCTGTTCGGCGAGGAAAGAGCAGAGCCGCCCGCCGCCGATTACTGGATGAAGGTACGTGGGATACGGCGGATAGCCCGGTTGACCCGCCAGCTTGCTATGAAGGACATACCGGTAATACAACAGGTGGATAGAGTGTGGCAGCGTCCGTGTGTAGAATCCGCGCGCCGACTCCCGCTCCGGCACACACAGGAGGAGCAGGCCACCGGGTTTCAGCCATTTCACAAAGTTCTGCAGGGCGAGATCGGCCCGTTGCACATGTTCCAGGACATAGCTGCTGAATACCACATCAAAGGAAGCTTCGGGCAACTCGACCGTACAGAGATCGCCAAGGATTGCAACGTCCAGGTCGCGAACCTTTGTTTTGCGCAGCTCGAGCGCTGCCGGGTCGAGATCGACGCCCGTGAGGGTATAGTCCACACCAGTCAAATCGAGGCCCCACTCCCGTCCACACCCGGCCTCAAGAATCGAGAGAGGACGCCCCAGCTTCTTTCCATGCGCGACGATTGCGTCGATCAGGGGCTGACGCATTTCTCTAGTGCTCGAAGTCAGCACAAGATCGGGAATGTTTGCTTTCATCATAGGTTCCTATGGACTGAAATTTACATTTTGCTTTGCAGGTTACGAGCCCGTCTATCTTCATTTGCCCGTCAGGCTGTGTCTTGCATCTGTTGTTTCCATTCTGAACACCCGGCAGGCCTGATCAGGCCATTTCCGGGGCAGGGAAGACGGATTATCGACTTGCCTTCGGAAATCCGCCAGACACCTTTTCCTCAACCCCCTCCGCCATGCGGTGATCCGAAGTTCCGCCAGAGCCGGGCACATCCCCTTCGCCTGAGGGAGTTTTGGCGGCGATCAGCCGGGCCGGGTTTCCAACCACGGTGGCGCCCGGCGGGACATCCTTCACCACCACGGCACCTGCCCCAACTACGGCATCCGCGCCAACACTGATATCTCCCAGAAGGATGGCGCCAGCTCCGATATAGACGCCATCTCCGATTCGCGGAGCCTGGTAACTCCCCCGCTTGGCGCCGATTGTAACGTTCTGCATGATTGTGACCCTCTCCCCGATGGAAGCAGCAGAATGAATCACAATGCCATAGGGATGGCCAATCGCCGTCGATTCTGGAAGCTTACAGGTGACGTCCGAGCCCAGCAGGGTTGCAATCACCCGCCAGAGTGGCCCAGGCGCATACTTCGTACTCCAGATCAGCAAACGCCCTGTTAAGGAACTCGCAGGTTGCATGAGGCTACTCCTCATCCAGGAAAACCGGATCGCCTCCTACAGTCATTCCCGCCGTTCGAGGCACCTCGCTACCGTCGATATACCGCGCATGCGTTGCATTGCGCGCTGCCGGGCCTTCTAAACGTTGTGGAGATGAATCACTCCACACGATCCAGAACGATTCTCCGGATTCCCGTTGTAGATAAGCGCTCCAGAGCCCTCCCGATGTACGTGTGCAGCTGAGCATCCTGGAACCTGTAAGCCGATTGCTCAGATTCCGCAACGCTTCCGTAGCTGGTTTGTCTGTATCTCCGAAATCATCGGCAGGTGCGTATTGCTCGTGCCCCCAGCAGTACCAGTAGAACCGCTGCACTCCCATGGCCCAGGCGAGAACAAATGAGCGCACGATAAATGCCTGTGATTCCCGGCCCGTTAATAGGTGCATGGGGAGGTTATATGTCTTGAACGTATTACGCTGGGCCTGGGGGCCATTTTCAATGGGATAGCCGGACTCGGTGTTCCACACTTTTGGAGGCAACGTTGAGTAGTTAGCCCTGAATATCTTATCGATCCGGCCCTTGAGAGTGACCGCTCTTTCCGGATTTCCCGCCTCTGTATAAAAATGATATCCAAGGACATCAAACGTGTCCTTTCCTCCCAGGGAAAGGAACTTCGCTATATACGCCTGGCTTGAATCGGGAGGGGATCCCGGATTCGAATAGGGAGAGAACCCCGGAGATATCACCGTGATCGTTGGATCGACCATTTTGATGGTATGATAGGCAGCCCTGCACAAGCTTACGAGATGTTCGATATCACCGCTATAGCCTCCGGACAAATTGGGCTCGTTCCACATTTCGTAGGTGTGCACGCGCCCTTTATAGCGCGTGGCAACGGTCTGAACGTAATTGGTCCAATCGGCCAGACTTGCGGCTTCTGCACGAATTCCCAGCGGTTGCCATTTATAACCCGGCTCCTCGGGCCTGGCGGATGCCCACGTGGGAGAGGTGCCCAGAATCAGATCGATATCAACGCCGCGCTGGGTGGCATCGGCCACGTCAGCGTCAACCTTGGCGAATGCCCATTGTCCGCGCGTCGGCTCAACCTTGCTCCAGACGGCGTCAAAGGTTCGCCACGCCCCCACATAGTCTCCCGGAAGGCGGTGATTTCCGGGAAAGCGAAGCAAATTGACAGCGAAGAGCTCACGAGGGATGGGAGCGGATGGCGGTTCCAGTCTGATTGCCGAAAGATCCCAGCCACTCCCGCGCGCCTGCCAGAACTTTTCCGAATGGACTGCCAACGGAACCAGCAGCGCAACGAGAATCAGAATATGGGGAATGTGCCTGGCTGATTTCATATCGTTACCTGGTCTGCACGGTGGTTCGCATCGATAGATGCACGGCTTGGGGGTTGTGATCCGGCCATTCGCCAATATCCATCCGCAGATGTCAAAAAGCAAATTAACAGGAGGGCGCCCACCTGAACAAAGGACTTCGTGATAATGGGTCCCGCCAGGGAATAAAAAAAGAGCTGAACCAGTGTGAACAATATAAATAGTCTGTAGACACTGCCACGTGCCAGTCTGAATGCCTGCCGCAGTCCCCTCCAGTACACCAGAAAAATCAAGAGTGCGGCCAGGATGCCGCCCGAGGCCCAGGCCTGCAGAAATTCATTGTGGACATGCGGCGGAAAGAAGTTGCCCAAATGCGATATGCTCGCCAGCCGGACTTTCACTCCGTCAATATAGCCGTAGCCCAACAGCGGGCGCTGGGAAATCATCTTCGCCGCTAACGCCCAAACTTCCGTACGTTGGGACAAGGTTGCGAGACTCTTCTCGCCCTGTCCCCTGCCGAGGAAGTCTATCATCTTATCTGAGAACAGGATAGCGCCAACCGAGGCAAGCATGGTGGCAAGAATCCCCAGCACCCTCACGGCCGACTTTTTGCTAAACAGGATATAGAGCACCACCGTAGCCGCAAAACCCAGCCAGGCGCCACGGGAGTATGTCAATACCAACGTGCTTAACGTAAACACGAGCGCAAGCAGTTTGCGGCCGCCGCGAAGGAACAACAGAGCGTGCCAGAATGCGATTCCCGCCAAAACGCCGAGAGTATTGGGATGAATTACATAGCCGCCCAGGCGAATCTGGATGGCGCCGGTAAGTTCCTCCGGTGAGTTGACCGCGAGAGACGGGTAAAACAAAAGAAAAATCCAGACGATGCAAATGTCTATCCAGCAGATCTGGGCCATCAGGCTGACTGCGAAGCTATCTCTTTGTTCGCGTGGCTGCCGGGTATAGGTGCTCAGCAGCAGGCAAAAACCAAGGAACCACTCCCCTAAGCGGTAAAAGCTGATAGCAAAATCGTCCTTTGGCGACAGCAGTGTGGCGATGGATAGAACGGCCAGCAACGCAACAAAAGGCTTGAGATCGATCGCCGTCGGGGTCGCTATGATGGCTTTTCGACTCGCCGTGGCGATACAGAAGAAAAACAAGGCAGTGCAGCATGTAAGCACAATGGACGCTATGGATTGAGGATTAAACAATCCGAATTCATGGACTCTGCCGGTCGGATCGAACTTCAAAAAGCCGGGAACGCCTACGGCATAGATGACAAACAGCCAGTATCGAACCGGGTAAAGCATTCGACTCGTCGACTTCGGCATGGGCAGGCGTTCCTACTTCTTGAGGGTGTAGACGGTGGCAAACGTGGCCTCGTCAAGAATGGAAGATCCAGTGGTGAGTATGGTCTTTATCTTGCTAAGCGGCACATAGACAACATCCTGAGCCTGCAAATGCAGCGGGATCTGCTTGGCTTCCGAAATCTTCTTGTAGCTGACCGGGAACTCAACGTAGCTCCCGTCGGCGTTGTGCCGGATGACCCGGATCGAATCCACCGCAGCCTGCAGGGTCGTACCCAAGGCGAGCGAGAGCGCCTGGGCGACGTCGAGCGTGCCGTCCTCCTGCATGAGGTAACCGCCGGGGCGATTCACTCCTCCGAGAACGTAGACAATGCCGGCGCGGGGCACGATCACGGTGTCGCCGTCGTGAACAAAGACGTTTGCAATGGAACTCCCATCGCTGTTGCGTCCATAAGGATAAGAATCGGTCGTTGAGCGCCCGTCCTTTGTGTGCTGGATCTGCACCGAACCGCCAGCCATCGCGGTTTCTCCGCCTACCAGCGACAGAATATCGAGGAGCGAATGAGGCGCGAGCAACTGTACCCGGCCGGGCGTCTGCACCTCACCCATTACGGCAACGATATAAGGCGCATATTGCTCAATGTCAATGGTCAGTTGCGGATGCAGCAGGATCTGCTCCGAGGCCAGCCTGGCCTCAATGCGCTGGCGCGCTTCCGCAAGAGTGCATCCGCCGACGTGAATCGTCCCGGCGAATGGAACGGAAATATCGCCGGACTCATCGACCCGAAGCTCGCCCGACAACTCAGGCTCGTCAAAAGCCTGAACGTTCAAAAGGAATCCCGGGCCGATCTTGAGCTTTGAAAAATCCTCCGGCACCGCGATCAGCGTGGCCGCTGACGCCTTTGCCGCGCCCGCCGTGGCCGAGGTGGCTCCGCCGGATTGTCCCGGCGCCTGCAGGGAGGAGCCAATCTGCGGCGCCATCTGGGCCGGCGCAAACGAAACAGCCGAAACCAGCAGCGCGGCGCATAAGCATCCGATATGGGTAGCGTTGATCAAGACTTTGAATCCTCCTCTCCGTAGTATTTCGAGCCTCCGTAGTAGCCGTAGGAGTAATAATACTCAACCGATCTGGTATCGACCGCGTTGAGCACGAAGCCGAATATATGGCCGGCCCTGCGCCGCAGCACATCGGAAACATGCGTCAGCACCGGCTTGGTGGTCACACCGGAGCGGACGACTACCATCATGCCGTCGGCCTTGGCCGAGAGAATCACCGCATCCGTTACCAGCAGGATCGGCGGACTGTCGATGATCACAAGATCATACTGCGTGCGCAGAAGGGCGAGAAGCTCGTCAAAACGGTGCGACCCCAGCAGATCGGCTGGATTTGGCGGCGATATACCGGCAGGAAGCAGGAAAAGGCCTTCCACCGAGTTGTGCGGCCGAACCACTGCCTCCAGGGTAGTCTGCCCACTGAGAAGCTCGCTGAGTCCAGGACTGCGCTCAACCCGGAACATGCGGTGCATCCTTGATTTGCGCTGGTCAGCATCCATCACCAGAACGCGCTTGCCCTGCTGCGCAAATGCAATGGAGGTGTTGTAGCTGACCGTGCTTTTACCATCGCCGCCCAGCGGGCTGCTGACCAGAAGCACCTGGAGCGGTTTATCGATGGCGGATAGCTGAATCGAGGTGCGCAGGGAACGATAGGATTCAGCGATCGGAGACTGCGGCGCGCTCAGCAGCAGACTTTGATCTTGAACTTCGCCGGGAGCAATCATCGCTGACTTCAGATCGTCGCGGTGAATCAATGGGATGTTGGCCATCACCGGGTAACCTGAAATCCGCTCCACATTTTCTGAGGTTACCACCGCGTCATCCAGGTTTTCCTTGACGAAGGCACCTCCGATTCCCAACAGCAGGCCGGCGCCGAGTGCAATCGCCGGGTAGAGCAACCAGTCTGGCCGGGATTGTTTGGCGGGAGGCCGAGCCGGATCCACCAGGCTCAGATTCGTGGCCTTGACACCCGCCTCTACGCCTGCCGCCTGGAGTTTCGTGGTAAGCCCCTCGTAGAGGGCGCGGCTGGAGAGTGCCTCGCCCGCAAGGATTTCCAACTGGATCATGCCGTCGTTGGTTTTGCTTACGGCTTCTTCCTGCTTGCCGTAATCCCTGCGGATGCCATCCTCTGATTTCTGGGCAAGGGTGAAATCATTCAGAGCACGCTCATTGATCCGTTTCAATTCCGCCTTGATCTGGCCATCGAGTGCGCTAATCTGCCCTTGAACTTCAGCCAGACGAGGGTTCTTCGCCCCGTACTTGGTGGCAATGTCGGCATAATTCATCTTGACGGCCGCTTCCTGCTGGCGAAGGGATTGCAGCACCTCCAGCCCGCTGCCCTGGTTGATGACCGCCGATCCCCCTCCCATGGCAGACAGAGGGCTGGATCCAAGACCGAGCACCACTTCGGGGCTTTGTGTCTGCGTCAGCCGGTAAATCGCTTCCTTCGCAATCCGGTTGGCTTCCGCCGTCGTCAGTTCCTGGTTCAAGGCTGCCAGCCGATCAATGGCAGGGATATGAACTCCACCGCCCCCGGCAGAGCCACCCCCCGAGCCGCCGGATTCGCCGCCGCCGATGCTCAAGCCCAGCATGAGCACACTCAACCCCGATTCGTGCTCATAGTCGGACAACTTCTTCTGGGTGTCGTCCACGTTCTTCTTCAGAGCGCCGAGCTGGCCTGACAGCCAGTCCGTGGCCCGGGCCGTGGCCTGGTAGCGCGTGTGCAGATATTCACGGAGGTAATTGTCCACCAGAGAATTTGCGATCACGGCCGCCCGCTCGGGATCGTAGTCGCGATACTCGATGGTAACGAGCCGAGAGTCCTGCTGGTACTCCACTTTCAAGTGTTTGTGGACATAGCTCAGATACCGCTCCCTTGTGGCAGGCGCTTTTTCAATGGGAATGCCCCGCTCCGCTCTGAGTTTCCCGGCCATCACCCCCAATTGCAGGAAGTCGAGCGAACGCGGTTCGTACTTATAAGGCGCCACGTTCTGCAGATTCAATTCGTTGTAGACCGCGAGCACATTGCTGTCGCTTTGAAGAATGGAGCCGTGGGTCGTAAGTTCGACCTTCAAGTCGTCCTGGCCGCCAACGGCGGACGCGAGACTGGAGAGAGATCCCAGATCGAGCCCGGACCCGGATTCCTTGTCAACGAGTAATGTGGCTGTCGATGTGTATTCCGGACGCATCACAAGACATGCCAGCAACACCACGGCGACGACTCCAAGGGTTACCGCCAGGACAAAGTACTTTCGCTTCCGCAAGACGAGCAGTACATCACGCAAGGACTCCTCGTCGCGCATCTGGGTAGCAGCATGGGACACGAAGTTTGGGTCAGATTCCTGAGGAGTGGAGATTCTTCTTGATTTTTCCTGGTTCATTAGACTCCGGGTGCGGGGCGCATCTCGCCTGTAACACCTCTCAAACAGCAAGCGGAACTACGTAACTCTCGGACAATCGCGTGCAGCGGTTGCCGAATTATAGCGTGCCGCATAATTGCAGACAATTTGATCACTTGACTCCTACAAAAAAAGCATAGCAAGCCGCGCCCTTGGTGAATACTGGACAGCATCACAATCAGGACGGGAAATCAGAGGCCATGTCTAAACGGGATTCAGCGCCGTTTACCATCCGAAAATGGTATCACGAATATGATATCGTGCAAAAATGCAAGCGGCACAACCGCAACCGTGGCAAGCGCTGGGCATCCCGGATTTTCTGCATGCTTTGGAGATCAGTGGCGGCGCCGTCGCCGGGCCGGCGGATCCCTATCTGGTGATTCCCGGAAACAGCGGGCCCCGTTGGTTCATTCCGGCAGGGTCACGCGCAGCCTCATCCGTATTGAGCGCATGGCGGCCCTATAGCTTGACAAGCCGGGTAAAGTGGCTCGCCATTCGCATGGCGGCCCGTGCCGGCATCCTCCGCTTTCTTCCTTCCGTCGCCAGCCTGACAATCGCACGAGCCACGGCGCTTTGCTGGTCCGAAAGGTGCGGACTTCGAACCCAAGCCGGAGAGATGGTGATCCTTGTTGGTAACCCATCTCCCGATCGCAAACTAATCGTATTCCTGCTCGATGACGCGCATCGGATCGCAGCCGTACTCAAAGTCGGATTGACCCCGGGGAGCAGAGTGAGCATCTTCCGCGAAGCCGAGGCGCTCAGGAAACTTGAGCCGTATTGCTGGGCGCCGGATATTCTATCGGTTCATCCCGATTTGGGAGCAACTGCGCAGGAATATGTGGACGGAATCTTGCCCGATCTCGGATTACGGCCAGAGTACCTGGACCTGCTGTGCCGCCTGCCGCAAAGCGGCGCTTCCTTGCAGCTGAGCGATGCCGCGCAAGCGATCGCGAACCGGCCTGGCCCATGGGCGGACGAAATGCGGAGAGTTGCTCCCGATCTGCTGCAGCGCTGCCTGGCCTGTTGCGATCGCGATGCCGCCATCCCCACCATGCTGGTGCATGGAGACTTTGCGCCATGGAACATTCGAAAAACTTCCAGATCCGGTTATGTGCTGGTCGATTGGGAGTGGACTGATTTTGCCGGCTTGCCGGGGTACGATCTGCTGCATTTCCAGTTCAGTGAAGACCACCTTTTTGGTGGGAACGCCGGCGGCTACGCGGCCATTCGGACAAGGTCCATTTGCAAGGAATATTGCAAGCGAATGGATCTCGACACGGAGCTCTTTCCCCGGTTGGCCATCCTGTACCTGCTGGACCGGGTCGGATATCATTTCAACAATCTGGATTCAGTGAGCGGAGCGTATCTATTGCGTGAACTGCGGGCCGTGATCGACTCGCCCGGCTTGGCATCCTGATTTCAGGCCGCCAAATTCGAAACCCGGTGGCGGCTGGCTTCGTCGAACACCTCCAGGCATGCGCTCCTCTTGGGATTCCGGCGTTTCCGTCTAGTATTGTATTTTGTGTTCTGGGTGGTACGTCACTCCGATCCATCCGCTGACGTCGTATTGTGGAGCGCGACTGCCGGTCAGCAGCGGCATTACGTAGCGTTCCGTCTGCACTCCCAACTCCACTTCCAGACTGTGTTTCAGTTGC